>VFQN01003666.1_pt1 | contig 21525 bp, 17 predicted proteins | sample 3512371 | NCBI WGS metagenome assembly VFQN01 (sample SAMN10412370, study PRJNA504923) | tailings metagenome | isolation source: Replicate 2 from Balatoc abandoned mine | place: Philippines: Itogon, Benguet | collected 2017-08-28
CTGGCATCTCAGCTGCCGGACCCGACCCCACCCTCGGCATCTCAGCTGCCGGACCTGACCCCACCCTCGGCATCTCAGCTGCCGGACCCGACCCCGGACACCGTATCTCAGTTCGCAAACTTAGCCCCTTTGCGATATCCTGGAGCCCAACCCCCCCTCGCCCCTTTTTGGTATCTGGCACCCTCTGGCCCACATATGCGCATTGGATGTTCGGACCCCTGGTAGGCCTGGGTTGACTCAAGACTACAGGCAGCTGCTGGCTGTCCGTGTCAACGACACTGCAACTGGAAGAACTGGTGGTAACAGCCATTTAAATGGCATACACGGACGGCACGGGCATGCGCCGCGGCGGCAGCCCTCCTTCACCACTACCAGGTACACGGCCGCCCCGTAGCCCTTGGTGCCTTCCTCGCGCAACGCATCGCACGCGTGCTAGCACCCCATCCCCAAAGAACCCCTAGCACACTGCCTCCCAAGAACCCGATTGGATGAACACGCATAGCATCATCTTTGTCTTAGGGCCCGGTAAGGCAGACAACACGGCATGGAAACAACACCACAAGGCGACTCAACACAGGAACCACGGGGTGCCTACCCACAGTCGACAGCGGATCAGCGGCAAATGGAACACTGCCGCCCGCATGACATACAGGGTGTCATACACAGCCAACAAGCACACGTAAGTAGCTCAGCACCTGCTAGTCGACCGGTCCTTCCTGTTCATCAGGTCCCATGCACGAAACGGGCCTGCAGGTGAGACACCAAGCACCATTCGGATACAGCCGTCGACGGGAAGACTCTCCAGGGCCAACACAGGACATACCGCATAGTAGGAACCTCTCAACACACAAGTTCAAGCCACCCTCAAGCAAGCGCTTAGTTTTCGAACGACATCCTTCATGCGCACCACACGCGTCCTGCACACCAAATTCCACGTGCACACCTCACACATGGACGGCACCAGTCCACGCCCCTGCCCAAACACAGTGTTCCAGAACGCTTACACACAAAGAACTATACGCAGGTAATAAGCCGTGCACTTACATATGTCATCACATACATTTGACCATATGCACTCGGGGTCCATTGAGCACGCCACAACAAGGCGGCACCGCGCAACAACTTATCTGGGACGCCCGGCTTGGGCCCTAGACTCTTCTCGACAAGTTAGGCTGGTGCCCTAGCCCCGTCCAGATGGACCACCGAAACCATCAAACTGGTTGGAAAAGGCCCCAACGGCGGGTGCTAGGTTGCGGGAGGCAGAGTAGAGAAACGACGTGGCCATGCCGTTGCCCACCCAGTTGCCCCATGCGTTCGGCGCGCCCTGCCCCCCAGCGTCCTGGCGCCCTGAAGCCACCGTCGAGGGAATCTGTAACGCGCCATGCTGGCCCATACCCAGCTGCTGCTGCTGCTGGATCTGCTGCTGGATCTGCTGCTCCAGCTGTTGCTGCTGCTGCAGCTGCTGCTCCAGCTGTTGTTGCTGCTGCAGCTGCTGCAGCTGTTGGATTTGTTGTTGCAGCTGTTGTTGTTGCTGGAGCTGCTGCTGCTGCTGTGTGGAGAGGCCCCACCCGCCGGCCGCAGAAGGCCCGCCCAGCACGCCGCTTTCGCCAAGCGCTCCCGCGTAGCCCGCTCCTCCGCCACCACCGCCACCCTGGAAGTTCATGCCCGCCGCAGCCGCGAGTAGCTGCGCCTGTGCCTGCGCCTGTGCTGACTGGGAGGCAAACAGGGATGCTTGTTGCTGCTGCTGCTGCACCGCCTGCTGCTGAGCCAGAAGCGTGAGGCTTGGCAGCGTTACAGGCTGTGGAGGCACAGGGTCCGGCTGCTGCTGCTGCTGCTGCTCCTGCTGCTGTAGTTCCCGCTGCTTGAGCTGCCGCGCGGCCCACGGCCCCAGCACGCGCGTGCTGCCCATCACCTGCTGCAGCAGCGCGCCCGCAGACCCGGGATCCTGCCCCATCAGCTGCACCAGTAGCGCGTCCGCCCGCTGCAGCACCTCCACCAGCTGCTGCTTCAGGTCACCAACACTGGCACCAGCGCCTGCACCAGCGCTAGCGGCCTCTCCTGCGTCGGCCTCTCCTGCAGCCGCCCCAGCGGCCGCCGCCTGCCCCACGCTGCCCGGCTGCTGCTCACCGGCCGCGCGGCTAGGATCCACGGACGGCAGGGACCCCTTGTGGGGCGCAATGGACCCGCCAACCGACACAGCGGCAGAACTGGTGCGGCTGGAGCCCGCGCCACGCGTGTGCGGCACGGCGGCTGCGGCCGCCGGGGCTGGCGCCGGCCCAGAGCGACTGCGCGGGGGGGCCATGGGCTGTGCCGAGGAGCCCGCGGGGGGCTTGTTGGTGGCGGCGCCGTTCGCCCGGGCGGCGGTGCTGGCCAGCCTCTGGCGCACTCGCTCTGCGGTGGAGTGGGGACGAGCGGGGGAACGGCAATTTGGGAGTGGGTGCATCTCACAACAAATCGGCATACGAGCTATTCCTTGCCACCCCACTAAGGGCCAGGGCTCTGACTGTAGCAGCACCGGTGTGGGTACAAGCGCCGCAGCCATATGGCAGGTGCCATTTAGCATGTGCCTTAGTAAGGTCTGCGACTGCGGATACGAGCCCTGAAATGCATGTGTGGACCAAAGAGGTGCTATTTGCATTGGCACTTCCGCTACATTTCTTTCTCAAGCTCACCTCGTTCCCGCAGAAAGTGGTCCAGCGAGAACGCAGGGTCGTACAGTGGAACCGGCTTGCCCCACGCCGCCGCCCCTGGCCCCGCCCCTCCACCGCTTCCCGTCGCCCCCGCGCTTCGCGCCTTCTGCCCCGCTGCCGCCATCCCTGCACCCGCCGTTCCTGCACCCGTCGCCCCCGCCTGCACCCGCACGTCCAGGAGGGTCGCCCCCTCACCCCTGCCCTGCAGCCACACCCGCCCGCCCGTGCGCCGGTACACCCTTAGCAGCCCCCGCCGCGCAGGGTCCGCCTCCAACACCGCCGCCACGCGCCGCAGCATGGCATGCGTATCGTACACGTACTCCAGCTGCGCTGGCGTCAGCGCATGATGGAAGGTCCACCCGTCCCAGTCCCTCTCCTTCAGCGCCGCCAACACCCGTGGGTCGGCCGGCTGGGAGCCCACCGGGCAGCGCTCGTGCTCCTGCTCCTGCCCCTCCTCCGCTCCAGCTCCCCCAGCCCTCCCCTCCGGCGGCGCCCCTGGCGCTGCGGCACCAGAGGCGGCGGTGGGGCCTGCTGACGTGGGCAGGGGCCCCAGCGGCTCCAGGTCAGTCATGTCCGCAGTGAGCCGGGCGTGCGCCTGCTTGCGCAGCGCCTCGGTGGCGAAGCGCAGGCGCACCACCGGCACCAGCCGCAGCTGCTCGGGGGGCCGGCGCCGGGAGGAGGGCGCACCGGAGGCGGAGCCGGGGCTGCGGCCGCGGCCGGGGCTGGGGCTGGCTCCGGAGCCCGACCCGGAGCCGCCGGGGGAGTCCGACTTGGCGGCACTGGGCGTGGCGGCGGCGGCGGACGGCAGTGGCAGCGTCATGCGGGACACCTGCATTGCGTTTGCGCGCGCGAGGGGCATAAGAAGCATGGTTAGCGGGTTCATTCAAAAATAGATGAAGTAGGGATTGAAACCTTGGCTGCACGACGCTGCAGCCTTCGGGGTTGAGGATGGCACAGCAGCCACAAGGAGTCCTGGACATCGTGAACGTGGGAGGACGCGCACCTCGAGGACCATGGCCGGCAGCATACCCAGGGTGGACATAAGCTCCGGAACCACGCGCCCCAGGAGCAGCTGCTCGTCCGCCGCCACCGCAGCAGCAGCTGCAGCAGCCGCGGCAGAGGCCGCATCTGCTGACCCGTCCTGCTGCTGTGGCGGCGGCGCGGCGGGCGGTATGTTGCGGATGTACAGGCAGTGCCGGTTCATGGCGATAGACGGGTCGAGCTGCTCGTACCACCTGTGCACGGAAAGAAAGTAGGTTGAAAGTAATGTTAGCCAACGTCAGTGTAACTTGTGGCAGTTCTGGTGCTGCGCACGCACGACACGTGCCTGTTTGCCACACGACGCGGCCGCAGCACCCACGCGTGCGCGGAAAGGACAAAGTGTGGGTAAAACTGCATGCCGCCGCACGCACACTCCTGCCACGCAGCCCACCTGTACATGTCGCGGCCGCTGAGCGCGCGGCCGGTGCCCACCGGCACCTGCACGTAGCTGCCCGCGCCGTCGCGGATGTAGAGCCGCTGCGCGTCCAGGAACACAGGCACGTGGCCGTTGGGCCGCACCTGCCAGCCACGCACGAACGCGTGCTCCACACGCCGCCGAAGCGCTTGCTGCTGCTCCGTGTAGTAGGGCGCCAGCGACCAGCTGCAGGGCAGCAGATGAGCAACAACGGCGAACAGGATCATGCGCGAAACTGGTCACCGGTTTAGATTGTGCGTGCGTCACAGAGAACAGCTGCGGTAACAGCAACTCTTCCTTGTGCCGACGTCCGGACTTCAAATCCCGTGCCCAGCCCCCAGCGCTCACCCTCCCGCCGTGCCGTGGCCCGCCACCGTCGCGTCCTCCAGCTTGGCCGGCACGCCCGCCATGCCGTACCGCTCCAGAACCATGTCCCGGAGCTGCGCAGCGCTGTAGCCGCCGGCGGCGCGCATCGTCACGCGCACCGGCAAGGGCGAGCCACCGCCGGCCGCGGCGCCGCCACCGCCGCCGCAGCGGCGCACCTCCGCCAGGCCCTCCACCAGCAGCTGCAGCTGCGAGCCGGAGAAGCCCAGCAGCTCCAGCAGCCTCCTGTATTGTCGTACAAAGTACGGCGGGTTGTCGCCATTTGCATCCTCCCCGTCGATGGCCATCTGCTCACCCCCTGACGGCCCGCTGGGCAAGGGCTCGGGCGCCTCTGCTTTGATCGCAGCAGCGCTTGCATGGCCGTCATGATCAGCCGGCCCCACAGCCCTGCCGCACCCGCCCTCGTCCGGCCGAAAAGCACAGGAACTGTTGCCCGCCGCCGGCAGCGCACCGCCGCCGTACGCTGCCAGCTCCTCATGCGATGGAGCTGCCGGTGGGGGAACCGTAGCAGAGGCAAGCTGGCCGCTGGGCGGCTGCTGCCCAGCGCCGGGCTCCGACGTCGGCGCGACCGCAGTGCTTGCTGGCCCCGTGGCTGTGTACGGCGCCTCCCCGAACCCACGGGCAAGGTTGACCCAGCGGAAGGCGTTGGACGCGGGGCGGGGGTCTGGCAGCCGCTGCACTTTCGCCGCCGCCTGCGACACCAGCTCAGCAAAGGAAGTCGCTGTCGAAGTGGGTGACTGAGGCTGACCTTGCCCGCCCGGAGACCCTGCCGCAGCTGGCCATGCCTCCGACCCATCCCCCATCGGCTGCGTGGGGTCCGCCCCGTACCGCAGCAGCAGCTCAACGAGTGCGGCATCACCGCGGACGCACGCCCAGTACAGGGGAGTCCTCTTGAGCCCGCTGCCCTCCGCCTCTGCCGGCTCCACAAAGTCCGGCGGCGCGCCGCGGTCCAGCCATGCCGTCGCGCGACGCACCACGTCCGCCGCCGCCGCCGCCGAGCGGTCCGCGGCACCTGCGCCCGCCGCCGCCGGCCCCGTCGCCACCGACGACCCCTTGTGCTGCGCCCAGTTGCGCAGCAGCGTGAGCAGCTCCCTGCCCAGTCGCGTGCGCAGCGCCCGGGCGTCCGCAAACTCCATCTCCTGCGCCCGAAACGAGGGCCCGGGCCGTTCGGGCGGGCCCAGGTCCCCAATCGCGCCGGTGTCGGGGTTCTCCCGCAGCGACAGCCAGGTGTAGGAGGGGCCGGAGGGCGCGCCCATGCCGCCCAAGGAGCCGGCCCTCTTGGCAGTGGACGCGCTGGGAATGCCTGCGGCGGCGTCCACGGGGGACGCGGCGTTGAGGCTGGTGTCGGCGGCTGGGTTTGTGAAGGGCTGCCGGCGCGAGGGCCGGTCGGTGGCGGCGGCAGTGGCTGCGGAGGGAGCTGCTCCGCTGCCGGGTGTGGGCTTCGGTTGAGGCTGTGTTACTGCTGCGGCCTGTGAGGCCAGGCCGATGTCTGCATCTGTGAGGTAGGTTTGCAGCGACGCCACGCGCTCTGCGCCGCCGTGCGGCTGAAGCACAAGGTGTTCGGTCTGCGGTTGTTAAGGAGAGGGGACACACGGATGCGTTAGAGGACAGGACACTGAAGGGTGTGGCATGATCGTCATCACAATGGGACCTCTCTAGCCCGCGATGGTACAGGTCTTCGCCCAGGACAATGGACGCAACGGGCCACAACCGTGCATGCCCCTGGCGGATCCCCAACGCCATGCACGTACCCGCTGCGAGTTGGGCCGCTTTGCCTGCGGCTCCACGACGGACCCGGGCGCGGGCGTGATGCCCGTGTCCGCCGCAGCAGCTGCCGCCGCCGCCGCCACGTCCTGCCGCGTCCGCCGCCCTGCCAGCGGCAGTGCCGCCTCCACCAGTCTCGACACCTCCTGCCCCGGCCCCTGCGCCCTCAGGCGTGCACCGTCACCGGACATTCGCAACGTCCGCGTGACGGGCCCGGGGCGGGGGTCCTGCGGCGGGCTGTCCTGCTGCTGCTTCAGGGCCTCGGGACCTGCTCCTCCAGGGGCGCCAGCGTCGCCGCCGCTTGCTCCCGCACCGGTCGCACCAGCTGCGGCAGCTGGGGCAGCAGCAGCGGCAGCAGCAGTGCTGTCCACCAGCATGGACGGGCTAGGGGTCCGGCCGTAGCCGGCGGCCGCGGCTGCGGCAGCCGCTGCCGCCACCATGCCGCCTTCGCTGGACTTGTTGGACGTGTTGGCCGGGGACATGGTGAACACCTCACCGTGGCTGCGGCGGGTGAGGCGCAGCGCGCCGTCTGAGCCGTCCATGGGCACCCCGTCGGTGAGGCCCATGCCGATGCTCAGTCCCAGGCCCAGGCTGGTGCCCACGGACAGGGGCAGGCTGCCCGTGGTGATGATGCCCTGGAACGAGCACTCCTTGCCCGGGTGCTGCACCAGCACCGGCGCATCGGGTGCGGCGCGGCTGTACGACAGGCCCCCCGGGATGTTGCTGACGGTGCCGTACGGCAGGGCAGAGTTGAAGGCGGGCGGGTGGGAGGGACCGGACTGCGGCGCACCGGCAGCGGTTGCACCTGCAGGGCCAGAGAGTGGCTGAGGGGGCGGCTGCGAAGTTTGGTTGGTGAGGCCGGATGGGAAGACCGCCTGTGGCCAGCTGCCGCCGCCAGGGCCGGAGTCTAGCGGCGGGGCCGGCGCCGGGTGCGGCTGGAGGATGGGCTGCGGGAAGGTGGGACCGCTGGATGGCCGGGGCTGGGCAGCGTTAGCTGTCCCTTGCGGGCCCTGCGTGGCCATGTCCACCATGGCGCTCCAGGAGAACTCGGCGTGGGAGGGCAGGCCGTCGATGAGGTCCTTCATGGAGTCCAGGCCCGCCAAGGACATGGGCGCCGGCCCATCGTCGATCTGAGACTGCTGTCCTGCCCGAGGCTGTGAACGGAGCTGCGAGGACTGCAGCTGCGGCGCTGGGTTGCTCCCCTGCTGCTGCTGCGGCGGCGGCGGTGGTTGTCCGGCAGTCGGCCGTCGCTCCTGCTGCTGCTGCTGCTGTTGCTGCTGCCGTTGCTGCTGCTCCTGTTGTTGGGGACCGGCCGCCGCCAGCTGCTGCTGCGGCTCGGGAGACTGCTGTGGTGGTGATGGCTGCTGTTGCTGCTGCAGTTGTTGTGGCTGTTGCTGTGCGGCTTGCTGTTGGTTCTGCTGCGCCTGCAGCTGCATTTGCAGCTGTTGTATGCGGAGCTCCGCTTGCTCCAACTGTGCCTGCGCCTGCTGCTGCACCTGCTGTTGAAGCTGCTGAAGCTGAAGCTGCTGCGCCGCCTGCTGCTGCTGTTGCTGCAACCCTGCGTTAAACTGGCCAAAACCTGAGTCAAAGCCCCCGTACGTGCCGAAGAGCCCAGCCAAGCTAGTCGGCTGCTGCTGTTGTGGTTGAGGGGGCTGTGGCGGCAGCAGCTGCGGTGCCTGTTGCGGGAATGGCTGTGTCGCCTGCTGCTGCTGCATCCCTTGCTGTGGGCCCGTGTGCACCTGCAACCGCTGCTGCTGCGCTTGCTGGTGTTGCTGCTGCTGCTGCTGCTGCGCCTGCTGCTGCAGGTCAGGCAGGCTGCCAGACGACTCCCCATGGCCATGCAGCCCGCTTTGGGAGGAGGACGTAGACGGCGCGAACGGGCTCTTTCGTGTCCGGGTCACGGGTGCGGCCGGCAGCTGCCCAGAGGAACTCGAGCTGAATGCAGGCAACGAAAGCTGCCCAGGCGCCAGCGGCCCGGTACCCAGCGCCGCCTCCGCCACCTGCACCTGCGGGCCCGCGGCACCTGCCAACATCTGCTGCTGCTGGTGGTTGGTGTGAGGCGGCAGGAGCTGCTGGTGGTGCTGGTGCTGTTGGTGCTGCAGGGCCATGGACAGCGGCCCCAGGCCGCCCTCCGCCTGCTGGCCCTGCCCAAGCCCTAGGCCTCCTAGCCCGCCTGCGCCCTGCAGCCCCGCCCCCGCCTGCCCGAACCCTCCGCCCATGCCCATGCCGCCCATCCCCCCCATGCCGAGAGCTGCCAGGCCCGTCGCAAGGCCCATGCCCTCGTGCCCCATGCCCTGGGCTGCGGGTCCCTGCAGTGCGTAGGCTCCCTGTCCCGGCGGCGCGCCCAGGTGCTGCTGGGGGTGCGGCTGCTGCGGTGCGCCCAGGCCCAGGCCGAACGCGGGCGGCACGGCGGGCGGCGGCGCGGGCACGGCGCCCTGCAGCACCAGCTGCTGCGAGCCCCAGCTGCCCGTCTCCCGCACGATGGCGGCCAGGTGACCCAGCGCGCTGTGCCACCCCAGCGTGCAGCACGCCACGAAGCCCAGGTACCTGCGAGCGCCACCAAGAGGCACGGCGGTTGGGACTTCAGCACGCGACTGGCGGGGCATGGGATGATGTACAGGTCGCAGGACCGGTGCTTTGCCTAAGCCATGCAGTCACGCCATGCATGGCACCTAGCCCTTCATCATGACAAGCATGCCCTGTTGTAAGTAGTTGACGAAAAAGCTTGCCCCAGCCGACCACTCCCTGTGTGCCTGTCATGGGTAGCACACCTGTCTGCCCGCCGCCCGCAACCCACATCGGGCCCCGACACTGCTGTAGGCGTTTTCGCTACATGGTAGCCCTGCAATTCCCTCCGGCCTCACCTGTACTGCTCGTGCGACAGGCCCGGCGCCAGCGGCCCGCGCGTCTCCCGCAGCACGTTCTGCACGAAGCTCTGCACCACCTCCTGCTGCGCCGCGTGGGCGGGGCTGGACGCGTGCGCGGACGGCCAGTGCTGCGCGGCCTGCGGATGTGGAGCAGGGATAAGGTCGAACACAGTCGCCCAGGGCAGTGGTAACACCTGCAGGAGAGCGTCATGACATCCCGCACGGGGCACGGCTTCCTGCGTGCCCACCAAGCCTGCCCTACGTAGCATGCAGACGCCGCTGGAGGCCCCGAGGGCTGTCACCCTGGTCCGCCGCACCTGCTTGAAGGCGCACATGACATCCGACACGGCCAGGAAGCCCAGCGCCGGGGGGTTCTTGACGGGCGGGATGCCCACCGTGAAGCCGTCGCGGGCCTCCAGCTTCATGTGGTTGAACTGGAGGGGCAATGGCAGGGCAGGAGGTGGACACCTCGTCATATTGAGACAACACGACGCGTACCGCTGGCCCCTGCTGTACCATTCCGGCAGCCTGGAAAAGCCACAGCAAACACCACTCCAGCGACACAGGTACCAGCATCCTGCCGCCGAAAGCAATTCTACCCAGCCCAGGCCCCACTTTTCCTCTCATCTTCAGGCGTTCGCCGTGTTCTGCACGCTCGGCAGCCCAGGTCCGAGGCCCCACGCCTCCAGCCTCCCACCGCCCTTTGGCCCTTCCCCCGCACACGCACCCCGTACCTTGGGCCTCCCCTGCGTGACCCTCAGCGGCCAGCGAACCGCGTAGTCCTCCTCCTGCTGCCGCTTCACCGCACCGCGCTTCTCCACCGTTCGGCAGGAGCACTCAGGCTCGGGCCACTGCACCTCGGGCCAGCGCGCCCAGTCCACGGCCAGGTGCGGGAAGGCATCCTGCAGCCTGGGCAGCATCGCCTGCGGAGGGGAGCGCCGCCCACAAGACAGCGGACCGTCAATACGCCTGTAGCCACACTCCATGGGCTCCCTGGTCGCACCTCAGCGCCACCGGCACCGCGCGCTCCTATGCAACTTCCTTCAACAGACCCAAGAGCCACACCGATGCGCCCCATGCGCGCCAAGCAACTCCCCGCACGCACCTGGATCCAGGACTGCAGGGAGGACACGATCTGCCCCTCCGCCTCGAACCCCCGCTCGCCCACCACCCGCGTGAGCCACTCCCTCGCCGCGCTGTACAGCTGCGTGCTGGTGCCGGGAGGTGCGGCCGCGGGCAGGTGGTGCGTGCCATGCCAGAAGCAGTAGGTGAAGGAGGTCCAGGCGGCTCGCAGCTGCGGGTCTATGGCCAGGTGCGGGTAGGTCTGCGGGCTGCGCGGGTGCAGCAGGCGCTTGGACAGCACGATGGCCTGCTTGTGGTGGTCCCAGCCCAGCTCCGGCCAGAACCAGTCCAGGAACTGGGGCAGGGTGGGGTGGGGGTATAGCGGGGTGGGGTGGGGGAAGGTGCAGGTGGAGATGACGCAGGTGAGGGCGGAGGACACTGTGGGGCTGTGTATGTACCAGTCTAAGACCTGAGCCGTGACGGGGCTGTGTATGCCTCCAGTGTACCCAGGCAGGATGTGGGTTGCATCTGAAGCGTTAAACACTGGGTTGCAGCTGCTGATACTGAACCCTGTGTGCCCGGAAGGGTGTTCGGGTGGCCCTGCACCCTGCCTCATACACGTCCCCATCTTTGAGGCGTTCGCACACGTACCTCGAGCAGGGCGCTCATGTACTCCGCCACCACCAGCAGCAGCTGCCAGTCCTTAGGTGTCCAGAAGTCATCTGGGCTGTGGTACGGCCCGATGCGCAACAGCTCCGCAGCGATCTGGGTGCATGGCGTGCATGTGGGGGCGTTGCGCACGAGGAAGAGCCGAAGATGGATTGGGCAACAGTGCACATGCACCAGGCACTGGCTGCATAGCGGATCAAATCCATACTTCGCAAGGTAGGGGTGGAATGATGCAGTGTTAGGGGGCAAAAAGGTGGGCAGCTGAGAGTGTTGGCCGGCTGCGCTTTGGCGGCAAGGGCGGAGCGAAGCAAACGCCTTGGTCAGCAAGGTCACAGCATATGGCCAACAAGAAGCATTTTATGAGACAATTGCATCGCAAGCAGGTGCTTGGCAAAGCGCAAACCAGGGTCCTGTCGGCAGCTGCTGACATGGTTGCAGCAAGGCGTCCGGCCAAGCCCCTCTGCTCTCACCCTAAACTCTAACAAGTGGAATCCGCGATGTATTTGCCCATCATTATTCCTCGCTTCCTCTACGTGCGGGGGAAAGCGGTCATGGGCCGACTTCCATCGTGACTTCTTTTGCGAAGCCATCGCCCCCAGAGGGGCAGATGTTCTTGTTGTATTCAGGTCAAGTAAGCAGGTGCGTAAGATCTAGGGCTCGTCGAGCGGACTAGGTCAACTCGCTTCCTTTTGTTTGGCCTGGTGGCCTGTGCAGGTGTGAATTCAGTAAGGGTTCGTACGCAACAACTATTGCTTTCTTTTTGCCTCGCTCATGAGCTTGGCGGGCTTTGCGCGCATGGCACACGTCCGTATACCGGTCCGTCAGTTGTTGCGCCGATGCATCGCCCGAAGTTCTTCCCTGGTGGTGTTCCAGCCACGGGACAACGCTGAAGGCTATCATGAGGTTCACTCAAGTAACAGTTCCGTGCATTTTTAAATTATGAGTACAATGCGTCAGCCGACTTCCGGTTGTAAGCCGCACCACCACGTGCCCCACCCTTTTGGCCCCACCTGGCCCCCGCACCACAGCACGACAGCACACTTGGCAGCCAGGTTGCTGTGACGCCTCTACAACCTCGCTTGAGTGTGTGAACTGTGGTAGCAGGAGTGCTATATCTGACGGGGCTGTGTCCAAGGTGGGCCTACGCGGGCAAGTGGCCGCACTTCCTCCGCCGAAAGGCAACTATACTGGTGAACCTGGGGTGAACGTGGGTGAACCCAGGGTCCACCGTGGTCCTTGTGCGGCGGTCTAGAAGACGAGGTGTTGTTACGGTAATGCGAATTTGCGACACCCTGAGCCCAGATGTAAACTCGCCTCTGTCTGTCAGGGAACATGGACACCTGATCTGTCAAGCTCTTTCTAGCCCACAGTTGCCATTGTGTCGCATGGTGAAGGTTGCTCAAGCCCTGCCGTGCTGCCACAGCAACCGTCAGTGATATCGGCAGTCCATGGACCCAGGTGGACCCTTCACCAAGGGAGCTCCCTGCCCTCCACTGTTCACCCCCCTGGTTGACTCCCGTGCGCACAACGGCACATGCTGGCTTGCTGGGCACTGGGTATCCAACGCGGCAGGGCGGAGTCTTCCAAGTTCCCTACATGTCCTGCAATCGCAATTCCATGCGCAACCCATAGAGCCCTTTGTCGTTACATGATCGGCCCAGCCTGGACACCCGGGACCCGGCATCCGCGGTCGGCTAGGTGCCTCGAGAGGGCGCTGTACGGTACTTGTGTAAGGCCTACTGGCAACACAATTCTCCGCACCTCCACTACGGCCGGCTTCTCCGTCCTCATGCACAGCAACGCAAATGTTGCTTGCGTGCGCTGTGCGTTCTCCCAGCAGAGTACACACACCACCTGGCGCGGCGCGGCTTTGGTTTAGCCTGGTCCAACGACACAACACCGGAAAACGTCAACTACCGTATGCAGCTAGAAAGCGGCATGGACTATGAAGGCACTTTCATAGCTCACGTGCAACACGAAAGGCCTACCTACTGGGTCATATTGGTCCGAACAGAGGTGGTATGCTGAATCCCCCATGGCACGCAGAAGGAGCAGAGCGCCACATGGTCGTTTGTGCCTGATCTGGCCAAATACCGTAACACAGATGGCCCTGCTGCCACCTGGAAACTCCAAGGTACAATCCAACTTGCAATTATGTCCCCAGTGGCAGGGGAAGGGGTAAGAAGGTTTCCTTGCGCAGTGCTCGCCCGACCAGCATGCAACTACTACGCAACCACAATACCACATTTTTACATGAATCATTCTGCATGCATTAACACGGACCAGCCTACGGATGCAGCTTAATGCAAACGCGTCATACGCAATCTCCTCTTCTCACCCTGGTTTCTCTACACGCTGTCCCCACTGTCTATATCCACGGTGCCTACCATGGCACTGCCGCCCACCCCAAACCCCCTGTCTTGTCCGCCCACGCACGCACGCCAAAGCCCTTGCCACCCCTGCGCTACCGGTGAGGTGCTGCGGCTTGCCCAACACGCACCGCTTACCTTCCACAGCCTGTTCCTCCTCCTCCCTCATAAGCGACCTTGGCCCAATACGGGTTCAGGCTCACGACCACTAGCCGTACCCGCTCCTGCTGCGGCAGCCCACCCCCAGACCGCGTCCTGCCGTCCCCCATCGGCACGGCAACAGCGCTGGCCTCAATACAGCCATCCAGCTCCACATCGGACTGAGAGCCGCGCCCGCGTACCCCCGCCGCTTTAACGGTACCGGCGGCGCTGCCATCCGTTGCCGCCTCCGTACGGCGGCCGCCACTGCCTGGCTGCTCAGCTGTGTCGTACTGCCGTACGGTCAGGAGGGATGGCCGCTGGGCTTTTGCCAGGACCTTGAGGGCCCCACCGACATCAATGGACTCCTGGTGGTATGTATGGAACATGGCAAGAGTCAGCGGCAAATCCACACTATGGCAACACAGGGGGACGGGTGCGCACATTGGCCATGTGCGCCAGCTGTATTGAGGTGCTCACATCCCCACCCTAACAAAACACCGGGGCCTTACGCCTCTGGCTTCACCCTAACACTTCCATCCCGGCTCACACCCAGAATTTCCCCATTGCCCCTCACCCCCCGCACCTGGTCCGTCGGCTCCAGCTCCTCCACCTCTCCCGCCGTCATGGGCCGCCGGCGCCTCAGCAGCGCGCGAGCCACCTCCGCCTCCACCCGTCTCAGCGCCGCCTCTCCCAGCGGCCCACCGCACTCCCTTGACAGCCCCGCCCCTGCCCCTGCCCCGGCTACTCCTGACCCTGCTCCATCGCGTTTCCGCTGCTGCTTCTCCCTGTCCCGTTCCCGCCTGGTGCGCCCGAACCCCTCATACCTATCCAGCAGCTCCAGGGCCCACTGCATCAGCCGTCCATCTGGCTCCACCAGCGTCCCCACGATGGCCACCTCGCCAGCCGCCAGCTGCTCCCACCCCTCCTCGAGCCACGCCACCTCCCCCTGACCCTCCCCCAACACGCCCGCACCGCCAACGCCGTTGCCCACGCCCCTTGCCCACATGGGGTCCAACTCCACACCCGCGTCCAACCCCACCGCGTCCTCATGCACTCCTCTGCAGCTGGGCCCATGCTGCTGCTGCCCCACGGACCAGCTGCTCCGCACCAGCAGGCTGAAGTGGCGGTACAGGTCCGCACCGCGCCCGCCCACCAGCTGCAAGGCCGCATCACCCAGGGGCGCAGCCCGCAGGAGCTCACCCATGTCCATGCCGCGGCGCGCCTCCGCACGGCCCCTACCGCCCCGCTGCCCGCGCAGCTTGCCGTCGGCACCACCAGCTCCGATGCCAGTGCTGCGGGCGTGGGGTTGCGCGAGCAGCGCCGCCACTGCGGAGGCCTCCGCGCGCCTGAGGCTCTGAGTTACGGGATCATGTACGGCATGGATGTACCGCTCCAGGGTGTCGTACTGCTCGGGGGACAGCCGTACGGCGGCATCGCTGGTGATGAGGCAAGCGAGCGGCGTAGGAGCGTCGGGCGGTGGCTTGCTGCTGCTGGCCCCGGGCTCTGGCACGGCGGGCATGGGCTCGGCGTGCCTGGCCGAGGGCCAGGGCGGGACGGGGATGCGATCCCGGGCCACCTTGCGCCGGGACTGCTTGGCGGGAGCGCTGAAGGCAGCGGCAGCAGCGGGGGCTGCGATGGAGGCGTGTGCGCCGCCGTCTTCTGTCCGCAGCTTCTTGCCGGGCCGCTGCTGTTCCTCTTGCTGCTGCTCCTGCTGTTGCTTCCGCCCGGAAGCTGCTGCCGCCTTCGCTGCCGCGACCACTTCCTGCAGCTGGTTGAGCTCCTGGTCGAGTGCAAGCTGCTGCTTCTTTTTGTGGAGCTTCTTCGACGACGCTTGCTCTTGCGGCTGTGTTGGAGGTTGCAGCTGCGGCTTCGGCTGCGGTTGCGGTTGCGGCTGTGGCTGCATTTCTAGCCGGCTTTCAGCTGGCTCTGGCTCGTCGAGTCGCAGGTGATGTTGCGGAGACCCGAGGCGCTGGGGCAGCGGGCCAAGCGGGGGCGGCGGGGCAAACGGAGGCAGCGGCGGCAGCGGGGCCTCTGAGTACATGGCCCGGTGCACCTCGGGACGAGGCCCGGGTACCTCCCATGGTATGGGTGGCGGAGAGTATTGCGACCGCCGCAGCAGCGGCGGAGGTAGGGGGTAGGGCGCACAAGGTATACGCATGTAGGGAGGCTCGTGTGGGTACTCGTCTGGAGGCGAGTACGGACGCCGGTGCGGCGGCACACGGGGCGGAGAGAACCGATGCTGCTCCAGAAGCGGTAGCGGAAACGGTAGGAACCGGTATGAGAGGAAGTCTTCGTGCTCCGGAGTGCAGTCTCGGTAAGGCGCCCTTGCCCATCCACCCTGGGGTGCAAAGAGGTACGCTTGGGGCAAGGGGCATTGGGCGTGCTGGGCATGCTGGAGATACGTGTCGTGATGTCGCTCCGGCATCCGGCGCCGCTCCTCCTCCTCCATCCACAGCTGCTGCTGTGGGGCACATGCACTCTGCAGCGGACGCCCCTCACGCTGCTCCTCGCCCTCCCACCACTCACACCCTTGCTGCTGCTGCTCTTGCTCCACCGTCTGTGACAGGCGTCCGCTGTGCTCGTGCTCCGCCCAACGCAAGATTGGCTGGTGTCTCTGCTCGCGCGTCCGTGGCCGGGGCCAGCCCGGCTCCTCCTGATCCTGCTGCTGCTCATGATCCTGATCCTTCTCTTGCTGCTGCTCCTGTTGCTGCTCCTGCTGCTGCTCCTGCGGCGGCGGCTGGGGCAGTGGCAGCGTCGGCGGCGGGGCACACATCGGCGACCGCTCCCGAGACATCACCGGCTGAGACGTTTTCAGGGGCCCGTGCTGCCTACTGTCCGTAATGTTGGCACCTTCCGCCGACTCCTTGCTGTCGGCCCCGCCGCCTGGTCCACCCGCCACCCCCTGACCGCCGGCCATGCTGTGGCCGCCGCCTTCGGATGCAACGGCAGGGGCAGCCGCAGGGGCAGCGGCCCGCACAGGGGCAGGACCCCATCTCTGCCGCCGGCCCGGAGTCGCAGGAGGCAGGGGGCACGGTGCCTGCTGCTGCTCTCCCTGACCGCAAACAGGGCTCTCCCGCTGCTGCTTGCCGTTGCCTTGCTGCGGGTGTTGCTGCTGTTGCTGCCCTTGTTGCTGCTGCGGCGGTGGCAGCGCCATCATGCCGCTGTCGTTCGCGGCAAGCACGCCCAAGCGTGTGGACCCTTGCAGCGGGTGGTCCTCTGGCAGGCCCTGTCTCTGGGACCCAGCAGCCTCCAACGTCGTGGCACTTGCCCCTGCGCTGTCACGTTCCCTCCCTGTCGCCATCTGTGCCACGCCTGGCTGCTGCTCCTGGTGTGTCACGACGGAGGTGCCTGGTGTGTGCGCCCCCTCGCCTCGCAAGGAGTCATCGGTTTCTTTGCCCCCCTGCTCCAGCTCCTCCTGGGCTACCCCTTGACCCTCCAGTTGCCCCTGGCCCTCTCCTTGGAGCTGCTGCGCCTGGTTTTGTTCCTGCGTGTGACAGGTCCGCTGCCCCTGCTCCTGCCCCTGCTCCTGCTCCTGCCCCTGCTCCTGCGCTTGCCCCTGCTCCTCGTCCCCAAACACATCTGCAAGCATGCCCTGGAGGTCGTCCATGGGCTGATCGACAGCCAGGATCAGCGTCAGATCCACCGCCGCCACCACCGCCCTCCGAAGCACCGCCAGCAGGTTGGTGGGGTGCACGAAGCCCTCGGACAGCAGCCTGGCGATTGCAGGGGCTGCGGGTCCAGGCCCTGCTGCTGCTGCTGCTGCTGCTGCTGCTGCTGCTGCCGTCTCCGGCCCTGTGCAGTGCTCCTGGCTGCTGGCGGCGCCGGTGGTGGCGTCGCCTTGTAGGCACACGGCCCGCAGGCCGGCCAGCTCCCGGGCGGCGCTGGCCGCCTGGTCGATGCGGACCAGGCGCACGTAGGCCTCGGACGCCTGGTGCAGCAGGTTGGAGGGCAGCGGCACAGCAAGGACAAGGGTACGAGCCATCAGAGGTGGGTGCGTGTTGAAGACCAGGCATGGCACCGGCACCATCGTACCGTGTGCCACCCGACTGCTGAAACTTGAGAGTTCGGCACCGGCATTTAGTCTGGCTTGGCGGGCATGTTACGTGGTCCCAGCTGGCTGCATGTGCCATAGTCGTACTGTACGCTCCCGCACCTCTTCCCGCGTCATGGGCGGCACCATGCCGCTGCCGACCGCGTGCTGCAGCTCCGCCACCACAGCCCGCTGCACGCCCTCTTCCAGGTCTGCAAACTCGGAGTCCAACAGGTCGTCGACTGTGCAGCTGCTGCCATCCTCCAAGTGCAGTATGCAGGGATGAATGCTCGCATCTGCATCGGGAAGAGCATGGGCGTGGGTACAGCTGCCCAAGGGCCGTGGGGCGCCGGCATGCTGCTGGAGGTGGGCCGTGGGTGGGACGGATGTCGCTCAGCTGCAGTGATTTGTTCAGCGCGCTTTGAAGTGTTGTAGTTACCTGTGCCCACGATCCTCCTAGCCGTAAGTCCGCTCGCGACGGTCAGCAGCGCAAAAGCTCCCCGTAAAGGGCCGTTAGCACCGATCCCCCATGGAGGAATCCCATCGGAGTGGTATTTTAGTTCATTCCATGTCCTTAGATGCTGCTCAACGTCCCTGCGGGATGGTGCAAGCCGTCCCAGCGCTTCCAACCAGTTCGGCATCGCAAGGCCGAAAGCCCTGAAACACTACCACATCGGCAGGCCTTTGACCAGTATAGGGTTGTGCTTGTATCCAAGGTGCTTGGATGGCATGTTTGTTGCTCGAAGACCACTCTGGTCTGCTTCACCAATTGCCTAGCAGGTGGGACACACCCAAGGGGTAACAGCAACACTATATTTGCACAAACGTCTACATGGCATGTCATCGGGTCTTAGACCCTGCCGCAGTATTCGCGGGCCCTGGCAGTCTCGTTCAGTCGGCCCACCTTGGTGCCGTACCTCGTCGTACCTACGTTGGTAAGCGCACGCCAGCACACGCGCACTGCACTTGCGTCATACCAAATAGAAGAAATGCAGGCATTCGTGCTGATGGCTGTTCTTCGAAACAACAGAGAGTGTTGCCCCTTGCACCGCACGCCAAATTTGGTACCCGTGGCCGTGCCTGTGACTCAGCCGAGCCCCGCACGTACCGGTACGCCACGCTCACTCGTCCAGGCCACACGAGGCTACGACTCTAATGACTGGGTGGTGTTTTAAGCACGACTTCAGGGGGTTGCGCGGCAGGCGGCAGGTGTATCAACTCAAATCAGGGGGGTGTGCGGAAGGCGTCAGGAGAATCATAGGCGTTTCATTTTCGGTCCACGTCAAACAAGCTTGTTGCATCAAGACTGTTGGCCCTTGAGCCCTCGGCTCGTACACGGGTCGTTGCACTTGCGGAGGGAGAAAACTCTCGCCGTGTAACACGGACTGACTGACTGGGTGGTGGGTGCTGACCGCGGGACCTGTTCGCTTACAACCGTAACGCGCGCGATGCACCGCGACCAGGGACGGCTTGATGGTGGGCCGCCGGGCCTACAAAACCGCCAGCGGGCAGGGGCTCACGCATTGTGGATGCTGCCAGACTGAAGGCCTTCATCACGCGCACGACCCCGTCGCACGCACGACAGCAACCTTGCAGTGTCCTGAAGGGGCATCTATCTTCACATCGTATGCAAAGGTGAGAGTCTGCGACACGTCACCTAGCCACTGCCCTGCACGAGTTTGACCCACGCCAGCCCGGAGCGGACACGCCCAGTGCCCACCGCCCGTCCTCAAGACAGGCCCTCCGAGCTCCGCCATACATCTCCAACTGCTGCGCTTTGGGCGCCCGATGCGACACTGCACCGAGCAGGTGCGTGCGCCTTTGCCTCACACCCTGCCCCACCACCACGCCTGCGGCCTGACAACCCACCACATACATCCGTGCTTTTTCTCCCAAATCCTGCCAGCAAGCATCAAACCATCCTTAACCCACTCTCCGCCTGGCATTTTCGCTTGCCCTTTCTTCCCCACCACCGCCTGAGTCCCACGCGGCCCCTGTCGCCGCGCCCGGCTGCTGCCCCCCTCCCCTCCCCCCTCTCCCCTAGCCCCCTGTCGCCGCTCATATGAGGCCCTGTCGCTTGAGGTCCTCGTACGCCTTCCTGCGGTACACGTTGCCCTGCGCGTCCTCGAACTCCTCGTCGTCGGGCTTGAAGTCGCCCTTGGCCTTGTCCTGGGGGGCAGGAGAGGAGGGAGGGGCCGGGAGGTTAGGGGATGGCTGAGGTGGTTGCCGCGCAGGCGGGGAGACATGCCTTGCAGGGTGGTCAGGCGGGCATGCGCGGCGCATGCGTTGCAGTACTCATAGGAGAGGCTCCGTGCGAGGCTCCGTGCGCTCTTGGGGTGGTGGAAACAGCGCATGGGGTTGTTGGGGCCTTCTTCATGAGGCGGTATGGACCCGCGCGCCGCACCTGGATGCTCTTCCACAGCTGCAGCGCGTCCTCGATCTTGGTCACCTCGTAGAACATCTTGTTGTTGGGGATGCCCAGAGCGCGCATGCCGTTCTGGTGGCGGAACTCCTTGAAGTGCTTCTCGTAGGCGCGCCTGGGCGTGGGGGATAAGGAGGGGGTGGTGTAACCGCGGAGCGGCCAAGTATCAGCAATGGGGTTCGGGGGCCGGGAAGGGAGATGAAGGAGGGCGAGGCCAAGGGTCGAGTTGTGACACGCCAACGCAACTCGGCTCGCAAAGTGCTCTGAGAGAGGAGACGACCACCACCCCACCACTACAAGGCCGAGGACACATGAGGCAACATCAAGTTGCGGCCTGTGAGCAAACTCACTCCAGCTTCAGCATTGCTGACAGCTGCACCGCCGGCCGCGCGGTGAGCGCAACAGCGGGTCACACGCACCCCACACAGCCCCTCCCACCGCACCTGCCCCAGTAGCTCTGGTTGCCGCAGATCTCGCACTTGAACTCCTGGTTGAGGCCGTGCAGCTTGTACAGCCAGTAGGGGATGGGCTTGCCGTCCCAGCCCAGCGGCAGCTTGAGCGGGTTGTACACGAAGTCGGCCTCCTCGTCGTCATAGGGAGCAGCCACCTCAGCTCGGCCTCCGCCAGCTCAGCCTACACAAGGAAGCCGCAGTAGCATGTAGGAGCCAGATTGATCGACGGGAAGCCGCAGTATCATGCCGCACTTGTCACTGATGCCATGTTACGGGTATGCCTTGGTTACGACAACGCAAGAGAGAGAGATATGTCATGTTCAATCGCTATCCTGCGCCGTGGAGGGCAGCCAACGCCCTCTCCGCCTTCGTCTCGGCTCGCCTGGCCTCGGGAGAGGGCTTCCGTGTCCCGGCCCCCGCTCCGCCGGCCCATACCCTACCCACTCTACTCCTGCCCGCTACCCCGCAATTCCTCTGCACACCCGCGCTGGACTCCCCTCCCCTCTCTCCCCTAACGCACACCCCGCACCTGCATCTCCTCGTACGTCTGCGCCTGCTTCTTCTCCACCTTGCCCTTGGTGTCGGCGATCACGTTGACCAGCAGCTCGGCCAGCTTGCGCACCGACACCTCGCGCAGCGCAACCTAGGGGTGCGCGAAGGGGGGGAACGGGGGACAGTCACGTTAGGGTAACGTGTCGCTGCTGGACAAGAAAGGGGTAGGCGGCCGTCCAAGCACATGGCGCAGAGACGGCTGGCCCCTCCATGTCGTCACGCCCGCAGCACCCCCACGCCATGCTCCTGTCCAGTCCTGTCCTGCCCACCATGCCCCCAGCCTCCGCCGTGTCAGCATTCCCGCTTGGTAAACCCTACACCATGACAGTCCCCACCTACCGCACCTGCCCCAGGTTACCTTTCCCGTAGACCAGCGCACCTGACCGCTTCCAGTCCACCTTGAATCTACGCCTCCCCTAACCCCGCTTTCCCAACAACCCACTGCCGCACCCGCCTTACCGTCCCATCCCCCTACCCTCTCGTCCCGGCACTCCCGTCGCTCAGCCGCCTCTCCACGTCCCTCACCCACAGCACCCCATCCCGCCAACGCCCCCCCCCTCCCCCCCCCCCCCCCCCCCCCCCCCCCCCCCGCCCCCCCCCCCCCCCCCCCCCCCCCCCCCCCCCCCCCCCCCCCCCCCCCCCCCCCCGCCCGCCCCCCCCCCCCCCC
>VFQN01003667.1_pt1 | contig 21522 bp, 32 predicted proteins | sample 3512371 | NCBI WGS metagenome assembly VFQN01 (sample SAMN10412370, study PRJNA504923) | tailings metagenome | isolation source: Replicate 2 from Balatoc abandoned mine | place: Philippines: Itogon, Benguet | collected 2017-08-28
GCCCCAATGCACCCTGCCATGGTGCCCCAGTGCCACTTCCCACGGCCCCTTGCATCCTGCCGGCCCCAGCCCAAATCCATGGCTGCCTGTGCCCCTCAAGGCCCCACAGCTGTCCCGGCAGTTTGCTTCTGGAGGGCACCAAGGGCAGGAGTCGACAGCTTAACAATTTGACATGTCGCATTTCGACGCTCCTGACTACGGGGCGTCTCACAAGGGCATCAAAGGTGGGCTGCGCCGACCTCGACCACCCCATGCGTGTCACGCCTACCGGTATGCGTGCTTGAAGGCCCGCAGGCTTTTTTGTCTGTGGAAAGGTGCGCCCACACTAGCGCAACTGTTCGGCACGAGGTCTGTAACGCCAAAGACTGCCACTGGGGGACTGCTGCACTGCCCGCAGTCCCACACTATTCCCACCACCCACATGCGTGCATGCATGAACTGCCTCCCAACCTCCGTGGCCGTAAGGGCTGCCAAGCTCACCTCCCACACACTGCGATACCCCCGAAGCCAGCCATTCACGCTCCCTCCAGATACCCTCCCCCGCTGGCCGCTGATAATGCTCTCCTACACCGCCCGTGCCCGGTCAGTCCCATTAGTGGTGCTACCTGGGTTGCCAGCCCCAGCCTTCAGGTCCACCGAACCCCCACACCCGCACACCTCTGGTGCTTGCCCCCTAGTTAACGAGTTGGGGGAACGCCATCAACGTTAGCCGCCAAAATACCTCCTTCTCCGTTGAGAGATTGATTGTCACATACCCAGGATAGCACGCTGGGGCGTGACAAGATTGTGCTGAGACGACCCCTTCCAGCCGGGGCTAAGCTGCCCAGCCCACCACCCCCATTGGCCACCTGCAGCCCTCCTTAAGGCGTCCTTCTTTGTGGGTCACTTCGCTCCCCCACTAGGCTTACGGGGTACTCGGGTCTCCCCACCTGAGCTGACTAGCCTTGCTACATGGACCAGCATGGTGGACCTTCCTTCTCCGCGACTCCGGCGCCCCCCCCCCCCTCCATGGACCACATTAGGACAGGCCACGCTTCAGAAGGGGCTCAAACCGCTCAGAACAGACAAGCAGGCCTTTTTGGTTTGGGTTGTTTACAGGGGACCCCTTCCGGTCGGGGTGCCGTACCACACCCACCACCCCGAAAGCAGCCCGCCACCAGAACCTTGAATCCTAACGCCAGGCCACGCCTCCGGGGGGGCTCAAACAGCCCGAAACCGACAATCGGGCCTGCGGTTTCGCCCGCACTGAAACCGCACAAAGCTGGTACGTATTTCTAAGGTTCCCTACAATTGCATGACAGGGAAGGATCGTTGTTCGCGCCTATGCGCGCGTCAGCGGGTCGAATCCCACTTCACGCTGGGAAGGGTAGTGCCTTCCTGTCACCCGTGCGGGGACTAATGGATCGAAGTCCAGCATCAATCCGCCGGTCTGGGGTTCTCGTGTTGATCGCGTGTCCGCTCTGAGCCTACGGTGCGCAGCGTTCGCACGTCCCTGATGGGGCGTGCAGCGGTGCGTAAACAATGGGGGATCGCGTGAGACGGGGAACTGGGCAGCGAATTCCTGGGGCCGCGGGCGGCAGACGGATCGCATGTGTGAGCGGGTCCTTGGGCCACCCGGCGGATGCTCTGCGGGGCAACCATCTGTTTTGCAGTAAATAACATGCCTTGACCTGTGACTCGTACCCGTATTTACTTGAGCAATCATATCTGGTTTTCTAGTTGGTGTTGCCCAAGGTGGCATCGCATGTCCCTGCATCGCATGTCGGTAGCATGTCCTGCATCGCTTGGGGCACTGCGAAGGTGCCCTGGCGCGCTCCTCCAAAGGGAGCACATTGGCAGCCGTGGAGCCTGGCGGGCACAGCGGTAAGAGCGCCTTAAGCGACAGTCCATTACAGGAAGTCCACAATCCGTGTCTGCACCGCACCGTCAACCAGCAAGCCACGCAAGCATGAAACATTTATTGAGAGGAGCGCCCATGTTAGCTATGTGTGCAGCCGTATGCGCGCTAATGGCCAGGTGCAGCAGTGACATGCAGAGTTGCAGACGAATGTGTTATCTCCAGGTGCGATGTGATTATGTCGTTCAGCATGTAGCGTCATTAAAGCGTTGCCATGCAGTAATCGGCGACGTGCAAGAAGAATTTTGGTTTAGTCCTAATGCGGTGGACCAGCATGGCCAAGTTGATTACGCCGTAGGGGGGGGGGCGTCAGCCTAGGCTGCAAAGTCACACAATTTTAGACGAACCTATGAATGCGAACACAAAATCCCCAGAGGATAGCAGCAGTACATGTTAGCATCCCCTCACTCCAACGCCCAGCGGCCTGCGCTCTATTCGCTCACAGCACAGGACACCACCCTGATCCCCAGGCGGTAGCCTGCCCCCACAACCTGTGGACCGTGTCCGTTAACGCCCTAAAGTGGCATGCGGTGATATGCCTTCAGATCCCACCGAACGACCAGGCACCCGCCTAGCATTCCTCAAATCCACCTACCGCCCCCTAGCAAAACTAGGTTACCCCCCTAGCAAAACTGCACCCCGAGCAGGGCGTGCCCTCCATAAGCGAGCGTGCGGACAAGCAGACACAAGCAGCCACTGCTGCGTCACGCAGCCAACTGAACCAAACCGGCCGCAACCGGCCGCAGCACGACCACAACCAAACAGCGCGCGCAGGCACACCTCAGACATCCCGACCACGCCCGCAGCACGCAGCTTCGCCCGAGGCCGCGCCCCCTCCCGCTGCCGCTGCTGCTCTCCGACGCAGCTCTCCGCTGCCAGCCCCACCCATGCCACAGCTCCACGGTGCTGCGGCTGCGACCCCCGCCCCTTCCTCCCCTCGTTCCCCCTCCAGCCCCTGCCCCTCTCCCCCCCTCCTCACGACAGGGCCATGTACCCCTGGCCGATGGTGATGGCGCACAGCACCTTCTCCCGCAGCTCCTCCCGCGACACGTAGCGCGGCAGGTCCAGCTGCCGGAAGCACGTGTGCGCGGCCGGCAGGCGGGCGGTTGTGTCGTTGGCGTCGTACAGCCGCTCCACCGCCACCATGTGGAAGGCGGGGTCCATGGAGCCGAAGCCCTCGGCCGGCATGCCGTCGCTGCCCGACCAGAACTGCAGCAGCTGGCGGCGGTGCACGTCGTCGAAGGACTCGGCCACCTCCCAGAACCACGCGATAATGTCCTCCTTGCCCGTGTAGCCGTCCTCGTACCTGGGGGACAGGGCGTGGGGTGGGGGCGGGAGAGGAGGAGCGGTGGAGGTTGGGTGCATGTGGGGTAATGCGGTGGTATTGTGTACCGAGTGCTGAACGCGCGGTGTGCAGCTGCAGCCGGCATAGCAGGCCCTCGCGAGCAGCGGAGCAAGTGCCCGTACAGGCTGTGCGATGAACACCTGCCGCGAACAGTGGCACGCTAAGGGAATATAGCTGCAGGGAGTCGAGAACGAGCAACTAAGGGACTTTGCCGCCTCCAGGTGTGCATGCTGCACATAGACTGGCCAGGGCACGGCAATCAGGTGAGAACCAGAACCAGTCCGAACGCGCGCGCAGGCTACTCACTTGCAGTGGCGCTTGAGGTCCTGGATGTCGATGCGCTGCTCGCCGCACACCAGCAGCTGCATCTCCATGCTGCTGAACGAGTACTTCTCCAGCAGGTCGCGAGGGATGATGGAGTGGAAGGCGTCGATCAGCGCCGACATCTGCGCCTCCACCGCGCCCACCAGCATCTTGTGCGCCTTGAGCAGCACGTACTCGCGCTTGGTCTGGTTGGTGACCTGGGGAACACGTGTACGCGCCAAAACGGCGGGACTTGTCATGTCGTGCCAATGATGGAGCAGGCTTTGAGGGTACCAGGCGTTTCGGCTGCCGCGTTCACTCGCACTGCAGGCGATGTGCCCATGGCAGCACCAGCCGGGGGAAAGCACGTGGCCTGCTGGCATGGCGGACATGCATGCAGTATGTCAGCCCGTTCTCCCAGCGCTGCACAGGCCAGCGTCCCCCACTCCTGTCCCAATACTGCGATACTAGAACTTTGTTCCTCCGTCCCCACCTTAATGTGCTTGCCGCCCGGCTTAAGCGGGATGGCGTTGGCCGACACGTCATCGTTGTCAATGCACGCGAACGGCGAGGCGGCCGCCGCCAAACCCACGGCTGCGGAGGGCGGCGTGCTGACCTCGGGCTCAGCGCCAGGCAGCGGCAGCGCCGCAACCGCGGGGCCTGCGGGAGGCGGGTGCAAACAACGATTGCGTTCGGCGTATCGTACCGGTACAAAAGGCCAATACAATGACCGGGCTCCACACCGTTGGATTTTCGAGAGCAAGACCTAATACATCAATTGCGATGTAGGGTTTTACTTGGTGTGGCCGTGCCAAAAGGCTTGAGGGGGAGTGAAACACACCTGCCGCGAACGCATGGTAGTGGCTGCCGTGCCCCGCAGCAGCGTGGATGGCGTTGGCGGTGGGGTTGCCGCTGCCCGCGTTGGGGTGCTGGAAGGCCCACACGAAGTTCTCGAAGATGAGCCCGTCGATGTCCATGGACAGGATGGACATGAGCGAGCGGAACTCGGTGGGGTCCAGCTGCTGCAGGTCCACCAGGCTCAGCGGGTTGCCCAGCAGCAGCTTCCAGAACGGTTCGCACAGCGGCAGGTTGAGCGTGATGGGGCCCAGCTCCTTGCCGCGCGCGGCGCTCTCCAGGATGGCCTTGGCCATGAACAGCCCCACAAACGCAAACTTCTTCAGGTGCGCGGGGGAGGAGGAGGTGGGCGTGACGTACAGCTGGTTGCGCTGCGGGCCGGCGGTGTAGAAGAGCTCGGGCGAGCCGCGGGAGATGGCGGAGGAGAGGGTGGAGAACCACTCGCGCGTCACGCCGCCGCTGTCCATGCCCGCCTCACCGATGAAGGTCACTTTGAGCGGCTGCCGCCACACCGCGTGGCCCTTGCCGGTGAAAATGGCCACCGAGTCCTTGAAGCAGCGGCTGCGCCGGATCTACACACCGACAGAGCCAATGCGGTGGCAGTTCAAGTTCAAGCAACACAGTTGTATCACCAACCCAACACCATCAGTGTTTGCGTTCACTTTGAGCATCGCTCCACACCAACACGGCATAACCCAACCCGCAAAAGCAGTCACAGGGCAACGCAGCCCTTCCCGCATTGCCCAGCCTCCCACCCCCACCTCGAGCTTGTGCACCGGCGCGTCCGCCGCCAGCTTGGCCACCTCCAGCAGGAACATCTTCCTCCGCATGCGGAAGTCCGTGCGCACCCAGCGCCGGTGCACCGCGTCCGCGCCGCCTGTAAGCGCCCCCGGCCCGCCGGCGCCCATGGGCCGCGGCTGCAGCGGCAGCATGAGCATCTCCTCCACCTGCTCCCAGCTCAGCGTCGCCGCCGAGCCCAGGATGCTCAGCTTCGCGCCTAGCTCCTCCAGCGAGGGCAGCACCTCCGACTCCAGGGACGCCACGCCGCCCGGCACCGTGCACCGCATCGCAAGCGTCGCAAACGCCTCCGCCCACGCGGCCATGTCCGCCGTGGCGGGCAGGCGGGGCACCAGGTTGGTCAGCGTGCGGGAGCTGATGGCTTCTCGCACCGCGGACAGCAGCCCCAGCGGCCCCTGCTCCGTCAGCAGCTGCAGCAGCACCACGCCGAACGCGTAGAAGCTGGTGGGGGTGCAGGAGTCCAGGGACGCAAACAGCGCCATGGGGTCGGTGTACGCCATGTCGCAGTGGAGCGGCGGTGGGGCGGCGGGCGTGGCGGGGCCGGCGGTGTCGCTGCCCTGCCCGCTGCTGCCAGGAACGGCGGCGCCCAGCGTGCTGCTGCCCACGTTGACCAGCAGGCTGCCGCCCCCATCACCCAGCGGCCCCAGCGCCGCCTCTAGCTGGTTCAGCAGCACCGGCAGCATGCTGAGCTTGCACTGCTGCGAGTCCACCTGCACGTTGGCGGGCAGCACCAGCGAGCGCAGAGCGTGCGGGGAGAGCAGCAGGTTGGCCGGCTGCGGCTGCAGCAACGTATCGTCGTCCGCGCCACGGCCAGCTGCAGGGGTCTGCGGCTCCATGCCACCCGTGGGCCGCAGGTCCTGCAGGAACGCCAGCGCCTTGCAGATGTCCGACCCAATGCGCACCACCTGCTGCCAGCTTAGCAACCCGCGCTCCAGCCGCGTCAGGAGCGACTCCTCCCCGAACGCCTCCTCCACCACCCACAGCACCTGGTGCTGCGGCAAGGACACCCCGGCCGCTGTGGAGCCGAGGCCGGCTAGCCCGCTACCAAAGCTACCGTCGTCAGCGGAGGCAGCAGCCGCCGGCTGGGTGGATGGGAGGGAGCAGCCCTGCGTGGAGGCTGCGGGGGCGGAAGGCCTGAAGGGGGAGTTGAAGCTGTTGCGGGGGCCGTGCGAGGGGCGCTGGGGCGTGGCGGCGCGGGAGGTGGGAGCGGAGACGGGTGCGGATCCCGGCGCTGAGCCGGGCATGTCGTCATCTGCGGACCAGGCTGCGGGGGCGGTGGCCTGCTGGATGCACACCCCCAGCACGGCGGTGATGTTGGGGTGGGAGATGCAGTAGCGACTGTAGGCGCGGCGAAGCTCCAGGTAGGACACGTGGTGGCTGATGGGCATCTTCCACACGCGAACCTGCGGGAAGGGTGGCAGGCGAGGTGTCCGGAAGGAGGTGTCATGTGTGGGCCAGCTCGCATACCAGGTACGTCTCTCGCGTGCTAAACCTACTGCGGTATTAGGTGTAGCCCACAGGCTGCCTAGCCCATTTAAGCCGGCGTCATCGTGGCAGTTGCCCGCTTGCAACCCAGGCACCCACACGCCCCGCCCTCACCTTGACGCCCTTGAAGGTGCCCACGAACACCTCCCTGCCCTCCACCATGATGGGCGCGCTGCCGCCCACCATCATGGCCTCCACCTGCTCCACCGTGAAGCTCTGCACCGTGGACACGCTGTCCAGCAGGTCGTCAAAGGTGGTCTGCGGCATGGACACGTGCGCGCCCGACGCGTCCATGTCCGCCCCCGCGCCCGCCGCCCCCTCCACGTCATCCTCCTCCACATCGTACTCGTCCGTGGCCTGGTCATGCTCGTCGTCCGCGCCAGCATGCGAGTGCCCGCCCCCTGCCGCCGCCTTGGACCCACGTAACCGGGTGGGCCCGCTGTCCCACTCGGAGGATGTGTTGTTGCTTGCCGTGCCGGCGTGGTGCCGGGAGCGGGGGGAGGCTTTGGGGATGGCCCCGACGGATACCGCCACCTGAGCCGCGCGTCTGCTCTTGTCCCGGATAACCATTCGGACGTCGTCCAGGCCGGAAATGCGCAGCGCGCTGGGTGCCATGGGCGAGCGTGGCGGCTGCGTGGGCCGCACAGGGGAGTGGATGTGCACCGGAGAGCGCAGGATGGACCCGCAGGCAGCCATGGCTGCTGCGGCAGCAGCGGGCGACGAGACGCCCCCGCTGCCAAACACGTCTAGGTGGCCGCTGCCCGGGATGGTGAGCGTGCCGGGGTTCGGCACCGCGCCGGCTGCTGCTGCTGCGGCCGCCATGATGTTGTTGCGCGCCACCACGCCCTCCAGCTCGCCGATGCGCTGCATGGCGGCGGACACGCGCTGCTGCATCTCCGCCGCCTCGAAGGAGCGGATGGCGGATATCTCGGCGCGCGCTGCGTCCACTCCGCGGCGGCGCTCGCGCTCCTTGATGCGGCTGATGGCCTCCTGCACCTCCCACGGAGTGGGGTCCTCCAGCTCGCCAAAGTCCCCGCTCACCTGCACAGCGCACAAGCAAGGTATGGGCAAGAGCGCAATTATGTACCATGTTTTTCAGTTTTTCAGAAGCTACGCCATCGTAAAGCCAGGACGGTTGTGCCAGTGGGCGGGGGTGGCAAGCAGTACAGCATAAGTGGCCGGTGACCGCAAGTGTGTGCGCATGCAGTCGGGGTACCAAGCTTGCACGTCCTAGCCGCCGCTGCACTCACGTGCGTTATGACCTCGCGCTCGAAGTCGTGCGGGTCCCTGGAGCGCGTGATGAGCAGCGCCTCCTCCTCGATGACCACCACCATGCGGCCGTTGGGCTTGAGCAGCGACAGGAAGGTGGGCAGGTCCTCCTCGCTGAGGCTGGCGTCGCAGTAGATGGCGTCGTAGGTGGTGCCGTCGGTGCACTCTGGTATGAGCACGTTGGACAGGGACAGCTCCGCCGCGGCCACGCACTTGGCGGGGCTGCTGCCCAGCGTGTTGAGCACGGCCTGGCTGGAGCCGGGCCCGCGGTCCAGGGCCGCCAGGCGGTCGCGCAGGTGCTTCATGTTGCTGCGCGCTGCCTCCAGCCGCGAGGACACGCACTCGATGCCGTGCACAACGCCTGTACAAAGGTACAAAGCGACACACGTCACCAATCTGCAGGTCTACGCAGCGTGCCCTGTAAGCACCACAAGCCAACAGGCATCGTGCCGACAGGCGTCACCCTGCACTCGCACTTGTATCTACCCTACCCTGGGAGCACAGTGGCCTGACCCGCCGGTTGGTTGCTGCCATGCAACAATACCGGACAACAGGCCTGGATACCGGGCCGGCCCCTCCCGCGCTCACCCTTGTCGCCCACGAGGCATGCCGCCAGCGCCGTGACGTATCCGGTGCCGCAACCCACGTCCAGGAAGGAGGCGGCGCCCGGCTGGCCGGAGGAGGTGCGGCCGCCCAGCGCAAGCCTCTCCAGCGCCATGGCCACGAAGGAGGGCGGCGGCAGCGTCATGGTGGAGCCGTCCGACATGCGCACCGTCACCTTCTGGTCCCTGCAATTGCAAACAAAACACGCACACAGCAGATTAGCACGAGAAGCGCGTAGGATGTGGCCACCGCTTGGTTCGGAGCACGGCATATGTCGCCTACTGCTGGGTCATGACCAGAGGCGAAGGTGATCTTGCGGGTGGGAGAGGGACGGTTTGCGCACCTGAAGGCCTCGCGGTGTCGGTCCTTGGGCACGAACAGGTCGCGCGGGATGACCAGCATGGCGGCCTCCAGGCGCGGCGGGATGACGCAGCCCTTGGCCTTGAGGATGTTGACCAGCTCCTCGTTGGTGTGTTCCGACTTGCCGATGGGGCCCGGAACGAGGGATGCCTACGGGGCGGGGTGTGGAAAGCCAGAGGCAGGCGCTACTTGAGACGATGCACCGTACCTAAGCACAGTGCCAGCCGGTGCCTAGTGAACGTGCAGAACCGTGCTTTTGTATTGTAGAAACAAGCAGGGCAGGTGAGCGGGATGGGAGGGCACCCACCGACTGGCGGGAGCTGGTGATGGTGACGGCGGCGTGCAGCGGGCCCTTGATGCCGGCGATGGTGCCGATGGCGCGCGCCCCAGTGGAGAACTTGAGCGTGCCCTCCTTGAGGTCCAGCGTCAGCGTCACCTCGCACTTGCCGTCCACGAACGTGAAGATGGGCGCGGCCTTGCCCTTGTGCTTGGCGGTGGAGCCCCTGAGGCCACATGCCACAGAGTGCACCAGGTAAAGCGCTTGGGAAGCCGTAAGTGCATGAATCGTCCATCTTGTGTACGGTCGCTGGCCGTCGTTAAGCCAAGCGCCCAAGATACGGCATGAGCACCTCACGCAGCCTACATGCACCTGGTACATTCCGTCGCAACAGACGCCAGGCCACTCTGCCCACCTGACGGGCTTGGCCACGGCAGACCAGTTGGACAGGTTGCTGACGTGGAAGTAGCGGCCGTTGACGTAGAAGTAGCCGAAGTAGTCGAGGCCGATGCCGCAGTGCTCCTCGCCCAGCGAGCGGTTAAGCTCCATGGTGGGCGGCGCCACGCCCACCAGGAAGTTGGACGGCTGCTGGTACGGCATCTGCTGCTCCAGCCTGCACCGGTACACCAGTGGGCACAAAAGTGTGTCAGCTCAACCCCAGGACACCGCCGTTCGGCCGTGCTCCCCCACGTCCTGCCTTGATACACGCTGTCCAGGACCGGGGGAGCACATGTACATAGGCGCCATGCCCACCTGACGATCCAGCTGTGCACCTCCGTCTTGCAGTACTCCCGCAGCCCCATGACGGTGGCCTGCCCGCTGGTCTCCTCCAGCGCGCCCGTGGCGGGGCTGACCACCGGCCGCAGCGTGCAGGAGGCGCCGTCGGGCGACAACAGCGCATGTTTGGACGCCTTCTGCGGGTTCCAGCGCAGGCTGTGCGCCAGGTCCACAAACATGCAGCTCGAGTGCAGCGTGATGGAGTCCATGATGTTGTCCAGGGACACGTACGGCCACACCTCGTCTGCGTGGGAGATGGCAGGGGGAATGCGCCGAGAAGTATAAGGTAGTAGCAGGGCGGAGGGCTTGGCAAGGAACCAGTGGACAGGGAGGCCGTGGACTTCGCTGAGTGTGCGGGAGAAGCTGGGCTGTAGGGAATCCACCGAGGCTCCCTGACAGGGCCTAGCCACGCTAGCAGGGTGTTGCGTCTGTGCTTCAAGGCGTGGGGCTAAGAGCAGGCTTACCTGGCAGCCCGTCCCCTGCGCCCTGCAGCATGTTGTTCTTCAGGAAGGAGATGTGCCGCTGGTCCATGTCCAGCTGCACGCTGATGAGGTCGCCCTCGGCGTACGGCTCGGCGCAGCGCGTTATGAGCTTACCGGCCACGCGGATGGTGCCGTTGGACAGGTAGTAGGTGCGATGCTTCATCTCCTGTGGCCAGGCCATTGGCGCACGGGGCTGCCGTTGACACGCAAGGCACGAAGGGCCGATGCAGGCAAGGCGCTAGCACCCCGCTGAAACGGGGCATAGCATCGGGAAGCGGCCGCTGCGCACAAAGCTCGTGCTTCAGAATCGAACCCGTCAGACATATGTACCTGATTGAAAGCCGGTGCTGTACCTGTACCTAAACCCCGCCCCGTCTCTGGCCATGTGCCACCACCACACGGCCATAAACCCGCACGCACCTGGGGGTCTGCGTTAAGGTCGTGGCCGCCCACCGTGACGCCGATGAACAGGTTGGAGTCCTCCACATGGTTGATGTACACGTTCCAACTGTGCTGCCCCGACGCCAGGCACAGCGTGCCCAGCACCGTGGCGTAGTCGCCGCCCTCGTTGCTCATCTTGGTCACCGTCAGCCCGTCGATCACGTTGAGGTCCTTGCCCGCGCGCGCCTCGTCCCACCTGGCAGCGGGAGACGGCAGCGAAGGAACGATTTGACCTTTTGAATTACGGCGTACACAGCGCCGCTCGTACCCACACAGCTGCAAGCTATCCACCTGTTTGGCCTCACCACGGCTAGGTCCTAACCGTCGACGGCAGCTTGCACTTCTGGCGATATTTGCCTTATCCCTGAAGGCCGCAGCACTGACGGCGTCACGCGGTACCAAGCCCGTAATGAACAGCTTACTCTTACCCACTGCCTTGCCTCAGTGAGCCGAAGTACCAACGCAACTCTCAGCGGGAACGACCCCGCGCACACGCGCACCTGAGCTCGCCCATGTACTCCCCGGTGTTGAGCACCGTGGGCCTGTTCTGGATGGTGACCTTGCTCTCCTCGCTGCCCATGGTCACCGCCGCCACCAGCGGCCCCCGCACGCCCTCGAACGCCGTGCCCAGCGGCGTGCCGTTCCGCGCGAAGCGGATGGTGCCCGCCGCCAGGTTCACCGACACCGTCAGCACGTCGCCGTTCTTGAACGGCTGCGTAAACTCCTGCTCCCGCCCGTCAAAGCGTTTGTCCCCGTCCGAGTGCAGCGCCCAGCCGCAGCCGTGATCCCCCACGCAGAGGGAGGGGTCCATGTTGGGCGGCGCCACACCGACCCACACCCCGTCGGGCCCCAGGGTGTCTAGGATGACGTGCAGCTCGTGGATGCCTGTGCCGCTGTACTGGATGGTGCCGCGCACGGTGGAGGGGCCGTTGGAGGTGGACTTGGTGGCGGTGAGGCAGTTGGAGGACAGCTCGATGTCGGGGCCGCGGTGCTGCGTGTCCCACTCCATGTCCGCCAGGTGGCGCGGGATGCGGTTCAGCAACAGGCTGTAGCTGCCCAGCAGCGTGATCTGGAGGCAGGGAGGGGGGCGCATGGGGAGGGTACATAGGCGGGCCACGATGAAGCCAAGCCTGAAGGACACCAAGAGTACATGGCGTCTGTGGCCACCTCAGGTACTGCTCGTAAGCAGTTTTGCAGCTGCCTGCTCGCGGGCTTTCCTAGCGTACCACGCACCTGGTCGCCCTCGCTGTCGCACGACACGAAGGGGTAGAGCCGGCCGCGGATGCCGCGGGCACGGCCCTGCTCCACACCGTTGCGAAAGAATATGATCTCGCCCTGCGGGACCACCAAGGGTACACCAGCGTGCAAAGTGTGCTCAGCAAAGCAACCCTCCGTACCCTAGCACAGAGCAGGATGAAGCCCAGCCAGCTGCTCTCTGGGTATTCCTGAACGCCGGTCCTGTTGACCCCAGCTTGCCGTCTCGTCCCCTCCAGCCCCCACCTGGTCCGCGTCCAGCACACAGCCCACTGTGTCGCCCTTCTGGAAGTTGGCGGCGTTGGTGGCCACGCGGCGGCCGCCCACACGGATGACGCCGTTGGACAGGTAGTAGGTGCGGTCGCGGAGGTCCTGCGCGGCGAGCCGGTCGCAGCAACAGGAATCAAGCACTGCCTCCCCTACGTGTACGCCAACCCCTACGCCCCGCAATGGAAAAAGGCCAGTTGATAGGCCGCCACAAACCCCCACAACTGCAGGCTCCGTCACTGAATCAGGCAGGTTTAAAGGTCCGCTTCGGCAAGGGCAAATGCGACAAAAGTCCTCCTTCTTGCGTCCGTGTCCCATGCAGGCAGGCAGGCAGGCAGGCAAGCTTCAAAGGGCTGGGGCGTAGACGGCCACCGCATGGCCCCACCTGCGGGTCCTGGTCCAGCGGCATGCAGCCGCGGCACACGCCTATGAAGATGGAGTCGGGCTCCGACAGGTTGTTGACCTTGACCAGCCACAGGTGCACGCCGGCGATGAAGCCTGGGCACAGAACAGAAAGCACCGCGCGCGGTTGACAACCCTGCTACTGACCCACGCTTAATGCATGCCCTAGGCTTGCCATGCCGATCCCGGGCACCGATCATTTCCCACGGTCGCCGGCCCTCACCCTGGTTGGCCAGCACGGTGGAGTAGTCCCCGTACACCTCCGACACCTTGGACACGCTGTGCCCGTTGAGTCGCAGGTCGCCTGAGCAGTTGTCCGCGTTCCAGCGCAGGTCCAGCTGCCGCAGCTTGGTCAGATTCACCAGGCCCGCCTGCGCGCACAACACAGAAACGTGCCAACGCCAGGAAATCCGTCTGCTGTTGATAATAGTGTGCGCATGGATGATCAACCCGCAAGCACGCGGCAGTTGCATGGGGCAGTGCAGCCCAGCTTCAACCCATATCAGGGCGCTGCGCTCTGCCTGCCGTTGGCAGCCCCGCACATTCTCACTGATGTTGCCAGTACCTGTTGGGAAAATTCCCATCCACAGCACGGCTGCAACTCAATTCCAGTTGAACTACACCAACTGCCCATGCCCGCCCAGCCAACAGCCAGCGCCCGGCCGACGCGCACCTGGCAGTGCAGCCCGGGCGCCTGCACGAAGGCGATGGCGGGCGACACGGGCGCCGTGACGCCGGTGAATGCGGACACAATGAGGTGGCCGTTGCGGAAGAAGCGCACGTAGCCAGCGTTGAGGTCCAGGTCCACCGTGATGAAGCAGTGCGCGGAGCTGGACTCGGCCATGTGCGCCAGGCCGTCGCGCGGCGGCGGGGGCACGTTGAGCGGCGATGGGCTGGCGTTGCTGACTGCGTTGGTGCCTGCAGCGCAGGGGTGACAGGGGGTCATGCGGCGCTGAGGTAGGTGCAGGTTTGCGCTGGCGCCTTGGCCTCTAGCACATCTTGCCATAGGTACCCAGACAAATTCGATTGCTGGACACCATAGCCGTTGACTTGCTAGGTCCTTGGTTATCCACGTTCGCTTACTTCGCTCTACGCCTAACAACACCACCCTGGACGGCCCCCTGAGCCTGTGCCGACCCAAATGGCCCAAGCCCCACGCACCTGGCAGCCGCATCCAGGCGCCCCACTTGCCCTGCGGCCGCGGCACCGACGGCGCGGCGTCAGCGCCGGCCTGGGCGCCACTCCCAACCGCGCCCGAGGGCCCGGCAACGCTGCCGCTGCCAGACGGCCCCGTGCCGTCCGCCGCGAGGGCCCTGCCGCCCCCTCCAAAGCCGCTCGCCCCAGAGCTGCTGGCCGCCGCCCCGCCTGTCAGCGCACGCAGCGGTCCGCCAAAGCTGGCCAGGATGTTGCTGCCGTTCGCAGTTGGCGCCTCCAGCGAGGAGGTCACGATGCCGACGTAGATGTGCGTGGGGTGCGGGCCGTAGTTGTCCAGCTGCACGGTCCAGCGGTGGCGGCCGCTGGTGAACACGGTGGACCCGTGGAAGTCAACGCTGGCGCCGTACCCCAGCGGGCTCAGGTTGGCCGGCGTGGTCGCGGCTGTGTGGTACTTGACGCACGTGTCCAGCTCGCACAGCTGGGTCTCCGGGGCGCCGTTGACGGTGGGGCTGTACCAGGTGAACAGGGGGCTGGGCGTGGTGGCCTCGTGCAGGGAGACGCTCATGCCCGGCTGCACGGTCACGAAGGGGTACATCTGTAGCGACGAGATGATGCTGCACGGCAGGGAGGACTGCAGCAGCACACAGTCGTTCAGCTTGAGCGTGGCCATGATGACCGGCTGCTTGTCCTCGCGGGGGGCCAGCTCCAGGCTGAGCACGTCCCCCGGCTCGACGGTACGGTGCGTGCTGGTGGAGCTGATCATATACAGGGGCTTGCGGGAGACGCTGTCCACTGCGACCGCCGGTGCGCTGGGAGGCTTTGCGGGCGCCCCTGCGGCCGCAGGCGCGGCTGCCTGGGCGTTTGTGGCCCCGGGAGCAGCGCACACCCGCCTGCCCTTGCTGGAGGCAGAGGGGGACGCGGTGCTCGCTGCTGCATCGGGAGTGGCGACAGACCCGCCGGAGCCCGACTGAGCGCCGGACGGGCTCGAGGGGGCCGCGGGAGGGGCCGGGGTAGTGCTGGTGGGAGGTGCTTCTGCGGTGTCTGGGTTGGCTCCGTCAGCGGGAGGAGCACCAGTCGCAAGCGTTCCGCCCGCAGGGCCAGGCGAGCTCGCGGCGACAGCTGCGGGTTGTGGGGTGGGTTGCTGAACGGCTGGCTGCGCTGGCGCCTGCAAAGCCGGGCACGCCCTCGTGGAGGCGAGACCCCATGATATGTTGTCGACAGGACCGTAATGCAGGTCGTCGACACGAAACTTCACCGTAATGCCCCCACAGTAGGCAACGTACTTCATAACCTCCAGCTCCAGCACCCCGTACGTGTCCTGAGCACTGCTTATGCGCTGTGGCTGGTGCGCCTTTTGGCATTCCAGCTGCAGCGCCTGGGACGACAGCGCGCGAGACCAGCCTGGGATTAAAGCAGTCGACTTGTGTGAAGTGCTGCGCTGCTGGGGCTGTTGAACCAGCTGCTGTGCTGGTTGACTAGCCTGTGTTCCTGCCGGGAGCGCCTGCGGAACCGTGGCAAGGCTAGCTGCAGGAGCAGCTGTGACCGGGGCTAACGGACTGAGCGTCGAAGCTGCCACAGCAGTCGTTGGAGCAGCCTGCAAGTCATGCAGGTAAATCACTGATTTCGGCCTACAATATGGTGTACGCCTCGTTAGCGTCCTGTCACTTACCAGAGCTGTGAACTGCGTTGACACTGCGACTGTGGAGGGGACCGCGCCACTTGTCGTAACGAGCGAGGCTGTTCTCAGGCCCTCTGCAACTGCCTGCTGCTGCATGCTGCCTGAGAAGCGGAGTCCGTTGAGTGGGCTCAGCTGGGTGCTTCCCACATTGCCCGAACTACCCAAGCTGAGCAGGGGCGTCCGTTCAAAGTGTTGACGCTGAAGTGGCTCACCACCCAGCTCAGCAGTAAATGCCCCGGGCTCCTCGTATTGGCGACGAGGACTGCCTGGGCCCTGGCTGGGTCCCTGCCCCATTCTATTTGTAACAATAGGCTCCCTTTGTTGCTATTACGGCCTGATACCCATGAGTTAGTAGCTCCCGAGAGGGACTGGCACAAAGACTCCGCTTGTGATGTGGCTCGCGGTGGTGTCAAACCCTCTTGCGCCTTCAAGCTTATCAAACGCTATTCCTCCCCAACCCGTCAGGGGCACTCTCTATCGAAAACACACCTCTCTGAAAATTGTTTGTATTTTGCATTGAAGGGTGTGCCCGCAAGGCTCCCAACCGATTCTGCGACTGGCTCAAAGTGTCATGCAGCTCCGAAGCACCCCACTTCATTTCTTATGCCCTCCCCCTGGCCACTCTGAGGCTCCTGCTTACAAACAGCAGGCCATATGTTGACTTGACCTCGCACTTGTGAAGTGTCCCCGAAAACCGACACACAATGTAAACATTTGGCATGTTTTGGTTTCGTGTGGGCTGTGTAACATAGCTGTGTTCTGTGATGCCAAAAATGCCTGCAACAATGTCTGCGGAGGACATTTTAGCCTCAGTCATGCACACGGTGAAGGCCAATACCTCGTGGCACGACTCGTGCGACGACGCAGCGGCACACCTGGTACCAACGCTACAAGAAGACCTCAGGGTAGCGTTTCCCGCCTACCCGGACATCACAGTGCACTGCAAGCCCTATGCTGGCACCGGAGGCATGGAGTGCTTCTACGTGGGGCACTATAGTGGGTTGGCAACCGAACGGGGACAGCAGCTCGCCGAAGACCTGGGGCTCCTGATTGTGCGAACGGGGCAGCACAGCGGCACGGCGCCTTCGTCATACGTGTGGTTCCCCATTTGCCGGGGCCGCTCCGGCTGGCGGGTAAGTGTGCCGCATGCATGCGACGAAGCTAGCGGCTGCCTGGGCACCTTCCCAGTCGCTCATGGCGCTCATGGCCCAAATTCTGCCCGTACGGCGACCAGGGCCACACGCCCGAGCACGCCGGTCCCTGCACACAAGGGAACCTGCTGCCCCGCAAACCGAAAACACGACCACACGCATGTGCCGTAAGGGCTTTGCCCTTGGTGAAGTAAGGCGTATGGAGGCAGGCCTGCCCCCGACGTCCGGCTGAGTGTGGCCCCCTGTGTTGTGCATGGCGGTGCCCCGCAGCTGTCCGTGCTGGCGTGCATGGGCGTCAGGGACCAGCAGCTGTTCGGCAACATCCTGGGGTGGACAACCAACGTGTGGGGGCACCAGGTGAGGGCGCCCTGTGGGGCAACGGGGCAACGCTGCTGGCTAGCCGTACCCCGCTCCACAAATGCCACGGCCAGGCACCCCACCAACCACCGTGCTTGGATGCCGCGCTGCGCACTGCGCTTCCTTGTCCTCCTCTGCCCGAGCAGAAGCGCATTTATTTCAGCTACTGTATGCCGGATCAACATCAGGTACTGGTGGGCGGGGCGTTTCCAGAAGGCCGGTGACGCGCCCCATGCACACGGTATTGCAGGTGGTCAACTGGCGCATGCTGGCGGCCGATGAGCTCAAGGTGGAGGAGGTGCTGGCAGCACTGCGGAGCGCCATAGCGGACGGACTCAGCAAGGACAGCAAACAGGGAGGACGGCGGCAGCAGCAGCAGCAGCCGTCAAAGCATTAATGAGTCCTAGCGTTGCTGGCCGGAGCTCGGGCAGGAGCGTTAGTTGGTCGGGCAGGAGCGTTAGTTGGATGGCTGATATCTCATGCCCATACTTGTTTACGCGGGGCGATGCGGGTTGCTTTAGGGTCTGCGTTGGGGGAAGGGCGGCCATGAAAGGTGTCGAGCACGGTATTCTTGTGCACAAAGTGCACTTGCGATGTGGCTTGCCCCGCGGTACGCCGTATTTGTGTACAGGCTGCCATATTGGGCACTGCTCGGTGCGGTGGTCGGTTCAGGGCACACGACAACGACATTAACAGTTTGGGTTATTACGCTGTACAGCGGGCAGAGTTTGTAGCCCACCTTTCTTCGCCTTTGCTTACGCACGCTGCGAGTGGTCGGTTGCGGGCGGCGCCGTGTATCCTCGTCATAACACGCTGCTGCTTGGAGGGGCAAATGGCCGAGGTGTGACGGGCTCACGACCGATGAAGCGAGGCACAAGGTGGTGAGCCATGCAAGTGCCTCGATTCACAGGAACCCGTTGCCCTTCTGTGCACTTGCCAGGACTCTGCCCTATTGCTTGGGTTGTGATTCTGCGGTGACACGTGTGAAACCTGCTGGCTGGACCGCTTACGGCACTGGCCGTGGAAGTGCGGCTGTCGGCACCGCAGCACACGGGGGTGGAGGTTGTTCTTACCGGAACGCAAGGCGTATAACGCGTGTGACCTGCACTGCTTGTGGACACTGGCGTGCCGCTGTTGGCTTGGCAGTGATTGGCCCCGGTGCAGGGAGGAACGAAGCACCTAGGTGGGAGGCACCCCAGTCGGGCATGCTATACCTCCTCTCCTCCCGACTGCCCTGGGGACGAGGCAGGCTTTAGTACGCGTAGCACACCAGCAAGCGCCAACACGCTGTGGTCCCCTCCCCAACCCCCTGCCTGTGCCTGTGTCCCCAAGGCGTGGGAGGAACCATCCGGAAAGACCTTCGCCACCTGCTGCTGGCACACGGTGCCACACCAAACCAAACCGACAGGTGCTGCAACACCCTCCATCGGCATGCTGTTACTACCGCCCACGGCATTAGCTGCCGCCGGCGACACCTCAAACGCAATACGGCCCCAAATCAGTTACAGTTACAGTTACAGACCCCAATGGGGTACGTCCGGAGAGCCAGGGGGGCCATGAGGACGAATAGTGCGGTATAAGAACTAGAAATCGCCAAGAACGCCCTGGTGAGCCTCGCCCTTAGGAAGATCCTCCTTCCCTCCCTGGCTGTCGGGCAAACCTTGGCAAAACACCGGACTCCGGTCCCTTACGGTGGTTGGGGACGACCTGGGCGCGTCCCAGGTGCAAGCAACACACCCCTTCTCCTTAACCCATGGGCGGGGGAAGTGGGGGAGTTACCCGCCCGTCCCGTACAGCCGTGGGCCCACTGCGTGCTCTGCCCGCACCAAGCACAAAATTTAGCCGTCCCTTTGTTGTGGCGAAAAGCCTCGTCATATTCCTTAAATCTTCCTCTGCTGTTGCACAGGCCCAGGCTGGACAGGCCCGACAGATGCACCCTGCATGCACACCTCCCGCAGAGCTGACCTGGAGCTGACCCACCCACTGCCACCCCTCGCCCGCGCTCGTTTTTACTTGCCCAAAGGGTGGAGGAACGTGCACTGGTTGCAGGCACTTTTGCTCTGACGGACTCACACTGCGATTGCCGCCGCAGACAGGCACGCGGTAACACCCATAGGTTGGGTGGAGAGCGGTGGGCAACGGCAGCCCCCGCCGGTATGGGCTGATTGAAGGTCCGTCAAGGTCCAAGCGAGACATGAAGGTGTGGGTATCAGCCCAAGGCAGTGGTAGGTGGCCGTCGGGAGAGACGCCGTTGCTGCCACTGCCTGCTAACTGGTGAATCCCGCTTTGCCGCATGCAAGAACGTCTATGGGGAGGCAGGACCGGGTACGGGGTTACGCAGGTTACACGCGGAGGTTGACCTCGTGTGCCTGGAGGGCCAGCAGTGCCGCGAGTACCGTAACCTGCGTGCCTGGCTGGGGTGCTAGTGAGCCCAACAGCAAGGCGCACCCTTCCCACGCCCCATGCCTACCTGCCGCACGCAGCGCCTGTACGGCCCTGGGTTGCACGACTTCATGGGCGCTGCAGCATTGTGTGCGACCGAAGTCGTCCACGCACTAGCACGGCACGGTCGATCGGGCGTTGGCCCTCGGGCATCGTCGTTCCAGATGTACGTACCAGTGCGCTGACCAGCGCATCGACCAGGCATCGACAACCGGCGTGTACAGGCAGAAGCCCGCCTGATTATCGGCAGTCCTTCCTTTGGCTGCCCTAACCGCAGCCAAAGGAAGGACTGCCGATAACATATGGCAGGGTTACACTGGGTCAATCCAACCCAGTGTGCCCCTGCTCCAGGGCATGAACATCGCCCCGTTGCACCCCATCAACCCGTCCGCCAATATGGCTGAGGGCGACAGTTGAGCGGCATGAACGGGGTTGGTCTGCAGGGAGGCGGTCTGTTTGTGACGCTGGGAACAGCTGGGAACTAGGGGGGACCTGCTGGTCCGTGGGGGTCCTGCTGGGCAAGCCTCTGAGCTCTGACCGGCTGGCGCAACTGGCCGGAACACCATGCAGCATACCGGTACGGTAGGAGCTGCCAGGGATGTCCTTGTCACCTGGCCACCTTGTGAAGGTATGTCATCTGGCAACGACGAACACTACGCATACAGTGTGGCTGGCAACGACGAACACTACGCATACAGTGTGGCGCAGCAGACCTTGCCGGAGAGCTGCCGCCGCCGTTACTGGGAGCAGCGGTGGCGTACGTGTAGGGAGTCGTGTGTTGGTGTGGGCTCGGCGGATGGATGTGCACCAGAACCTTCTGGTATGCGCGGACTCAAGCAGGCCAACTGCATTTGTTACATGCAGCACGTCACATGACTTTGAAGGTCAACTGCCTGTGTCGGGGCTCCGGGTAACAGGGCCTTGACTCAAGCGTCAAGGCCTGAGCCTGCAGATGGAGCCAACCAAGCAGAGGAGCTCCCGTGCACCCGTGGTATGGCAGCTCCCACCGTGCCTGGCCGTGCCATGCTGTGACAACTGAGAAGGCACGTATCCGCTGTACCTGTATAGTTACAGTTTTACATAGCTACAACATGCAGGTGGAACTTTGATGTTGCAGCAAGCTTCGGAAGCTGTGATGTGGTTGAGCAGTTGATCGCGACGAACATACATACACAGATACACTCACTCACATGCAAACCTTTTTGGAGGAAATAACAAAAATCTTAATGTAAAACTCAGTTGTTGGGTCATATACGCGGCAAATGTCGGACGGGGGCACGGAACTGGCGACTCAGTAGCGACCGTACTGTGAGCTGGCCATTCATAAGTCAAGCAGCTTGCGATTAGTGTCAGCAATTGGGGCCGTAAAACCTCTATTCTATTCTTTTCATACATCAAGCTTCTGTGCTGGTGCAGCGACCCCAACAGCCGACTACAGCCGACGTCCACCGGAACTGCCTGGGCGGCCTGATAGGCCATGGTTGACCGTTCCTGTAGGACAATGAGACCCCAACTACTACTATTGTTAGCAGCATGTGGGCTCGCAGCCGCAACCGCTTCAGCAGCGCGGCCGACCGTGCTGGTGTACTCCGACCATGACCTGATTGAACTCCAGAACTGGGAGTCCGGGCTGGGGGAACAGCTTTACAGCATGAACGTTGACATCGTCACTGCAGATGGCCTCAGCAGCCTCACGGGCCTTGAGAAGGCCTCAGTGCTCCTTGTGCCGGAGCAAAACGGCCATGCCTGGGTGTCAAAGCAGACCGACATCGACAAGGTCTCCAAGTTCCTTGCGCGTGGAGGCCTTATGATCACCCTAGATGCAAAGCTTGGCCCAGCTGCCGTTATCGACCTGGTCTCCGAGTCGCTGAACCTTAAAGGTCGGTCGCCGCAAGCTGTAGTCGCCGGCTCTAGCACCCGCTAC
>VFQN01003668.1_pt1 | contig 21522 bp, 19 predicted proteins | sample 3512371 | NCBI WGS metagenome assembly VFQN01 (sample SAMN10412370, study PRJNA504923) | tailings metagenome | isolation source: Replicate 2 from Balatoc abandoned mine | place: Philippines: Itogon, Benguet | collected 2017-08-28
CGACCCGTCCGCCGTATCGGCGAGGGTGCAGCCGGTGACGACCAGGCATGCTCCGCGCGGCGCCTGTACATCCAGAACGGCCGCATCGAGCTCGCGCCATGTCGATACCTGCCTGCCTGCGATCAGCCCGACCTCGAACTGGTTGGGCGTCAGCACATCGGCCATCGGCACGAGACGGTCGAGCAGGCATTCCACCACCTGATCGGCGACGAAGACGCCGAGATTGGAATCGCCCATGACCGGATCACAGATATAGACGATATCCGGGTTGAGCTGCCGCGCACGTTCGACGAAGGCCGCGACCACATCCCCATTGGCACGGGAGCCGAGATAGCCCGAGACGAGGTAGCGGCTCGTCTCGATCAGACCACGTTCCTCGACGCCGCGCAGCAGATCGCCGACCAGTTCCGATTCGAGCACCCTTCCGCGCATGGTCTCGAAATGGGGGTTGTTGGAGAGCAACGTCGTGGGAACCGCGGCGACGGTCAGCCCCCGGACCTGCATGGGCAGGACGGCGGCACTGTTCCCGACATGTCCATGCACGACCTGACTCTGGATGGAGATGATATTGGTCGGCAGAGGCGATCGTGACGGCGGGCTTGTCGGCATGCTGCTCTTGCGTCTCCTGAATCGTGGCTTGCGGCCAATTCCCCGCGTTGACTTCTAGCGGGCAAATGGCCTGATATGCCCATCCACTTGTCGAGAGGGGTTCAGACCATTTGTTCAAGCATTCGCAACTGGAGTCCGTGAAGGCCTGGCTCGCCCACCCCGCTCACGCGGCGATGCCCCTGCATGCGCGGATACAGCGGGCCATCCGGCAACTGATCGTCGACGGCGTGCTCGGCCCCGGCAAGCCGCTGCCGGCCTCGCGCGCGCTCGCCAGATCGCTCGGCGTTTCCCGTGACACCGTCGAGTCCGCTTACGCCCAGCTTCATGCGGAGGGCTTTATCGACCGGCGCGTGGGCAGCGGCAGCTTTGTCGCGGAAATGACGGAGTTCACGCCGGGCCGCCGACTGACGCAACGCGATGCGCTCCTGCGCAATCAGGCTCCGAACCTCAGCAAGCGCGGAGCCGCCATGTTCCGCAGCGGCGGTGTGCGTGAGATGCTGTCGCCGCGCCCTTTCGCGCATGGAGTGCCGGAGACGCGCAGTTTTCCGCTTCAACTTTGGGAACGCCTGGAACGGCAGGCGCTCAAGGATACCGGCACCCAGGCCCTCCTTCACGGCGACCCGCAGGGGACGGAAACACTTCGCCGCGCCATTGCCGACTATGTAAATCTCGAACGCGGCGCACGCGCTACCGCCGACCGCGTCGTGGTTCTGACCAGTTCGCAGCAGGCCATGACGCTGTGCGCGAACATGTTGCTCGATCCCGGCGATCGAATCTTCATCGAAGATCCCGCCTATTACGGAGCGCGAAAGGCATTCGACGCTGCCGGCCTGGAATGCGTTCCGATCCGCGTGGATCGTCAAGGCATCGTAGTCGAACAGATCATGGCCGAACCACGCAAGGCCAGGGCCGTGTTCCTGACCCCTTCCCATCAGTTCCCGACAGGAGCGACCCTGGCGCTCGATCGACGCCTCGCTTTGATCGAATGGGCCGCACGCCATCAGGCATGGATTGTCGAGGACGATTATGACAGCGAGTTCCATTATGCCGGAAAACCCACCGCCTGTGTCCAGGGTCTCGATCCTCATGACCGGACCATCTATGTCGGCACCTTCACGAAAGCCCTGTTTCCGGGCCTGCGCATCGGCTACGTCGTCCTGCCGCCGCAGCTCGTCAAACCGATGACGGTAGCGCGGACGCTGCTGGACGGTCACACGGCCTCCATGGCGCAACTGACGTTGGCCCGGTTCATGGAAGGTGGTCATTTCGGCGCGCATGTCCGCGCGATGCGCGCCGTCTATGCGGAGCGGCTCGACGTTCTGACGAAGCTCGTCCGCAAGCATCTTTCCGGTTTCGTCGAACCGCAGGTGCCCATCGGTGGCTTGCAGATGCCGTGCATGCTGACCAGCGGCCTTTGCGAGCGGACGGCGGTTGATGCCGCGCGGCGCGTGGGGATCGAACTTCTCGGCCTCTCGGCACTTCATGCCGCCGGTGGTGGAACCGCCGGGTTCCTGATGGGCTTTGCCGCCTATGCCCCGCACGAAATCGAGGTTGCCGTCAAGAAGCTGGCAAATGCACTCCGTACGGTCGGCACGGCCTAGGCGGTTCGCGCTCCGGGCAGGATTGGTCTGCTTCGATGGCTTGAAGTGGCCGGGAACATCAGGCCACCTCCATGGTAGGTGCCGCTCGACAGCCGGCATGCGGAGTGTGTGTGCGGCGATATTCTCTCCTGGCAGTTCGAAGGGAAATTGGCGATGGGAACATCGGTCGCGCCGCACGCAAAAGAAGCAGAAAATCCAGGCGTGAGCACTGCCGGCCTCTCGATCGCCGATAGCGCCATCGCCGCCGCGATCGCCAGCGAGAAGATCCGCCAGCGCGAGTCCATCGAGCTGATCGCTTCGGAGAATTTCGTCAGCCAGGCCGTGCTTGATGCACAAGGTTCGGTGCTGACCAACAAATATGCCGAGGGTTATCCGCACCGCCGCTACTACGGCGGCTGCGCGAATGTCGATGTCGTGGAAGACTTGGCGATCGAACGCGTGAACCAGCTCTTCGGCAGTACCCACGCCAATGTCCAGCCGCATTCGGGCAGTCAGGCCAATCAATCCGTTTTTCTGGCGCTTCTGGCGCCGGGCGATACCATTCTGGGGCTAGACCTCAGGGCCGGCGGACATCTTACCCACGGAGCCCCGGTCAATATGTCGGGCCGGTGGTTCAACGTCGTCGGCTATGGCGTGGACCCGGAAACCCATCTCATCGACATGGACCAGGTGGCCGAGCTTGCCCGCCGCCATCGGCCCAGACTGCTGATCGCCGGAGGATCGGCCTATGCGCGCGTGATGGACTTCGCGCGCTTCCGCGAAATCGCCGATGAGGTGGGTGCGATCCTCCTTGTCGACATGGCGCATTTTGCAGGCCTGGTCGCCGGCGGCGTCTATCCGTCGCCCGTACCCTTCGCGCATGTCGTCACCTCGACCACGCACAAGACGCTGCGCGGGCCGCGCGGCGGGTTCGTTCTGACCAATGAGCCGGAAATCGCGAAGAAGATCAATTCCGCAACCTTCCCCGGGCTTCAGGGCGGACCGCTCATGCATGTCATCGCTGCAAAGGCGGTGGCGTTCGGCGAAGCGCTGCATCCGTCCTTCAAGGCCTACACCCGCTCAGTGGTAGAGAATTGCCGGGTACTGGCGCAGGCTCTTGCCGATGGCGGTCTCGAGATAACGTCCGGTGGAACGGATTGCCATCTCGCCGTCGTCGACCTGCGCCCCTTCGGTGTGACCGGCAATATCGCGGAAAAGGCACTGGAGTCCGTGGGCATCACGCTCAACAAGAATGCGATCCCGAACGACCCGGAAAAGCCCATGGTGACATCGGGCATCCGCGTCGGCTCTGCCGCCGGCACGTCCCGCGGCTTCGGCGAGGACGAATATCGGGAGATCGCCGCCCTGATGCTGGAGACGCTTCATGCGGTTCGCAGCGAGACGCTCGACGCCAACCGGCGCACGATCAATACGCGCGTGCGCCGGCTCGTGGCACGCTTCCCTTTGCCCTACTGAGCGCAGGAGAGATCGACATGGAGCCACCGCTGAAGGTCGAACTTTTGCCGGAGGACATTGCCCGCTTCGGAGAGGATCCCGCCACATCCTTCGCCGCCAATCTCGAAACCGTCCATGAGCGCATCGCGGCCGCCTGCCGGCGCTGCGGACGGCGTATCGAGGATGTCCGGCTGCTTCCCGTCACCAAGACGGTTCCGGCTCATGTCTTGCGGCTCGCCTTTGCCGCCGGCATCTCCGACTTCGCGGAAAACAAGCTGCAGGAGGCCCGCGACAAGCGTGCCGTGCTGGGCGATCTGGCGATCCGCTGGAGCATTGTCGGCCATCTCCAGACGAACAAGGTGAAGTATCTCGTCCGGTTCGCGTCCGAATTCCACGCGCTGGACAGCGTCCGCCTGGCGGAAGAACTGAACCGTCGGCTCGATGCGGAAGGGCGAGACCTCGACGTATTCGTGCAGGTCAACACATCGGGCGAAGAAAGCAAATACGGTCTCCACCCCAACGATCTCATGTCCTTCGTGGAACGATTGCCGGAATATCCTCGGCTCAAGCCGCGCGGCCTCATGACGCTGGCGATCTTCAGCGCCGACACCGAGCGGGTGCGGACCTGCTTCCGGTTGCTCCGCGATCTCCGCGACCGGGCGGTTTCCGTCCACCCCGGCCTTACGGAGCTTTCCATGGGCATGTCGGGCGATTTCGAGATCGCCATCGAGGAAGGGGCCAATGTCGTGAGGGTTGGTCAGGCGATCTTCGGTGCGCGCCCGACAGACGATTCTCACTACTGGCCTGGCTTCGCACCGGATTCGCCCCCTGGAACGACCGGCTGATCCGGCCTATCGTACAAACGGCAACCGGACCTTTCGAGATGGGCCGGCGGTCGATACTCCTCTTACGTGCTGGTTTCATGGAACCGGCTTCATCGAACAGAGGAGTATGAATCATGGTGGAAAAGGCAATCTTCTATCACGCCGGCTGCACGGTCTGCGCCGATGCGGAAGAACGGTTCGTCGATGCGCTCGACCGTAGCCGTTACGCCGTCGAATCCGTCCATCTCGGCAATTCCAGGGACAGGATCGCGGAAGCGCGCACGGCCGGCGTGAAGTCCGTGCCCGCGCTGGTGATCGGCAGCGCCGTCTATCATATCAATCATGGTGCGGACCTGTCCGCGTTGGGCTGACACCATCACTGCAACCGGAGCACGCGCCATGCTGAAAACGGCCGCAGTCATTCGTCACGTTCACTTTGAAGATCTCGGCACGTTCGAGGCCGTTCTCACGGCTTCCGGGTATCGTGTCCATTATTACGATGTCGGCTTGAATGAACTCTGGACCCTCGATCCCGCTGTTCCCGACCTGATGGTTGTCCTGGGAGGCCCTGTCGGTGCCTATGAGACGGAAGCTTACCCCTTCCTCGAAGAGGAACGCCGACTTCTTGAAAAGCGTCTCGCGTCAGGGCGTCCGACACTCGGCATTTGCCTCGGCGCCCAAATGATCGCTGCGGCACTCGGGGCGAAGATCGCGCCGATGGGACACAAGGAAATCGGCTTTTCTTCTCTCTCGCTGACAGAGGCGGGGCGGGTTGGGCCACTTCGGCACCTGGAAGGCGTTCCCGTGCTTCACTGGCACGGGGACGCCTTCGACATACCCGAGGGCGCGGCCAGTCTCGCCACGACGACATTATGTGCGACACAAGCCTTTGCGATCGGGCCGAATGTTCTTGGTCTTCAGTTCCACCCGGAAGTGAATGCCTGCGCGGGGATCGAGCGGTGGCTGGTCGGTCATGCTGCCGAGCTTGCCGCGGCTCGCATCGATCCTCGTGCCCTTCGGTCCGACGCGACGAGATACGGGCCGGCGTTGCGTGAGGCCGCTCGAAAGACCTTCACCGAATGGCTTCAGGGGGCGGCCTGACAGCCGCCCCCCAATTGCTTTCTGCCCGGCTATGCACGGCAGTAGCATGGCGGTCAGTCAGCCCTAACTCGTCTTGTAACGTCGCGTGGCCGCTTCACCGCCCAGCTTCGCCAGCACGGTCTCGCCGACGATAGCGGTCTGGCCGACAGCGACGAAAAGCTGGGTGCCCAGGGGTAGATAGACGTCGAGGCGGGAGCCGAAGCGGATCAGGCCGAAGCGGTCTCCGACTTCAATGTGGTCGCCTTCGGCAACCCAATGTTCGATGCGCCGGGCGATCAACCCCGCAATCTGCACGACTGCGACAGGACCGTAAGGCGTTTCGAGTGCGATCGCATTGCGCTCGTTATGGTCGCTGGCCTCGTCGAGATCGGCACTGAGAAAGTGGCCGGGCGCGTAGGCAATCTGCTTTATCTGCCCGCTTATAGGCGCCCGGTTCACATGGCAGTCGAAAATGCTCATGAAAACCGAAACCCGCAGCATCGGCTTCGCCGGCAATGCGAGTTCGCGCGGCGGCAGAACCTCCGCGATCATACTGACGCGGCCCTCCGCGGGCGAACCGACGAGCCCATCCTCGACGGGCGTCGTGCGGTGCGGATTGCGGAAGAAATAGCAGGTCCAGACCGTCACGATCATGGCGAGCCAGGCCAGAGAAGCCGATAAGAAGCCCAGCCCGACGACCCCGGCGAGGCCAATGACGATGAACGGATAGCCTGCCCTGTGGATCGGCACGAGGCTCCGCCTGATCGAAGACAGGATACTCATGCCCGATCCTCCGCATTCATGGGTGGGGAGCAGCCGTCCATCGGCACCGCCGGCTTCTTTCACGCCGGCCGCTTCCCGAGGCCCCGGCGCTTGCCGTCACGAAGCAGGTCGGCTGCCATCGCGATGCGGCGTATGGCCTGGGTGATTTCACCCGGCAGGACCTTGACCAGGTGCGGATGACTGCGACCGGGCGAATTGACGGCGTGCCGGACGCGAAATCCAGATAGCGCCGTCCGCCCTGGGTATGGAGCCACGCCCCCGCTGAACTCGAACGAAAGGTCGATCCGCTTGGAGACCTGCAGAGTGGACAGGCATGGCCGTGTCCCCTGGTCTCGGGACTTACAGCGGTTTCCCGATGAGAAGCACTGTCGATCACCATGACGCCTCCTGTGCGCGTGCAGGGTTAGTCATGATACGGACCGTCAAAGAGGGGCGGATCCGAAAAAATCTCTAGGCCGGTAGATATGGTCGCGATACGACATGGGCCACGATCAGCGATCCCGGCGGGAGGGCTTCGATCGCTCGAATATATCGATGGCGCGCGTCAGTTCTTGTTCGTCGAGGCCCGCGAAGCCGAGCCGGAAGGCTTCCGCCGGTTTCACCGTCTCCAGGTCGAAGTGAATGCCCGGCATGACCGAAAGACCGAGTTTCGCGGCGTCGGCGGCCCATGTCTCGGCGCTCAGGCCATTGTTCAGGCGCAACCAGATAGCCAGCCCGCCCGCCGGCAGCGAGAATTGCGCGTCTTCGGACAGCCGCTCTCGGAGCAACCGCGCCATGAGGTCGCGGCGTGCGTGATAGACACGCCGCGCCTTCCTGGCATGGCGCTTGATCGTTCCATCTTCGATAAGTTCGGCAAGCGCGTGCTCCAGCGGCAGATCGCCCTGGCGGTCCAGGGCCTCGCGCCGGTCCGCCATCTGGATCAGGATTTGCGGCGGCGCGACCGCATAGCCGAGGCGGATGCCCGGCGCCAGCAGCTTGGACAGCGAGCCGAGATAGATGATCGGAAGGTCGCTTTCGGCCCGTGCTGCCAGCGGCAGGATCGGCCGCCCGTCGAAACGATATTCGTTGTCATAGTCGTCCTCGATAATGACGAGGCCGAACCGGCGGGCGACGTCGAGCAACCGCAGCCGCCGCGCGACGCCCATCGTCACGGTGGTAGGATATTGGTGATGGGGCGTGACATAGATGGCGCGCAAGCGGCCATTGGTCCGGGCGATCTTCTCCAGCGCATCGACATCGATCCCGCCGGCATCGACCGGGACGCCTATGACGCCGGCTCCTGCCGCCCGAAACGCTGACCACGCGAGCGGATAGCCGGGCCGCTCGACGGCGATGAGGGAGCCGGGATCGGCCACTGCCGAAGCCGCCAGAAAGAGCGCCATCTGACTGCCGCGCGTCACGAGGATTTCAGATGCGGCGGCCGTCAGGCCACGCTCGTCGCGTAGATAGGTTGATAGCGCATCGCGCAACTTGCTGTGTCCGCGTGGGTCACCATAGGTGCCGCCCGCGGTGAAGGCAGCGCTGGCGAGCGCACGGCGAAAAGCCTGGGCAAAGGCTGTGGTGGGCACCAGGCGCACGTCGGGGGAACCATCGGACAAGCGCAGAAGCACCCGCTCGGGCGTTAGGACTGGCCTGATCGTCTGGCCCGCCGGACGCATCGGCTGCGGATGCATGGCCATGTCGGGAAGGTCGGTCGCGACGAAGGTGCCGCGCGCCGGCTCCGTCACCAGCCAGCCTTGCATGGCCAGTTCGTGATAGGCGGCGTCGACGGTATTGCGATTGAGCTTGAGACTGCGGGAGAGCGCACGCGTCCCGGGTAGCGGGTCACCGGGCTCGAGACGGCCGCGTTCGATCTCCTCGACGATCGTCCGCGCCAAGGCGAGGAACACGGGTTCTCGCGCCTCCGGCCTGACTTCGATTGCAAGCGTGGTTCCTTTACCCATCCGGCATGTCTTCTTCTTCAGCTTCGATGCACTTTGATAGGCCAGATTATGTTCAGCCAATGGCCTGCGCAATTCGGCGATCACGCGGCGTCTCAGCTTCGGCGGCTCAGGCCGATGGCGACGATTCTCCCTGGAGGCGCCGCGACCAGTCTTCGACCTGCCGGGTCTGAAGACGCCTCCGCGCATAGCCACGCCAGCTTTCCGGGTCGGGTTCGGCCATGGCGCCAGCTCGTCGTGGTTCATCGTGTCGATGTAAAGGACGCGCCAAAGCCGCTCGATCGTCCATTCCGGTAGAATGCGATCAAGCGGATCGAGTTCATTGCCCGGCTCGACATATCCGGGCTCGAGCACTCTGTACCACCCTGTCCTGCCCGATTTCTGGACCCGGACTGCCATATCGGCCGTGTCGAACCGCGCATTGAGCCTCCAGCAGGGCTGGCGGCCCTGGCTGACCTGGAGGACCGCCTGGCCCAGTCTGAATGTATCGCCGGTGGCGACGTCCTGTTCGGTCGGTTCTGTCGCGAAACGTGACTGAGGTCACAACGGGAGCATTGAGCGCGGCAGCTCAGGCGGCGAGGATGTCGAATTGCTCGGCGATCGATGGGCTTGGATTGAAGGCAAACCTCGCCTGTCGTTTGCGGATCATGTGAACCATCTCGATGCCGGAGGGGATAATTTCGGCTTGTATGCCAGGTACCACCGCACCTACAGCAGGATCGCCGACTGGTCGAAACGGCGGCCTTTGAACATTGCCACGTACTCCCGAATTTTTCGGAAGTGCCATGACATGCGAACGGTTATCGATCAGTTTGCGACAGAGCCGGCAATGTCTACCGCTCAGCCGCGTCGTCACGTCACGATGAACGGCTTGCACATCGCGTTCGACCCACGGGCAACCTCGCGGATCGACAAATCCCTGCCCGGCCAGCGCCTTGACGATCGCGAAGCGCGAACGGGCTCCATGTAGCCATGACCGTCGGTCGCATCGCCGAGCACGCGAACGCCATGCCCGGCCGCGATGAGGGCGGCGACGGTCGGCTTGCCGACGAAGCCGGTGCCTCCGGTGAGCGGCTCATGCGGCTTCATCCCTTGATGCCGCGCGTGCGCGCGCTGCACAGTCGCGCGCAGCGATCGCGCCGAAGACGATGGCCGGGCCGACGGTGATCCCCGGACCGGGATAGACCCCGCCCATGATCGACTGCAAATCGTTGCCGCAGGCATAGAGCCCTTCGATCACCGCGCCGTCGCGCCGGACCAGCCGCCCATGTTCGTCCCCGGCTAGCCCGGTGGCCGAGCCGATGTCGCCGGGCCACAACTTCACCGCAAAGAATGGCGCGGTTTCGAGTGGGCCGAGCGTCGGGTTCGGGCCGTGCGCAGGATCGCCGTTCGCCCGCTCGTAGACCGTCGTGCCGCGCGCGAAGTCCTCGTCGACGCCCGTCCTGGCGTAGCGGTTCATGCGGGCGACGCTGTCGATGAGCCCGGAGGCGTCGACGCCGAGCTTGGCCGCCAGTTCCTCCAGCGTGCGGCCTTCCGTCAGATAGCCGTCGGCAAGGTAGGGCTTGATGTCGCCGCCGCCCGGCCGGATCATGCCCATGCCATACTTGGCGAGGGCCTTCGCGTCGGCGACGAGATAGGCCGGGACGTGCGAGCCGTCGGTATTCGCGGCGAACTGCGCCGCGCCGAACAGATGGTAGCTCGTTGATTCATTGACGAAGCGCCGGCCGTCGCGGCCGATCGAGATGATGCCCGGCTTCGACCGGTCGAAGACGAAATGCGGGAAGGCGGCCATCGAACCGTCCTTGCGGCGACGATGCGAGCACGGTGCCCAGAAGCAGGGCTGCGCGGCGGTCTCGCTGTGATAGGCTCCGAGCGCGAAGGCAAGGTCGTGCAGCGTTCCGGTGTGCCCGGGTGCCGAGGGGCTAAATTCGGGCACGGGCTGCGGCAGCTTTTCGCGGCGCATTTGCGAATGGCGGGCAAACCCGCCAGTCGCAAGAACGATGCCGCCGGCAACGGCCACCTCGCGCTTCGTGTCCTTCTGCTGCAGCGACAATCCCACGACCGCACCGTCCCGGCTGGACTTCAGTTCCGTCGTCTCGGTTTGCGTGACGATGTCGACGTCGAGCCGCAGCGCGGCCGACAGCATCCGCCCGATCAGAGCGTTGCCCATGAGGAGCCGCGCATCGCGGCCGTGACGCAGCCGCGACAGGTAGTATTTGCCGATGATACGCGCGGAATATGCCGTCGACTTGAGCGACTTCCCGATCTTCATCAGGTGCGGAATGTCGTCGCGGTCGACCATCATGCCGCCGAGGATGGTGAATTCGGGGATCGGCGGTCGGATCAGGCGCAGCGCATCGCCCAGGTCGCCCGCCTCGAACGGCTCCGGCTCGAGCGCGCGGCCGCAGGATGTCGAGCCCTCGATCTCGGACAAGTAGTCGGGGTGCAACGGGCGCGGGTGGAACTGTACCTCCGTGCGGCGTTCAAGTTCCTCGACCACGCCCGCACCTTCCTGAAGGAAAGCGTCCCGCATGGCGCGCGGCGAGCGGTTGCCGACGGCGCGGTCGAGATAGCCGGAGACCTTGTCGAAGCTGTCGTCGGCGCCGACGGTACGTGTATGGTGTGTCAGAGGGATCCAGGTGGTGCCTGCGGAATAGGCGGTCGTGCCGCCGAGATACTCGGTCCGCTCAACCAGCAGGACACGCGCGGCTGCGAGCGCTGCGAACACCGCAGCTGACATGCCGCCTGCTCCCGAGCCCAGCACAACGACGTCATAACGCTGTCCGATATCGGTCAATGCCCGGTGCATTCCGCCCCTCCTACTGCCGGCTTTCCAGGACAATTTTTTCTGCCAACTGGTGCGCTCAAGGTTCTGCATGATCGGGACGAGTAAAAGCGCGGCGTTTGCGGCACGAGACGATCGAACTCTTCGGCGCTGATAACGACTCTTGCATCTCGGCCCCGGACCGTAACTCAGGCACTAGAGCATCAGATGCCGACGAACTGAGTCTGGTGTAACGTCGCCCGACGGAAGGGTAGCGACGATCCGGCCCTTCTCCATGACGTAGGCTCGATCGCTTAGAGTAACGATGGTGTCGAGGCTTTGCTCTACGATTAAGATCGTCATGCCAAGCTCACGGCTGAACGAACGGAGGGCGCTGCAGATCAGCTGTACGATCGATGGCTGAATGCCTTCGGAGGGCTCGTCGAGCAGCATCAATGATGGATTACCGATTAGGGCGCGCCCGATGGCCAGCTGTTGTTGTTCGCCGCCCGACATGGTACCGGCCACTTGGTTGCGTCGCTCTTTCAACCTGGGGAAGGAATCGAAAACCAGCTCGGGCAGCTTCTTGCCGCCGGCGCCTCCGATCTGGAGGCCGACGTCAAGGTTTTCCGCCACGGTCATTCTAGGGAAAACGAACCGTCCTTGTGGGATGTAACCCATGCCGAGCCTGGCCCGACTGTCCGCCGCCAGTTTCGTCACGTCGCGGCCTTGGAAGCTGATTGTCCCAGAAGAGGCTCCGAGCAGTCCGATGAGGCACTGCATGGTCGTTGTCTTGCCAACGCCGTTGCGTCCAATGAGGCTTACGATCTCGCCTTTGGCGATGCTCAAATCAACACCCTGAAGGATCGGCGTCGCGCCGTAACGCGCCCAAAGTCCCGCAACGTTTAGGACGGCGTCAGTGTGCATGAGCAACTCCACCAAGATAGATTTCGGCGACTGCTGGATTGTTGACTATTTGCTCTACGGTGCCGTGTGCGAAGGTGCGGCCGAAGTGGAGGACCGTTACCGCCTTTGCGACCTGGCGAACGAACGCCATGTCGTGTTCAACCACCAGAATGGTTGTGCCGGCCTCATTCAGCCTCAGCACCAGTTCTCCGGTCGCAAATGTTTCTTCCGGCGACATGCCTGCAGTCGGCTCATCGAGCAGGAGAAGCTTGGGTTTGAGGGCGAGCGCCATACCGATTTCGAGCCATTGCTGCTGGCCGTGAGACAGTTCGCCCGCAAGCTTCGTCGCATCGGTGCTGAGATGAAGCAGGTCGAGTAGGCGTTCCTCCTCGCGGGCAACTTCATCCGGTGTAGCATGATGCTGCAGAGCGACCCGGATGTTCTGACTGACAGGAAGCTCCCGGAACACCGAGGGCTTCTGCATCTTGATGCTCATGCCACGCTTGACGCGCCGGTAGGGCAGTTCCTTGGTGACATTCACGCCCTCGAAACGGATCGCTCCGACCGTTGGTGCATAGGCGCCGACGATAAGGCGAAAGAGCGTGCTTTTGCCTGCTCCGTTCGGACCGATCAGGCAATGCACATCGCCTTGGTCCACAGTCAAGGATACGTTCGATACAGCAGCAAGACCGCCGAACGATTTGGAGACGTCTACTAGATCCAGCAATGGGGGATAAGTCATCATTCTGAAACCTGCTGGCCGAGAATGGCGGTGGACCCTCCGCCCGCCCTGGGACGAAGGCGATAGGCCAACTTGATGAGGCCGATGATGAACCCTTCGGGAGCAAAGGTCACCGTTGCCAGCAAGATGATGCCGGTAACGATGAGTGCAACCTGCTGGCTGTAGACGGTGATGAGCTGGTAGACTGCCATAAAGATAAACGAACCGAGCATCGTCGCAGTCAGCTCGCGCCGCCCGGAGAATGCTACCCAGACGACCGGCATCATCGCCGCCGGCAGTCCGATCGTGGTAGGACTGATGAACTGGCCCCACGCGGCGTAAAGCGCCCCGCTTAACCCTGCCAGCCCGCTACCGATGCAGAATGTCACCAGGCGATAGACACGAACATCGTAGCCGAGCAATTCAGCGCGGTTCTCATCCTCGCGAATGGCAACCAAAGTGTTCCCGAAGCGTGAATTCAAAAGCAGCCGAAGGCCAAGGTAGACCAACACCAGCATTGCGAGCAGAAGATAATAGAGATACACGCCGCGGAAGACGATCCTTTCCTCGCCAAAGACCAGATTGAGCGGCTTAATGCCGGTCATGCCATTGAAACCGTTCAAGCGTGCTGAACCTATGGCCCATTCCGGCCCTGCAGTCTGGTTGAGAAAGAATGTCAGGACGAGCGTCGCCGCCAAGGTGACGATACCGAAGAAGATTCCGGCGACACGGCCCCAAATCATGAAATAGCCCAGAACGGCAGCGGCCGCCGTGGCCACGATCACGCTCGCGATCAGGGCCACAAAGGTGACCACACCGACGCCACCCAAATTGATTGAGAGCACGCCATAGGCGTATCCCGCGATCCCGAAGAAGAAGGTTTGCCCGAACGACATGATGCCGCCATAGCCCCACATCAGGCAGAGCCCCATGGCCATGAACAGCCACACGAAGAAATAGGCGAAGTTGCCAACCTCGTACGAGGAAGCGAACAGGGGAAAGGCGAGTGCGGCTGCCAAGATCGTGGCCATCGAGAGCCAGAAGCCGGGCCCTTTGCCGAGCGTTTGCGCACCGTTGAGACGCCCGACGTACTGTGTAATCGCTTTGGTCATCGGGAGCGCCTCTCGATCAAGCCCGTCACGCCGTCCGGCAGAACGCGGATGACAATCATCACGGCAAGCAACATGCCGATCTGACCCACAACCTGTCCTTGCCAATTGTTAAGTCCGGTACGGATGATCGCTAGCAACGCCGCGGCAGGTGCCGTGCCGAGCAAGACGTTCGCGCCGCCGATCACCACGGTCACGAAACTCTCGACGACGAATGTCGATCCCATCATCGGCACGATGCTGAGCGTCGGTGCATAGAGCCCGCCACACAGACCTGCGAGCGCCGCGCCAAAGCCGAAACTGGCCGCATAAACCCAGTTGACTCGTACCCCCAACGCCTGGGCCATTGCAGCGTTCTGCATCGTAGCGCGCGCCAATATACCAAATCTTGTTCTCATGAACATAAAATATATCAACAGTAATACAAGTAAAGATGACACGAACAGTACGACGCGGTAGATGGAGAATGTGTAGTCGCCTACAACAAAGCTGCCCGAAGGAGTTCCAATTCCGGACAAGGACGGGCCGAACAGCAGGAGTACGGCCTGTGTCACGATGATGCTGAGGCCCCAGGTCGCGAGAAGCGTGTCGATCGGTCGTGAGTAAAACCGACGGACGATGATCGCTTCGACAAGCGCTCCGGCCAGGCCAGAGACAATCGCACCACACAAGATGGCGATCGGCAAGGGGATGCCGAGCTTGACAACTGCGACGGTCACGTAGGCCCCGCACATGATGAATTCACCGTGCGCCATGTTTATGACGCCCATCATGCCGAACACTATCGCCAACCCCGCAGAAGCGAGGACCAGGAAGGCGAAGATATCCGCGATCTGGTAACCGTAAGAGAAGAAAAGACCTACCATGCTAATCAACGCCTTTTGTCCTTTGTGGGATGCCTGCTGCAGCTGGCATCCCAAGATCGGTCATCAGCTACCGCCTGCCGGCGAGTCTCACTTCGCTGGCAGGTGTGATGGGCTGAACTGGTCCTGCGGATTGCTCTTGGTAAGGTCGCAGCCGACGGATCCGAGCCAGTATGGCTCGATGGAGCCGAGGTCTTCGATTGTTTGAATGTTGTGCTGGCCGTCGACCTTCAGGAGGTACATGTGATGGCTCACGTGCTGGCTTTTCGGATCGATGGTGATCTTGCCCTCGGCAGCCTGAACCGACACGTCGCCCTCGGCGACAGCCCCCCGCAAATCCGCCAGCTTGGTTGATTGGGCGCGCTCGACCATCTCCTTGTAGAGATAGACGCTCCAATAGGCGTTGTAGCCCAGGTCGTTGATGTACGTCTCGTTCGGGTAGACCGCGCGCCACTTTCTCTTGAAATCCTCGGCGGCGGGCGTATTGAGCTCCTCGTACCAGTTGGCCGTCACATACATGCCGCTGAGCGCCGGGGGCGGCAGGGTCTTGTGCTCCCAGGCAAGACTGACCTTCACCGACGACCCCATGGGAATATTGAGACCCGCAGCTGCGGCCTGCTCGAAATAGCTGTCCTGCGCTCGACCGGCCAGCAAGGCGAGGATCCAGTCGGGTTTGGCGACCTGAATGTTCTGGATGGTCTGTGCGAACTGGCTCACGCCGACCGGGATGAACTCCTCGCCGGCCACCTCTCCGTTGATGTCAGGCAGAGCCAGCAGGTTGCGAAGCCATTCCGAAGACAGATGTCCGAAATTGTAGTCGGGGGCGATCATGTATACGTTCGGGCCGAAAGTCTTCAACATGTATGGAATCAGCGTCGAAAACTGCTGCTCCGGCACGGCGCCGGTGGCGAACATGTTGGCGTCACAGACACCGCCTTCATACTGGTTGGTGTAGATGTAGGGCGTGTCCGTCTGGTTAATGATGGCCCGCACTGCTTCGCGCGATGCCGAAGTGACACCGCCGATCAGGACGTCGACCTGGTCCCTCTCAAGTAGCCGGTGCGCGAACTCCTGATACTTCGCATTGTCGCTTTGGGGATCGAGATAGATCAATTCGATCTGGCGTCCCATGATGCCACCGGCCGCGTTGATCTCGTCGACTGCCAGTTGCGTACCGTGGACTTTGGGCTGTCCCTGTGGTCCAAATTCGCCGGAACTGTCCTCCAGCAGACCGATCTTAATTGGAGTCGTGTCCTGCGCTAGCACGGGGCTGATTGCGCCCGCGATCAGGAGTCCGGCACTCGCCAACGAAAGCATCATCCTCATTCATGTTCCCTTTCTCATTAGGCCGATGGTCTCGACCGGGCGACCAAGCGCTTTCCAACCTTGGCTCCACGGGAGGATTTGCGCCCCCACAGCAAGCGGAAGCCGAAAGCCGACTTGGCATCCTATTGCAGCATCAAGACTTAGGGGCGCGCGGACCATCAGTCTTGCTTAGCGGAGCCAGGGTTTTGACTGAAACTGCCAGTTTCACGTGGCAGCCGCGCTCAAGTGGCGATATCGCGGTGGTTATTGTTGGCGCCAATGGTTATCGCGCCGACGGTCCATGGACCGGAGTCGATCTCGAAATTTCCGCCGCACCAAACTCAGTCTGCGGCCCCCGTGTCGCGGCCGCTCGCTTGATTGCGCAACAGGCTGCCGGGGGTCACGCCGAAAGCGGCCTTAAACGCTCGTGTGAAATGCGATAGATCATTGAAACCGGCATCGTATGCCGCCTGAGTAACGTTAGCCACTCGTCCTTCCGACAACAGTGAGGACGCAAGTTCGAGGCGTCGGCGCCACACATGTCGCATCACCGTGGAGCCATGGCTAGCAAACGCGCGCGCGAGTGTGCGAGGTGATGTATTAATCGAGTTGGCAATGCTGCGAATATCCATGTCGCAATCGTCGAGCTTCTCATCGATATGCTTGATGGCTCTTCGCCGGAGAAATCCGTAGTTTGATGCTCCGCATTCGCTATCTGCGTCATTCTGTTCCATCACCGCGATGAGCATATCGATCAACGCGTATGCAAATCTAGGTTCGCCGGCCTGCATACCACCGCTGGATTGCAGTCTGAAAGCCTCATTTACGATGTGATGCAGTAACGCGGTGAGCGCATTATCTCTCGCAAGTTCCATACCGGTCATTGCTTCGGCGCGAGGATAGGTTGCAAGGAACTGACGGCGGGGTAGACGCACTATGAGAGAGCAGATCTTTTCCATTTCGTGCGTAAATGGGCGCGCGGCATCCAGCAGAATGATGGAACCCGACTTGGCTCGAACACCGTGGCCGTCTTGTTCAAACCGCATGCCACCTTCACGCACCAACGTCAGCACGAAATCCTCGTCGGACTCCTGCCTCGCGGACTGACGGCTGCGCACAAACGTGAGTGGCTGAGCCTTCATCTCGCATACGGTCAGCCCGCCAAGAGCGCCCCCGCGAAGGTATCCCTGAAAGCTCTGTGGATCGGTGTAATGCGCTTCAGCCGGGATCAAGTGGGCCGCAACGCTGTCACGCCAATATTGGATCCTCTCGTGTGGCCGGACATCGTCGGTGGAATAGTGAAACGTCATTACAACCGCCGTCGAGGAACAGCCGGCACTAACTGCCATTGCCACCTCGAGCGCTCTAGAGTGACCAACATGCGTCGGAGCATTAGACATCAACCTATCACGATCGCGATCAAAAACTAGGCAATTTCTGAGTGTTAACGCCCGCGTGTTGTCGGCCGCGAAGGGCGTGGCGATTGGCAGTAACAGTCAAGGGGTTGGCTGTGCCGAACAAGACCCAGCGCCGCAGCTTCTCTACCATGTTCCTCGTGCGGCGAAGCGTGAAAGCGCCGACGTCCGGACTTTGACAATTCAGGGCTGCGTAGACATTGCTTTCGACTGTTCCTGCAAGATTCGAGCGACGACGGCGGATTGTGCTTGGCACATTCGTCCCCGCCACCGACCAGCAAAGATGGGATCCATTGGTCGATCCTTTCTCCGGTGGTGGCGAAGGCTGCGCGCACGCTGCCTCTGCGTGCCCGTGCCAGGTTGGTCAGGGAGGTAAGAAGCACCCAAGAGCTGGCGCAGATGGTCAGCGCAATCGACTAAATCGGTGCCATCGCACCATCGATGGAATCTACGATGCAAACTCCTGAGGCTCGGAGGGGCTCGGGGTCGATCGCTGTTTCCTGAACCGAACCTGGGACCTGCCACCGGTGGAGAAACTCTTAAAGTGCCGGACAGTGCAGGCCGGTAAACAACGCGCATCGTTGGAGGATTGAAATGACCTGGCTGTCGCAATCGATTATGGCTCGCAAGGGGGTTGCCCAAGGAATTGCGGGGACCGAGCACACAGTTACTGAAGCTTCGCAGGGTGAGTTCAGCTACCTGTATAGCCCCTACGTCAAGCCGATTTTGACGGTCGAGCCTGGCGCGGTAATCACCGTGGACACTATGGATGCCTTCGGAGGTGCCATCAAGACTGAGCGTGACCTTCCCAGTCAGACGATTGAATTCCCTTTCGTGAATCCGCAGAACGGCCCAATACGCATCAATGGTGCCGAGAAGGGCGACTGTCTCGCGGTGCTTGTGAGGTCGATTGTCCCGCGTGGTCCTCAGCCTCGCGGAACGACGGTGATACAGCCGAATTTCGGCGGCTTGAATCCCACGAACGAGAACGCGCTGCTCAATCAGCCGCTTCCGGAAATCGTTCGCAAGCTCGAGATAGATGCGGCATCAGGGACCAAGTGGAACGACCGGATCACGCTCCCCTATGAGCCGTTCATCGGAACAATCGGCACTGCTCCGCAGATCGAGGCGATCTCTTCGCTTGTTCCCGACTACTACGGGGGCAACATGGACCTTCCAGACGTTGCGCCAAACTCGATCATCTATCTCCCGGTTAACACAAGCGGCGCAAATCTATACCTCGGCGACTGCCACGCCGCACAAGGAGACGGTGAATTATGCGGAACGGCCATCGAGCACGCCACCACGACAACGATCCAAATCGATCTGATCAAAGGCTGGGCCATCAAGTGGCCGCGGCTTGAGAACGACCGCTTCTACATGACCATTGGATCCGCCAGGCCGATTGATGACGCCACGCGCATTGCGTATCGGGAGCTCGTGCGCTGGCTGGCTTCTGACTTCGGCTTCGACGAGTTGGACGCGTACATGTTGTTGACGCAGTGCGGCCGTGTGCGGCTGGGCAACATGGTCGATCCCAAATTCACTGTTGGCGCTTCTGTGCTCAAGTCGATCGCCGGTGTGCCGATGTGAACTGCGGACAGGACGGTTGCTGGACTGGTCGAGATTGAGAACAAGGAGGAAATCTCCGGATAGAATGAATCAGGCAACGGTTTCCCCTGGAGGCGCAGATGCGCGGAGGGTCGAGGACTGAGCCGACGAAGTGCGCCAAGAGTTTGTTGGATACCAGCCTGACTGACCTGACAGCAACAGGCCATCAAGGGAGATGTGTCATGATCTATGAAATGAGAACCTACGAAACGGCACCCGGACGTATGGGGGACCTCCTGTCCCGTTTCGAACACCATACGCTGCAAATCTGGGACAGGCTTGGCATTCGCCAAGCCGGGTTCTGGACCGTTGCCGTAGGCGACAGTGTGAACAAGCTGATCTATTTGCTGGAGTGGGATTCCATGGCCCACCGCGAAAAAGCCTGGGCGGATTTCATGGCCGACCCTGAATGGGAAGCCGTCCGGACGAAAAGCGAAAGAGATGGACCGATACTGACGAACGTGTCGAACGCATTTCTGCAGCCAACAGCCTTTTCACATACTCGGCGGGATACTTGACCCCACTTTCTCGACCGACCACCTTCCTGACATCTGGTGGCTAGAATTAGAAGTGTAGTCATCAATTCCCGAAACACGTCGATCATGGCCCTGACCGTAGTTGGCATCGAGTACCATGAAGCAGCGACCTTAGCTGGCGACCGGGCTCCATCGTTTACCATTCTGGGGCAACAGGCCGTACGAGGCGGCCGCTTGGCGGTAAGGAGCAGAGTGTCAGCGTCGAGGTTTCAATGAAGGCGCGCACCGAACCGAAAGTTGGAGTCACGCGTGCACGACGTTCTTCCAAGACCGCAGTCGCGCTCATTTCGCGCGCCGGCCGAACTTTCGAACAAGCAGCAGTTTTCAGGAATGGAATTGACGAATGTCATTGAACGGAACAGCCTTCGTCTCGATCTGGCATGGCATCAAGTCCGGTGCGGAGCGCGATTATCTCTTCTGGCATACTTATGAACATATGCCCGAACGGCTTGGTGTTCCTGGCTTTCTGCGCGGTCGTCGTTTCGTGAACTGGGACATCGCACCCCATCCGACATTCACCCTCTATGAAGGCGCACATATCGAGACGTTCCGTTCGCCCAGCTATCTGGCGCGCCTCAACGCGCCGACCGCGTGGTCGAACAAAGTGCAGCCTACCATGACTGATTTCCTGCGTGGCGGCTGCGAGACGCTGCTCACGATCGGAAACGGCATTGGAGGCGCAGTCCTCACCTTCCGGCTCGCAGGCGGCAAGGGTAGCGATTTCGAGGATGGGTTGACGGCAGCGGCATTGAGCCTGTCGCGCATTGACGGCGTTACGGGCGTGCATGTGGGCCGCCACGCAGCACGTGTAACAAGCGCACCAACGGCTGAAAGCGAATTGCGCCCGGCGAGCGCTGCAATTGGCTTCGATCATGTGGTCCTGGCTGAAGGCCTCGGAATACAGATTCTTTCGCAAAGACGCCAGGATATCGAATCGAGACTGGCTGCGGTGGGCCCAAACACCATCGAGAGTGGTCTCTATGCGCTCGACTTTCTTCTGCCGACGCCCCGGTAGCCAGGCGCGGGCCGGGCAAGGACGAAATCAAGGCAAGCCGAGGGCATCGAATATCAATGAAGCGCACACGCGAATGCTCGACGGTTCCGATGCAGACCTTCCGGTAAGGTGGCCGACGGCATGAGGACAGCTCCATTTGTGGAGCGCATTCTTATGATTTTCAAAGGCCGCCACTTCGATCGCTCGGTGATCCTGCTCTGCGTACGATGGTATCTGGCCTACGGCCTGAGCTTGCGAGATCTGAAGGAGATGATGGCCGAGCGTGGCATCAGCGTCGACCATTCTACGATCCACCGCTGGGCTGTTCATTTCTCGCCAGTGCTACTCAAGACGAGACCTACATCAAGGTCCGAGGCCATTGGATGTATCTCTATTGAATTCCGGTTCAGCGAACATCGTGATTTGCCGGCGGCGAAACGCTTTCTGCGCGAGGCTTTGCAGCGCCATGGCCGACCGGATCGCATCGTCATCGACGGAAGCCAGACCAACCGGGAAGCGATCATTTCCTGCGACGCCGAGAACGGCTTGCTGGATCGGCCGCGGCGAGCATTGAAGGCGATCCGTATCCGCAAGAGCCAATACCTGAACAACCGGATCGAGCAGGATCATCGACGCATCAAGCGGAGGGTGCGGCCGATGCTGGGTTTCAAGTCGTTCTCCTCGGCCGCCGTCACCTTGGCCGGCATCGAAATGGTTCACATGATGCGCAAACGCCAAGGCCGTTTCGCCTTCAACCCAGCGCCTACCCTCAAAGAGCAGTTCGAGGCGATCGCAGCCTGAAATCCGTCCAGCGGAACGACGCCTGTTGACTTCCGAATATTTGCAACGGAACCCGTAAGGCCGAGCTAACCGAGATGCTGGTGCAGGCCGAGGAGCCGCCACCCCTACTGCATCCGAACATGGCGGTAATCTACCATCAGCGGATCTCCGCACTCTACGGCGATCTCCAGAACGAGGAGACGACGACACAGGCGGCGGTGACTTTCCGTTCTCTTGTCGACCAGAT
>VFQN01003669.1_pt1 | contig 21520 bp, 22 predicted proteins | sample 3512371 | NCBI WGS metagenome assembly VFQN01 (sample SAMN10412370, study PRJNA504923) | tailings metagenome | isolation source: Replicate 2 from Balatoc abandoned mine | place: Philippines: Itogon, Benguet | collected 2017-08-28
CGGAAGTAGAAGGATGGGGGCGCGGTTCAAGAGCTCACACCAATGCACATGCGCTGCAGATTATTTGTCGCCAGACAGCGCTCAACAACCCTCCAGGTACAGAATACATATACAGCAACAGCAACTATAATCTGATGGCCATTATTGTGGAGCGGGTTGCCAAAACAAGTTTTGCACAATTCTGCAAGGATCGCATTTTTGTTCCTGCAGGTATGAGCCATACCAGTTGGCGGAATGATTTTCGGCAGGTGGTGAAAAAACGAGCAATCGCTTATCAGCAAACGCCGATGGCACTAAAATTGTCCATGCCCTTTGAAGATGCACATGGAAATGGAGGCTTACTTACAACCGCCACAGACCTGGTTAAATGGGCTGCGTTTATGTTTGGTGGTAAGTTAGGCGGACAGGCACTGCTGGATCGGCAGCTTGAAAAAGCGCGCTTCAGAAATGGAATCTATCATCCGTATGCGGCTGGCTTGAGGATCAGTAAGTTTAATGGGCGGGATCAGGTAACGCATAGTGGGGCAACTGCCGGGTATCGGGCCAACCTGGATTATTTTCCTGAATTGGGGTTGTCCATCGCCTTATTATCCAATACCAGTGGTTTCTCCCCGGTGCAGATTGCTGAAAAATTAGCTAGCATATTTATTCCAGACCAGCTGAAGATTTCTGCTGCTTCAGGACCGGTTGTTTATAAAGCCGACCCGGCAGCGCAAAAAAAGCTGGCAGGCTGGTATCGCGATGACAGAACAGATGAAGGAATATTTCTTCAGGCATCGGATAGTGTTTTACTAATGCCCAGTAAAAAGCCTGTTTATGTTGCTACAGATGGAAAGTTAATAGCTAACGGTTACCAGCTTCAGTTTGAAAAATCAGGTTTCAAAAGAATTGATTTCGGTCCGCCTGCTGATACCTTGCACTTCATAAAAGAACCCGCTGCTACCTGGTCGCCGTCTGAATTGAAACAATTTGAAGGGACTTACAGCAGTACAGATGCAAACACTACCATACGGATAAAAATTAGTGGTAATAATTTGCAATACATACAGGAACCCGATGCTCCGGTACAATACAGTGCAACCTACAAAGATGGATTTGCAGCAGCTGGATCCAGCATTCGATTTGTAAGAGATAAAAATGGAACGATTGCCGGGTTTATGTTATCAGTTGGCAGGGCCAGGCGAATTGAGTTTAAGAGAATGAATTGAGGTCCTTATAGTTTATTCTCCAGCTCCATCAATTTTGAGACGATATCTTCAACCGATTTACTAAATCGTATAAAGCTCTTATCATCCAGTCGGGATTTGTATAAATTGATATAGTCAATTGTAAAGCGAATTGGGTCCTTGGTAAGGAGATCAGCAATAGCCTGATTCCCTTTATGTTTGGTGATTTGCCGGGCCATTTCATAGCCGACAAAATAGCCAGTTTCGTCAAAAGCGGTAGAAAATGCAATGTCATAACTGGACTGATAATCAGTACTGGTATCATTAAACTGCCTGTAGAGCAGCGCTTCAAATAATTGGAAATTCTGATAGCGGCGCTCCCTGTTTTTCTGGTAATGGGCAATCTGTTCTTCTGAAAAAGAAGCATTCTTTTTCAATTTCGACATGTCGGCTACATAGGTGGCAATACCTTCTGCCCATACATTATAAAGCAGGTAATAGGAAGCTTTTGAGGTATAAGTGATTCCATCACTTTCTTTTTTGTACGATCTCGTTTTCTGACCCACATCCTGAAGCGTATGGTATAATTCATGCGCCACCAGGTATTGTAATCCGTTTACATCATTCCCGATTTTTTGAAGCGCAACATTGAACGTTGGGTCGTTGCCAATGGTAAATCCCAGGGAACCCCCACCTGCCAGGAAGCAGGCTTTGGCAGTTGCGTTAAGATCAGCTGGTGTATAAGGTTCAATGATTGCTTTTACTTCTCCGATAAATTTTTCTTTATTCGAACTTATGTAGGCGACCAGCTTTTTGATTTCAGGTAGCCTTGATTTAACCAGTTTCCAATTGTATTCGTCATTTCCTTTGACCGTTCCCGTTTCAATTATTTCTTTTAAGGTCTGGATGAATACGTCTTCTCCTGCACCACTGTATCCTTTCACTTTTTTGATTAGCAGCTGGTTTCCATATAACCCCGCCACTTTTTTTAACTGAAAGGTGTCCGCTTTGGATTGGGACAATAATTCGGTAATGGCTGCTGCGCTTTCAATATCAACGGAAATTGTTAGTTGCTGATTTTTGACTGGGTTGTCCTGGCTAAAGGCTGGAAGGGAGACAATAAAAAGCAGCAGGAATAATAGTTTCCACTTCATCAATAAGGTTTTGAAGTTGTCAAGATAGATAAAAGTTCCAAAATGCCAAATGGTCCTTTAATTACCGAATTCAAGTCTTAATTTTCGGATTCTTATGGCCGACAAGCTTATATTTTTCATCAGTACGATCGGATGGTTCAATGGCCTGCTGTTAAGCGCTTATTTCCTGTTTTTCTATAAAAACAGAAAGCTATCCGGACTCCTGTTCGGTGCTATGCTGCTGGCCCTGAGTCTGCGGGTAGCCAAGTCCGTGATTTGGTGGTTCAATCCGGAACTCCCGGTTATCTGGATTCAGTTGGGATTAGTAGCCTGTTTGTTCATCGGACCGCTGTTGTATTATTTTCTAAAGGCGGCTACGGATGGAGTAAAAGAAATGCCAGCCAGATGGACCTACACTCTTCTTGGATATGCCCTTGTTTCCCTGGTGCTGTTGTTGTTTTTTTCAGCCCGGCCATATATTCCAATTTGGCGGAAATTTATTATCCCATTTATTTACCTGCAATGGTTCGGGTATATAATTGCCAGTGGTTGGCTGATTCGGCCAGTAGTTCATAAACTTATCAGGAAGGGGGTATCGCTAAAGCCCAATGAAAAATGGATAGTGGGTATTTATATAGGTAGTCTGTTTACCGCCACTGCTTATTTACTCTCCTATTTCAATATCCGGCTTTCCTATATTGCAGGTCCCATTAGTTTCTCTGTATTACTGTATTTAAACAGCCTGATCCTGCTGTATCGCAAAAGAACGGATGAATTGTTCCAGTCGGAGCCGGAGAAATATGCCAACAAAAAGCTGGATGCGCAACTGGCCGGCGACAGTTTAAACAAGCTCGAACAACTGATGCTCCAACAGGAGGTTCATACTAATCCGGATCTAAAACTCAATGACCTGGCTGCCTTGCTGAACCTTTCCGGTCACCAGCTTTCTCAATTACTGAATGAACGGCTCGGGAAAAATTTCAATACCTATATCAACGAATACCGGATCCGGCGGGCTTGTGAAATTATTTCTAAGGATCGCAACCTGAAGCTGGAAGCCGTGGGGTATGAAGTTGGTTTCAACTCTAAATCGTCATTCTTCAGTGCCTTTAAAAAATATACAGGCAAAACCCCGAACCTCTTTAAACAGGAGCAAATCCAGTCAGATTCTGGTACTGATTTATAGATTTTGACCTAAAAACAGGGAATCAATACCTCTTTTAGTTGGACAAACCTGATTTTCGAAAGATTATCAAATAAATCTTTTTACATGAAAATCAAGGTCTTGTTGTTAATTGCCCTACTACCAATGTTGCTGCTTGGGCAATCCAATCCCATTGGGAAGAAATCAAACTTAACGGGTAAAAAAGTGCTCATCGTAGTAAGCAGTTATGGCAAAAAAGAGGGTAAACTGCGCCCCGGTTTCGAGTTCGACGAGTATTCACAGGCTTATCTGATCTTTAAAGCAAACGGGCTGGAGATTGATGTTGCCAGTCCCAAAGGAGGGCCTGCCGAAGCAGATAAATTCAATCGCACCAAACCTTATAATAAAGAGTTGCTGGAGGATAAAGCGGCGATGGCCAAATTGCAGCATACGATTCCAACGGCCAAGGTGAATCCTGCTTTGTACTCGGCTATTTATGTGGTAGGAGGTAAGGGTGCCATGTTTGATCTGCCCTACGATCCATCACTGCAGGAACTCATCAGTGCGGTTTATAAAAAACCGCATGGAGTAATTGCAGCCGTTTGTCATGGTCCGGCTGCTTTTGTAAACGTAAAACTGGAAGATGGTTCCTATTTAATTGCCAACAGGAAGATCACCGGGTTCTGTAATGAAGAAGAGGATAAGTTCGGTAAGACCTGGAAGGCTGAGTTTCCCTTTTTACTGGAAGATAAATTGAGGGCGAGAGGGGCACAGTATGAGCGAAATGCTGCTATGTTGCCTCAGTTAACCAGAGATGGCAAACTCATAACGGGACAAAATCCATTTAGTACCACTGTTCTGGCGGAAGAGCTGCTGAGGGCAGTTGGTGTAGAGCCTGTGTTAAGAACATTGTATCCCGATGAGCGCAGCATCAACCTGGTAGATAAATACCTGAAAGGGTCTGCTTCCTGGGCAGAGGAGGAAATCAATAAGAATCATGGCGCATATGATCTTGAACTGATTGCTGTATATGGATACTACGGACTCATTAAAGGGGATGGCAGTAAAGAAGGCGTAGCTTCTGCTCTTGGTCTAATTGAACTGGTAAAAACCTGGGTTTCCAATGAAAACCTGGAGTACGAAATGGCAAGAGGCTATTTAAAACTGGACAACAAAGAAAAAGCCAAAACTATTTTACAACAGGTAGTAGCAAAAGCTCCCTCTTTTGCAGAGGCGCAAGAATTGTTAAAGAAAATCAATTGAAGCATGGATCTAGCAGTACAACTGAAACAAGCTTTTGGTCCTTATTTTATTGCTTCCCAACAAATTTGGGAGCGTGTAGAAGAACTGGGAGAATGGTATACAGCCAGAGCAGGAGAAATACTGAAGCGGCCCAACAGCAGCGAATATTACCTGAGTTTTATTATACAGGGATCAGGAGGTGTATTCCTGACCAAACGAAATAGTTTATTCTGTATAGATCTTTGTTACCAATATGATTTTTTTTGCGACTATAGGTCCTTTTTATCAGGTCATCCATCCGAACTGGAAATTAAGACCTTTGAGTCAACAGAATTGTTTAGGATTTCCAGAGCCAGCATTGAGCAATTTCAAAAAGGAAATGGCTGTGGTGATAAGTTTTTTCGATATGCCGCAGAATCACTGTTCATGCATAAACAACAACAGCAGATAGATCTGATCAGCAAAACCGCTGAAGAACGATATGATAATTTACAGAAAAAGCAACCCGAAATCCTGCAGCGAACACCACAGAAATTCATTGCTTCCTATTTAGGCATAACCCCTCAGAGTCTGAGCCGGATAAGGAAAAAAAAACTCCTCAGGAATTAGTATTCAATATGGCCAACACCTGGTTTCTGGCCTGTTTTGCTTCCTTCATAACTGGCATTAATGGCCATATATGTGGCATCCCTTTACCAATAACCAGGGAAACATTCGCATTGCAATCTTTGAGGTGCTGGGCAAAAATCTGTTGATCCGGATAGGTGATATCCAATTCTCCTGCGAATAGATGCGTTTCAGGAAACCCAGTGCAGGATCCGTAGAGCGGGGAGATGCGCGGGTCTCTGAGATCACCTGCAATTGCACAAAGTTGTTTGGCACTTTTTGCACCAGCTACAGAAAGCATGGGATCCAGGGGTTCAATGGCCGCAATAGCTGGATTACTGAAGCTGGCATCCAGTACCGGTGAGAGCAGAATGAGCTTTGATGGAAGCGGTTGCTTTTTTATAATGAGTCGCTGTACCAGGGAAATAATCAGGGTGCCACCAACCGAATCTCCCATAAGCACAATATTGTTTGCAGTATAGTGAGCAAGAGCAAATGCATAGACCTCGTCAATATTTTCTGAAATAAGGTTGATCCGGTGTTCTGGAGCTTTGGGATAATTGCAGAGCCAACTGGAAAAAGAGGTTTTATCAGCCATCGTTTCCAAAAAATCCCAATGGTGCTGACCTGGACCCGCAACAAAAGCTCCTCCATGTACATAGAGGAGCAATTGTTCGGGCTGACTGGTTTTTCTAATTATCGTTATGGAGCTTTCGCGAATTTTAAAGGAAGTGGCATCAAATTTTCTCAGCAATCTTTTAGTAGGACGATACAAATCCTTTTTTCTGATTTTCAGATAATTGATCGGACTTTCACTGAATTGTTTTTTGATTCCCTTGATTTTGAGCATGCCCAACACCAGGTAATAGGATAAACTGCGACTCATCTTAAAACAACCTCCGTTATTTCGTTTTCATTTTTTATCTCAATAAACTTCTCCAGCCGGTGGTTTTTGGATACGCTGTATCGTTCTTTCTGATAAAAGCGGGTGCCATAGGAATTGGTACCTACTTCAACATCCTGGGAGTAGCGTTGGGTGGTGGTCATAAAGGCCTGAAGAAAATACTTGCCGGGTTTCATTTTTTCAAAAACAAAGCGTCCATAGTTATCGGAAGTGGTTTCTAACCGGTACCGGAAGGCTTCATCTGAAATAAATACACGGGTCCGCTTGTCTTCTTTTTTCTCTCGTAATTCATACCATTCCATAAAATAGGGGGTAACCGGATACAAGGTAATCTTGACACCCGCACCATAAGTCTTGCCACCCCCTATGGTCATTTTATCTGTTTTTTTAAAAATGATCCCCTTGATTGTGGCCGTTCCGTAGGTCAGCATTTTCTTAGCTGATAGCGAATCAAATGCCTGCTGCGGATATAGGTTTTGGATTTCATTTTTGGAGGCACGTTTGTCTGCATTTTTAACAGGACTGCAGGCTGCCGCTAACAAAATGAGGGCAGGATAAAACAGTGATTTCATAGTGATGAGGTAGCTAGTTTTATTTTATATCGGTAAAACTGGTTATTAATAACTTGTTCAAGTTTCAGCACTTCTTTGGTTTTTTTGCTGATCCAGAAAGTTTCTTTGTTTCCTTTCGTTTCATGAACCAGTAACCAACAGTCTATTTTTTGTTGATCATATCCCTCCAGTTGGGCAGACCCGGTAACGGTATACACCACCTGTTGCAGTCCCGTTCTGGTGGCAGGATCATAAAAGGGGATTCTGAATACAGCATCTTTTTTGAACGGTAAAGTTGAAAATACCTCGAGGTCGAGATGCCAGTTGAAGTTCGTTTGATTGCGGCTGTTGGTAAATCCCTGCCAGGCCTCCTTAAATCGCTGTGCGGTATCCTGATCAGAAAGTTTATGATCATTAACTACTAATTTGCCGGCTGGAAAATCAACTTTTGTAGTGCCTGCATTGATCCATTGACTGCCTGATTTCCACCAGAATTCATGGGTGACAGGTGAAAAGGTTTTGGCATCACAAACCGAATGGGTAGTATGAACTACCGTGTCTTCAGCAACCCAGCGCTGGTCGATTACCAGTTGGTTGTTGTTTTGGAGCCGGATGGTTCTGGTCCAGAATTGGGGTTTGGAAATCGGTTTGTCCTTTCCCATTTTGAAATAGACCAGGTACTGGTGACTACCTTCTTTTAAGACACTGGTTGAAATATCTTTCGCTGTAATGTCTAGTGTGTCTCTGGAATTTGAAAAGGATGATAGGTGTAGTAACAGGGCGAGTGCAAGAACAGGAAAGCGCATACCAAATTTTTTCGAAAGGTAAAATCAGCTCATTTTCTATTTCTTACCTTATGGTAATTTATCCCGGAAAATTCTTCATGACAAGTTTGTAGTTATTTGTATGATGTAATTTTCCACAAAGAATACAAATGAGATTTCTGGTAATAATAAGTCTGTTTATCAGCAGTACGCTATGTGCACAACAGAAAGATAGTGCGAACCAGTTGTTGCTCGCAGCAGCCCTTCATGGCAATGTACAGGATATTAAAAAGGCGCTTGAGTTGGGTGCTGATATCAATGCAAAAAATGAAATGGGAGCTACTGCCTTGAATATGGTTTGTAAATTGAGTTATGAGTTTTTAGTCCCTTTTTTAATCGAAAAAGGGGCAACTGTTAACAGTCCGAATAACGATCACATATATCCCTTACATTATGCAGTTGAGTATGATAATGTAGCCATTGTTAAGGCGCTGTTGAAAAATGGGGCGGATATCAATGTGTTGGATGGTATACAGGAGACACCCTTGCACTGGGCAGGCTGGACTGGTAATATCCGGGCGGCAAAATTACTGCTGAAACAGGGAGCCAATCCCTACAAAGGGAATAATAGTGGAGTTACTCCCATTGATTTAACCATCCGGCAGGAGCATAAAAAATTGCAGCGTTTATTTCAGAAAAGAAAGTACAGGCATTTTAAACCATCTAACTAATATTTTCAGTTCTTAGATTCAACCACCACTGTAACAGTTCTTCGAGCGAAAGAAGGGATCTTTTGTATTCAATATTTTGCTCTGGTTTATCAGACCAATAGGAAGAATCCTCCAGCATTTCTTCTGGTGTTTTTGCATAGATTGCTGTCACGATTCGCTTCCTGTTATAGGCTTCCATCATTAAAGGTGTGAATCGTTCACGGTCCATTGCAAGTCCGTATACCAATAAATTGGGAAGTAGGTTTTCTGTACCTCTTTGAGGTTTGGAATCAAGGATAAATCGTATGGTTCGCTCAAATATATTCAGTATTTCAGGTCTCTTATCAGGTTCATGGGTACTGGTTAATATAAGCCCTTCGGCAAGCGATATGGCTGACCACTCGTGAGCGTAGTTTTCCTTTAAAGCATTTTCCATGATGCTGAGTTCCTTTCGACCCAGTTTCCAGCTTACCAGGTAGGCCATTTCCAGCAAAAAATCTCCCATCCAGAACTCAATTAAGTCGGCAGGCTTGCGAAGGAAGCTTAACCATTCCTCTATATCTCCTGGCTGTTCCAGTTCTGCCAGTAAAAGAAATCCCGCAAGTGCCAAATCCGGTTGGATAGATTCCGGAATAAATTCACGATAATAAAAGTCGTTAAAATAGATGTCACGAATAGCTGAACGCAAATCAGGAACTAAACTTTCACGCGGCAACTCTAGTAACTGCAGCAGTGCAGGTATATCTTCCGGAAATAATTCCCGTTGCAAAATGGATAGTTCCGGGTGTCGGAAGGATGGCAGTTTGTAATACTGAGTACCTGCCAGCTTTTTATAAAGGAGATGCAGCATCTCGTGCGAAGCAGCATTAAATTCTTCCGGCTCAAGATAATCGTCTAGTAGTTCAATGAGCTCTTCGTATTCCTGGAATTCTTTCGGCATGGTCTCCAATACCTGGATAATTTTTCGGAATCGATCAAACCCCAGATGAAATTCACCGTTAACAAACAGCCACTCTGCAACTAATTGTTCATATGGCAACCATTCTTCCAGGGCAACTGATAGTCTGTGAGGGAATTGTTGCTCAAAGGGTAGGGAGAAATCTGCCAAAACTTCCATCATATCAAATTCTTCCAGCTCCAGTAAAATTTCACCAAGGGAAGTGAGAACTATTGGGTCACGGGGATAAGATTCATTTAACGGTAGTAAAAGATCAAGAGCCTGCCTGGATTTCCCCTGGTAATGGTAGACTCTTGCCAACGTGCAGGCAGGTTCAGGAAAACCTGGATAGTCGCTCCTTAGTAATTTCAACTTATGTACTACCGGTTGATTGCTGTTTAATACTTGTTCTTCCAGCGTATCCAATTGTAGCTTTAGGCTGGCAGGCAGTAGAGGAGATCGATCTGTAGCGAAATAGTCGGTAATGATTTTCATGTTTGATATGCAGGCCTGGTTGTAAAATCTTACCGTAAAGGTGAAGAAAATGTACAAGTCTTCAATGGATTCAATTTCTTTATACCTAATTGATCGACCAATCAGCTATGGGCGGTTGATCAATTACCTGAGTATAGGATGAGGTAACCATGAGGTTTCCATGAGGTTTCTATGAGGTAACAATAAGGTAAGAAAAAGGTAAGAAAGATGCAATCTAAACTTATCATGAACCATGCTCCTGGCTTTGTATAGCTATAGCAATAATAATTGCCCATACTGTATAGTTATTTTAGGATCCGACAAGCATTGTTTGACCGTTCAAGAACCGTTAGTTGACCGTTCTGGCACCGTTATTTGACCGTCCGAGAACCGTTAGTGAACCGTTCTGGAATCGTTACCAACCGTTCATCTGAAAATTAGAACTAGAACAAAATTCTGATTTGCTACTGTGATTTTACTATTTTTTTCTGAAAATGAAAAGAAAATTTCCTATTATAAACAAGCTTTGGAAGGTAAAAGGAAATGACATAAGTTTCAGCTGATGAACAATTGGTTATTTATCTGCCTCATTTATTTTGGATCAGTTTTGTCTTCGGTTGCTCAGCAGGAACGGTATACGCCACGCTATTCTTCTACCTTGCATGCAGTGTTGAAGATGGAGGAAGTCCGGATGGGCCGCAGCGATCTCATAAACCGATATGATTCCATCTTCAGGTTCATGGACCACCTGATAGACCGGGCCAAAACTGAATGCTCGTATAGTGCGGTTGATAATTCCAACTCTACAGCGAGGCATTTGCTGAAAAGTATACACGATTTATTATTGGATGAAGGATTCATTTTCAACCGATCGAAAGGTAGTTTTTATGAATCACTGACACCCATATCTCCCGATTCTCCTGAAATACCAAAATACCTGGCCAATCTTCGTCCGGCTGAACGCCGAGCGGCTGCTAAACGTAAACCAATTGCCTATTTCCTCGCCGATTGTGATATCAGTGTACTCTTGTATATGGCCTTGGGGGAAACGCTGCAGCTGCCAGTAACTGCAATATGGCTTCCCAAGCACATGATCTTGAGATGGGAGTTACCGGATAAAAGCAGTCTGCTGGTTGAAACACAAAGCGGCCGCATCAGTCAAAGCGAGGATCTCTATCGTGAAAAATACAGAATCAGTTTAGCTGAAGAAATTGCGTATGAATATTTCAAACCCTTGGGACCTACTGAGCTGAAAGGATTGTACAGTATGCTATTTGGAATTGATAACTGGCTCTATCCTGCTTGTAGCGACAACCTACGCGGACAGTTTCTTGATCAGGCACTCGCATTGCGACCAGAGTTTCCATTCTTGCAGGTCATGTGCATCAATCACTGGCTGGTAACAGGGGATACAGTCCGGTATGAAAATGCATCAAGACTGGCAGCATCCTTACTTGAAATTACTCCACAGCATCTGTATTATCAATTGGTATATGCATATGCTTCCATCAAAACCGGGAAAGCTGGTGAAATGGTGCAGCAGCTTGAAATGGAATTACAGCAGGATGAAACGAATGCTGCATTGATAGGCATGCTTGCTTATGCCTATCTGAAAACAGGGCAATCAGAAAAAGCATGTGAACATTTTGCCAAAGCAAAAGCGCTGGGAGTAAAGGAACATACTGAAAAAGAGATTCTTGAGTTTTTGGAGAAAAGTTGCAATTAGCACTTGTTCTTGATTACGATCAAGAAATGAAATGATCTTACTACCCGATTTTTGGAGCGTACAAAATGCTACTAATGATGAATGAAATGGAACTAGCCAATTACTGGAATAGCAATGCACCTGCCTGGATTGAACTTTCAAGAGCAGGATATGATATTTACCGCGACTATCTGAATACCCCTGCATTTTTCAATATCCTGCCAGTTATTAAAGGGTTAAAGGGAATTGATATCGGCTGTGGGGAAGGGCATAATACCAGGTTGTTGGCAGCACAGGGAGCTACTCTGGATGCCATTGATATTTCTGACCTGTTTATTGAAAGCGCCCAACAAATGGAAAAGCAATTTCCGTTAGGGATTAGTTACAGTTTTGCAAGTGCGACCAGGCTTCCATTTGAAAATGACAGCTTTGATTTTGCCACTTCTTTCATGTGTCTGATGGATTTACCTGATCAGGAAAAAGCAATAGCTGAAGCTTACAGGGTACTTAAGCCGGGTGGTTTTTTCCAGTTTTCGATTGAGCATCCCTGTTTCAAAACGCCGTACATGAAAAAAGTACAGCATGCGCAGGGGGGGATCAGTTTTGAGATTGGCCAATACTTTAAAGGTTCAGATGGGGCAATTGAGGAGTGGATATTTGGTGATGCGCCGGAAGAGTTAAAAAGCCGTCTGCCAAAATTCAGCATACCCAATTTTCATCGCACATTGAGTTGGTGGATGAATACCCTAATATCGGTTGGTTTCTCTATTGAGCAAGTGCATGAACCATACCCCGACGAGGAAACTGTCCTGAAGAAACCCGCATTAAAAGGAGCTAGAGAGGTGAGTTACTTTTTACAGGTGAGATGCAGAAAATAAACAGTCAATTTAATTCAGGTTAAATAACGGTTTTTTGATTCATTACTTTGGGTTTATTTCGTGATTATTAATTCCAATTAAAACGATTAAATTTGAATTAAATGAGCGGTATGGCATTGTCATCTATTGATAAAGAGTTGTTGAGTTATTTTTCTCAATTAAGCGATATGCAGAAAGAATCGCTGTTGACAATGATAAAGTCCTTTCTGAGTACTTCCACTGATTTTGAAAGAATTAGCCTAGAACAATACAATAAAGAATTAGAGGAAGCAATGGAAGAAATTCAAAGAGGTGATGTTATCAGTCACGACCAACTAATGAATTTGGTAAAAGGGCTTTAATGTCAATAAGAGTAGTTAGCTGGACAAAAAGTGCAGCTGTTGATTTTATTGCAGCTATTGAATATATCCGGAGACAATCTGATTCCCAGGCTGATAAGGTGAAGCAAAAAATATTAGAAAAGATCAGCCTATTAAGTGATGAGAAGATTGTTCACAGGGTTGATCCTTACAAGATCGATAACGATGGTCGGTATTTATATTTTGAGTATTTAAAATTCCGGATTGTTTATTTCGTAGCGACTCCAAATCAGGTATATATTATCCGGATTCGTCACACCAGTCGTGAACCCAAGAGGTATTAAGAATCAACTCCCAAATTTCGCTCACCTCATCCTTTCTATTCCCAAAACACCTATTTTAGCCCTTCGCAATTTATAGGTATGCAATCATTCGAACAGCTTTCTTCCCAATTCAGTAGTTTTTTTAACCAGGCACATTTTCCTGCGCAGCCGGAAAGCCTTTATCGTCCGGCGGAATATTTCCTGGGGCTCGGAGGCAAGCGCGTACGGCCGGTTTGCTGCCTGATGGGTAATGAACTGTTTGATGAAATCCTGCCCGATACCTGGCAGGTGGCCACTGCCATTGAACTGTTTCACAATTTCACCCTCATCCATGATGATATCATGGACAAAGCGCCCCTGCGTCGCGGGCTGGAGACCGTGCACATCAAATATGGTGAACCTACCGCACTCTTAGCCGGGGATGTGATGCTGGTGGTTGCGTACGATTATCTTAATAAGGTCAAATCGCCCCATTACCACCGGCTGGTTTCTCTGTTCAATACCACCGCCAAAGAGGTTTGTGAAGGCCAGCAGCTGGATATGGATTTCGAAAAACAGGATACTGTATCCCTGGATGCCTACCTCCACATGATTCAACTCAAAACCTCCGTGCTCCTGGCCGCCAGTCTCAAACTCGGCGCCATCCTCGGCGGGGCAGGAGAGGGCAATCTTCATCATATCTATGAATTCGGAAAAAACCTGGGCATCGCTTTCCAGGTACAGGATGATTACCTCGATTGCTTTGGAGATCCTTCCAAATTCGGCAAGCAGGTCGGAGGCGATATCCTCTCCAATAAAAAGACCTTCCTGCTGATTCGGGCGCTGGAAACTGCCCAGGGCAAAGACCAGCAGGACCTGCAGGCCCTCCTGCAATCCAACCCGCCTGATAAAGTACAACAGGTGCTCCGGATCTATAAAAATACCGGTGTCGACCAATGGGCTATGCAACTCAAAAACCAGTTCATGGAAAAGGCGCTGCAGCACCTGGAGGATATCGCCGTACTCAGCAAGCGCAAGGAACCCCTCCGCCAACTGGCGCATTTCCTGGTGCAACGCGATTACTGATCAACAGGAAATCCCTATATTGGCCCTTTAAAACCTAACGCTGCATGTCGAATTCTTTTTTCCGGAAAAAGTCGATTGAGAAAATTATTGCGGATCACGAACAGGGACTGGCCGATGATCACGGTCACGGTGGCATGCGAAAAGTACTGGGCGTACGGGATCTTACCCTGATGGGGATCGCGGCTGTAATTGGTGCCGGAATCTTTTCTACCATTGGCGCGGCAGCTTATAATGGAGGTCCGGGTGTGATCTTTCTTTTTATAATCACTGCCATCACCTGCGGTTTCACTGCCCTTTGTTATGCAGAATTTGCTTCCCGGGTACCAGTATCCGGGAGTGCTTATACCTATTCATATGTAACTTTTGGAGAGCTCATCGCCTGGATCCTGGGCTGGGCCCTGATCCTGGAATACAGTATCGGTAATATCGTGGTGGCGATCAGCTGGAGCTCCTATTTCAAAAATATCCTGGAGAATGTTTTTGGATTTGATTTGCCGGATCACCTGAGTGTCGGGTACCAGACCGCCAAGCATGCCTATGAAGCAGCCCTCGCGGAAGGTAAACCGGTGCAGGATATGATCTACGCAACCGCGCCAAAAATTGCCGGGATTCCATTTATTATCAACCTGCCGGCCTTTTTCATTGTGGTACTGGTAACCATGCTGGCCTATATCGGGATCAAGGAAAGTAAGAATACCGCCAATTTTATGGTGGGATTAAAAATCGCTGTACTGCTCCTGATCGCGGCTATCGGGATCTGGATCATCTTTACGGATGACCTCACAGGTAACTGGTCGCCTTTCCTGCCCAACGGCATGGCAGGAGTGCTTAAAGGGGTATCTGCGGTTTTCTTTGCCTATATCGGTTTTGACGCCATTTCCACCACTGCTGAAGAATGCCGAAACCCCCAGCGCGATATGCCCCGCGGTATGATTTATTCCCTGATCATCTGTACGGTGATTTATGTAATCACTACCCTGGTGATCACCGGCCTTGTAAAGTACGAGAATTTCAAGGGTGTTACGGATCCCCTGGCATTTGTGTTTGATAGTATCAACATGCAGAAGCTCGGTACCTTTATTTCTATTTCCGCAGTGGTAGCCGCCACCAGTGTGATGCTGGTATTCCAGATTGGTCAGCCCCGGATCTGGATGAGCATGAGCCGAGATGGATTGATGCCCAAATCCTTCGGTAAAATTCATAAGAAATACCAGACACCCTGGTTCGCGACCATCATTACCGGATTAGTAGTAGGTATTCCTGTGCTCTTTGTGGATGATCTGCTGATGACGGATCTTACCTCCATTGGTACCTTGTTCGCCTTTGTGCTGGTGTGTGGCGGAGTGCTGATTCTGCCTCGTATGGCGAATAAACCCGGACGCTTTAACCTGCCTTATATCAATGCGAAGTTTATCATTCCGGTAGTTGTATTGCTGTTTACAATTTTGTTTTGGGAGCGGATACAGCTCGCCGTTAGTAACATCAACGATGAAGGGTACCAGGAAGTGCTGTTCCTCGTGTTTATGGTAGTGGCCTGGCTGATTGCCGTATTTTCTTTTATCCGCAACTATTCCCTGATCCCGGTACTGGGCATGCTCTGCTGTTTGTACCTGATGATCGAGATTCCGGCCAAGAGCTGGCTGGTATTTTTCGGTTGGATGGCAGCCGGATTGCTGATCTATTTCATCTACGGGTATCGCAAGAGCAAGCTGGCGGGAAGTTGATTATCTTTGCGCCATGAAATTTGAAGTGGGCGATAAAGTAGTAGTGCGACTTACCAATGAGGACGCGGAAGTGGTGGAAGTCATCAATGAACGGATGGTGATGGTTAATGTGCGGGGTGTGAAATTTCCTGCCTATACCGATCAGCTCGATTTCCCGTATTTTAAACAATTCTCCAAGCAAAAGCTGGTGCCGGAAAAGAAGCCGGTTCCTAAAACCTATATTGATCAGATTCCAACGGAGAAGATCAAACAACTTCCCAAGCGCGATCCCAATGGAGTTTGGATTACGTTTATCCCGGTATTTGAGCAGGATGATTTTGGAGATGAAGTAGTGAGCCTGCTGAAAGTTCATCTCCATAACCAGAATGATGAGGGATACGCGTTTACCTATAAACTGAATTATTTCGGGGAGCCTGATTTCGAGTTGAAGAACCAGGTATTGAGTCACCAGGATTTTTACCTGCACGATATTCCCTTCGCCAACCTAAATGATTCTCCCTCTTATCATTTTGAGTTTCAGTTGCTGACACCGGTTAAGAACAAAGCGCCATTTTATGAGGCTTCTTTGAAACTGAAGCCGAAGCAATTGTTTCAACGCATCCAGCAGCTGCAGGAGAAGGGAGAGCCTACTTTTTCCTACCAGTTGTTCAAAACCTATCCCGATAAAGTGGAAGAGGAGAAGATGGAATTGGGCAAGCTGGCTGCTGCCGGTTATAAAGTATATGAAGCTGCGAAGGCCCGGCAACATTTACCTCCTTCCCGTACGGTGGTGGATCTGCATATCGAAAAGCTGACCGACAACTGGAAGAATATGAGCAATGCAGAGATCCTGCAATTCCAGGTGGATGAATTTGAAAAATATTATGAGCTGGCACTGGCACATTACCAGCCCATGTTAACGGTGATACATGGCCTTGGTTCAGGCAGGCTGCGTGATGAGATACACTCTCTGCTGCGACTCCGCAAGCCGGTAAAGTATTTTGTGAATCAGTATCATCCGAATTATGGATATGGGGCGACGGAGATTTATTTTCAATATTAGGAAGTGAAAGGTGAAAGGTGAAAAGTGAAAGTTGTGAAAGAAGAGGAAGGTGAAAGAAGAGGGTTATCGTTTATAATGGGCGATGAGGACACCGGTTGATGTGGTTAGAAAGTTTTCAAGTCTAAAATTAATAGGTGGTGCTCCGGTACCAAAGAGACGTTTACCGGTTCCTAATAGCAGCGGATGAATTTTGAGTCGGAATTCATCAACCAAATCCTGCTCCAGTAGTAATTGTACCAACTGACTGCTGCCCCAAACATGAATGTCAGGGCCACTGGAGGCTTTCAATTGCTTTATTGCTTCAACACTATTGATGAAACTGGTATTCTTCCATTCGGACTTATTTCTGGTGTTGGAATAGACGTATTTTTTACCGGAATTAATTCCCGGCCAAAAGTCGGCATGATAGGGCCAGTAATCTTCCCAGATTTCAAACGTTATTCGTCCCAACAGATAGTCCGCAGCTTGATCCAATTCCTGCCTCACCACTTTACTGTAAACATCATCTCCAAAGGGCCTGGTCCATCCACCATGAGTAAATCCATTGGAAAGGTCTTCTGCCGGTCCGCCAGGCGCTTGCATTACGCCGTCAAGGCTGATCATTGATAGTGCAATTATCTTTCTCATATCGTATTTAGTTAACCTGCACCTTCATACGCGCTTTTCAATTCCTCCATATCAAATTTTTTCATTTTGAGAAAGGCCGTTGTTACGCGTTGAACTTTGGTTGAATCAGGGTCGGACATATACTGCGCGAGGATGGAAGGCAAAATCTGCCAGGATAGTCCATATTTGTCTATTAACCAGCCACAAGCCTGTTCTTCTCCACCAGAGGTAAGGTTATTCCAATAGTGATCAATTTCTTCCTGGGTATCGCAATTGGCCACCACCGAAATGGATTCATTGAACTTGAATTGCGGGCCGCCATTAAGTGCCATAAACTGCATATCATTCAGGGTGAATTCAACTACCATGGCAGTGCCTTCCGGCTTTTTGTGGAATTCAAAACCTTCCTTGCCATAGCGACTTATTTTTCCGAGGGAGCCATTCCTGAAGATGGACAGATAATAGTTGGCGGCCTGTTCGGCCTGGTCGTCAAACCATAGGCAGACGGACATTGCTTGTGCTTTCATATCCGATTATTTTAATTGTATGCAATAGGAGGTGATTGATTGTAGTAGTCCCTGCTCGTTAAACAGGTATATATCGCAGCCATGTACAAACGAAACCCGCTGGCCATTTCGAATGAATTCTGCTGTTCCGGTAACGGCTATTTTATTTTCTTCTTTTATAATTTGATGTACTTCAAATTTCGTAGTAACAGTTTTGAAATAGGCGGCTACATCGGTAGCTTCTTCCGGTACTGCCCAACAGATGTCATCAGCCATAAATTCATAGGTTGAATCAAAATTTCCTCTGGAAAAGGCCGTTGCAATAGCTGATTTCATCCTGTTGCAGTTTTAAAAGTCAACCCTTCCTGTTGAAGGGCCTTTTTCAATTTAGGTAGGGAAGAGGGGCCCATGCCGTGCAGTTGGAGTATTTCTTTTTCTGTGTATCGTGCCAGTTCCTTAACTGAATCAATTTTGGCATTTTCCAGCGCTCTTCTGGCAGGAGCGCTTAGGATGGATTGAAATCCTTCCAGCGGTTTTCTTTCTGCCTCACAAATCGGGCAGGTGGGACAGTCACTTGATTTGTAAAATGAATGCCCATTAGAACATTTTTTAAGATGCAATTTTCCCATTCAATTTATTTTTTCATTTCCTCCACTTCTTTTTCACCTTCCTCAGTAATACCCATGATTTCAGTCATGAGGCCTATTTCATCACGCGTATCAAAAAATACAATTTTTGCAATTGGGGTATCGAAACTACTAATGACGGGGTAACCCCGGTTCACATAGTCTTTGATGACTTCCTCTAAATGAATGATTGAGGTGCCGAAGGCGATATGCTGCACTCCGCCAGCTGGATGCTCATCGATAAAATCCTGGAAAACACTTCTGCCGGATACCGGCTGAATGAGTTCAATAAAACTACCACCAGAATACGCCATGGCTAATAGGTTGATCGCATCTGATGCTTCTCCGTAATAGGTGGCGGCATAGTCTTTTAAGTGAACAGTTGTAGTTTCCGAAAACCTTTCCAGTCCAAGCATTGTCTGAAAGTAGTGTTTCGCTTTTTCCAAATCCTTTACTACCCAGGCAATTTGAGTGAATTGAAGTTGGTGTAGGGATTGATCTGGCTGTTTCATAATCTAAAATTGATTCAATCTTACCTATCTCAACAGTTGGAAATACGACATTTTGATGGGTTGATCGCGACAAGCAATCCAACTAATTTTGAGTAAATTTCAGATCATGAAACATGTATCCATCCTGATTCCGAAAGGCGAGCCCAGTATTGTCAACATCATGGGGAGTTATCAGATGCTGGCCGCCGCCAGTGATACCTACCAGCAACAAACAGGTACACCAATTTTTGAATTCGATCTGGTTGGATTTGCTCCATCAACTGAAGGTAGTCCGGGTTCTGCAGTTGTACTGCCCACTAAAATGTGGCAGGAAATTGAGCAAACGGATCTGATCATCATTCCTGCTGTACATCAGGATCCGCAAACGGTTATTAATCAAAACCAGGAATTGATTTATTTCCTGGAAGAACAGTATAAAAAAGGAGCAGTTGTTGCATCGCTATGTATTGGTGCTTACCTGTTGGCTGCAACTGGTTTGCTGAATGGGAAAGCCTGTTCCATTCACTGGCAGCATGCGAATTATTTGAAAGCATTGTTTCCAAAAATACAGGTGCAGGAAGAGCGTATCATAACAGAGCAGCAGGGAGTCATCACCAGTGGAGGTGCTTATGCATTTACCAATTTGATTATGTACCTCGTGGAAAAATTTGGAGGTAGAGAATTGGCGATTGTAATCTCAAAGCTCTTCATGATTGATCTCGACAAAAGAAAGCAGTCGGTTTATTTTATGTTCATGGAGCAGAAAGAGCATGCGGATGAGGCTGTTTTGCAGATCCAGGAATATATAGAGCAACATTATGCGGATCGGTTTACGATTGATCAACTCGCTGTGAACCACAACCTGGTGAGAAGAACATTGGAGCGGCGATTTAAATCAGCCACAGGCAACTCCATCATAGAATATACACAAAAAGTGCGGGTGGAATCTGCTAAAAAAGAACTGGAACGCGGGCGTAAATCCATTTCAGATGTGATGTATGATTGCGGCTATACGGATTCCAAAGCCTTCCGGGACGTTTTTAAAAAACATGTAGGAATCAGTCCGCTTGAGTATCGGAAGAAATACACACAGTATCTCCCATATTAAAAAAAATCTTCTCTCCTGTAAGCCGGATTCTGTTCCTGGAGCCGGTTTCCCGGTTTCCTGGTCGCTGCCATTTATCTGGCCGCACCATTACTGGGGCGATCTATCTGCCTACCCTCCGGCGTGAAAGCATTACTGCTTTCTTGAACGGGCCGCTCTCAACCACCGGTATACATGGCATTTCAGCATACAAGGTTTACCCGCATCATCCATTACTGGAGAATGCCGTAGGCTCTTACCCTACATTTTCACCTTTTCCCTCTTTCGAGGGTAGTTATTTTCTGTGGCACTATCTGTGAATGGTTGCCCACCCCCTGGCCGTTAGCCAGTGTATTGCCCTATGCTGTCCGGACTTTCCTCGATACGCCAAAGCGCACCGCGGCAGCGCGGAGAGAAGGGTACGAAGATAGCAATTTCGGAGGAATGGAAGAGGGAGGAATCAGAGTACCAACCGAAACTCAACCGGTTCAGTTTCCTTGCCATTGACAATGATGCTCAGGCGCTGGATGCCGGTATAATATACACGGGTAGTAATGGGGCGGAAAGCATGACTGCGAGATACTTCAATGGAACTGTTTCCCGGAATTGTTTTCTCACTGATCTTGAAAACCTTCTTTCCATACTGTCCATTTTGGCGAAGAAAATACAAGGCATATTCCAATCGTGTTAAAACCGGTTTTTTGTTCTTATTGCTGACAGTACATTCAAAGTTCAGTGATTCACCCATACGGAGTTTGCGGGTGTGTTGGAGCTTACTTACTTCAAGATTACTGGCATCCAAACCGTGCAGTGACAATACGCCGGCATCGCCTTTTTTCAGCAAAGTGCGACAGGCATGTTTGATCAGGGCATCGGTTTCAGGGGACAATCCCTTCCACTTGCGTGCTACTTCAAGAACAACAGATGGATTGTCTTTAGCGATATCATTCAGGTGATTGGCTACACTCCGGCGAACATATTCTGAAGGATCATTGCGTAAATTCTCCAATAAAGGCAGTGCAGGGCGAGGATCTTTTTTGAAAGCAGGTAAGGCAATCGCCCAGGGCAAGCGGGGCCGGCTTCCTTCAGAGGCTAAACGTCTAACATGATGATTGTTATGTTTGGACCAGGCGATCATTCGTTTTAACATGGCATCCGGATACCGAATCAAAAAAGGTCGCACCGCAAACTCGCAACTGGTAATTGGTGTAATTTTTTCAAATAGTGCAACTGCCTGATCAAAATGATCTATGCCATATCGCTCTACATAATCCGGTAGAAACATCAGGGCCAGACTTCCATTTGGAAAACGGAAACCATTGAGCTGATCGGTCAGCTTATCAAGCACCACTGCAGCCTGGGTAAAATCAGCCGGTAACTCCCGGTGCAGCATATCCGCCGTATGCCGCATACGATCCTTGAGTTCTTTCTGCTGCCAGTCGGGCGACTGAATCTTTTTAAGAAATCGTGTAGGAGAAAAAGTTGGTAATACCATCTTTACCTGCTTGCCAAATGCCTGGTAAAATTCTTCGGAATAGAT
>VFQN01003670.1_pt1 | contig 21520 bp, 21 predicted proteins | sample 3512371 | NCBI WGS metagenome assembly VFQN01 (sample SAMN10412370, study PRJNA504923) | tailings metagenome | isolation source: Replicate 2 from Balatoc abandoned mine | place: Philippines: Itogon, Benguet | collected 2017-08-28
GCTTCCGTCGACGCATGGCCAGGCGCGTGGCCCCCGACGAATGGCTCTACCCGAACATCAATACCGGTTGCGTGCTGCGCTTCGACGAGACAGGTCGGGTCATCGAGACGCTGTGGGATCGGGGCGGCGAGAACCATCCGATGATCACCTCCATGCGCGAGCACAAGGGCTATCTCTACATCGGCGGCATCCTCAACAATCGCGTCGGTCGCCTGAAACTGGACGGCGTGGACGAAACCTGGACTGGCCAGCGATCTTATTGGGGGCAATCATGATCGGCGCATTGTCACGCGCATTCGACAACCTGTTCGGACGCGGCGAGGCCGCCGTCACGGTACCGCCGCTCGATGGAGCGTTGCGCCCGAACCGCCTGCTCGACGAAGCTGCCGAGCGAATCGCGCTCGAAAATGTGGATTGCCTGGCGGTCTGCGGCGGCCTGCTCGTCGCGTCGGCCGGCAGCCGTCTCTTCGTTCTAGGGGCTGACGGGCGATGGGGGGAGAGAGGCGGCCGGTCCGCTGACATCGTGGCCATTGCCTCGATCGGTTCTGATGGGCTCGCGATCGCGGCAACAGACGGCGAGATACATGTCGAGGGCGGGCCTTTCGACGGGCGCAGCTATCGGGCAAGCACGGATGTCCGCTGCATCACCGCCATGGTGGCGACCGGAACGGAGCTCTATGTGGCGAACGGTTCGTCCGCCCATGGGCCGGCCGACTGGCAGCACGACTTGCTCGAGCGGAACGCGTCGGGAAGCATCTGGCGGATCGACCTCGACAGTGGCAGGGCGAGCCGCATTGCGGAGGGGCTCGCATGGCCTGCCGGGCTGGCCATCGACGACGAAGGCCTGGTCTTCTCCGAGGCGTGGAAGCACCAGCTGGTCCGCCTGGGCACCGCCGGGACGAGCCGGACGAGAGTCCTTTATACCGACCTGCCGGGCTATCCGGGGCGCATCTCGCCCGCCCCGGATGGATACTGGCTCGCTTTGTTCGCGCCGCGCAGCCAGTTGGTCGAGTTCGTGCTGCGCGAACCCGGCTATCGCCGGCGCATGATGGCCGAAGTGCCCCGGGAGTTCTGGGTTGCTCCCAGGCTGCGCTCGGGCCGGAGCTTCTACGAATCGCTCCAGGGCGGCAGCGTGAAACATCTCGGCATCGTAAAACCGTGGGCACCGACCATGTCGGCCGGGCTGTGCGTGAAGCTCGACCGCGCCTGCCAGCCGCGTGCCAGCCTGCAGAGCCGGGCCGACGGCCGGACCCACGGCGTTACCAGCGCTGTCGAACAGGGCGGCAAGCTGCATGTCGCTGCCAGGGGTGACGGCGTCGTCGTGTCGCTGCCACGCGAGACGGTCGCATCGGGCGTGGGAGAGCGGGCATGACGCCGATCGTCGAGCTACGAAGTGTCACGAAGGAATATCGCGGCGTGCCGGCAGTGAAGGATGTCTCCTTCAATCTGCACCGCGGCGAAGTGCATGCGCTTCTCGGTGAGAACGGGGCAGGCAAGTCGACTCTGACCAAGATGATCGCAGGCGTCGTTCAGCCGTCAGCGGGTGAGGTGTGGATCGACGGCGCGAAGGCCGATCTCGCATCGCCTTCGCAGGCGCTGCGGCACGGCATCGCGATGGTCTATCAGGAGACCAGCCTGGTACCGTCGCTGACTGTCGCGCAAAACATCTATCTGACCGAGGCCAAGCGGTTCCACCGGCTGCGCGGCATCTACATCGCCGGCCAGCAGTTCCTACAATCGCTCAACTTCCCCGTCGACCCGACGGCGATGGTGTCGGCCCTCGGCGCCGGGCAGAAGCAGATGGTCGAGATCGCCAGGGCCGTCCATCACAACGCGCAGGTCATCATCTTCGACGAGCCGACGGCGACGCTCACTCCGGAGGAAAAGCACCAGTTCTTTTCACTGGTCGGGCGCCTCAGGCAGCGAGGCGTTTCGATCATCTTCATAAGCCACGCACTGGAGGAGGCGCTGGCGATCGCCGACCGGATCACGGTGATGCGCGACGGCGAGCATGTCGTGACCGATGCGACCGCCGCCTTCGACCGCGAGAAGATCGTGCGCGCCATGGTCGGCCGTACGCTGACCGGAAAGCTGCACGGCTCGCATCAGGATCGGGTCGCGCGCCAGGCAGGCGACAAGGTGCTCAGCGTGCAGAACCTGTCGATGGGCAGCATGGTCCGCAATACGTCATTCTCGGTCTTCGCGGGGCAGATCACCGGCGTGTTCGGCCTGATCGGCTCGGGCCGCACGGAGGCCGCAAAGGTCGTCGCCGGCGTGCTCAAGCGCGACCTGTTCCACGGCGGCCAGGTGCGCCTAAACGGAAGACCGGTGCGTTATCGCGTGCCGCGTCCGGCGGTGCGTGACGGCATCATCTATGTGACCGAGGACCGCAAGGTGGAAGGCTTCTTCGAGACCATGTCGATCGCCGCGAACATCCATGTCGCCGCCATGGCCGGAGGCCGCACCAAGTCTGCGACGGTGAGCATGAAAGAGATGCGCGCAATCGCCGGGGAGTGGATCGAGGCACTGAACGTCAAGGCGATCAATGCCGACGCGCGCGTCGTCGAGCTCTCCGGCGGCAACCAGCAGAAGGTGGTCGTCGCCAAGGCGCTGGTGCAGAAGCCGAAGCTGGTGATCTTCGACGAGCCGACGCGTGGCGTCGACGTAGGCGCCATCGCCGAGATCCACGAACTGATCAACAGGTTGGCGGAAGACGGCATCGCGGTGATGGTGATCTCGTCCTATCTGCCGGAGGTCCTGCAGCTTTCCGACCGCATTCTCGTGTGCCGGCAAGGTCGGATCGTCGAGGAGTTCGAGGGCCACAAGGCTGACGAGGAAACGATCATGTACGCGGCGGTGCACTGATGCGGCCGGGGCTGAAAACCACGCGGCCCGTGCTCGACGTCAGGACCATCGCGGATGTCGTGGCGATCGAAGGCTGTTCCTATGACGAGCTCGTGACGGCTCACAATCTGTACGACCTGCTCCTGGCGACCGCGCAGCATGGCGGCGAACGCAAGGCGCTCACCGTGCTGCGCTCGCCGGATCCGGCCGATGTCGGGGTCTCCCTCACCCATAGCGAACTGCTCGGCCAGGTCACACAGGCGGCGAACCTGTTCCGATCGCTCGGGCTCGCTCCCGGGCATGGTGTCGCCGCCTTTCTCACGCCGACGCTGCCCGAGCTGCCGACCCTGTTGCTCGGCGCCCAGGTCGCGGGCGTTGCGAGCACCTTGAATTACCTGCTCAGCCGCGACGCCATCGTCGATCTCCTGAACGCCGAGAAAGCGACCCTCCTGGTCGTGCCGGCGCGTGCACTCGACGAGATTTGCTGGACCAAGGCGCGAGGCCTCATGGAGGAGGTGCCGACCCTGACCCGGATATTGGTCATCGGCGGTGACGGCGATGGACTGGCCGGACACACGGACATCGTCCAGGCGCTTGCGGCCTGCCGCGCCGATCGGCTGGACTTCGAGCCGTCGGCCGACCGTGACGAGGTGTGTGCGCTGTTCCACACCGGTGGAACGACGGGCCGGCCGAAGCTGGTCCAACTCACCCACGGCAACCAGATCCATGCCGCCTTCGGCTTTGCCCAGGTGTTCGGCTACGACGAGAACGACATCGTCATCAACGGCTTCCCCTTCTTCCATGTCGGCGGGACGATGACGGTCGGCCTGTCGGTGCTGGCGGCGGGCGGACATATGGTGGTGCCTTCGCCCTATGCGCTGCGGCCCCCTGCCGTGGTGGAAAATTACTGGCGGATCGTCGAGAGCTTCCGCGCGACCGTCATGGGCGGCGTGCCGACGTCGATCGCGGCGCTGACCAATACCTTCCGTCCCGGCATCGACGTCTCGACCTTGCGCATGGCCGGCACCGGAGGGGCGGTGCTGCCGAAGGAGATCGGCGTGCGTTTCGAGGCGACGACCGGCATCCGCCTGTTCGAGACCTACGGCATGACGGAGACTGCCGCCGCGATTGCCTTCAATCCCGGTAGAGGTGAGCCCATGGCCGGAAGCGTCGGATTTCGCGCGCCGTTCTCCCGGACGCGGATCGTCCGGATCAATACGGACAACGAGCTTTGCGCTGCCGGAGAGAGCGGGGTGGTGCAGGTCAAGGGACCGCAGGTCTTTCCCGGCTATGTCGACCCCGCGCACGATATCGGTACTCTCGGCATCGACGGCTGGCTGACGACGGGAGACGTCGGCTACCTGACGGAAGACGAGCGGCTCGTGCTGACCGGGCGCGAGAAGGACCTGATCGTGCGCAGCGGACACAATATCGATCCAGCCGCCATCGAGGATGTGGCGAACCGCTTCACAGGTGTGGCCATCAGCGCTGCGGTCGGTATGCCGGACCAATATGCCGGCGAAGTGCCGGTGCTCTTCGTCGTGCCGACGCCTGGGGCCGAGATCGATATCGAAGGGTTGAAGGCCTATCTGGAGGCCAATGTTCACGAACCGCCGGCACGGCCGCGCAGCGTGCTCATGATCGAAACGCTGCCGGTGACGGCAGTGGGCAAGATCTTCAAACCGGAACTCCGCGACCTCGCAATCAGGGAGAAGGTGCGGCTCGAAGTGGATCGCATATGTGGGCCCGAGGTGTCGGCAACGACCGTGGTGTCCATGGATGCAAACAAACGTACGTTGGTCGACGTCAGGCTTTCGGGCGCCACACCTGCCCAACTCACCCAGCTGGAGGCTGAGCTGAAGCCTCTGCCGCAGACGTTTTCCGTCGAGGGGTAGCCGGGCCATGGCGAACGATCCCGTATTGCTGTCGTTCGAGGACGGCGTGGCCACGTTGACACTCAACCGGCCAGACAGTCTCAACGCCGCTTCGGATGCTCTGATGAAGTCTCTGGAACAAAGGCTGCGCACGGTGGCGGAACTTTCTGGGCTCCGCGTCGTCATCCTGACGGGTGCAGGCCGGGCCTTCTGCGCCGGCGGCGATCTCATCGAATTCGAGGCGGCGCTGAATGCCGGCGGGACGGTGCTGATCGATACGCTGCGCTACAATCAGGACGTCATCCAGATGATCGAGGATATTCCGGTGCCGGTGATCGGCGCGGTCAACGGCATCGCGGTCGCCGGGGGGCTGGAGCTGCTTCTGTGTTGCGACATCGTTGTTGCGGCGGAGGGTGCGAAGCTCGGCGACGGCCATGCTCGCTATGGCATCGTGCCGGCGGGCGGTGCGACTGTCCGGCTGGTCGAACGGATCGGCCCCGCGCGAGCGGCCCAACTCTTCCACACCGCCGCACTGATCGAAGCGAAGACGGCCGCCGAATGGGGGCTAATCAACGAGGTCGTGCCCGACGAGAAAGTGTTGCCGCGTGCCATGGAGATCGCCCGCGAGATCGGCCGTGTGAGCCCGGAAGTCTCTCGGCATATCAAGGCGCTGACAAGGCCGGGGAGGCGCTGTGATCGCCGCACTGAGCGATTTGGGGCCGAACTGGAGCGGTTTGAGCAACACCTTACGGGGGCCGACCTTGCAGAGGGCCTCGCCGCGTTCCGCGCAAGGCGACAGCCACGATACCGGAGCAGCTAGGCCGGGCTAGCTTATCAGCGTACCCAGCCTGCTCGAGCGGCAGGAGCGTCGAAGCTTCGGAGCGGCGGCGAAACGACATCACCGACCTGGAAGACTTCAGTGACCTCACCGCGCCCGCGCAGCCGGTGTTCGCCTGCCGGGATCGTCTCGAACTGCTCGCCGAGCTGCGCGGCGGTTTCGCCTGATATGAAGATCGATGCCGAAGCGTCTGGTGCCAGCAGCTTGCCGAGTTCCTGCAGCCGTTGGCTGACGTTCACGGTGTCGCCGACGATCGTGTAGTTGACGCGGTCGGATGCTCCGATGTTGCCGACGATCACCGAGCCGGTGTGGATGCCGATGCGGACACGAAGAGCCGGCCGACCCAGGCTGGCCTGCTCGCGGTTGTCGTTCTCCAATTCGTCGCGGATGGCCACGGCCGCGCGGACGGCTGCTGCTGCGTGGCGCTCGAGGCGGTCTGGCGCACCGAAGAAAGCCAGCATGCCATCGCCCAGAAACTTATCGACCGTGCCGCCATGGGCGTCGATCGCGCGGCAGAGCACGGCGAAGTGACGATTGAGGAGCCTTGCCGCTGCTGCGGCGTCCATCTGTTCAGACAATGTGGTGAAGCCGGCGATGTCGGTGAACATGACCGTGACGATCGCCTCGCGAGGCTCGGCGATATCGATCTCTCCGCTCCGCACCAGCCTGGCCACCAGGGAACGCGGGACATAGGTGGAGAAAGCGCGCAGACCGACAAGCATCGCATTGAAGGCAGAGGCCTGTTCGTCCAGTTCGAGCACCCTGCTGCGCGGCAGCGGCTTCACCTCGTCGAGGTCGAAATCGGCGACCCGCTTGGCCTGCCCGGCGATCGTCTGGATGGGGCGCGAGAGGCGCTTGCCGAGCAGGATGGCAAAGACCACCGCCGCCGCCATCGCCCCGAGTCCGAGCAGGGCCGATCCCATGACGCGCTCGATCTCGTCGCCGATCTGGCTGCTCTGGAAATACGCGCCGATCGTCCAGGGCCGTTCGCCGTAGCCGGGGATCTGGCGTGTGATGGTGACGTACGAGCTCTCTGCGGCCCACGGGGCTGAAACGTTCTCGTCGTCGATCCGGATTTCGGCGACCTCGACATCGCGGGCGCGCTTCGTGCTGAATTCCGTTTCGGCCTCTCGTCCACCATACCCTGCGAGGACAGGATCACCGAACGCGGCAAGCGGCGTCAGCGGCAGGATGCCGTTCTTCGCTGCGTTCGGGTCGGCCAGCCGCGGGTCTGCGAGGATGTTCTCCTCACCGTCCAGGATGAAGGCATGCGTGCCGAAACGCGACGAAAGCTCCTCCGTCATTTCGGACAGTTTCTGCAATTCGACCGCCGCGATCAGCCAGCCCTGCGTCGCGCCACCCTGTTTCAACGGCCTTGAGACATTGGCGAACAGGCCATACTCGCTGGCCACGAACGCTCCCCATTGGCGTCCGTCCACCTCCCGCCGCTGTTCCAAAGCGGTCCGAATCTGCGGCGATTTCTCTGCCTCGGGCGGAAACCGTCGGAACCGTTCGGGCTGATCGTTGCCGTCCGCTTCGCGGGCCACGCCTCGGCAGAGCATGTCGGGCGTGCATATCAGCATCGCGTTTGCGCCCGGCGCGGCAGACAGTGCGCCGGCGAGAGCGGCGGTCATGGTGTCCCGGTCGATCTCGAATTCGCCCTGCGCATAAAGCTGCGCCACCCCGTCGACGGCGTCCTCGGCGCGCCCCATCTCTGCGCGTATGGAGTCCTCCATCGCATCGACCAGAAGCGTCGACTGGGCGCCCAGCAGGTCGAACGTGTTGCGGACATTGGCACCGACCGACAAGGCGAGCACGCCCCCGACGGACAGGAATACGAGGGTGCCGAAACTTAGCGCCATGATGAGTGCAACGGGAATACGCCGCCGTTTCCTCTCGGGGCGGACCAGACGCACTGGTTGCGCTGATGTGTTCATGCACCCAATGTCGTGGTGCGCCGCCGAATTGCAAGTCCTGTGGCGATTTCAGGGAGACGAAATGCCTTCCTGTCTTTTGCGCGTTCAGCCGATAATTGCATGGATCGTTCGCCAGAGCGGATCGCACCTGGAGCGATGCTGAACGGCCCCCAACGGCGGCTAGCCGCATCCGGGTCGGGCTTGGTCGTTCCTACGCGCAGCGGGCAAGCGGTTCCGCATAGTACCTTGGGGTTATGGTTGCGTTGCGCCGGCTAGGTCATGTTCGCCTCACCTTGAAAGAATGCGAACCGAAGCCTGTGCGGAAAAGTCTGATCTCGAGTCCGCATCAGTCTCCGGAAAAAGCATCGGAAACATCCCTGCCGGAGGTGGAACAATGAACGATACAGTGAAACTCGACCGCGCACTCGGCCTCTGGTCGGTGGTGCTCTTCGGCCTCGCCTACATGACGCCGATGATCGTCTTCGGCACGTTCGGCGCTCTGGCGACGGCGAGCCAGGGCACGACTGCGATGGCCTATCTGATTGCGGCAGCGGCCATACTGTTGACGGCCATCAGCTATGGCGTCATGGCGCGTGTCTATCCGGTGGCGGGATCGGCCTATACCTACGCTCGGCGGTCGATCAGTCCCAATTTCGGCTTCCTCGTCGGCTGGGTCGTTCTGCTCGATTATTTCTTCCTGCCGATGGTGATCTGGCTGATCGGAGGAGCCTACCTTTCCGCCGCCTTTCCGGCGTTGCCGGCCTGGCTCTGGATCGTCGGCTTCATCGTGGTGACGACGCTGGTCAATGTCGTCGGCATCGCCTTTGCCAACCGCGTCAACGTCATCCTGATGCTGGTGCAACTGGCCGTGCTGGTCGCCTTCCTGGCGCTGGCTGCGCGCTATGTGATCGCCCTAAACGGTCCCGGCGGGCTGGCTACCGTCACGCCTTTCTTCAAGACCGGCGTGCCGTTCTCGGCCTCGGTTGCCGGCGCCGCCATAGCAGCCTACTCGTTCCTCGGCTTCGACGCCGTGTCGACGCTGACGGAAGAGACGAGGAATGCCCGGCGCACCATGCCGAAGGCGATCCTCATCGTCGCGCTCGCCGGTGGCTTCATTTTCGTCGTTTCGGCCTATCTCACGCAGTTGGCTCACCCGGGCGCGGATTTCGCTTCGGCCGACACTGCGGCCTCCGAAATCGCAAAGGCGATCGGCGGCGACCTCTTCGTGACGATCTTCCTGGCAACGCTGGTGGTGGCGCAATTCACCTCGGGTCTGGCCGCACAGGCGAGCGTCGGCCGTCTGCTCTACGCCATGGGCCGCGACGCCGTTTTGCCGGCGTCGTTCTTCGGCAGCCTGCATCCGAAATGGCAAACGCCGGTCCTGAACCTCGCCCTGGTCGGTGTGGTCGGTCTTGCTGCGCTGACCATGGACGTTGCCACCTCGACCTCGTTCATCAATTTCGGCGCCTTTCTCGCGTTCACCGCCGTCAATGTCTCGGTGATTGCGCTCTATCTGAGGCGCGATCAGCAGGTCCACCCGCTCGGCGCGCTGGTCGGTCTCGTCATCCCGGCATTGGCGGCAGTCTGTGATCTCTTCCTGCTGTGGAACCTCGATGGAAACGCCAAGGTTCTCGGCCTCATCTGGCTGGCTGTCGGCGTGCTCTATCTCGCCTACATCACACGCTTTTTCCAGAGTGCGCCGCCGGAGATGGATTTCGCCGAATAGCAAGGGCAGGGTTCGAGTGCGTCTCGCTCGATCCTGTCTTGTCCATGCCTCACGCGAGGAACAGTCGGAACAATTCGGCCTGGCTCGATATGGCCAGCTTGGAATAGATCTGGCGGCGATGGACCTTGACCGTGTTGGGCGACAGCGAAAGCACGGCGGCGAGCGAGAGGTTGGAATGTCCCTTGAGGATCAGCGTGACGATCTCGATCTCGCGCCTCGTCAGCAGCGGATGCTCTATCCTCGCCGCGGGAGCAGCGTTTTTGATGTCGAGCGAGAGCCGGGGAAGATGAAACCAGTGCCGGGCCGCCAGAGCGCAGACCACAGGCGCGGCGGACCTGAACTGCTCCGTCTCCTCCGCGGCAAAGCGCGACGCCGTGCCGGTCCTGGACAGCGAGAGGACGCCGGAAAAGCCGTTCTCCAGTCTCAGCACGAAACCGATCTCGTCGACGATCTCGGTCGTGGCGTAGTGCTGGCGGTGATATTCGGTCTGCAGGAAATCGTCCGGCGCCAGTTCGCGCATGACGATCATGCGCAGGGTGCCGTCGCTGCGCACGGCATCATAGAACGGGTCCAGCACATAGGCGCCGGCGAGGTAGCGGTCGACGATTATCGAGCGCGCGGCCGCGATCTTGTCGTTGTAGAGGTCGAAGGCGTGGCCATCCGGCGAATAGAGGAAACCGTTCATCATCTGGAAAGGCGCCAGCAGGCGCAGCGCCGCCGCCAGCGCATCGGGAAATCCGCGCGCGCCGATCGCCGCAGCCGCCGCACCGAGGCTTGCGTTCCAGACATCGAAGGACGGATGCCTGGCTCCGACAGGGGACTTCATGTTAGCGGTAAGCCTCGTTCTTTGCCCGGTTGCGCTGCGCGAGTTCGGGTAAACGCAACAAGCACGCTTTCCCTTTTACGCGCAATCAGCTGTTGCGGAACCCGCCGGAGACCCGTGCCATGACCCATCCCCTGGATCTGGCCGCCGACGAAATCGCCGATGGCATCCGCTCCGGCACATTCAGTGCCGAGGCCATCATGACCGAGTCGATCCGCCGGGCAAGGGCCGTCAGCGAAACACTCAATCCGTTTGTCGTCATTCGTGAGGATCAGGCTCTTGAAGCGGCGCGACGCGCCGACCGGGCCGTGGCGCGCGGCGAGGCGACGGGGCCGTTGTGCGGCGTGCCGTTTGCGGCCAAGGATCTGACACCGACTGCCGGCGATCTGACGACGCTCGGCTCCTGGACGAGGGGAGATCGGGTGCCGTCGGAGACCGCCCTGTGCATCCGCCGCCTGGAGGCGGCCGGCGCAATTCTGATGGGCAAGACGACGACGCCCGAGTTCGCCTTCTCCAGCTTCACCAACAGCCCGCGCTGGGGCATCACCCGCAATCCCTGGAATCCCGAGCGCACCAGCGGCGGCTCCTCGGGCGGGTCGGCGGTTGCCGTGGCGACGGGCGTCGTGCCGTTCGCCGAAGGCACCGATATGGGTGGTTCTGTTCGCATTCCGGCAGCATTCTGCGGTGTCGTTGGATTGAAACCGAGTTTCGGCCGCATCCCGATGACCATCCTGCCCAGTGTCTTCGACAACATCTCGCATTTCGGGCCGCTGGCGCGCAGCACCGCCGACGCGATCGCCTTCATGTCGGCAGTGGCCGGCGGCAGCGACGAGGACATTTCCTCGCTGCCGATCACATTCGACGTCAATGCGGCAAGAGCGGGCGAACTGGCGGGCAAGCGCTTCGCATTGTCGATGGACCTCGGCTACTACGCCATCCAGCCACAGGTGGAATCCGTGGTCAGGCACGCCGTTGGCGAGATGCGCAAGGCCGGAGCGCTCGTCGAAGACGTGCCGATCGACTGGACGCGCGCCGTCAATGACGAATGGTTCGATCTCTGGTGCGTGTTCATGTCGGCCTTTTTCGGCGGCGAACTCGACCGCCATCGTCACGATATGGACCCTGCCGTCGTCTCCATGATCGAGCGCGGCCGGGCGATGGACGCGACCGCCTACAAGCGGATCGAACTGCTGCGCAGCTCGATGTGGCGCGACATGGCCAGGCTTTACGAACGCTACGATGCGCTGCTTTGCCCGACCTGCGCCATTACCGCGCCGCCTTTGAGCCAGACCGATGACGACTATAGCGCGACGCTGCCCGATGGTCGCTTCGCGGGGCTCGATCTGACCTGTCCATTCAACATGCTGCCGCAATTGCCGGCGCTTTCGCTGCCGATCGGACTGGCGGCCGATGGCTTGCCTGTCGGCCTGCAGATCGTAGGGCGCCGCTTCGCCGACGAACAGGTTCTTTCCTACGGCGCCGCCCTCGAAGCGGTTCTCGCCAAAGGCATCGGTGCACCTCGGTTGCCGACATCATGGCCAACGGTCACGGCACGGGTCGGCATTGAATGAGGCGCCGGTCACGCCTGCCAGGGGCCGATCGCGACGACGCCGGTACCCACAAAATCCCGGACCTGGCGGGTCACCACAATCAGGTTGTGGACGAGCGCCGTGGCGGTGATCGGCGCATCGACCTCGTTGCGTCGGTCGGGGATATGCAGATGCACGCAGCGCGTGGCGATCTCGTCGTCGACAGGATGGATGCGCCCGGCGAATTCCGGCCGGATATGATTGTCGAGCCAGGTGCGCAGGCGCGCGCCCTGCGCGGCGTCGCGCCGCTGGACACCGAGCACGCCGCGCTCCAGTTCGAGGATGGTGATCGCCGAGATGAAGTAGCTCTCGGCGTTTTCCATCGCGATCCATGCCACGACATTGGCATCCGCTTTGCCGCCACCGACCTTACGCAGTTCGGAGACGACGTTGGTGTCGAGCAGATAGCTCAAGAGAGGTCGACCTTGCGCGGTGCGATCTCGATGCGCGGCGGATCGAAGTCAATATCCGACAGGCCGGGCATGGCCAAGGCTTCCACGAGATTGCGGCGCCTGCCGGTCAAGCGCTGGAACTCGTCGTAGGTCATCAACACATGGGATGGCCTGCCCCGGTCGGTAATAACTACCGGGCCGTTCCGCGCGGCCCTCTTGGCGCTGCTGACATCCTGGTTCAGTTCCCGGCTGGAGAGGATGGTGATGGTCACGGCGCACCTCGATGTAGGCAAGTACCTACATGTGGCGAGTGGGTGCAGAGCGCAAGGTCGAAGGTGCCCGGCTTGGCCAGACCCGTTTCGCGTTTCTTCAGCCAGGTCGTCGCTGCCTAATGTACGGTTTTCAAGGTGGGCGATCTGGCCGTCGCGCTTTGTCACGATTTGCGTTAGATAGCCGATACACCCATCTTTGCGCTTGCGCGCTGCGAAAATCTTGAAAACCCGTGGAAAATGCGTACTGCAAAGCTGCCTCTAAGATGATTGAACGAGACGAAAAATATAACAAATACAATAGGTTCAGGCTTTCTGTTGCGCCTATGATGGACTGGACGGACCGTCACTGCCGGTTCTTCCATCGACAGCTGACGCAGCGTGCGCTGCTCTATACTGAGATGGTGGTGGCGGATGCCGTCATCCATGGCGATCGGGAACGCCTGCTGGGCTTCGATGCGGTCGAGCATCCCGTGGCGCTGCAGCTCGGCGGGTCGGATCCGAAGAAGCTGGCGGAGGCGGCGCGGGTCGGCGAGGCATTCGGCTATGACGAGATCAACCTGAATGTCGGCTGCCCATCGGACAGGGTGCAGTCGGGAACGTTCGGCGCTTGCCTGATGAGAACGCCCGATCTGGTCGGCGCCTGCGTGGCGGCCATGAAGGACGCGGTATCCATTCCGGTCACTGTGAAATGCCGGCTGGGTGTCGATGAGCAGGATACGGAAACGGCGCTCGGCGCGATGGCGCAGACGGTTTTCGCGGCCGGTGCCGACGCTCTGTGGGTGCATGCCCGCAAGGCGTGGCTGGAGGGGCTGAGCCCCAAGGAGAATCGCGACATCCCGCCGCTCGATTATCCTCGCGTCTATCGCCTGAAACAGGAATATCCGAATCGATTCATCGGCATAAACGGCGGTGTTCAGTCGCTGGATGAGAGCGCGGGCCATCTGGAGCACGTCGACGGCGTCATGCTCGGGCGGGCTGCCTACCACACGCCCGGCGTGCTTGCGAATGCCGATGCATTGATTTGGGGCGACGACAGTCGGCCGGTCGAACTCGGCGCCGTCATCGATGCCATGGCCGGCTATTCCGCCCGCCACATCGCCAATGGCGGCCGGCTTGCGCATGTGACCCGGCATATGACGGGCCTGTTCCACGGCTTCCCCGGCGCCCGGCGGTTCCGGCAGATCCTCTCCACGGACGCGACGCGGCCGGGGGCGGGACCCGAACTGCTGATCCGCGCCTTCGAAGCCGTGTCGTTGGAGCCTGCCGAAGCGGCCTGACATCGGTGGGCGCTCTCACCGCCAGCACCAGCCGAGACAACTGCGTGCCGGCCCTCCAGCTCCGCAGCGCGCACTCGCGAGGGCGCGGTCGCAAGCCATTGGCAGGCCCGCGCGCATTGGAGGAACGGCCGGCCGAGCGTAGACGGCACTCCAGGCCATAATTTGCATAAGTCTCGACCCCTGCGATCCTGATCGTGCGATTGCTGAATCCGCCCAATCCGGCCGTCATCCCGGTGGGCGGAATGCTGGCGTTCCGCTTTGATGGTCGGCGGAGCCATCCTGGGCAAAAATAGCCAGCCGTAACCTACCGTAAACTACCTCCATCGGGGCTCGGCATCTGCCTATTGTGATTTTCAAGGCGTGGCGACGGCAACCTTTCTGGCAGGGCAAAATCGAACTGCAATCGGAGAACGCCGACGACGCTACGCCGTGCTCCTGGCCCGACGGCGTGGGGATACGTCGTTATGGGCCGAGAGTTTTCAGATGGAGGGAAGGGCATGAAATTCAAGACGGTTTGTTACGCACTTTGCTTGACCGCATTGTCCGGCGTTATCTACCCGGCTGCCGCTCAAACGGTGAGCTTCGGCGATGCGGTCGAAACGTGGGCGCAGGCGTGCGGCGCCGATGTTCAAAAATCCTGCAAGAACATTAGGCCGGGCAGCGGGAAGCTGGCCTCGTGCCTTCAGGCAAAGGCCTCTTCTTCGTGCAAGTCGGCCACGGCTGCGTTTGCGTCGAACATGCAGGCCCGCCTTGCCGCCCAGGAAGCCGCGCCGGAACTATGTGCCTTCGACATCAAGCAATTCTGCGCAAGCCAAGGGACAGGGCAGGCCAGGAAACTGCATTGTCTCATGCGGAAGGACAACTTCCGGAGGCTGGCGACGCCCTGCAAGCAGGCCCTGCAAGCCGCCGGCTGGCTCGATCAGATATCCACCAAGGTCCAGTGAGGACAGCGGTCAACTCGAGGCAGATCAGGGGACGGAAGATGAAGAAAACAGCGATACTCCTCGCCACTGCGGCCGCTTTCAGTGGGGTCGCAGGCCAATCATACGCACAGGAAAAGATCACATATGGCCAGGCGATTGCGGAGCTGAGCCAGACCGGAAAATCCGCGAAGAAAGTCGGTATCGATACTGAAGCGATCCGCCGCGACATACAGGCTCGCATCCAGGCGGACGGCGCCGAAAACGCCACCGGCGCGCCTCCAATAGCGGAGGTGCTGAGCGACCTCCCGAATTTCATCGTTCAGATCCAGTTCGATCTGGGCTCCGATGTGATCAAGCCGGAATCATGGGTGACGGTTGGGCGCATAGCGGATGCGCTGCACAATCCGCTTCTCATGAGCAACCGCTTCCTCGTCGTCGGTCACACCGACGCCACGGGCAGCCGGACGACCAATCTCGAACTGAGCCAGAAGCGCGCTGCCGCGGTCGTGGAGATGCTCGTCAACACGTTCCTGGTCCCGCCGAACCAATTGCTTGCACTGGGTTTGGGGGAAGAGCAGCTCTTCGACCCGAAGAACCCTTACAGCGGCGCAAACCGGCGCGTCGCTATTCTGAATACTGGTCCGCTTTGACAGGAATGCGCGCCGCGCTCCGCGCGGCGCGTTCAGCCCCGTTGGGAGGAGGTCATGGCAGAGCACGGCTCGGAATTAGCCAAGGCATCGTCGGCCCGACCGTCCGGGCCTCAACCCTTGGGTCTCGCGACGGCGTTGATTCCTGTTGCCGCTCTGGTCGTCCTTCTGGGCCTGTCCTTCTATCTCTTCGGTGACAAGGCCGCCGGCGGTCCTAATCAGATCGCTCTCGTGTTCTCCTCGGTCATTGCCGTGTTCGTGGCATGGCGCCACGGGCATTCGATCGATGAACTGCGGGACGCTGCCGTGGCGAGCGTCACCACCGGTCTCTCCGCGATCTTCATACTGCTCGCGGTCGGCGCATTGATAGGAACCTGGGCACTCAGCGGTACGCTCATGGCCATGGTCTTTTATGGCCTCAAGCTGCTCAATCCCGACTACTTCTACATGACCGCGTGCCTGATTTGCGCGGTCGTGGCGGTTTCTATCGGCAGTTCCTGGACCGTCGTCGGCACGATCGGCATCGGGCTCATGGGCATCGCCCAGAAGATGGGGCTCGATCCGGCGATTACCGCGGGAGCCGTGATCTCGGGTGCCTATTTCGGCGACAAGTCGTCGCCTCTGTCCGACACCGCAAATCTTGCCTGTGCGGCTTCCGGGGCCAGTCTCTACGACCATGTACGCGAAAGCCTGTGGACGTCGATCCCGTCGCTTGCCTTCGCCCTTGTTCTGTTCTGGAGCTTCGGTTCGGCCGGAGATTTCGATGCTTCGGCTGTCGTGGCGCGTATCGAGCGAGCGTTCCATCCTTCGCTCGTGCATTTCCTGCCTCTGGTCCTGGTTCTCGCGCTCGCTCTGCTGCGATGGCCGCCCTTCATCACCGTGTTCCTTGGCGCGCTGGCCGGCGGTGTGCTCGCTATCGCAATCGCACCCGAGCGCGTCGCCGTATTGGCCGGCCCCGAACTTCCGGCGGGCCTGGCGCAGTTGAAGGGTGTCTGGGCGGCGCTTGCGACCGGCAACGTCTCGGCAACAGGCGAGCCCGCTGTCGATCAGCTTCTCTCGCGTGGCGGCATGGAAAGCATGCTCAGCACCGTCTGGCTGATCCTGGTTGCCCTTGCCTTCGGTGGCATCGTCGAAAGAGCCGGTGTGCTGGAAAGGCTGATCGGACCGATGATCGCAGCGGCAAGATCGATCGGCGCGTTGGTGGCGACGCTCGTCGGCGCGGCCGTGGCGACAAATATCCTGGCCTCCGACCAGTACATTGCGGTCGTACTGCCGGGCCGCATGTTCCGCCGTGCCTTCGAGGAGCGCGGCCTGTCGCCGGTGGTGTTGTCCCGGGCGCTTGGCGATTCCGCGACGGTGACCTCGCCGCTGATACCGTGGAACAGCTGCGGCGCCTATATGGCCGCAACCCTGGGCGTCGCGGCCACAGCGTTCCTGCCATTCTGCTTTTTCAACATTCTGAACCCGATCTTGACGATCGCCTTTGCCTTGCTCGGCATTCGAATGTTGCCTTCGCGCCCCCGCGGCGCTCCTTCCACTTGATGTGCGCTCTGGTTCCCGACGAGGCAGCCAGAACAACCGAAAGCGCCCGCAGGCAGTGTGAAATGTGGCCGTTCCTCATTTGGATCATGTCTGGCGCTCGGCGGCTTGAGGGCAGCCCAGCGTTCGCACTTGCGCGGTCCCTTTCACGGCAAACCACGAGGAAAGCACGTCTGTATTAGTTATCCCTAATACACCTTTCGCATAGCCAACAGCGGAGCTGTCCGCCCTAGATCGCGGCATTGGAGAGGACGCCATCTACGGAGATTACGATGTTCAAGATAGTCCTCGTCGGAATGACTGCCATCTTCCTTTCGGCGCCTGCGATGGCCCAGTCGGACAACCCTCCCGAATCTCATATGCAAGCAATGATGAAGTCGGTCGACTGGAAAGCCATGACCGACACACGCATCGACATCATCAAGGCTGCTTTGCAGCTCACTCCGGACCAGGAGAAGCTCTGGCCACCTGTCGAGGAAGCCATCCGTGCGAGGGCTGATGCTCGTCGTGCTCATCTCGAAGCGATGGCGCAGCCACGCCAAGAGCGGAGAAACTCGCTCGAACTGCTGCGCGCTCGCGCCGACAATCTGAGCCAGAGAGCCGACAGCCTGAGGAAACTGGCCGATGCCTGGCAGCCACTCTACGAAACGCTCGACGTCAAGCAGAAGCAACGCCTGCGTGTGCTCGCCGTCTTCGCAATACGCGAAATGAGAGACGCCGCTGAAAGCCATCATATGATGCGCTTCGATGACGAATCCGACGAAGACGAGTAAAGTCGGGCCGAGACAGTCGCCTGGAGCTGAAGCTGGCCGGCGCGGCGTGGCAGTAGGAGCTGGCATCTGCTAGCATAGGTCTGGCCGGAATTTTTCTGGCCCGTTCTTGCAATCTGACGCTCCGGCCGGCCTAGGCTCTTGGGAGGATGTCGTGGCAAGGGACCGCTCGAAGACCCTTTGGTTCGGTGTCCGGACGATGGTGGTCATCGGCGGCATGGTGTTCTCACCTGTCGTCGCTGTCTTCGTGCCATGGGTCCGACGGCAATCGAGAGCTGACCTGTTCAGCCAACGACTTCCTCACAGTCGTGGTGAAGCGACCTCCGGACGAGAGCCATGAGCACGAGCGAGGAGCGACCAGCGAGTGCTTCGACATCCCTGACGGTCGGAAGCGCGGTCATTCGTGAAATTCGTCAATCGCCCATCCTTGTGCTCATCATCTTTGTGCCCGTCGTTGTCCTCCTGGAGCGGATCTACCCTGAGGCGCACACTCTGCTGTTCGTGGTTTCGGTCGTCGCGATCGTGCCATTGGCAGCCCTGTTGAGCCGCGCGACGGAGGCGGTCGCGGCAAAGACGGGAGACGCTGTCGGAGGGCTGCTCAACGCCACACTGGGCAACCTGACCGAGCTCGTGATTTCTTTGGCTGCACTGAGGGCGGGCCAGTACATGCTGGTCAAGGCATCATTGGCGGGTGCAATCGTGACGAACACCCTGTTCATGCTGGGCGGTTCGTTCCTGCTCGGTGGCTTGAAGCATCACATCCAGGATTTCAACAGGGTCAACGCCCGTTTCCAAGCCAGCCTGTTGTTCCTGGCCACGATCGCCATCCTGGTGCCCTCGCTGGTGAGCGAAGTGGATTTCGTACCTTCTTCAGAGGTTTTCCATCACCTGAGCCTGGGGTTGGCTATCCTTCTTGTTGTCGTCTACGCATTGGGGATGCTGTTTTCACTGGGGACACACCGGGAACTCTTCGCCAGCGTCGGCCATGCCGATGAAAGCCAGAAACCTTGGCCTTTGGGCGCGTCGATCGTGATCCTGGTGGTTGTCACGCTGCTGGTCGCGTTGGTCAGCGAGATATTCGTCGGTTCGGTCCAGGCCGCCGCCGAGCGTCTCGGAATGACGCCTGCCTTCGTGGGCTTCATTGTCGTGGCCTTGGTCGGAGCGGCCGCGGAAATGACTGCCGCATTTTCGGCAGCGCGTGCAAATCGCCTGGACCTCAGTGTCGCTGTTTCGTTGGGCAGTGCGGCGCAGATTGCGCTTTTCGTCGCGCCGGTCCTTGTGCTGGTCAGTTACTTTGTCGGTCCGGAGCCGATGACGCTTCAGTTCTGGCGAGGGGCGGTTACCATGATGCTCGTCGCCACGCTGGCTGCGATCTTCTTGTCCAATGGTGGGCGAGGGGCGTGGTATGTGGGCGTCATGGCCCTGGCAGTTTATGCCATCTTTGCCTTCACGTTGTTCCTCTTGCCTCCCTTGGCTCCATAAGCATTCGAGTTTCCGGCGGTCGTGCAGCGACGACGAACTGTTCCGCGAGGCGCGGTACACCTTGTTGACGCTACCGCAGGCCTTGCGGCGGTGACCGCTTGCGAATCGATAAGTAAGTGCTTATAGGTTTGGGAATGTTGGAAACCGAAATCTTCAAAGCCCTTGCCGACCCCACCCGACGTGCCGTCTTCGAGCGGCTGGCTGACGGCGAGTTGAGCGTGGGCGAACTGAAAGCGGGCTTTGCGATCTCGCAGCCGGCGGTCTCGCAGCATCTGGCATCGCTGAAACGGGCAGGGCTGGTCGTCGAGCGGCGGGACGGCCGCAACACCTACTATCGGCTGGAGCCGGACGGAATGAGACCGCTGCTCGCCTGGATGGAGCGTTACCGCCTGTTCTGGCCGGAACGTGTCGAGAAGCTGAAGGACGTGCTGAAAGGTATGGACCAATGAGTGAAGAACGTGACGTGGTCGTCGACCACGCCGAGACGGTGTCCGTCGTGACCGAGTGCGACCTGCCGCACCCGCCGGAGAAGGTTTGGAAGGCTCTCACGGTGCCGGAACTGGTAGCCGCCTGGCTGATGCCCAACGATATCGAGGCTCGCCCCGGCGCCCGTTTCGCATTCCGAGATGATCGCGGGACAAGTGCGCCGGTCGAATGCGAAGTGCTCGAGGCCGAGCCGTTCCGGCGTTTGAGCTACAGTTGGCGGGATCAGGAGGCGAGGGAGAAGGCCCTGACATCGGTCGTCACCTTCGAACTCTGTCGCGCCGTCGGCGGCACGCGTCTGCGCATCACCCATTCGGGCATGGAAATGCCTGTCGTCCAAAAGCCGATCGTGGCGCTGTCGGCCGCGAATACCAACCTGTGCCCGCCTTCGCTGCGCGCCGCCTGAGAGGAAGTTGGTCCATGAACGCAATCTCCAACCTCGTGCCCATGGTGGTCGAGCAGTCGAGCCGGGGCGAACGCGCCTTCGACATATTTTCAAGATTGCTGCGCGAGCGCATCGTCTTTCTGAACGGGCCGATAGACGACAATGTCTCCGCCTTGGTCTGTGCGCAGCTTCTCTCGCTGGAATCGGACAATCCGAGCAAGGAGATTGCGCTCTACATCAACTCGCCGGGCGGGATGGTGACCAGCGGCTTCGCGATCTACGACACCATGCAGTATATTACCTGCCCGGTTTCCACGGTCTGCATGGGGACGGCGCGGTCCATGGGATCGTTCCTGCTGATGGCCGGCACAGCGGGCAGGCGGATTGCTCTCCCCAATTCCAGTATCATGCTGCATCAGCCCTCCGGCGGCTTTCAGGGCCAGGCCTCGGACATCGAGCGCCATGCCGAGGACGTGATCAAGACCAAGCGGCGCCTGAACGAGATCTATGCCCGGCATTGCGGTCGCAGCATCGAGGAAGTCGAGAGGACGCTCGATCGCGATCACTTCATGACGGCAGAGGAAGCCAGGGCCTGGGGCGTGGTCGACCACATCTACGACAGGCGCGTCGCCGCGTAGGGCGCCGCGCGTCTGATGTCCGGTCAGTCCCTGAGGATCATACGGTCGCCGCGCACGTCGAAGCCCGACAGCGTCCCGATGAAGTTCATGCCGAGAAGGCTCTGCTCGAGCATGCCGCGGTCGGCCACCAGCACGGGCACGTTCCTGCGGCTGATCGTGCCGAGCGTGATCTCGTCGGCGGTCACGCGCGCCGCACGCGCCATGCCGTTGGCGGTCGACACGCTGATCGAATAGCTCAGCGCCTCGGGATCGTAGCCGGCCGCGCGAGCATCGGCGGCGGTGAGAACCGTGGCGGTGGCGCCGGTGTCGATGACGGTCTGGACGGGCGCGCCGTTGACCTCGATGCGGGCCTGGAAATGGCCGTTTGGAGCCTTTTCCAGCATCACCGTATTGCCGCCGTCGCCGCTTATCGAGAGGGGGCTACCCGGCACGAGACCGGCGGTCACGCGGCTCGCAACGTCCTGCAGTTCGTAACGGTACTGGTATCCCGCGACCAGGACGAGTGCGACCAACATCCACAGGCCGAGGCTGCGCGCGATATAGCCGAGGCGCATGCCCGAGCCCAGGATGCCGGCGGCGACCACCGTGCCCCAGATGCCGAGATAGACGAAGCGGCCGATGTCGTCGCCGTCGCCGAAGCTGTCGCCCGTGCCGCTGCTCAGGAGCAGCAGGATAAGCGCGCCGCCGATCGCCGCCATTCCGATCCAGAAAAGCCGCCCGGTCATTCGGCGGCTCCGCGCTCACGCGCCATCCGCGCCCGCCGTGTCTCGCGTCGCGGTCGCCTTTCGACGGTTTCCAGCCGCGCCGGCAGCGCCGCCATGATGTCGCGGCGCCTTTCCTGCGTCATGCCGATCCAGCCCGCGATCTCGTCGCGCGTGCGGCCACAGCCGAAGCAATAGCCGGTCTTCATGTCGATGGAGCAGACGAGGATGCAGGGCGATTCGATGGACAAGGCGGGACGTTCCATTTGGTGTATCCCACATGGTGCGCCGAAAATGGCAATGCAAGCCCATTCGTTTCCGTCCGATCGCGGCGTATTTGCACCGCAGCCGACCGCAAATGGATGATTGTGCAGCGCGGCGAACGCCGCTATGCCCGTCGC
>VFQN01003673.1_pt1 | contig 21500 bp, 33 predicted proteins | sample 3512371 | NCBI WGS metagenome assembly VFQN01 (sample SAMN10412370, study PRJNA504923) | tailings metagenome | isolation source: Replicate 2 from Balatoc abandoned mine | place: Philippines: Itogon, Benguet | collected 2017-08-28
GGTGCATGGACCACACGTCAACCCACACGTCGCAGCCGGCGGGCAGCAGCCAGCCTCCCGCTGCGACGTCCTGTACGACAGGGGAACGGGGAAGTTTTGCATTGAGCTGTTCGCGTAAGGGGAACGTAATTGAGCAGTAGCACAGCCGTACCCACGTCCACAAGGCCCAGCCAGACGGTGTCGCTGGAAGATGAGGTGGGGCAGGAGAGCCGCAGTGCCATGGCCATATGGCGATGCATTCCAACTGTGGCGCTGCAGATTGCTGATTGTATACAGCGGACAATACCGTTCATCAACATCCAGAATCGGAGGCATGGTGGTGCGAGCAGTAGGGCAAATGGCCCAGCCGCTGTGAAGCTGTAGTCTACCCTTGAGTGATGCGGGCTATCGGGTTGTAAGCAAGGGTACGCCGCAAGGACTATGATCAGCTGACACCCGGCGCTGAGGCTTTCCACCACGTGTCCACCCGCCCGCGTGGGAGACCCGAGTAGCGGGCAGCTGGCGCAGAGGCAAAGATGATGTGATGGTGGGCCTATGCGTGACCAGGAGGTGCGCACCCCGGGCCCTTGGGGCAGCCCCGCATCCCCAATGAGTGAGGGCCCCGACCCCCTAGCCCGCACACCAGCAACACGGTGCGCGCCCCAGGGCCTGTTGGGCAAATCGGCATGCCCGACGCCTGAAAGTCCCAACTTCCTAACCCAAACACCCGCAACAACACGCGCACCCGGGTGCCCCCCGGGCAGGTTGGTATCCCTACCTAACAGAGGCCCCAACTCCCTAGCCCGCACACCTGCTTCACGGTGCGCGCGGTCGCGGGGCAGGCGACGGGTGGGAACAGCCGCAGCGTCTCCCGTACCACGCAGTCCAGGTACGGCAGCTTCGCAAGCTTGTCGTACGTCAGCGTGTGCGGCTTGTCGTACACACCTGCACGCCGAACGAAAAACGAAAACAAATGTGTGTTGTCATTGGCAGAGCGGTGCACCGCATTCCCGCCAAGCTTCCATACGCAGCTTGCCCTGTGGGTAAGGATGAGGGATATGGCAGCGGCACGTGGACCCTGCTGGGCAGCTACCCGCTTTAGCCAGCCTTACCATCATGCCGTATGGGCAAAGCAACTCCCGCCACGTGCGCTGCCGACCGCCACATCTTGGCAACCAATTGCCAAACGCCTCCCCACTATGAGCCGGGCACACATGGGCAAAGCAACTCCTGCCCGGAGGGCCACATCTCCTGGCAATCAGACCACTGCCCGGCCAAATGCCTCCGCACTAGGAGCCCCGATCGAGGAGTACTCCCTGTACGAGCCCACGTGTTGCGTACCTGCGGCACTTCCACAACCTAATGAATCTAGACACACGAGCACGCCGCATATGCTCGTCCCCGACCTCACCCTCCCGCCCCGACCAGTCGCTCCTGCGCCGTGCTATACAGCGCGCACCCATCCGTCCATCAATCCATCAACCCCCATGCTTGGCTGCCCCACAATCACTTCCCATAATCTATGACACTCTCGTGGGGCGTATGCGGCGCACGAGCCCCCGCCTTGCGCACCTTCGACTCCCGCAACCCAGGGGACAGACAAACAGGCACACATCACGCACGACCCCTGCCTCACCCCTCCCGCCTGAGCTCCGCCACCAGTCGCTGCTGCGCCAGCGGCAGGTGATACTACGCAGCACAAACCCCCGTAGCTGCCCACACCAGACATCACGCTTAACCACCCTCCCATCGCACCGCCAACATTCCCAGGACTTACAGAACGCATGGACACACGGGCACGCGTTCGCCGTCCTCACCCTCCCGCTTCAGCTACGCCACCAGGCGCTCCTGCGCCAGCGGCAAATCGCGCTTGGAGCACAAACCCTTACACACTTGACACTTAACACACACTTAGCACACCCTCACCCTCCCGCTTCAGCTCCGCAACCAGGCGCTCCTGCGCCATCGGGTGCGCCGCCAGCTGCCCCAGGCACCAGGCGAGGCAGTGACCCACGGGTCCGTGGCCCAGCAGCAGCGCCGCCGCCAGCTCAGCAGCAACCGTCGCAACCGACAGCCCCGACTCGGGCGGCGGCGGCTGGCCCGACAGCCGCGTGGGAGGGTGCCTGGAGCAGATCAGCAGAACCGTGTTGGAGACAATGTCAAGCGGGGAGTTTGCCTCGGAGGTATAGCCCTACCTATGCAAAGGTGACCCAGGTATCCAGCGTGGCCTCCAACGAGTGCAGTATTATTGTGTATCAACAAGAGGCACGTGGGGGTGTGAGTTCAGGTGCTTGTCGAGGCAGAGAGAAAGCGTCGGCCGGGGGCGGGCAGGCTTACCTCAGTCTGTACAGCTGTGCGGCGAGGGAGACCTCCTCTGGCGGAGGAGGGCCGCGCGCCTCAATGTCGGCCCACAGCTCCTTTGGGTTGAAAGGGACAGTCGGGGGGTTGGACAGGGAAGCTGCATTGAGCGTAACCACATCGTAACCGGACAGACCGTGGTTGCAAACGCCGTGATGGGGCAGCTCCGCTGGTTGTTGGGCCAGTGGGGGTAGCCGCACAGCAGCAAAGTGACTGGAGGTGGATGCCCATGCTTGCCATTGGGGGCATGGGATGGCACCCCGTCGCCTCCTTCCCTAGGCTGCCTGCTTCTTCGCACAGATAGCACTTTGTCGGTATACCGTTCGCATACTCTCAGCTGAGCGAACGCGCCAGCTCAGGGCTCGCCAGCAGGCACCGCCGGCCAACGCCCACAAACACTTCCACCGCCCACCTGTCGCACGAACTTGTGCAACACAGTATGCGCAGCCGCATGCCGCCCTGCTCCCGCCCTCGTGTACCATGCATGCCGTACACACCTCCCACCTGTCGCACGAAGTCGTGCAGGATACGCAGCCGCATGCCGCCCTCCGCCGCCGCGTCGCTAAGCCACGGCGCCAGGCGGGGGCCCGCCCACTGCCGCCGCCGCGCCGCCCACTCCGCCGCCACCTCCCCCAGCAGCCGCAGCAGCAGCACCTCGCCCTCCGCCTCCACGCACTATGCAGCATGAAGGAGCGGGTGTGTGTTAAGACACATGCAGCGCCAATGCAGCTGTCACCTCCCCCAGCAGCCGCAGCAGCAGCAACTCCCCCACACGTGCAGCTGCTAGATCCCTCGGACCTCGCCGCCCTTGTTTACTCAACTGCTGTTTGCATATTCCGCTTATACACCACCGCTTACGTATGGCAGGCGGAAAGCGGACTGCAGATGGACCAAAACCGGGCACACAGCCGTGGGCAACTGAAGTGGATTTGGCAGCATACCGCTGCCCCCTGCCCGCCCACCTGACAGTCGTGCCCCAGCATGCTGAGCGCCAGGGTGTCTCCTCCCCAACATGGCCCTTTGCGGCCCCCACTCTTGCCCTGCCCCCTGCCCGCCCACCTGGCATTCGTACCCCAGCTTGCTCAGCGCCAGGGTGTCAAGGCTGATGCGCCGCGCCGCGTCGTCCACATCCAGCACAACGCCAGGGCCCAGGCCCACCACAATCGACGCAAGGGTCAGGGCCTTGGACACAACCACCTAGGAGGGATAAGGGGGCGTGGGGAGGAGCGGGAGGGGTTGAGTGCCGCGTCATCCACATGCAGCACCACCCCGGGGCCCAGGCCCACCACGATCGACGCGAGGGTCAGGGCCTTGGAGACCACGATCTGGGTGGGTGGGGAGGGATAGCGAGGGAGGGAGGGAACAAGCATGAGATGGGTGGTGATTGCAGTGGCGCTCACGATGGCCGCGGCCTCCAGGGCGTCCACGCCTGCACACCACCTCTGCCGTGGACCATGGCGTGCACCTCAACGCCAGAGCACGCCCCACAACGCGGCACGGCCCTTGGGCGCCGGCGCACTCATGCAACTTGCAGCTGTCCAGGGCACGTTCACACGTGCCTATGTGGCCCTAACACCATCACGACAAGCAGCTCGCAGTGATGATACGTGCTGCTACGCTGGCGTACACTTCGTGCTTGGCAAACGCGTGCATGGTTTCCACCTGCACGGCCTGCACACAAAAAAGTCATGCTCTTCATGCAAACAGCCGGGCAGGACAGTGTATGCCTACTTTTGCCCTTGCCCCGTGCAACTTGTTCCAGGGGACTGCTTGTGTGCTGTACCTTCACATGCGTGCGATAGCGCACCTGCACGTCCTGCTCCAGCTCGCGTCTGGAGAAGGCGTGAAGCAGCGCCCGCCGTACGGGGCGCCATTGGCGGGCGGAGGGCGACGTGGCCATGGTGGGCGCGGCACTGGGGTGCAGCACCTGGGGTACGGCAGGAGTACGGCATGGTACGGCAGGAGGGCGGGCGGGCGGGTATCCGGGGGCCAGGTTGGTGCCGGGTGGGGAAGGCAGCTCGGCGGAGGGGGCGGACATAGCAACTGGCCGCGGTTGGCGCCTGGCCCAAACGGTGTGACGCTTGGCGTGCGTGCAATCCGTGCACCTGTTACCCACCTTATAGTGGATGGGAATGAGAACTTGTGTGGGAGCTGGCGCTGTCCGGTGCGCCCCGGGCTCCGTACCGTACCCCACACCCACACGTGCCGCTGCCCCAAGTAGCACTTGTCGCCGGCGCTCCGCCGCCTGGTCGGCCTTTTCCCTACCCAGTCATAAGCACCCGTCCACCCCCTAGGTCTTGCCTGGCGCTGCTCCCTTCGCGCAGCTGCAAAGGCGTTCCCAGCATGCCCGCTGACCTGCAACCCACGCCTGCTCACGCGGACGGTGCCGTACGACGTCGACCGCCCGCATGGCCCCCACCTGGGAGCCCCCCCTCATGCCTCATCCGGGTTGGCTGGGCTGAGTGGGCATGGGTACAACTTTGCTTCTGTCCTATTAGCGTCATCCTTGCTCGTACACATCATTCCCCCGCAACCGTGCAGGCACCAGCGTCTCCATAATTCCCTGACGCCTTACACGGTTCTCTCGCGTTTTACGCGTGTCCCTCCTGCAACCGTTTCCCCCTGTGCCCACCCCGCCCACCTGCTCCAGGCTGCCGTAGTACCGCCTGGACTTGACTGCATGCTGCTCGTCCAGCGCGAGTACGGCGTGTACGGCATCTGGGTCAGACAGTACGACAAGGGGCGGGCGCAGCGGGCCCTGGCTGAGGCGGAAGGCGCCGCCGTACTGTACGGACCAGAGCTGCAGTGTCCGGAAGGCGGTGGGGGAGGCGAGCGCTAGGGAGTGGCCCAGGAGGGGCAGCCCTGGGGGCCCTGCAGCAGAGGGATAGGGTGGTGGTGGTGTGTAAGATGGGAGAGGGGCATCAGGTAATGGGTGCATGTGTTGCAAGGCTCACCTGGTAGGGTCTTTCCTGCTGGCCTGCTGCGTCGGAACCGCGTGAGCTGTAGAGGTGTGTGTGGACGGGCATGGAGGTAAGGACAGGGAACAGAGCGTCTGCAGAAGGTATTTGCACATGGAATTGCGCAAGAGAGGAGTGCAAGGTTCCGCCCACAGTTAAAGCCCCCCTCGATGGGTGGCCTTGCCAGGGGAGAGCCCTCCAGCCCACAGCTTCTGCTGGGCTGGACAATGTGTATCTGCAACCATTGGAGTGCAAGTTGCCTTACCGCATTCACCACCAGAGCGACCAGTAGCCCCAGTATCGCTGTGCCCGCGTAAACGAGGGGTGCTCGGTCCCAGCGCGGGAGCAGGATGCTTCCTAGCAATGCATGCATGCTGGCGCAGCCGAATGTTATTAATGACGATTGTGTGTAGTCGCGCTCATCGGCACGATGTCCCAAATGTAACGGACACGGCACGGGCCGTGTTGCAATATTGGCAAGCGCACTCAGGAAACTTTGTTATTATCCGAGCACTATTACTGACAAGCACGGAACACTCAGAGGGTACTGTGGCACGGTGCACGGGAGACGGGACCATGGCGGAAAACCTAAATGCAGCCTTGCAGATGCCTTAGCTCTATACTTCCTCGACATTCGAAATAATGCTCCATCTGATATGAGACTACACTGTACTGACAAGCACATGACAGCTGCAGAAAGGCGACTTGGGCGACAGCCCACCAGTGCGACACTAGAACACCCATTTCGTCTTACACGCCACCCTTAAAGCATCATTGCTACAAAGTGATATTAGCTTGTAAAGATGACAACCGACAGTGCAGCGGAGCGGCGAGACAGGCGCGAGGTTGGTGAAGGGAGCCCAGACAGTTTAACAAGTGTCATAGTATTTCCGTGTCAAATGAGATCGTTTGTCCCAAACTACGATACGATGTCAGGAGCAGCCCGAAAGAGTACTGTACCCCAACCCGTTGACTCTCCCTCGCCTCCCGTGCTGTCCTCGCTCCCCGCGAGCAACTCCTGCTCTCCAGCAGCCATCCACTACCACACTCACTGCTGCGTCTGCCTCGCCACTTTGCAAGGTCCCATTAATCGCACCCCTACTCCCAGGCCTGCTGTTGACTCGCCTGCACATTGTCTAGACACCACCCCCACAGCACAATTGGACGACTCACATCGTCACATGTGCAACTTGTGCAATTGGGACTTGGGCCGCTGGCTGCACCGCAGACGCTCATCTCCGTCTTCGCATGGACCGCAAACGTCTCCACCTCCGTCGTCATCATCTTCGTCATCAAAGCCCTGCTGTCCGTCTACAAGTTCACCTTCGCCACCACCGTCTCCGGCCTACACTTCCTAGGTACGGCACCCGTTGGCATGCACGCACATACCACCTCACCCCCCCTCCCGCGCCGCACCCCTGGCATGCAGCACCCCCACCCCCCTTCCTGCCCCGACCCACATTACCACAAGTCCCTCTCCGCTCCTGCTTCTGCTGCTGCTGGTGGTCCTGCTTCCTACTGCTCCGCCTCACCGTGCGCCTGCCCCCTGCCCCCTGCCACGTGCCGCGTGCCCCCTGCCACGTGCCGCGTGCCGCCTGCCACGTGTCGCAGTGTGCGCGTGGGCGGTGTGGGGCATCGAGAAGGCGGGCATGGCGGAGCCGGCCGACATGCCCATACGACACGCGCTCATGTTCGCGGTGGTGGGGGCGCTGTCCATCGCATTCGCCAACCTGTCACTGCTGCTCAACTCGGTAAGGCGTACAGACAGCCGGCGCACGGGGTATGCAGGCATGTGTAGCTGTCCCCATGGCACAGCTCTGCGGTGCGGCGTTGCGCCAGGACTGCGGCCTTCATCACCCCCCCACACACCTACGTGCCGTATGGGCGCCGTGTCATAATGTAGACGACTGTTGTGTGCGGAGCCCCGGCCTTACGGTTGGGGGCCATATTCGCACCTCTGCACAGCTCAATGCAACGCAACCCAGCCGCTGACGGGCGCACAGTCCGTACGCCCTTCAACCCCTCAACATCCACTTCAACATCCACCTCGCCCTGCCCCCTCTCCCCCCCGCAGGTTGGCTTCTTTCAGATCGCCAAGCTGCTCATGTTTGCCTTCGCGTGGCTCGTCGCAGCGTTACAGGCATTCATGCCTTCCTTTTTATGTGCATATTGCCCTCTGACCCCCTCATCCCGCGCATCCCCCGCCCCCGCCCCGGCAGGTCGGCTTCTACCAGATCGCCAAGCTGCTCATGTCCCCCTTCGTTGCCTCGGTGGAGATGCTGTGGCTTAAGAAGCGCTTCCCGTGGCCCGTGCTGCTGTGCATCCTGCTGGTGCTGGCGGGGGTGGCCATCGTGACCGTGTCCGACGTGACCGTGCACCCGTCGGGCGTGATCGTGGTGGGTACTCTGGGGGTTGCCGTTGATCCCAAAAGCGGCCGAGGGATAGGGGTTGGAGAGCGGAGCCGAGCCCGGTCAGCGTCACCAAATCAGGCGGGGCATGGCTGGAGAGGGTCGGCCCTGGCACGTGTCATCGGGCACGTGTCATCGGGCTGTGCATCCTGCTGGTGCTGGCGGGGGTGGCCGTCGTGACGGTGTCGGACGTCACAATGCACCCGTCGGGCGTCATCGTGGTGGGTACTCTGGGGGGTACCGGTAATCGCAGAAGCGATATGTCTCAGCACTCAACACTCGCCCAGCAAGTCAGCTATCACAGGTCGTCGTTAGCTTTCCACCCTCAACCTCCAGTCCCCCACCCCTCCCCCAGGCTGCATGCTTCGTGGTACTGGGCGGCATGCGCAAAAAGCACAGTCTCACCCTCAACCTCCATTCTCCTGTCCTCATCCTCCCCCAGGCCGCGTGCTCCGTGGTGATGGGCGGCATGCAGCACGTTTTCACTCACGTTGATGTTCTGGTACTCATATTCTCTTGCTCTTACGGTTACCTGCTCTTTCCGTGCCCCCTGCCCCAGGCCGCATGCTTCGTGGTGATGGGCGGCATGCAGCAGATCCTGTGCGGCCACCTGCAGGCAATCTGCAAGCTGCAGAGCCACCAGCTCATGAGCAACACGGCGTTCCTGCAGGTGGGGGCGGGCGGGTAGGGGCGGATTGGGGGTGCGGGTGGGGTTGGGCGGTATGGGGCATGCTTTCCTGGTGTCGTCGTGCTACCAGCGCATGAGCAACACGGCGTTCCTGCACGTATGTATGCGGGGCCGGGGGATGGGATAGCGCGGGGTGGTGTATCCTTGCCCAGAGTCGTCGCACCACCCCATGAGCAACGCGGCCTTCCTACACGCGCGCTAGGGCAGGTGGGGTGTGCTTGCGCCTAGAGGGGCGTGTTTGCTTGCTCATTGTGTTGACGGGTCGCATGAGCAACGCCGAACTGGGGGTGCAGGTGGGGACGAGGATGGGGATGCCTTGGGCCGTGTTGCGCCTGGCGCGGGCGGCGCGCTATGACTTAATGCAGTCTCTTGCGCAGGACCCCTCTGACGCTTTGCTTACAAAACACCCCTCTTTGCACGTGCGCTTGCAGGGCATGATCCTGCTCATCACAGGCCCCTTTGTGGACAAGCTGGCCAGCGGCAAGTGGCTGATGGAGTGGGAGGTGGGCAGCAGGCGCATTCAGTGTGTGTTAGGGGGGCGTTTGGGAGCGGGGGTGTTGACGGGCCGCAGTGATGATACTGTTAGTCAGGGGGCGTCACCGTGGCAACAAACAAGCCGTTACAGCCGCGCAGCTGCGCAGGCTTTACCTGTAGCAGGTGTGTCGGCGTGGCGTGTTTTTGGCGGGATGCGTATTGCACACACGCCCGTCTCTTCTTCTGTGCCTCTCACAATGCTTTCCACCCCCGGACCCCAGGCCTGCGTGCCCGGGATGCTGGGCGGTGGTACGGTGCAGTCGTGCCCCTTCCATACCCTCCCCCTACTGATACCGTAGTTACCTAAAATTCCCCCTCCCAAGCTTCACGCGTACCCCCCCCCCACCTTCAATAACCGCGCCCCCCCCAGGCTAGCGTGCCCGGCATTGAGATGTTGGTGCTGTCGTGCGCAGTGGCCATCGCCGTAAACGCCAGCCAATTCATGGTGCTGGTGAGCGGGGTATCTACCTGGGGGTGCTACCGAGGCAGTGTGCCCCTGCCTGCACAAGCAACTAATGGCACTTTAGCGAGTACGCCGCAATACGTCTGCCCTGATATGATGATTCTTGCAATGCCTACCCTGCCTGCCTTTTACCGCATCGTGTATCCCCCGCTGCTGCCTTTCCCAGGGCCGCTTCAGTGCGACCAGCTTCCAGGTGCTAGGACACGCTAAGACACTCATGGTGAGGCGCCACGCGGCACGTGCGGCATGGGCACTTGTGCTCTGTCGCTAGGGCGGGTGCTTCAACAGTTGAGAGTCTCGTGGCAGGAATGCACAACGTGGAAGGGACGCGGGCGCAGCTGGGTGCGCCCCGTGTGTGCGGGGTCTCGCTCCTCCAGCCACCACCTTGGCAGGCGCTGTTGCGTGTGTCCCCCGTGCTTCATTTTTCATTCCGCGTTAACCAATGTGGACAGTGTGTACCGCTCAACCCCCACATGGGCAGGTGCTGCTGTGCGGCTGTCTGCTGTCTGCACTGCCTTGGGCAAGCATGGGCGTCAGCCCTGTGAACCCGGTGTCAGTATCTGATGTGTTCACACGCGCTTACCACCCACAGGTTTTGCTGGGCGGCTGGCTGCTGTTCGACGAGCCAGTCAACGGCAGGAAGCTGTTCGGTGGGTCAGGGGACGGCAGGGGCGGAGATGCCTCGTACAAACGCATCCCGGCATTCCAATCCCAACCCCAACATCTTCGGATGGGAGCCTGCTCGGGCATTTCGGATGCGCGACAGGAAGCTGTTCGGCTCGGAACACCAAACGGGTGTCACAGTACGGCACCTTCACACGCATAGCTGCAGGCGTGGTGGCACGTGCCTAGGGGCGCGCACGTGTCGTCCTTGGGCGTCTCGCCCTGTTCCGGTTGCCACCGTTAGGGCGCCTGCTACAGTCGGAGTCGATACACATGCCTGGCGCACACGCGGGCATGGTGATCGCCCTAGGACGGAACTAGCAGCCTAGGCACTGGCTCTGCGTGACGCTGACACGTGGCACACCTCCTTTGTCCTGACCCCTCCGACTGCGGCGGGCATGAGCCTGGCCTTCTGAAGCTATGTAGAGTACCAATATCGTAGTGCCCTGTGTCCCGACCTGTGTGCTGCTGCAGGCATGAGCCTAGCGTTCCTGGGCATGGTGAGCTATGGAGGGTTGTCCATGCGATACGCCAACCAGGCCAAGGCAGCAGCTGCCGCTGCAGCTGCAGCCACCCCCGCCACCCCCGCTGACCCAGCTACCGGCGCCTCCTCCCACACGCACGTGTACAGTGTGGGTAAAGGCGGAGAGCTGCTGGAGCCGTTGCTGCCCCAGCAGGCAGGGAGCGCGGGAGGTGCGGGTGCGGTGGGAAGGGAGCAGGTGGGCTTAGCCTCGCCGAGCGCAGAGGACACGCCGGAGAGGAGCAACGCGGCGCTGCTGCGGGCCTTGGGGGATGAGGAGCAGGGCGAGAGGGCGACACCGGCAAGAGGGCGTGGGGCTGGGGGAGGTGTGGGCTTGGAGTGGTTGACTGGGATGTTTGTGGAAAAACCACGTGCTCACAAGGCGTCGTAGTGTGGGGCGGGTTGAAAGGCCTGCTCGTAGGGGGTTGGCGCTGGGTGTGTTTGGGGTGTGGGGCTGGGGGAGGTGTGGGACAGGATTTGGACGGTTGGTTACGGCCGTGCGCAAGGTCCGCCACGAGAGACATCATGGGGTGGGCTTCACAGCTTGGCAGTGGCGTGCATTGACGTACTGCGTGCAAGATAACTTGCAGTGAGCATCATCTTTGTGTTCGTGGCGAGCGTTGACAGGGATACATCTCAAGCCCGCACTTAAACAAGGGTTGAGTGCGTACCGCAGCGTGCGACCGTACCTGAGTGTTTACGTGCCGTGCGTGCAGCACTGTGCGCTCTCATTGTGTGGATGCTTGGCACTTGGCAGCAATGCTGTAGAGCTGCAATACTATTGACATAAGGTCGTGGTGTTGGGCGCACTGGGGGCTATCGGCTATGGCAAGAAATGTGGTAAGTTGGTACGGTGTGTGGCCGCATGGAGCGCGCGCGGCATGTGCAACCCGCTTGCCTACTCCCGGCGTGTCTCCAAAGGAAGACAACTACAAGTACTTGCTCGCATGTCCATCGAAACAAGGACTTAATGATTACCGGCATGCATAGAGCACTCTGACACTTCCCTACTTCGAAAGGACCCATGTAACACAGCTGCTTTCCATACTGCTGGATGGGCCAGGGGGATTGCGATGAAGCCGATAGTATAGCAGATTCAATTAGAAAGGTCACGATATAGGATGCGCGCGGCGAAAGCAGCGAGCGGGAAGAAGAATGCCCGTGCGAAGCTGTTCCGCATCAAGGTCATCTCCATGGGGGATACAGCGTCTGGGAAATCGTGTCTCATAAAAAGGTGCTTATTGGAGTTCCTGCAGCGTCGATGCTCAACCCTGGGACGCGCCACGCTGTCGTCAACCATGTGAGCAGCTTGGTCTACCTGTGCGATTGGGCAGGTATTGCGAGGAGAAGTTTGTATCAAAGTACATTCCAACCATCGGGGTTGACTACGGCGTGAAACCGAACAAGTACAACGATTACGAGGTACGTCGGCCAGCCTTGCCACCCCGCAGGGTGGCAAGCAGGGGCCCTGGTGCCAAGGGCGTTGATAAAGAACTTCCTCCGCCAAACAGCTCACCTAGCTGTCCACTACAAGGGAGCGGCACGCTGCCTGCTTTCTGGGGGCAGCCTACGCACCATCCTTGGGTTTTGTTCAGCCACAGCGTCACAGGACACTACACCCTCCCTCCCCCGGAACCCCATGATTTGGCCACACCAAACCACTCATGTAGCCTCCGTCCACAAGCACAGTACCTTTCCTAGGTCACGTTTTGGGCGTCTCCCTTGTCCGGCTGTCACCTGGTTCACAGGTGCGTGTCAACCTGTGGGACCTGGCAGGGAGCCCCGACTACACAGAGGTCAGGAACGAGTTTTACAAAGAAGCCCAGGTGCGCCTATTGCGAGCTTCACGCCTGAACATACGACTGCAATGCGCCTATTAATTTGACTGCACTGCACGCAACAGTGGGTACAGTGAGGTCAGGACAGCGTTGTACAAAGAAGCCCAGGTGCGCCTGTTCCTAGTGTTACGTTGGAACATGTGACTGCAATACGCCCGATTATACGACTGCACTGCATGCAACCCTTGTCACCGTTGCACTACCACCACCGTGTCTCACCGCCCATGGCCCTGTGCACAGGGAAGCACGCTGCACCGCGCGTGTACCTGAATGATTCCCACCCCACAAGTCTGAGGCTCTGTGTGTACCGTACCTCATCGTGCCTCACCACTGCCGTACCACCGCCCAGGGGTGCGTGCTGGTGTACGACGTCAGCAACCGCTCCTCCTTTGAGTCCCTGGAGGCGTGGCTGGAGGAGAGCAGGAAGTACGGCGCTGAAAACATGGTGGGTGGCGGTGCAACCGCTGGGTTACAAACGCACATCGTAACGCAGGGTTAAGGAGAGGGTGAAGCCAAAGGCATGGGCAGTTAATTGGAGCCGCTTATAAAAGCAAAGTGACAAAGAAAAACATGGTGCGTGGCCGTGGCCACAAGGATCACATGGCAGGTGGGCCTGGGCGCGGGTGCCTTGTGCCGGTACCCCCTGCTGGGTCTCCCCTGATGCCCCTGCCGGGTGTCCCTGGCCACGCAGACCATGGCCGGGGGCATTAGGCGCGGGTGCCCCTGCCGGTTGGTCCCTGGGCAACTAGGCGCGGGCGCCCATGGCGGGCGCCTGCTTGCTAACTGGACCAGGACCCACATGGTGCCTCATCTTGACACACTGTGCCCCGGCCTGTGTTCCGTTCCAGGCGCCTCGGCTTGTGTTTTACGTCTGGTGTAAACTGTGCCCCGGCCAGCCCGAGCACGCACTCGGAGTGGGAGTGGTGCAAGGCCACATCTGCTCAGTACAACGCAACCCTACTACCGGTAGCACCCCGCTGGCTGACGGTGGGCCACACACCTTTGCCCGCCAGGTGGTGTTCGTGGCCGCCACCAAGAGCGACCTCCCTGTGCGCAAGGTGTTTGAAAAGGAGGGCCGCGAGTGGGCGCAGTCCAAGGGCTTCCCCTTTTTCGAGGTGAGGGTGTGCTGCTACCACACACGCGCACCGCGCGCAGAGGCACCGCTCAGCGGACGGTGTTGTCCGCTGTACCACACGCGGTACTGTGTACGGCACGTATGCACCCCTTGCTGTACAGCTTGCAGGCCGCGCGTGTCCAGGCTCGATCGGTGATTACCCCCGCCGCCCCCAGAAGTCCGCCAGCAGCGGATCCGGCGTCAAGCTGCCCCCAAACCCTCCAGGGGCTCTACCACTACCACCATGCCATTTGCTCCAACCCCTGTAACCCCCTCCCTTGCACCTCCCTGCCCAGGTGTCCGCCAGCAGCGGCTCGGGCGTCAAGGCGCTGTTCAGCAGCCTGTTCGCGCGCATCCTGGCCACCGTGCCCGGCATACCCGAGGACCTCACGGCGGCGGCAGTGCAGCACGCCAACCTGGCGCGCGAGGAGGCGGCAGCGTGAGGCGCGCTACGCCATACGGACCAGCCGGGCGGACCGGCGGCATGCTACCCGCCCCGACACTGCAACCTGTCGCGGGTGGAGGCGGCAGCGTGCGGCGGCCAGCAACAGCCCATCCATGCCATGCCGTACGGAGTGGCAGGGTAGGGGGCGGCATGCTACCGGGCCAAACACAGTGCGGCATGCCGACCTAGTGCGCGAGGGGCCAGCCGCGTGAGGCGGCAAACCGCCCCCATGCCGTGCCATCGCATGCCGTACGGAACAGGCGGGTGGGCGGGCGGCATGCTACCAGCCTCGACACAGTACAGCACGCCAAGCTGGCGCGGGAGGAGGCGGCAGCGTGAGCCGTGAGCCGCCGGCGTTTGCCGGCTAGACCACGCGCCACGGAGGTCGGTGCAGCAGCAGCCACAAGCCGACGCAGTGCCATCCTTAACGGAGTGTGGCGAGCATCGAGTGCCACGGGGTGGTTAGGCAGATGGCGCGCGGCGGCCGTGGCCTGAGGGTAAAGCGTCAGGATGAGGGCGCTGCACGATGGACTGTGGGGAAGCAACGTGCAGCGGCAGGCCAGCCTGGCGCGGGAGGAGGCCGCCACGTCATGAGGCCGCCAACAGCCACCATGCCACACCGTCGCATGCCAGGATATAGCGTAGCCGGTTAGGTAGGCGGCATGGGCACTAGCCCCACCACGATGCCGAAGGCCCAGGAGGCTATCGCTGTGTTTCGGTTCGGTCATGGACATGGCGCTTGCACACTCCATGTCACATTGAGTCAGAGTGCGACATGCTGGCATAGCGTGAAAGGAGGGCACTGGTCTGGGGCCCATGTGACGGCGCTGCCCAGCAGGAGGCGGCGGTGAGACCGCGGTCCACGAGGTGTGGTGCAATGACACCTCGATGCCAATCGCTGCTGAATACGGTAGCTTGTGGCACGTTATGTACGACGGACGTGGAGCGCCGTTTGCTGGGCATGGTCGCGAACCTACGAGCGGGGAGGAGGAGGCCTGTGGCACTTGTAACACCAAGGCAGGCAGGAGCAAGCAGGACTTCAAATCATTGTAAATAAACCCCGCACGAGCAGCAGAGTGCTTGCCCTCTGTGGCTTGTGGGGCTGCGGACAGCTGGACACATTCTCGTGTGGAGCAGTATGGGGCCAGCTCAGGCAAAAATAGCGGAATCCATGGGCCCACTTTTCATGGGCCGTGCAGCTTCGTTATGGAGGCTCCTGTCCGTACAGCGCGAAGGGTGAGAAAGCATGTGTCCCCAATGGCCGAGGTCGGTCGCTCAGTCCTCTGTCCGGTCGGGAATGGGGCTGGGGCGCTGGGTTCTGGCAGGAAATGAACAGTGGAAGGACATGCACAAGGTATGAAGGTCAATGCTGGCGGCGGTGCTGGGATTGCCGCCTTGCAGCTGACGGTAGCTGGGGGATTGGTGGCCGTGGTTGGGGTGGTTCCAGGTGGTTTCTGTCCTGCTTCAGGTTTCACGATACCGCACCCTGCCGGCGGTCACAATATAGGAGCAATGGTAGGCTGGAAGTGGCGCACGGCCGCAGAGTCACACGACAGCTTTAGCGGTAACTCGTGCCCGGTAACGCAACGACGACTCTTCCACGTTACAAGTGACACCAGAGCCAGCCGGCCATACACTCCCGTGCCCGCGTGCCCATCGGCGGCCGCCATGCACCCCAGACACATCTGCACGCCCCATGGGCGCCTCGCGCACGCAGCGCCCCCGCACCCTCCATGCACACGCACTGCGGCAGCCACCAGCGCCCCACCCTCCTCCTGCCCCTGTGCTGGTTCGCCACCTGGGACTCCAGCTAACTTTCCTAACAGTAGGCAATCCGTCCCTAACGACGCGCACAAGCCCCCCCGCCAGCCAGGCCTCGCCAAGCCCCGCCAGGCCCTCACTCCCGTCCCCAGGCCCCCCTTCACAACCACCAGCCCACCACCAGCCCGCACAACCCAGCTCACCCCACAACCACCCCGCGACGCACACACCACCGCACGACGAGCGCCTCTGTCCACCCGCAAATGCACACGCCCTGTCTCAGCTGCGGCATGCATCCTCTACGCCGCCTTGGGCCGCTTCGTGCCGTACTTTGACCGCGCCTTCTTCCTGTCCTTGACCCCCGCGCAGTCGAAGTGCCCCCGCACCACGCGGTAGCGCACGCCGGGCAGGTCGCGCACGCCGCCTCCCCTGATCAGCACCATGGAGTGCTCCTGCAGGTTGTGGCCCTCGCCTGGGGGACGGGGAGCGGGGCAGCAGGGGCGGCGGAAGTCAGGTATTAGCATGAAAGAATTAGCGCACGTGTTGGCCTGGGGCCGGCGGTATGGACCGCTCCTGCAGGTTGTGGCCCTCGCCTGGGGGACGGGGGTGGGTGCGCAATCACTGATGATATATCTGCGTAAACCGGTCGTGGAAGAAGAGTAGCACGGCCGCAGCATGCACAACCAGTCCTGGGGGATGGCGCAGCAGGGGCGGCGGACACAGGAGCATTGGCGCTGTGGTGGTTAGCGCAGGTGTTGCTCAGGCAAGGGTCAGCACCACGGAGTGCCCCTGCAGGTTGTGGCCCTCGCCAGAGGAACGGAGTCGGCGCAGCAGGGGCAACATGTTCACACGGCAGCAGCATGCGGAGTGCCGTGGGGTAACGGCACGTGCTGGTCATCAGCAATCGCTGTTGTACGGCATTTTCCCCAGGAGCCAGCGCCCCTTGGCAACCCAGCCCTCTCACCAGGGATGTAGGCCAGCACCTTGTAGCCGTTGGTCAGCTGCACCTTGCACACCTTGCGGTTTGCAGAGTTGGGCTTTTTGGGGGTGGTGGTGTACACGCGCAGGCAGATGCCCTTCTTAAAGGGGTTCCCCTCGAGCGCCGCGAGCTTGCCCGCCTTCTTTTTCCGCTCTTTGCGAGCGCCGCCAAGAAGCTGTCCCATTGTGGCCTGAGCGCGCTGCTGGAATAGGTGCGGAGGCGTAGCGGGAAGTGGGCTGGGGGCGGGGGTGCGCAGCAACTGGCGCGTGGAACCCAGCGCCCAGCTTGGCGAGCCCATGGCCGATGTTGATGTTAGGCTGCTGCCAGTAGGCGAAGTGATGGATAATAGGCATGTTGATGTGCTGCAAGAGCTCCATCGCGGCGAGGCAAATGGACTTGGCCAAGGTGATGATGCAGACCGTCGCAGCGCTGACAAGCCGCGTAGCAGGTTTGATCCAGGTAATGTAGAAGAAGATGAAGCTAGTGTCGTGCTAATTTGTGTAGTAGAGCCTACGGCCTCTGCCGTTTGTGTCGCCATTGAGCAACATGGCCTTGTCGCGGCTGCCCCGCCTGCTGCTGAGCGGCACAGCCTCGCCAACAAGGAAGGTGCTATTTGCTGACTGATAGCGCCGACCATCACCACTGGTACGGTACGGGCCGGTATGCCAACTGCCTTCACGCCTGGTTCTTGTGGGCCTGTTGAGCCACTCCGTCAAAGTGCCTACCGAGCGCCGTCACAACCCTAGTATGTGCGCTTGGTATATGAGAAGGAAGGGCGTAGTGAACCCTTGACCCGCAGTTCGGCACGGCCTCCCATCCGTACGGTACTGCTGCTGTATGCTGCTGCTGGCCATGCATAGCAAGGGCAGTGCACATGCCATCGCGGTCTAGTCCTCTGAAATTTGCTCCGAAACATGCGCTGTATCTTTCTTCACTGCATCCTGCTATAAAGGAAGGGCAATGCCTGAGTATCAGTGGCATAGTGGCATGGCGGACCCGCAGTACCGTAGCTGCTGCTGGGTAGCTGCAGCCCACAGCGGCACGCCAGCGAGGCCAAACCAACTCAAGCAGCATTGCAAGGCGCGATTGCCAGCTGTTTGCTCCGTTCCAGTCTTCAGTGGTGCCAGGTGGCGCGCATGTGTGTGTTGGGTAGGATGTTGGTTAGTTGGTGGCTTCCTTCCTGACTGCTTCAGCTGCTACGGTATCAGGGAGTGACAGTGAATGCACCGGTCAAGGGTGCACTCAGGGGCTGCTTGAGCTCCGGTCGCTCTGCAGTCCGCTGCACGTCCGCAGCCGCCAGCACCAAACCTGAAATCTGTGAATGCGCCAAGCGCCGGGGATCTCCACGGCTAACGCTTAGATGTTCTCACTGGTCACTACCCTATGATGTCGAGCTGGGACGTCGCGGGGCGCAAAACAAAACACTGGTGGTCAGGGAGTGGATGGCGCAAGCAACCAGGACAGTCGACCTCAGCCATGCCACGTGGCATTTTGGCACGCAGGTTGGCAGGCAGCAACAGCTATGCACCTAGTCAGGATGCCGTAGAACCTGCAGTCATACGTGATGACCCAAGGATCACGTGCGTTCGGCCTCATTGGGCGGATTGGGTTTTTGGACGAGCCTGGACGAGCCGACAAAACGCGCCGTCCACCCTTCCCACTCCATAACGGACAACGGCCAGTCATGCTGTGACCGCATTCTCAACGAGGAACACTTTCTTAGCATATTAATTTACCTATGCGAGCAGGTACAGTTTGTGTTGTTCGAAACCGCAGGCGTAACTGCCAACCAGCGTTTACGCAAGAACGCAAGGCGAATGATCCTAACCGCATTTGCTTGCAGCCTCAGCTGCTCACGACATAGCCGCGACATGCTGGCTTAGGCCAGGCCAGGTAGAAGGTCAAGCGGAGAACGGCCTTGGCTGTCAGACGGTTTGGGACCTTGCGGCCTCAAACTGTAAAGCACGCTGGGCACTGCAGCCCAAGCTTGTATCTCAAACAAATAAGCAATAAATATAGTCGGGACATGACCGCGGGAGTTGACGTGGAGGGTGGACAAGGTGGCGAAACCGTCGAGGCGGAGAAGGGCAGCAAAGGCCAAGCGGCCCAAAATGCCCACGCAGTGCCTTACTTCCAGCTTTACAGGTAAGACCCCCAGAGAAGAGGCTTTGTGGGGATGCTTGCACCGTGCAGCGATTGCTACTGCGCGGCGTTTCACCCTGTCCGTAACCCACCACTTTTGGCCCGTTTCCTCGACGCAGCGAGGCGCAGCCGCAGGATCTTGTTATCATGGCTGTGGGCATCGCAGCTCCTGCTGTAAACGGTGCGTGCATGTTCCCAACGCATAGCACACAAGCACGAAGCGCTTCGAACACGATCCATGACACGGCAGTTTCAGTTGCCCCCAGTGCTTTTCCATCGGCCCCTCCAAGGTGGTGGTGGTTCGCCGAGGGCAGGGGTTGCCACCGGATGCAGCAGTGGGTTGCCACCGGATGCAGCAGTGGGTTGCCACCGGATGCAGCAGTGCAGCGCATGCAGCTCAGCATGCCAGCATCCCCCGAACCAGCTTGTCCAGCGTTCCATTGCTGGAGGGCCCCGGGTGCACATGTACCCATGGCTGCTGTGCATGGCTATCCACGCAGGTGCCTCGTGGCCATGCGTCGCCTGAGCGTACACGCATGAGCCCCATTACCTGTCCTGCTGTACATTGTTTGTGCATTCAGGTGCCTCGTGGCCATGCTTCGCCATCGTGTTCGGTACCTTCGCAAACGTGTTTGGGCAGGAGGCCGGCACGCCGGGGTTCATGGACAAGGTCTCAACGGTGAGCGCCTTCCTTCACACGCACGTCCAGCTGGCCAAGCAGTCAACATGGTACCTGACGGCGCTGCATGCCCGTCGCTTGACTCCTATCGCACCTTCAGCCCGACCCACATGGCACGCCGCATGCACCTGTCGACCTGTGTGACACACCCTATCGACGCCCCAATACCACAAGCATCACATAGCGACCCCAATAAGCGCGTGATCTCTGTAAGCCGCGGCGCACGCAGGCCCCATCACCACTACCCACCGAGCAACCCTTGTGTACATAACCCCTGCGCCGTCAGCTTCAAGCCAAGTGAATAGACGACCTGGAGGACCTACCCGCTAAAAATAGGTCTCCGATACCCCCATAACCCTTCTCCTGAAAAAAAAAAAAAACCCTACCTGTAACCTGCATTGCTAACCTTTTTCTACCTACCCACAGCTAGCGCTGTACTTCTTGTACATTGCCCTGGCATCCGGCGCGGCCGCCTACCTCCAGTCCTCTCTGACCATCCTGGTGGGCAGCCGACTGGCGGACCGCATGCGCACACGCTACCTGGCGTCCGTGCTGCGGCAGGACATCGCCTTCTTCGATACCCAGGCAACCACAGGTGCTTAAAAAGTTACCGCATATGGGTAATATTGCTTGGTCCCGCTGCTCCCGGGCTGGCTCTGCAGGCTGGTGCATGCACTTGGGGATAAGGGGGTGGGGGCGGGCCGCCTGACGCTGGGCGGCCTCGGAACGAGCCAAGTGGCATCATCAGCATGCAGGAACACGAACGTGGGCTAGCACTCCGGGATGCGCCGCCTTGGTCCAGCATTGGAGGTTGGGGGCAGGCCGCCTGACGCTGAGCGTCCGGCGCAAAGGGCAGCGGAGGGGCCTTGCCAGCAGAGCGGAACACGAACAGCGGCAAGCAAGCTGAAAGCCCAAAGGCGCGCATTCCGGGTCGGTGTGGTGGCTTGGGACGCAGGGCCTGTACGGGTTGCAAAGGCATGCATGTGACGGCACCACTGCTGTTCCTCATGCGCTCAATTACCTGCAGGGGAGCTGCTCAAGGGGCTGAACGAGGACGGCGTAGCGGTGCAGGCGGCAATCAGCGAAAAGGTGGCGCAGTTCTGCCAGGTGGGGGAGCAGGGGGCTAGGGGAGGGCCCGCATGGCTTTGCGCTGTCAGCACCACAGTACGTGTGACCTGTTGATGAGGTTCCGCCCTGCTCTATTTTTTGCGTTGCTAGTGGAGTGGTACAGGGGCTCCGTGACACGGGGTACTGCCTGGGCGCTAGCAGCTGTGGGTCTTGGACGTGACTGAGCCCCATGCCCAGCTTGGAAGATGAGCTGCATGTACTGTGCGAGTGCCCTGCTTACGAGTCTATCAGAGACCGGTATGAGAGTGACCTCAGGTTTAAGGAACGGGGTATGCGTTCTATCATGATGGAGGCACCCCCGATAGCCCTTGCTTCATTCCTTGACGAGGTATGGCGTGAAAGGCATTGTATCCTCCAGCGGCGTGCTCGACCAGCTGCGAGGCGTGTGGGTAGTGGCGAATAAGCCCCGTCCTCCCGCACTCTAGTTCTTATACCGCACTATTCGTCCTTATGGCCCCCCTGGCTTTCCGGACGTACCCCATTGGGGTCTGTAACTGTAACTGTAACCTAGCTTGGATCCGGACCGCGGAGCCTGCTGGCTGTGCGCTAGCCGCTGTCAGGACAAGGTGACTGAGCCCCTGGTCCTGTCTGGTGTCTCGTGTGCTCCCGCGCTACAGAACGTAGCCACCTTCGTGGCCGGCTGGATCGTGGCCTTTGTCTACGGCTGGGGTGAGCTGGGAGCGTTGCCCTGCAAGCCGGAGCTGTGCTAGCCACCACGGGTTGGACCGAAGCGCAAACACGAGGGCGGCCTGGCCGTGTGCGGCACGATACATGTGCCGTAGTTTGCACGTGGCCGTCATCTCTGTACCACCGTATGTGTCCATGTCCGCTTTGCCAACTGTGC
>VFQN01003674.1_pt1 | contig 21500 bp, 34 predicted proteins | sample 3512371 | NCBI WGS metagenome assembly VFQN01 (sample SAMN10412370, study PRJNA504923) | tailings metagenome | isolation source: Replicate 2 from Balatoc abandoned mine | place: Philippines: Itogon, Benguet | collected 2017-08-28
AATAGGTCTCCGATAATCCCATAACCCTTCTCCTGAAAAAAAAAAAAAAAAAAAAAAAAACGGGTTGACGGATACACAAAACACGTGGTGCTCGTCAAGGAGGGCCCGCACCCCCGGGTACACCCCCGAGCCGCTGCCGCCGCCCTGCGCGCCATCGCCCTCCGCCCTGGCAGCGCTAGGCCGCCTTCACCTGACGCCAGGGGACCTGGTCACGGCCGTCATCTACGAGCACTGCGACATGGTGCGTCATCAGTACTCCGTGGGATGGTCACACCTAGTTGAAGGCACTGATGCTATGCATTTGAGCTGTGCAGCATTCCCCTGCGAGGACTACCCTTGCTATTGGCCGGTATGTCACGTGGCGCGCTGCGTGGTGGGCTGCAGCCATGATTACGGAACTGGGGGGTGCAAAACAGCTCTCCTCGGCAGAGCGCACTTACCTGCAGTCCCCGCCCTCACGTACCTTCCCCACGTACCTCAATCTGTAGGGCGACCTGCAGGCCCTGGCCTGCGGCCCCGACAGCCCCTTCCGTGCGCGCGGCACGTGGCCGCTGCACGTGGCGCAACGCTCCCTGCTGCGCACCGCACGGGAGGTGGCGGAGGCAATGGCGCACCTGCACGCGCACGGGATCACGCACGGGGCGCTCAAGGTGCGGCGTCTGCGCTAATACTGTTAACCTGCAGCGTAACCTACTGCGCAGTCGTGTGGACACGTGCTTCGTCAGGCTGCATCCCCCGACAGCCGAGTCGTTATGCTGAGCAACCACGGTATGCCACACTGACTTATGCCGTGATGCGGCCAGCATGTACGATCATCATACCTAGATATCATACATAGGTATCCCGAATCCCTTTTACTAAAAGCCGTGTGGCCTGTTGCCAACGCAGGCCACCAACGTGCTGCTGGCCTCTTCGCGGGTGGACCGACGCGGCTTCGTGGCACGCGTCGCTGGCGTGGGCTCCCCTGGCGCCGCCCGCCTGGCCGCCACGCCGCACGAGGCGGGCGGCGCCATGCTGCTGTGCGCCCCGGAGCTGGTGGCGGCGGGCAGCCCACCACGCCCGCCGCCGACGTGTACTCGTACAGCATGCTACTGTACGTCATGGCGGCGGGCGAGCTGCCGTACAGATCCAGGCCCCTGGGTGAGTTGCATAAGCGCCCTTGCGCCCACATGTAACTTCCAGGTAGCTGTTGAGGCATCATGTGTGAGTGCGACATAGTGTTGACCCACTAGTTATTACGGACCACGGGCTGCAGGATATGCTTGTTTCAATTAAAGTATAACGAAGGCTCCCTTGTAACGCTGAGCCCTTGTAACGTCTTGCTGGTGCTCTGCTGCATCCCCATCGTGCACTACAGCCTCCACGCTGGCCGCGGTGGTGACGGAGGGCCTGCGGCCCGAGTGGCCCACGGGTCAGCACGACAGCCTGGGGCCGCTGTTCAGGCGCTGCGTGGCGCAGCGGCCCGAGGACAGGCCCACATTCGAGCAGGTGGGCTGGGCGCATGGGTGGGCAGAGTGTCCGGCAGTCTCGTGAGCTACATGGCAAACGGATCGCTGTGTCCTTCAGCGGCGAGTGGCAAGCGCACGAAGATAATCGCACCGTGTCTTTGGTGTCATACCCAGTGGTCGTGCACGTTCTGCCGCACACTGGAAGTGCTGCTTGCTTCCACGTCCTGCGGTTTACTGTTCTTTCCCCGCACCCCCTGCAACTTGCACGTCATGGCAGAGGCCTGCGGCGTCGCTAAAAGGCCCTCTCATGGTGGTGTCCGACGGTACGGCTGAAGCACAGCACGCATACTTTGGCCCTTGCTGACACGTGGCCGTCCCGGATGCGCACCTTGCCTACTTGGCACCTGACCGCAGATCGTCGCGGAGGTTTGCGCACTGGAGGACGCTATCCGAGGGGCGCGGAGGAACAGGGCGGTGCCGGTAACGAACGACAACTGAGCGGTCGCACTGTGCGCAGCTACGACTCTACCTTGAACAAGTGTACACGAAGACACATGATCGGCCTGGAGGCTATATGCCATCCGGTACACCGGGATGGCGAAACACATGTACCACGTGGTGCTCAAGTAGATTTGCGGCATGTGAACGAGTATGAGCTCAACGCATATAGGACGGCACAACCGCACTAGACGCTGAAGCCAACAACGCAAGGGTGGTACGAAGGGAGCGAGAAAGCACTACAACGCATGGTTTTGGATCGGCTTGTACAGCCTGGAAGAAGGCTTTGCACGTTTGCAGCGACGGGGCTTTGCCCACGCTGTCCTGTCGTGTGGTGTTTGTACGGAAAAGTGACAAGCGGCAGCCCTGAGGGCCACGAGAACTCGACATTGGTACTGAACGCACGTGTGGTGACATTCAGTGTTTGGCATGGTGCTCGGAATATAAGCTCGATTGGCTTCCTTGTTCTGGCACGGGCAACAGTTTTAACACGGCGTGTGCTGTGACACGCACGTGCACTGCGCGGTCTGTACTAGCTGCACGGATTGGCTGGGGTCCAATCGCAGCAGGACCTGTTCATTTGTGTCATCACGTGCCTAGGGTGCGTGGATGCTGACAGCAACACTGCTGCCCATTGGCAGGCTCCACCCCTCCATGTTGTGTCCCAGATGGGACGTGAGCTGTCTAGGACTCGAGCTGCATGCGCTTTGGTTTGGTTGACGGTGTGTGTCGGCGGCAGCGGAGTAGCGCACAGGTGGTTTCCGTATGGTTGCATGCGGGCCGCGGAATATGCATGATGACCTGCCAGGTCCTGCCCTTCATTGTACCCTTGATACATGATTCTTCACTCCATGGCTGTCGGCGGCCGCTCGTAGGTGTGCTCGCTGCTGTCAGCTTCAATTATTTCTGTGGGAGCTGGTGCATATGGCCCAGGCGCCCTTGAGAGGGTCAGCAGATCGGGTGGTGGGCATTGGAGATTCGGACTGTTTGGTTTTGCACGCAGGCAAGGTTCAGTTTGTGCGTGGTCTCGTTATAGGGGACGAGCGGCTGCCTGATGCTCGAGAAGCGTCCGGGACAACGTGAATAGGTGGCGTTCGAGGTTGTACGGCAAGGGTTGCACGTCGCGTACGACTCCTCACCGTAGCCGCGGTGCCGCTTGATACTCGCCCACGTTAGCTGACGGCGTTGCGGGTGAACTCCTACTATCCTAGTGCGTATCAGGGACGCAAAGGGGTTTGCGTGCCAGTTGCACCTTTGAAATCCGTCCTGGAGGCCATGCGGACCTAGGCTCCTTCGAGTCCTGCTGGCACAGAAACCCTAGGCTGCTCCTGTACCGCAGGAACCCCTGGGATATCCTGTTGTGATTCATGTTCCCCACGTGTAACAGGCTGGTGGACAGCCTGGGCGTAATATGCGGGTTACATGGTTGCTAAGCGAGTGGTCCCTGCCCTTGGTTACTGTAAACTGCTGCGCCACAGCCAACCAGTAGTGGTTGTGCGATCCCCTCATTAGCTCCAGAGAATGGCACACGTTGCTCCTCTATCAAGCACGGGTTGCTACGCTGGTAACATGTACGGCATGGAGTATCTGCAGGCAACAACCAACACAAGGAGGGTTCTCCTGTCCCATCGACTCTTCAGCTGTACCAGGGCGAGCGCACCAGAACCGTGCGACGGCACCACACCGTAAGCAGAGGACCCCGTGTTCCAGGCCCGCACGCCTACGATATCACCTGCATAACATCACTGCCACCACGATCACTGCACCTGATACAATAATTTTCGGCGAGTTAAGATCATCAGGGACCGTGACCTCCTAGGCTCCCACGCTAATACCGCACACATCCAGCACCGGCTTCAAGGACAGGCGCACTCAGCAAGCCTCCTGCCCAAAATTCGAGCGCACCTTGCGAGCCCAGCTCACAGGGACACGCAGCACCTCATGGGAGGCCCCCCATGGTCGCGCTGTGCAGCCCCCGTAATACCCGTTGCGCAGCGAGACACACACATAAGCTACCTTCCTAGTAACCGCCCATGCCCTCGCGGTCTAGTTGCCTTAGCTATGACCCGATACCTGCGTTGTCATCTCCTTCGCCGCATCCTGCTGCACACATAAGCCACGTGTCTTCGCCCCCTACCGATACAGCGAACGCTCCGCTCCACCCCATGCCCGTGGCCCACCATCCCCCAAGCCGCATGGTGGCACGGTGCCGTGGTGCCGTCGCCCCTACGCTTGCTAGCACAGCAGGGAGCCTGCTATGCACGGCTGACCCCCTGTTATATAATGGGCTATAGATGGAGAGCGCAGCTGGGAACACCAGCAATCTCTAAGCCCTGCAAGAAGCGCGGGACATCCCTCGGCTCACGCGCTCACTGCGTCCCTTCGTATATGCCGAGCTTCTTGAGCCTGATGTGGAGGGCAGGGAATACAAGACATGCGGTAAGCAAGCGCGCATGCAACTAAGCGTCCTATACATGATTGGTATCGGATAACGATCGCGCAACAGTTTCCATGGGCGCTTGCTGAATCACGACACCCGCTGCTCCCTGTCAGTGCGGCCCAATGGCTGCCGTGCATGGGAAGGGGGCTTGGCCCTCACCTGCTCCGGTGGACCAAGACCATGGTAACCCACACCCCTTGGCGCAGCATGCGTGTGCTTTCCAATAGCAATACACCTGTTACACGCCGTGCATGCATCTGGGCGGTGCGTTATGCCATGACCAGCTGTGCTGCACATATCCCATGGCGCTAACAGCTCCAAAGTGCCCTTAACCCACAAGCACATGTCCACTTACTCTGCCTGGAACTCGTTTGCCGCCTCCTGGTGCAGCTGCAGCGAGTACTCCTCATCCCACACCTGCGGGTGCGGAGCCGGGAAGCGCATTTTGGTGTGTTGTATTATCAAGGGCCAGACGCTTTAGGTCAAAACATTTGCACAATGCGAGCCCAAGATGACAGCCGCCAGCCAGCTGCAAGTGCAGTTAGCCTGATCTGAGCGTGACACGTGCTTGCAAATGCATGCATCAGTGGCTAGCCTCTTGAATAATCCAGTGCCTCAGTGGCTTGTCCCTTTTAATCCAGCGCAGCAGTCCAGCGCGTCACATGCACAAACAGCAAGGCACAGGTGGCATAGGAGCCCAGCGCAGCACACGCACCAGCTTGAAGCCCTGGTACTCGTTGATGCTGAGGCCCAGGGAGGCGCACCACTCGTCGTCCTCCGCAAGCAGCAGCGGATAGAACTCAAACGCGCTGCCGCTGCTGCCACCGCTGCTGCCGCTGCTGTTGGCGGTGCTTGTGGCGTTAGTGGTGGTGCTGCCTTCACTGCTCGAGGTGGTGCTGTCTGGAGGGCAGGTGATGTTAGCGGGTGAGGAGGTGCTTGGGGCTGTGGAGGACGAGGAAGAGGTGGACGAGGAGGTTTGTCCATCCGTGGTGGGGGACGAGGAGCTTTGGGTTTGGGAGCTGGTGGCGGTGGCGGCGGTGGTAATGCTGGTAGTGGTGGTGGCCTCCTTGGTGATGTAGCGGTGTGCCAGGCCGTGCTTCTGGATGAAGCTGCAACGGGAGCGTCGAGGTTGTAATAACTGATGAGAGTGTGCCAACGTGGGAATGGATAGGTTGAAGGGGCACAGGGGCAGCGTAGGAGGCCCAGTTCCAGGATGTTACCAGATCCCAACACCGTGAGCCGGCCGCACCCCAGAGAGCGGCATGCACATCCCCACAACCACCCAAAATGAGCACCGCATTAAGGTTCCGCGCAGGCCGCCCCCCGCCCCCCACCGTACCTGTACCGCGGCCCCAGCACCTGCCCCAGCGGCCGGGCCAGCAGCAGCGGGCAGCGCAGCACCGTGTCCCTGTCGCCGCCCACACTGCCGTACACGAAGCGCAGGCAGCGCTCCAGCTCGTGCGGCTTGGCGGCCAGAAGCTCGGGGCGGGCCAGCACCATGGAGCGGACCTGGGGGGTGCCGGTCAGGTGGTAGTTGGGCGTTGGGATTAGTCGGTAGGGTGTCCCACGGCGTGCGTTCCAGAGCAGCTCCCGGGCCATGCACACACCGCACACCGAGCTTGCACTTGGCCTCACATTACAAGTAGGCAGAATAACTGGAAACATGTACAGTACATGGGGAACTTTGTCAGCACGAGTATTGCGGTTAGTACCGGCGCACCTCCTCTGTGGAGAAGCCGTTGGCCAGCAGGCAGTCCAGCGCCGCCCGCACCCCCGCGGAGGCAGAGGGGCTGATGAGGAAGGCCAGCGAGGAGGACACCATGGACCGCACCTCCTCCGGCCCGACGCCTACGGCGGCCAGGGAGCGCAGCACGCCGCCGAACACCTCCTCGGGGGGGAAGCCCAGTAGGTGGGGGCACAGGCACACCTGGCGGGCCGGGGGTTGCGGAGGACTGTAGCCTAGGTGCTGCACACTGTGTGCAAGCAGCGTGCGGCTCGGAGGTCGGCTCATGCGGCAATCATAGGGAGCACATGGACTGCAAAGCTCCAGGTGCGATGCCCTACGTTGCCCTGGCCTAGCAGAGCCTGCCCTGATGCGCTTTCATGCTCAGCTGGCCTCCGACGTGCATCCCACCTCCCCGCCCTGCACAGCCCCTGCTCCCCCTCCCCCTCCCCCCTCAACCACCACATGCACCCCGCCTTTCCCACCGCGCTCCAACCCTCCCCCTACCCACCCCGTCCTCATAGCCCTGCACCCACCACGTCCGACCCAAACCCAGGCCCTCTATTCGCGACGTCCGGACTCCCTGACGCCTTGCACGGCTTCCTTGCATGTCCCACGTAACCCCAACCCCCACGTCCACCCCCCTCCCTCCCCGTGCACCCACCACGTCCGCCACCTGGCTGGTGGTGCAGCCCAGCCCCCGCAGGTAGCCCACCCACGGCTGCAGCTGCCCCTCCACGCTCTTGAGCATCACCTCCGGCCACAGCACCACCACGCGGCCCACGTCCGCCACCTGCACGGAGACACAGGCTCGAGCTCAGCCACAGGCACAGGCACACGCAAAACACCCCTTGGGTTACAGTGCCCCTGCGATCGCCAAATCGTGCGGTACGTTGTTTGTAGCTTGGGACAGTGACGCGGCTCTATCCATCCATACATTGCATGCACAAGCGCAGTGTTGTGTGTTGTGCGTTAACACACACACCTCCAGCCCCAGCGACATGAGGTAGTTGACCACCGGCCGCAGCTGCCCCTCCACGTCCCGTGCCAGCAGCTCGGGCCACACGCACAGCACGCGTGAGGCCAGCAGGTCGTCCTTGGGGCCCAGCGACTTGAGGAACGACACGACTGGAGGTGTGGCGGGTGGGGAAGAGGGGAGGGAGGGCGCGTCCGCGGAAAGGGGTGGGGATATGGAGACATTGAGGCACGACCCGGCTGGGTGTGTGGGAGGGACAGGGAGGGCGCGTGGGCGGAACGGTGTCGGGATATAGAAACGCACGAGGTGCGTGGGCTGAAGGTCGCAGCGTCGAGGACAGGCGAAGGAAGCTGGCGCGGAGTGCGCTGCTGAGAACGAAGCATGAACAAGAGGACCAGGGTCTCCAACGCACCCCGCGTTGGCCCCTCCTGCAGAGACAGCCGTGGTACAGCCCCACACATGGCCATGGTGCGACCTCGTCCCGCGCACCTGCCCCCGCCTGGAACAGCGTGGTCTCCCCTGTCATGAGCTGCGGCGGCGCGCGCAGCAGGAAGTTCTGGCAGTCACGCGGCGCCATGCCGTACACCGACAGGAAGTCCAGCCTGTACGGCACATACAACACGCACACAGGAACCGGCGAATTAAGCGTAATTAATACCGCACAAGAACGTCATGCCTTCATGTCCAGGTTGGCCCCAAGTACACAAACAGAAGGCGGGCGGCGACAGGCAGAGAGCCTTAGGCAGCCACGGAAAGTCCCCATTCTGCACATCACGCAGCACACTGGCCTGCAAGCATAGAAGTAGGGCGCGAAACTAAGAGCAAGGCCAGCAGAGTGCCAAGCAGCTTCACATTCCCCACGCACACGGCGCCCAGTTCAGCGGTACGGCAGTACTGTACTGTACGTCTCAACCCACCACCGCGACAGCACCGCAGGGTGCTCCATGAGCGCCCACTTCTTGGACAGCACGAACCACGCGTCCTGCGCACCGACGCCCGCGGCCAGCAGCGCCCTCACGGCCGGCTGCACCTGGCTGCCCGCGTCCAGGGAGGCCAGGCCGGGGTTCTGGGGGCAGCAGGGCGTAGTGGAGCATAGTAGTGGAGCGCGAAGTAACAGTGCAACGCGTCGGGGGATGGGGAAGACGCTGTCATGGCCCACACTGGCGCACAACACCTGTGAGCACACACCCCCAGTGCAGCTGCCTGGCCGGTGCACCACCTGGCACCCGCCCGTCCGACAGCCTGAACAGCATTCCCATGGCCAACCTGGTACTCGCGTCTTCCTTGTACCTCAACCCTTCTCTCCTGGCGCCCAAACGAGGTTGTAGACACCCCGAAACGAGTAACCCACAGCCGTCCCCGCTGCCCACGCTGCCCACCTGCACGGCTGCCAGCATGACTGTGGACTGGGGCACCCCCAGCTCGCGGGACAGGCACACCTCGGCAGGGGTGGGGGTGTAGCGCTCCTCCCACTCGCTCCTGCAGCAAGTGGGGGGTACGGTGATGGATTGTAAACCCGTGCTGTTGGCTAAGGCGTATCGGCGATGCCGTGGCGTGTGCAGACAGGGACCAGGGGAAGGGACGTTGCTCCTGATGGGGCTTCCCCGGGCTCTAGGTCCGTGGCTTAGCAGCAGTGCTACACGAGTCCCACACCTGTGCAACACTTTTTGAGGACACAGCTACAACACCGCCGTAACCGATGGGTGCCGCAGGCTGTGCGTTGCTGAACTCTGCTGCGGCCGGGGGTAGCCCTGCGCGCGTTACCCCACAAACCAGCCTCACCAGGTGCTATCAAGCTCCCGCAGCAGAGCGCTGCGCTTCAGGGTGTCTTTAGTTACCCTCAACTTCTCTAGCGGGTTCTCTTGCGTAAGGAAGGGGTCGTTCATGTCGTTCATGTCCGCTGGTGCGGATGCTGGAGGGCTGCACCGCTGGAGTCGTGATGTACCGTATTTTGGTGCTATATGCGTGTACTTCACTGACCTAGTGGCGTTAGAGCAGGACAAACGGCTTGGCCTTACATCCCGCCATCGCGAAGGGAGCCAGGCCAACATAGCGCGGCTGCGCGATCAGTTATGTGCTGTGCAGTCGAGTGAAACTTTTTAACCAAAGCGGAGTGGTGTGGGCGGGCACACCCAGAAGCTTACTCGGCGCGCAACTTTGTACCGTACACTGCAGGCAAACGCCCACGTGCCCAGACAAGGCCTTACAAGCCTTCCTCCTGCAGGTCATAACCAGCCACGTGCTTACCGGTATGCTTACAGCCATCCGTACAACCACATCTTGAGTGCGCCTTTGCTCCGCCTGAGTTGCCATGCCCTCGGCACACACTCCACAAGGCCCTAGCGCACAGTCAACAGCGCAGTGATGGAGGAGTACGTTCCACCATGCCACCATACAACACATGGCGGTGAAAACGTGTAATGCAAACGAGTCCCGTGCTTGTTGAGTACCTTCTGCGTGCTGCACAGGCGACTTACCCGCCGCCTCTCCTCCACCCCACCGCCCAACAGCTTCGCGCACCAACCGCTCCACCCATTCCCTCCCCCCCCCCCCCACCCTGTCATTCAATCGTGATCTTTGGCCCTCCTGTCGCCCCTCCCGCTCCCCCCGCCCCCGCCTGCCCCTGCCCTCCCTGCCGCTGCTGCTGCAGCTTGTCGTACACCCGCTGTGCGATGCTGACGTATGCGCCCGCCAGCTCCGACTGTGGGTCCGCCACCACCACTGGTGTGCCATGGTCGCTGCGCTCCTGGATGGAGGTGTGCAGCGGGACCTGAAGGGAGGGAGAGGGGAGGGAGGAAGCCAGGGGGAGGAAGGAGGACGTGGAAGCAGAGTGTTCACAGGAAGCAAAAAGGCGGCAGATGGGGCGTCGAAGACCGCGGCCTGTAGTACCGGTCCCTGCTTGTGGCATGCCGGCACCGACATGCAGCATGGTTACGATGCTCGGGCGCCAGTCCACCCTTGTCTGCTGTGCTGCGAGTGTTGCGCATAAGCTGCGCAAGGAGCACGGCGCACCTGGCCGATGACCTCCACCCCGTAGTCCTTTGCCGCCCGCTCCACGCCGCCGTGCCCGAACACGTGCTCCACGTGGCCGCAGCGGGGGCAGGCGTGGTACGACATGTTCTCCACCAGCCCCAGCAGCGGGACGCGCATCTTGAGGAACATCTGGGCGCCCCTGCGGCAGTGGGACAGGGACAGGGCAGGGCGTGCAGGTGCCATCCGCGGCAGGCGTGAGGCTAGGTAGACTGCGGTGGCTGAAGCTAAATTGGAGACTGTTATACGTTGTGGTCGGGTTTACAGGGGCAAGGCTGAAGAGGCCAAGACGGGGACAGGAGTTCAGCATAACGCAGCGATGGCAAACGGCCAATAGGGATCCTGCTTGCGTTGCACAACGAATCCCTCGCTTGCATCTTGGTGGTCGTAGCAGGAGCCCAGGGCATTCCGTAACACGACTGCGCAGCTCTCCACCGGTACCCACCGGCGCACGTCAATGATTGCCACGCCTTGCTTGAACGATCCGCAACCCTCGCACATTGGCGCGTGGTAGAGGAATCACTTGTTCATGTAGGACGCCCTACACCCACCTGCGCACGTCAATGAGCGCCACGTCTTGCGGCGTGGACACCAGCACCGCCCCAGACAGAGGGATGCGCTGACCCAGGTTGATCTGCGCGTCGCCAGTGCCTGGGGGAGGAGGGGCGCACAAGGCACCAGGACCAGCAACATGCCGGACAGCGCAGGCCGTCACCTCAAGTGCAAAGGGTGGAATGTAAAGAGTGCAGTCGCCGCTGTGCAACGGAACCCACCGCCATGAGCGGGTTCGAGGTGGGCCCCACCCACTCGTAGGCACACCCCTAGAGTATTAGCCAGTCTAGGATAAAAGTTAAGCCGTTGTGGGACGGAACTTGGTCTTGATGGAGTTGTGGACATGTCCGTGCAGATTATTGACCCTATGGTTTGCAACGCCCGCATGCAGGTGCCCAGCGCACCGCAACCCAATGGCCTGCGCCGTACGACACCGCCCCGCACGCTGCTCCCCCCCTTCCCCCCCCCCGCCCCCCCCCACGCACCCGGCGGCATGTCCACCACCAGCACGTCCAGCGGCCCCCAGGCGGTGCCGAACAGCATCTTGTCGAACGCGCTGTTGGTCATGGGGCCGCGCCACACCACCGGCTCGTCACCCTGCGGTTGGGAGGCGGTTGGGGTTAGGTGCTGCAGGGTGTCTGGCCAGGCAGGCATGGTGGTAACTACCGTTGCTACAGCAAGGTTCGGCTTTCAGGCATGGGGACGCGCCCACAGGCCACGGCCGCTGTCACACCCTCGTGCAGGGTGCCTTGCCGTATCCCAGAGCGTGACTTGCTGGTGAGTCCCCATGACTAAGCCGTCTCAGGTCGGAAGCCCCAGCCCCCGCCCCCGCCCCTACCTCCAGGAACAAGCCGAAGGACATGCACTTGACCCTGTAGTTGTCCTTGGGCAGCATCAGCGGCTGGGAGCCTGGCGGGTGTTGCATAACATGATGGGGCAGACTAGGTCACCAGGCAGGCCGCCAGTTGCGGGGGGGGGGACACATCTAATGGAGCCACTCACTGCCCAGCACCGTTGAGCGTCAACCAGGCAACACGAATTTCACTACCGAAACTGGCTGGATGCGCACACGACCACCCTTTCTTGTGGTGTAGAATGCGAAACACTTGTGAACCACACTCTGAGGCGTTAGCCCCACCGTGTTGGTCCACCGCCGGCTTGCCCCGCACGTTCATGAGGGTGGGTATGGAGGGGCCGTGAATGTCGGCGTCCAGCAGACCCACGCGCAGGCCCAGGCGCGTGGCCAGCGCTACGGCCACGTTGACTGCGCGTTGACCGCCGTACGGCGTTGACCGTCGCAAGTACGACCGGACGTAGCAGCGCAGCCCGGATGCCGTACATGGTTGGGGTTTGAGGCAGGAGGGCGTGTGGTGGTGGTGGTGGTGGGCATGGCAGCTTAGCGCAGGCGTAGCCGTTCGGCAAGAGGTGTCTCGCTCACAGGCATGAGCCCGGGGGCTATCAGGCTCGCTGGCAGCTAGAGACATCGCAGTGTTATGAGCAGACGCGACGTGTTTTCCCGTGCGTGTCGACGCAGCATGCCGCCAGTCAGGTGCGCATGCTGCACGGCAGGCCGCTCTCTACGTCGTGCCCACGCAGCATGGCCGTTTCCATACCCGACACAACTGCGACAGACACTCACAACCTGGATGGTATGAGAGTGTCAGATACTGAACCGAGTGACACGTGGCACAGTGTGTCCAACCGCTTAACACCATCCTCCAGGTGCCCACCCCCACCGCTGCCCACCTGCCGTTGTGGACTTCCCCACACCTCCCTTGGCGGATGTTATGGCAACAATGTGGTTAACCTCGCTAAGACCCAGTTTCTTCTGCTGCTGAGGCTGCTGTGATGCTCCGGCGCGGCCTGCAGACGGCCTGCCTCCGCCAGGGGCCCCCGCAGTCGCAAACCGCACCGATACAGCGGGTAGAAGCCATCCCGGGGCTGCTGCATGTGAAGTAAATGCCTTAGTGTAGGCCAATAAGTCTTTTACGCCATGCCATTGCATGGCGGATGTCAAGTCACTGCGATGGGTGCGACAAAGTGGCTAATCGTCGCGTGTTGTGCAGCTAAACCTTGTCACAGGCGTAAGCGAACGACTATGCTAAAAGAGCTGTCAGCAGCATATAAGTATGCCCTTGCTTCAATGCAGTTATGAGCAACTGCATGCCGGCGCGCACAGCACGATGACTGTGCCAGAGAGGCATGGGGACGTCGCCATGAGGGTGGGCTAATATGAAACGGTGCGTCCCAGCTGCGCTGCGTCCTTTTGACTAGTGCACCAGGGCGCGGGTGCACTAGCGAGCGGAGCTGACTGGCTTCGCCTGCTCCGCTGAAAGGTCTCGTGCGCACTCCGGTACCGTCTGTACGACAGAGGCACGGACGATCTGGGAGCAGGGGGAGTGGAGGTACGGAGGCTGACCCCAAACCCAGCGGTACGCTTCCTTGACTTGTCTCCACCCTTCGTGATTTTATACCAATAGCATCTTAGCCGCATGCTGCCTGCTGTACGCACTGCATGTGGCCTGACGTCAGGCTGGGCCATCAAGGCTGGAGTGCAGGAATCAACAATGTTACGTGCTACGTGTCTTGCTTTAAGGGCATAACCTAGCACAAAGCACGTTGGCACGGCCTCTTCGCCTCAGATCACCAACAGGTACGTGCAGGAAGCCGCGTACATGGTCCGAAGCAGCCCTAACACCGCGTACATGGTCCGAAGCAGCCCTAACACGAGTAAGCCTGCACCACTAATCGGTCCAGTCCTCAAGCGTAAAAAACAGCAACTACTGCAGTCTACCTGTGCCCAAGCGCCGAACACCATGGACAACACCTAAACAGTTTAACTCGTCACTGATCCATTCTACGCTGCGCTCTCCTTTTAACACGCACTCCCCCGCCGCTCACCCCATCACGCTCACACGTGCCGACAGCAGCCCCAGCTTGCGGCTCACCTTGACGCCGTCAGCCTTGCCGTACTCCCGGCCCCCGGGCAGCGGCACACCGAACACCTGCTCCCGCCCCCCCGCCCCCGCCTTCCCCCCACCCTTGCCCGTCACACGGACCACCAGCACGCCGCCCGCCTCAACCGCCACGCTGACGGCCGCCTCCTCCGCTGCCGGCAGCGGCCCCGGCGCCGCCACATCCACCGTCACCCACCGCGGTGCGCCCTTGGACCTCCGCTCCACCGCCACCTCCCCGCGCCACTGCCCAGTGCCCCCCGCCACGCCAGAAGGCGCCTTACCAACCCCTGCATCTCCACCTCCGGCCGCCCCTGGCTGCCCCACCTGCTCCAGCATCCCAAGGCCCACACCGCCCCCAAACGCCTCCCCCCGCGGGTGCAGCCGCCACCGCACAGGCGCATCCACACCACCACCACCACCACCGCCGCCCGCCTGCCTCCCTACTGCCCCGGCGACCTCTTTCAGCTCCCTCACCATCACCGACCGTCCCAGGACGACCAGCGTCCCCGCCGCCTGCCCCTTGCCCTTCCCCTGCCCCGCCCCGCCCACAGCGCACAGCGTCACGTGCCACGTGCCGCACTGCTCCACGATGCCCGCAGGCAGCAGCACGTGCGCAACCGCGTGCTCCTCATCCCACGCAAACGCACACATCAGCTGCTTCACCACCGACCCCCCTGCTCCCCCTCCTACCGGCACTTCAGCCCCACATGCCAGGCCCTCCTTGCTGAACGCCAGCACCAGCGGCACACTGCCCACCGCCAGCAACGCAATGCCCGGCTGCGCGTCGTACGACACCCGCCGTACGGCAACGGGCGCCGTACGGCCAGCTGCCTGCAGCTGCGCGTGCAGCGTGAGCTCCCACTTGAACAGCTGCGCGATGCCGCTGGGGTCGCAGCGCAGGAGGGTGCGGATGAAGGGGTCGGTGTGGTGGGGGCCCAGGGCCAGGTGCACCAGGTGCAGCAGGGCGAGCGGGGGCCCGCCGGCAGGGGCGGCGCTGGTGGCGGGCGGCGGCGGGTCCAGCAGCCGCTTGGCGGCGGGCAGCAGCTCCAGCAGCAGCCGTGTGGGGGTCACCCAGGAGGACGCAGCCCTGGTGGCAATGCTCGTGGGTGTTGGGGCAGTTGGGGTAGGGGAGGAGGTGCTTGGTGGGGAGGTTGAGTGCGAGGTGGATGGGGCGGCGGGCGCCCACTCGAGGCGCAGCGCGTTGGCGTTGCCGGCCACCGGCTGCCCGCCGCGCAGCTCCAGCCCCAGCACCTGCTCGAAGGCACCCAGGGACACTGTCAGCTGGCTGCCCGCAAACTCGGACGCAGCAGCAGCGTGAGCTGCAGTGGAGCCCTTCGCCGCTGCGCCGGGGCCAGCGCCCTTGCTGGCGGCGGGCTGCTGGGCCAGCCAGGTGCCGTACCCCAGGATGCTCTCGGTGCGCAGCCGCGCGTGCGGCAGCGGACGCAGCAGCGGCGCCGCCGCCGTCGCCAGCGCCTGCAGCGACACGTAGTCGGCCACGTTGCTGCAGTCGATGACGTCAAATTGCGGCGGGGCAGCCGTCGATGAGCAAGACCCGCAGTCGCTGCCGCTGCCGGTGCTGCTGCCACTGCTGCTGGTGCTGGTGCTGGTGCTGGGTGCGGTGGTCATGACTGCAAGCACGTCCCCGGGCACCAAAGTTACCGTGGCGGCGCCGCTACGCAGGGCGGCGGCGGTGGCGGCTAGCTGCGGCCGCAGGGTGGCCAGCAGGCGGGGCCAGGCGGAGGGGCCGGCGCCCAGCGGCACGGCGCGGAAGATGGAGGAGGAGAAGTAGGCCTGCGTGCGGTGGGACGTGGGGAAAGGGCAGCAGCAGAAACAAGTGAGCAGCGCGCTGAGAGGGCACAGGATGGTGCACCAAGCGTGCGCGTCAGCTGCAAAGGACCGTAGAGATGGGGTGGCGTCACTTCACGAAACAGGGTTGCACTGCAGCGAACAGCAAGAAATCTCGGCTCGAAAGGACTCAAGCTCGTGTTGCAAATTTTCTTAAGAACTGTCACTCACCGTGTATTGCAGCTCCGGGGCCGACAGGAAGGTGGGGTTGAGCGACAACGCCGCCCCCGCCCCCGCCCCCACCCCCATGCCACCCCCGGGTCCGTCCGCCCTCTTCAGGCTGCCGCTCCGCACGTACTGCTCCACCTCGCCCCGCACCTGCGCCGCCACCGCCCGCCCCGCGCTGCCCTCCACCGCCTCCACGGATAGCTGCACCGCCCGCTCCCGGGCAATCTCTGCCACCGCGCTGAGCCCGCCCCCCAGCCGCTCCTCCCTTTGCTCCAACACGTCCTCCAAACCCATCCCGCACTCCGCCCACGCCTGGATAGCGCCCCGCAACGCAGCCTCCGCCGAGCCCCCGCTTCCACCAGCTGCTGCACTCGGCTCCGCCGCAACCTGGCCGTGTCCCCCGTCCCTCCCCTGCTCCTCTAGCGACCACGCAGCCCGAAGCCATGCAGGCCACGGGCCGTACGCCAGTGCCCTGAGCGTAGCTTCCAGCATCTGCGCAGTGTACGGCGTGAGGCCGTGGCTAGCCCACACCTCCAGCACCTCCTCCGCCCCGGTCAGCTGCTCCCCGAGCCCGTCCCCGCCGCCGCCCATGCTCGCGTCCAAGCCCATGCCCGCTGCCTCCGCCGCCGCCACCGCCAGGTGCAGCAGCACGGCGTTGCGCGCCAACATGGCTAGGTTGCCGTCGTTGAGCACCAGGTGCAGCACAGGGGCGGGAGCGAGGGCAGGGGCGGAGGCAGCGCTGTGGCGGCCCATGACGCCCTGCACTGTGGCGACGACGTTGCGGATGTCGCCGCACGCCGCCAGCAGGACGCGCAGGGGAGGCCCGGCGGCGGCGTCAGCGCCGCTCGAGGCCGTCACGTCTGCGCCCATGGTGTTGCCGATGGCGTAGAACTCGTGGGCGGTGGGCGCCCAGGCGGCCTGGGGGAAGGTGTGGCCCGTGCGCTGGAGCAGCGCAGCGTGCGGCAGCCGCCGCCGCGCCGCCGCCGCCGGCCCGGGCGCATAGGGACCGCCGCCACCACCTCCGCCGTCCCGCGCCCGAGCTGGCACGCCCCCGCTACTCCTGCTGCCGCTCCCATCCGCCAAGTCTTCGCCACCTTCGTCCAGCTTCAGCCAGTGCGGCAGCCGAGCCGCCAGCTCCTCCACAGTTGGAAACAGCAGCGCCTCAGGCCGCGCTGCCTCCCTTGCACCATCCCCCAGCCCTACCCCCACCCCACGCGCCACCCTGGCCCCGGCCCTGCCCCTCCCACCGCCCCTGCCGGCCCCGGCCCCCTTTCCACCCTTCCCTCCCACCCCAGGCAGCTCGTGGTAGCTGTTCCTCTCCGCCACTACCGGCTTGCTCCAGATGCCCATCCTCCGCAACGCCCCAGGCAGCACCAACGCATCCCCGCTGCGCCGCAGCTCCTCCACCACCGCCAGCTCCTCAGGGCCCACCAACGCACAGCCCACCACCCGCACAGTGCCGCCGTAATTGAACCCCACCTGCACCCCGCTCTGCCTCCGCTGCGCCAACGGCAGGCCCGACCTGGCCAACCAGTCCGACTGCGACTGGCCGCCGTTGTAGATCACCTGGCAGCCCATGACGGCCGCGTCCGAGGTCCCCTTGACAAAGATGCAGTACGGGTCGTTCCGTTCGAACCTGCAGCTGCGCGCCACCAGGCTGGCGCCCATGTCCACGGACACGCCGAACTCGCGGGAGCCGCTGATGGTGCAGCGGACCAGCTCCGCCTGCAGCTGCGTGCCACGTGCCTTGCCCCACGCCTCCGCCTCCTCCGTGGCACGTGCCGCCGAGGCAGAGCGGTTGGCCTTGCGCGGGTCCTCCATCACGTTCTGCAGCTCCGTAGCCGTGTTGGTGTATGTGCCGGTGAGCAGTACGCCCTCGCGCTTGGAGCCCTGTACGACACAGTCGTACAGCGTGACGGACTTGGCGCCGCCGTACGCGCACACGCCCTGGCGGCACTCGGTCATGGTGGTACGGCAGGCGATGACCTCACTGCCCTGCCGCACCTACAGAGTTGGAGAACGGGCGTGGTGCGTACGGCAACATTAGCTCAAGTGTGAGGGGTATGCTGTCATTGGCGGACAGGCAAGCGAGTCAGCGTGCGAAGTACAACAACCCGCACATGCCCCGCCCCGGCAAGGTGGGTGGACCAGGTGGTTAAGCGTATCGAGCTAGCGACAGCCATGCCCGGTGTGCCTCGCCGCAGCACCGGCGGTGCCTCCGCTGCCGCCTTACCTCGACAGCCTGCCCGGTCGTACGCGTGAAGGTGCAGCCGTACAGGCGAGCGCTGGCCTCGTCCGTCACCAGTAGCCCAACCTCGCTGTAGTCCTCCACACGGCAGTGGACCATGGTCAGCTGCGCGCCCGAGCCCGAAGCGCAGGCAGCCGCGCATCGGCCGTTGCCCTCCAGCCGCATGTTGACGAGGGTGACGCGAGGTGTGCGCTCTGGAAGCCATATTGCATGGGAGCCCATGAAGGAGGGCTTGAGCAGGACGTCGCCGAGGCCGAGGAGGGTGTACGAGCCGGTTCCGGAGCCGTAGCGCGGGACGGGCGGAACGGTGGTGGTTGTGTAGGTGCCGGGCTTGAGAACAACCAGCTCGACTCCTCGTTTTATGGCGTCTGACACCTCGGTCCACGATGAGGCTGTTGCGACCTTCCGGGAGGGGTCTGTCGGTAAATCGAGCAGTGCGACCGCGTGAGGCGCTGCTTTGCGGCTGCGAGCTGTTGCTGTGGCATGCTGGATCGCTTCATACGTCTCAATTATGTCAGAAGTGCGGGCCGCGGCGTCCCATAGGGCGTATGCAGCAGCGATGGCTGTTCCCGCGGCGACATCGTCGGGAGGCAAAGCCTTTGCGAGCCGGAAGTGCGCCTTGGCATGACATGGATCATGCTTGAGGCACTCCCGGCAGTCAGCTGCCGCCTTGGCAAGCTGCCCAAGCTTGAGGTAGCATGCCGCTCGGTTGGCCAACAGGGTTGAGCGCTGAGCTGCCTGATCGGTGCTCATACATGGCAAACCCCTTGTCTGCTCCAAGCCTTCTGTGTAGCACTGGGCGGCCTCGGCATACTCGCCGGCACTGAAGTGCTGGTTACCCCTGTCGCGTGGCGTCGCCATGAAGGCAGCATACCGACGCCCGAAAAGTATGAGCACAGCTTCCGCAAAGAACTGCGACAGACAGCTGCACTGCAGGAGCATTGTCCCAGTACCACATCGGGATCTGTCAAGTACAAGAGGGCCCTCACCGGTCCTCACGGGTCGGCACAGGGGGGCCTAGCTTGGAACGTTGTCTCCTGTACTGTGAGCACGAGCGGGTCACGCACGCGGTGTGTCTCGATCCGGCTCGAAGGAGCGCCTCTGGTTCGGCTCTTACACGCAGTGTACACCAAGTCTCACGTAGCGGCCACACATTTATATTGACATGGCTACGTGCGCGTCCAAGCACCCTACCCGCGGCACCAACACCACCGCACATCACCTCAGTCAGTTCCACTTGGCACGCTTTCAACGCACACATGCGTTCGGCAGCCCCGGCAGTCACCACCTGGCCATCTAGTAGCTATCCCCGCAGCCTTCTTGCTTCCTCACTCCAGGGCTCCACAACTCCTGTCAAACAAGCCACCTCACCACCCAACCCAAGCCCTCCGCCCCGCATTCCCCACCCCATCCCCACACCCGCCTCCCCGCGCATTCATTACTTCTTGTTTAGCAGCTGCTTTGCATTGGCCTGCTGCTGTAGCAGCGCCTCGCTGGTGTACTTCGCGAGCAGGTCGTTGCGCTTCATCTCCAGGATCTTGGCCTCGATGGCCTGCTGGTCGGGCAGCGGCACGTAGGCCACGAAGCGCGCCCCCTCCTCCTCGCCGCCAGCGCCGCCGCGCGCCCCCGCCGAGGTGGCCGCCAGCGCCTGCTGCCGCTCGTGCTCCTTCTCCTCCCACTCCAGGACCGCCTGGTGGCGACAGGGCGGGGCGAAGTAGTGACGAATGGGCGGGTGGTACAGCGGTTGGGTACAAGGGGCCAGTGGTTGGGTGTTGGGAGCTCGTGCGGGGCTGGGAGCGTGGAAGCCGTGTGACAGGGGCCAGCACAAGGCTCTCGGGGAAGCGGCATGCAGGGGAAAGGGGTGCGGTAGCAATGGCCATGACATGTGGACAAGAGGACAAGTACGCCAACCTGTCCCCACCTGCGCCCGGATGACCTTCTCCGCCTCCGTCTCCACGCGCTCCAGCACTCCGTCCTCCTCGTCCCTGGGGGAGGGCAGGGGCCAGCGTGGCGGTGAGACACCACGGGCGCCAGGCGCGTGCCGGGGTCTGCTTTCCATGCATCGAATCTGGGTCCCCTGCATGCCAAAACGTAAAATGTCGCAGCACATGACGCCCAGCGCCCGGCCGTAACCCAGCAACTCCCACGCTGGCCCCTGCGCCAGGGCCCTACCCACATCCCGGGCCTTGGCCCCGCAGCCCCCGCTGTCATCCTTGATGTGGTGGTCCAGTATGCAGGTTACGGGATACAGTCCTCGCTGCCCGCACCTGAAGCCGTAGTAGTCCGGGTCGATGGCCTTGTGCATCTGGTACCTGGACCGCCGCGCCACCTTGACCGGCTCCGTCTCGAACAGCTCCTTGACGCCCGGCAGCTTCTTGGCGGCTCCGAAGTACGTGTAGCCGCGACCCTTGCCTGGGGCCCGGGACGGCACAGGCGGCGAACGGGGCGGGGGAAAGACACCTCAGCAGGGCGTTCACGGGCTGACGCGCCTGCATATGCAGCAAGTACAGCATTAGGTCCACGGGCCAAGGGAATCTGGGACCGGTATGCTGGCTGAGCCCGGGTCGGAGGGCCTGAACCGGCGTCGCGCAGCCGCCAGCTGGACAGCCAGGGGTGGCGCTCATTGAAGGCGTCCTTATGTGTGCTAACCAACCAGCTGTCCGCCGTAGGTTGCTGTGTGCCGTACAGACCTGCCAGCAGCGTCCAGCCCGGCCGCCCCGGTCCCGCCAGAAGCAAACCCCTCCCTACCGTCTCCCACGTTCACCTGTCAGCTCGGCTACTTCTCTCCCCTTGCTGTCCGTCACGTTGCCGCCCGCCCGCGAGTAGTCCGGTCCGCCCAGCTCCTTGATGCGCCGCTCCCAGTGCCCCTTCTCGCGTATGAGCTTGTTGATCTCATCGTTCAGGTCGCGAATCCTGAGGTGTAAGGCGAAAGCGCATAGGTGGCGAGACGGGCGCTTGCTTGCGGCAACTTCCCAGTGCATGCAGGATGCACTGCTAACACTGCCGTGCCGTACTGGACCTCAACACCAAACACGGCCCGCACCCTGGCATAGAAAAGATATTGCCGCTGCAGATCCCGCTCGGAAGTCTTCAATAGTGCCGACCGGCATGCACCATGTGCAGCGGTCCTCCAAGGGACGTCCCTATGACCCCGTCCCCATACATGCAATGCACGTGGCAAGGGTACCCGTACAGCCGACGGAGCCTCCCCATGGGTGACAACGCCAATAGTTATCCCCCGCAGGCCCCTACCGTTGTCCCAACATTACGATAGCCTTAATGTGCACTAGCTCGCAAGCAAGGGTCGACAGCAGCACCGTAGCAGGGCACGGACGGAAGGATCGCAGGGTGGTCGCAATTTCCCGTGACACATACCAACTGCTTGCGCCAAATCCCTCGCCCTTTAGACCGAAGTATCCGGCATCAGATGGGTACTGCGTGTAGTCACTTGCGTCGGATGGCCGTAAAAGCCTCCAGGTGCCCCATCCACCCATAACCCCCCCCCCCCCCCCCCCCCCCCCCCCCCTAACCCCCCGGTTCCCCCCCCCGTTCCCCCACCCCCCCCTTCCCTATTTCCCAAACCCTCTTTCCCCCCCCCCCCCCAAAATTTTGGCG
>VFQN01003675.1_pt1 | contig 21495 bp, 33 predicted proteins | sample 3512371 | NCBI WGS metagenome assembly VFQN01 (sample SAMN10412370, study PRJNA504923) | tailings metagenome | isolation source: Replicate 2 from Balatoc abandoned mine | place: Philippines: Itogon, Benguet | collected 2017-08-28
ACCCGGGTTGGAAATCCCGGGAAAGTCGGTCTAAGAACCAACTTTCGCGCCCCGATCCTTACCATGTGAGTGCGCGGGGTGGGCTCGACTGCCAGCACTACTTACGCGTCAGGCGAGGGTTGGCCACATGCTAGGCCTGGTTACTTGCCAAGGTGGTGCCGGAGAGGGTCATTTATGCGAATTGGGACGTTGTGGTACCGGCAGATTAAAACCAAACTGCCAGCATTGCCGCGCTGGCTGGGTGATCAACGCTTGCACTCCCCCCCGCACCCGCCCCCATCGATCCTCCCCCACCTGCTGCACCGCCAGCTGGGTTAAGGTCTCCGGGGGCTGGAACAAGTGCAGGCTGGACTTCCCATAATAGTTGGCAAGCAGAAGCAGGGCGTATTCCTGCTCGCCCCGCTTTAAGGGCACTATGGCAGCTGCTTGTGCTGCGTTGGTGGTCAGAGCACCAACGTGGTGTAACTGCACGTCGAACTGGGCCTGCTGAACGTGCAACGCGTAGTCAAGTTTGGAGACCGCCATGAAGGAGTGATGATGCACAAGGAAAAGCGTCACAAGACCCCGTACCCCAAGCACCAGGATCAGTCCTGTTCGCAAGCTCAGCCCCGGGAGCATCTCCGGGTCTCCACGCGCCGTTAGCCGAGGAGGCGCACGCATGTCGCAGGGCCTTACAAAGTCAAAGGCATGTTACAGCCATCGGTTGCTGGCAGCGGCGCGGCCCGGCCGGGAGTGGGCGTTGTGGCCCTGCCACTACAGAAACAGCTTCCCTGCTTACCACTTCCAGGGATTCGCTTGCCAACACCGTGCCCAGCACGCCCGGCACCCACACCTAATTACGATGGCATGCTAACGCTATGTGCCCAGAGATGCGTGTCAGGACGATCCAAGGCGTCATATTGTGTCCTTCCCTGCAACCTACTCCGTCCAGGGGAGCCCCCTGGCTGCGTCTGCTGCTTGCTTCAGTTCTTTGCATGTCGGCTTAGCGTGGCAGCATTGCTCGCGGCCAGGACAGTGCTTGCCGAGCACCGCGTGCACACTGGACACTTTCCTCAAGCACTACCACCTCAGACAAGGTCAGCCACATCAGCACACCGCAGTCCTTGCGGACAACGCAGCCCAGCAGCCGTACACCCGCAGCCGTACTCCGTCCGCAACACCCCCACGCTGCTGTCCCTCTAACCCAAGTACGTCCACCAGGGCCTTTCCTTCCACCCCAGCTTACCGCCGCGTCACATGCGATACCCTGTACACGTGTGTCAGGGGCCCCTCGAACGACCCCGTCGCATTGCTGTCCCCAGTTGCCACCAGGTACCCCGCCCCGCCCACCACGCCGTACGCCAGACCTGTGAGGCACTCCCCTGTCAGGTGCCCCGCCTCCTCCCACCGCTGCCTCCCCGCCCGCCACGCCAGCACCGGCGACCGCTCATCCCCGCTGCAGCTGTCCTTCTCCCCACGGTTCGCAAACACCAGCAGGTCCTCGCCCTCCACGTGCGCGTGCCGCACGTCGTGCGCGCCACGTGTTGGTACGGACTGGTGCAGCAGGAACCTGTCCACGTGCATGTCGTACCGCCAGATGGTGCTGTTGGTGTCGTACTGGTCGCCCAGCTGGGCGTTGGCCACCGCTAGGAACAGGGAGCCGCCGACCGTGAAGCACGCGCCGCCGTGCGCCCCCGCCGTGGGTAGGGACTGCAGCATGGAGAACTGCCGCCGGGCCTCGTTCCACCTGGGGCGGATGATAAGGCAAGCGTGCAGGTAGGAGCAGGGAGAGGCGGAAGCTGGACGCAGGTCAAGGGGGCGTGGGGAGGACTGCGTATGAAAGGGCCGTACGGCTGACGTGTGGAGTACAGGGTTGCAGGAATCCAGCGCAGCCAAGTGCAAGGTGTGGCTGAAGTAGGGCAGGGTGCGCAGTCTGGCGCTGGAACGCAGGAACAGGATGCCTGTGCCCAGGGTGCTATCTGCTTCTGCTCTGCGTTGCGCTTGCGATGATACACCAGTGGTCAGAGCATTGCATGACTGTCATGAATGCTGTACCATGCAGGACTCCATTTTGTTGTTCCACAACAGGGTGCTACCGCATGCTAACATAGAGTGAGAGCAAGCACCAACCGCGCTACCTGCTCAGCCCTGTTGCTGCCCAGCGAAAATCCGGCGGTAAGGGTGTCGCTGGTGTTAGGGTCGCTGATGCACCCGTATGCACCAGTACTGCTTATAGTATGAACCCTCCCACGCCCCCTCCACAATGGCTCACCTATACACAAGCGAGCGAGTGGAGAACCCGTTATCGTAGTACGACAGGCCCACCAGGAATAGGTCTCTCGCCCCGCTACTGCTACCGCTGCTGCTGCTGCTGCTGCTGCTGCCGCCGCCTTTGCTATTCGCGCCGCTGCTTGCGCCTGCGGACACCCCCTGTCCGTTGCTGCCGCTGCTACTGCTGCCGGTGCTGCTGCTCGCACCCCCGCCGGTGCCGCCAAAGCCCCACGCGCACGTGGCAAGCGCCGACACGCCCGGCAGCCGCGCCCGCTGCACCTCAGTGGTACGCAGCGCGCCGTCCTCCGACACCGACAGCCCATACACGCTCAGCGTACTGCCTGTGTACTCCGCAACGGCCAACAGCGCCTGGCCGCGCGGCGTGGTCATGGAGGGCACGGAGCTGGCACCGGCCGCCGGCAGCGCGGCAGCTGCCTTGAAGCCCCAGTCCGGCAGCTGCTGCTGTGAGGCCGTTTCCAGCTGCTCCAGCTCGTATATGACCACGCCCTGCTTGCCCTGCTGGTCCTTGATGCAGTGATTGGCCACCGCGGCCCACTGCCTGCCGCCCAGCTCCCAGGTGGCCCACGAGTGCCCGCAGTCGGTCTGGGCGGCGGCGAATGCGGGGTGTGGGTTGAGTGCGCGGGGTGGGCTCGACTGCCAGCACTACTTATGCGTCAGGCGAGCGTTGGCCACACGCTAGGCCTGTTTACTTGCCAAGGCGGTGCCGGAGAGGGTCATGTATGCGAATTGGGATGTTGTGTGACCGCGTGCACCAGTGCACCACCCCCCCAACCCCAACCCCACCTGCAGCACCGCCAGCTGGGTTAAGGTCTCCGGGGGCTGGAACAGGTGCAGGCTTGACTTGCCATAGTAGTTGGCAAGCAGGAGCAGGGCATACTCCTGCTCGCCCCGCTTTAAGGGCACTATGGCAGCTGCTTGTGCTGCGTTGGTGGTCAGAGCACCAACGTGGTGTAACTGCACGTCGAACTGGGCCTGCTGAACGTGCAACGCGTAGTCAAACTTGGAGACCGCCACGAAGGAGTGATGATGCACCAGGAAGAGCGTCACAAGACTCCATACTCCAAGCACCAGGATCAGTCCTGTTCGCAACCAGGTTGGTGGTCAGCGCAGCAACGTCTGGCGGGACGCAGCCCATCGTGGTCTACCTGTTCGCAAGCTCAGCCCCGGAAGCATCTCCGGGTCTCCACGCGCAGCTCGCCGAGGAGGCGCACGCATGTCGCAGGGCTTTACAAAGTCAAAGGCATATTACAGCCATTCTATTCACTCCTTACAGAATCATTCCTGTTGTCAGTCTAGGTGTGGCATCGCCGGTTCATTCCGTGCCTCCCTGCCTCGACAATAGCCAGGCCGATGCCATGCTTCATGTCCCGTACATATACCGCATATGTATATGAAGGCTCCTGTAAATAGATGCCGTATAGGCACCTGCCCCGGCACGTGAGCCCAATCCTGCGGTCTGGGGAACAAGGTTGCGCCAGGTCGTGTCCCCAACGCACTGGTCATATGGGTACACCTTACTTGTGCCACACTGCCAACAACAAAAGCACCGCCCAATCACTTCTCCAAGTTCGGTCCGGAGAACCTGGTGCCAATGCGCCTGAAGCTAGCACTCTATCCCCAGGGGAGTCCCCTGCTCTAACCCGTACAACGGTCTTACTCCTACAACGGTCTTACATCCACCGCTTGCCAGGGCGAGCACTGCGCTGAGCGGCCGGCTGCTGCGCCCCTGCCCCCCTCAACACCGCAGCAGCCCTGCCCCGAGCATGCTGCGCATTTGTCCCTGCCCCCTGGTCGCGCCCCGCCGTACCCTCGGACACAACCCGCGTGTCCGAGTCCAGCTGCACCTCAACAGCTCCGTCGCACCCCGCACCGCCTTTACCAGCCCGCCCAGCCCCAGTTGCAAAGGCGGCTGTCCCGGTCCCTGTCGCAGCAGCCGTCGCAGTACCGAGGTACCTTCCGTCGGGGCGACGTGATCGGTGCACGGTGGGTTGAGCCACGTCAGTCCCTGCAGGCGCCGGCTGGGAGGCCCGCACCTGGCCAGGCGCAGGGGCGTTGCCAGCACCGGCGTTCCCGGGGCTGCGGGGAACCGCCTGGCCTTGGGGCAGCTGGTACTTGGACGGCTTGAGTAACCGGCTGGGAACCGCCTTGGCCAGACCTGGCCCCGCCGCCGTTGCCTCCGCCCGCTTGCCTGCGGCGCCTGCCACGGGGGCCGCTTGCTGCCCACCGGCCGCCTGGCTGCTGCCAGACTTGCTGCCCACAGCTGGCTGCCCACCGGAGGCGGGGGCTCCACCAAGCTGCGGGGTGCGGAAGGTGGTCTGCAGCGGCAAGGCCCCCTTCCCATGCGCGTTCGCCCCCGGCACCGCAGGCTCGATCCCACTCCTGGCTGCCGCCTGCCCGCCCTTGACAGCGCTGGAGCAGTTGGGCGCGCAGTCCGCGACCTGGGGCCTTGCCCCCTGGTCTGCCCACAAGTCGCTGTCCCGGGCTATGCTGCCGCAGCTCGGCCTCCCGTCCCGTGGACTGCTGCCGCCCGTGTCCTCCCCATTCCTCTCAACGTACCCCTCCTCTCCCACCACAGACGTACTGCTAGGGCGACCATTGCCATTCCCGAACAGCAGCTGCGAGGAGCGCTGCGCCTCACGCTGTGGCGCAGGTTGCCCTACAGCAAGCGAACAGGGCGTGGTGTCTCCAACACCAACAAGAGGAGCAGGCCCCTGCCGTGCTTGCTGTGGCGTCCCGGCTTGCCCAAGCGCAGGGTCCAGGGTACTCTCGCTGAGGCGCCAGGACAGCGACATGCGCTCCAGCTGCTCCCCCAGTCCCACGGCGCCGCTGGTGTCCGAGGTGGTGGTGAAGCACCTGGGCACGTGGCGCTGCACGCTGGGCGGCTCGGCGGGCATGGGGCTGGTGTCGGCCACGGGCGAGGTGCAGTCGCAGCTGTCCGCGCTGTCCAGGCGGGCCATGGTGTAGCGCAGGGACGGGCTGGCGCCCGGCCGCCCCGCCCCGCCTGTCGAGGGCGGGTACAGCAGCACACTGCCGCTGTTCGCTGGCCCAGCGGACGCCGGGGTCTGGGCGCCAAGCATGCCGGGCGCGGTCACGCCGCCGAAGATGCTTACACGCTCGGGTAAGGGCGAGGAAGGCTGCTGGTCGCCGTCCTCATTGGTAGTCCGCGCCGCCGCACCATTGCCTGAACGGGACGCTGAGTGCTGCCATGTGCCTGGGGCAACGGCAGCTGCAGCCGCGAGTGCCGTGTTGGTGGCCTTTACATCGGGTAGGGCGTTGCTGCCCCGCAACATGGACGCCCGAAGGGTGTCTGCCATGGAGCTGCCCAGCTGGCCCATGGTGACCCCCGAGTCGCGCGTGGGCGTGGTGGCGTTGCTGGGGGCGCAGCTGCTGGGGCTCATGGCCACGCAGGCGTTGCGCCACATGACGGGGCTGCTGGGGACGTCCAGCGGCAGGACCAGGCCGCCTGGCCGGCTGCCGTGCACCGGGCCGGAGCCCAGCACCGAGTCAAAGCTCTGCAGGTGTGCCGCACCCAGCAGCGAGGACCCCACAGCTGCGTGTGGATGCTGGGCGCTCTGGACCGGACCTGCACCGGGGGAGGACTGCGGACCCGGGCTGGCAGGCTCCTCCTGTTGCCCGAAGCTGACCTCCGTGGACAGAGCGGGGTGGCTCGCCGCGCGCCCACCCTGCGACGCCCTGCCCTGCCTGCCCCCGCTGGACCCCTCAAGCTGCACCAGCCGCTGCGACAGATCCTGCATGGCGCTCCACACCTCCTGGAACCCCGCTGCCCCAAGGTGCGGCGCGGGATCGGCGGCTGAGGGCTCTGCCTCCGTGGCGGCATCGCATGTACTGTTGCACCTGCGGGCGTCCGCCTCCGCCTCCGCCTGCAGGGCATCTGCTTCTGCCCTGTCCACGCGCTCCTGCAGCGCCCGCACACTAGCGTCCATGCGGCCCAGCTGTGACGCTATGTCGTCAAGCACCTGTGCGGTGTCACCAACAGTCGCGAGTCAGCTCAGCCAAGTAACCTGGGGCTTGGGTCCCACGAGCGCGCGCGGTGTCCAGGTGAAGTACTGCGCAAGTTTTGTCACCCGTCAGTGCTAGACCAGGGTGGCTAGTGTTTGCCGCGATAGCCACGGGCACCGCACACCTGCGACTGCTTTGCCCACGCGTCTTCCGCGCTGTCCCTCCAGTGCTCCATGCTGCCCAGGCGGCCCTCCAGCGTGAGGTTGCGGCCGTCCACCAGCGCCAGGATGGCGGCGATCTGCTGCCCCGCAGCGTCAATCTTGCGCTGCCACACCTCCGATTGAGTGCTGAAGCTGCAGCAAACAGTTGGTGGCCCACCGAAATGGGACACAAAGAGCGTAAAGTAGTGCTGCATCCCACCATTGCAGAACTGCTAGTTTGCCATGTTGTCTCAAGCACCAGCTAGCAGCACATGTGTGCAGCGGATTGGGCGTACCAGTACGGCGCATATCGTCTCGGTGTCATTCAGCACCTGCACACCTGCGCACGTGCTGCAGCTCGCTGCGTATGGTGCTCTCCGCCTCCTCCAGGTGCTGCAGCCGCCGCTCCACCTCGAACGCCGCAGCGTCCATACCGATGGGACCGATGCCCACCTCTGTGGGTACCGTACGGGGTGTAGCAAAACCTCAGGTGTCCGTCCACGAAACCATGGAACCCCACCCGTCGCATTCCAGGCTGCTGACGCAGGTGGACCCCGATCCGCACCTGCTAGCGAGATATTTAGGTTTCGGGACGCCCGCGGTGTGTGCCCTCCCGGCAGGGGCCCGTCCACCACGGCCGCCGACGCCGGCGAGGTGCCCAGGCCGTCCTTGAAGAGCCCGGGTGCCGGACCGGCCCCAGTGCGCTTGCCGTCAGGCGTCCTGGGCAGCTTCTTGATGACACGGTTACGGCGAAGGAGGGTCTCCAACTCCGCCATCAGGTCAGCCGCTGATGTGCAAGAGTTGCCTGGAGGCACGCAAGCCGAAGCGGGCTGTGTGGGTACCAGCCGGTGAGGTTGGCCGGAGCATAGCGCAACGTGTACCGTACCAACCCTTCCCTGCATGCTCACCTGATAGGTCAATACTCTTGATCTGCATGTTGCCAAGCTGCAGCGTCCCCACCAGGGACTTGAGCCCCCCCTCGCCTATGTCGTTGTCTGCAGGAAAGTACAAATCCAAGTCATTAACCGGGACGCCCATGACGAGCACAAGAAGTTACGGCACGCCCTAGCAGCTGATAGCAAGCACGCACTGGGCTGCGCTGCAGACTGGCTTGTTCCGCAGCAGCAGCGATCCACAAAGGCCCATCCCAGCCCAGCGTCCTGCCGCGAAAAATGAAACAAGACACGAACCTGGAAGCTCCAGAACCTCCAGCGTGTGCGTTGCCAAGACTTCCGCAAGCTGGCTGGCGTGTGTGTCCGTGATCCCACATCCTGCCATACAACAGGTACCATGGGTTCCTTAAATTGGGTTGCCAGCTGGCTGCCGCTTTCCGTGTTGCACGGCAACACCTGCCTTGAAGCCTCAAGCCAAGTACCACTCCAGTCGGCTTCCGCAGTGCCTCCAGTAAGGAAAGCCAGTCATTAGTGCCTATAGTTCCTGTTGCGCTCAGGAATCGTGTCGTCGGCGGGGGGGTCCGGCCGTGCAGAACGTCAAGTAAGGACGTGACCATTATGGCTGGTCAAGGTCAACGTGGTCAAAGGAGCGGGCGTGGCCGCCTCTCTTATTGGCTTATTTGCATGGCCATAAAATGGGTTTGGAGCGTTGCAACTGTGTGATGGCGGCAATAAGTTCAGTTGCAGTGGGCTGTCACAAGGGCTGGCGACGGTGCCTGAACGCCGAGCCGTTGGTGTAACAGTAGCATAACAGAAGGGTACCGTTGCAGAAGTATAGTTCTGACTCTGTTCACTGTTAGGGTTGTGGCAATGGTGATGTAGAGGGCATGCAACCATGCGCAAAATTGAATTGGGCAAGTCCCTGGCATCGGATGCCCAAGGCGCGAACACACAGAACTATAATACCTAAGGCATTGTGTGCACAACAGCGCTTCGCTTGCCTCAATCCGCTTGCAAACCACTGCACCGAAGACTCAATTTTCTCCTGTGGGGCCCTTCCTACGGTGGTGATCAACTCTTCTTACTACGACGCCGATGTCAAGGAAAAGGAGTACTTAGCCACTGACATTTCTATGTTTACGTGGCTGATTAGTTTATTTACCAAAAACGGGCGCTTTTTAGGCCCCACAAAGTCCCAATCCACAATGAAGAATGCAGCTGCACTTGCTTCGGTTCTTGATGAGAGCGACATGATGAATGGAGCAAATGGAGAAGCCTCCCTTGGACAGGATGCCGCCGCCTCACCAGGGGAAAATGGCTATGGTAAGTCTGGCAACGAATTGCATACTATTATATGTACTGTTCCATTCTACGCCGAAGCAGTCCAGGATCCAAGAATGACTCTGCTGAGGACAGAGTCGAAGGGGTGTCGTTGCCTGATCGTGTGCCTGCGCGCTCCGCGTTAGCGTGGATCTTGGAGCAACGTCACGCGTTCCTGCATTATGGTACCCCTCCGCCCTCGCTGTCGCCCATCGGCTGGATTGCTAAGGGTCCTCACACGCACTCACACACACACACACACTCCTTTCTTGGCACACCATCGTCCCCACGTCCCCAACTCCCGGGGGCCCTCCCATGCGCACCCCGTACATACATCCTCACTCAACACTTGCAGAGGAGCACCTAGCCAGGCTGAAAGCCGAGGCCGAGGCGCAGGACTGCGCCAACCGTCTGCGCGTTGCGCAGGAGCAGCTCGCCGAGTACGCGGCGCAGAAGGAGAGTGATGCAAACGCTCTGCTCGCGGAGGCTGAGACGCTGCAGCAGCTTATGGCACGTGCGCTGCAACAGCCCAGCGTCACGGCCGCGGAGCTGACCCAGGTGGCGCAGCAGCTGAGCAGCCTGCGGGAGAAGCTGGACGAAGCTGCAGTGGAGGCGCGCGCCTTCCACGCGCAGGCGCGCGCTGACATGGAGTCCTTGAAGCGCTCATCGGCGCAGGTGCGGCCGGGACTGCCACAAACCGGCCTGTGGTCGGGGGAATGTAGGGGTCACTAAGGGCTGGCGGAGCGAGATAGGTGCGACGGGGAAGCCTACATGAGCGCAGGGCTGGAGCGGCCTCCCGAGGGTTGGTCCTGGAGTTCGGCAGACAGCTACCAGGAGGGCTGGTGCACCCAAAAGGTGGCGGCTCGCTGTTGGTCCGGTTCCGGAAGTACCGGGGTGGGGCATGCTGCAGTGCGTGCGTTTGGAACAGCGGGTCACATGCAGCTGTGGGAGGGGCCGAGAATGCGGCTGCTGGCGGGCCGCCGACGTGCCACGTGCCGCATGTCCCCCCTCAGGCGGACTTGGCTGGCCCCAGCGCGGACGTGGAGATGAAGCGGGCGCGGGAGGCACGGTCGGAGGACGGGGCGGAGCAGGAGGAGGAGCAGGAGGACCAGCAGCAGGTGCGCGGCAGCTGCAAGAGCCCAGCCGGGGAGTGTCTGACAGGCCTGTGCTGTGACCGAAGCACTGCATGATTGCCCATTCTGCAAGTCCCTCTACGGCCCGCTGTGGGGGCAAGCCTATGACCTCCTGTTCCTCGTTGCACTGCACTGCCTGGCAACATGGTTTCTGCGTTCCAACTCAGGAGTCCGAGGACGAGGAGGAGACGGACGAGGACGGCGAGCCCAGCCGCGGGCCGCTGAGCGCCGCCGGCGGGCTGCCCAGCAGCAGCTGCGTGCCCGCCGCCGCACACGGCAGCATGGCGGAGCGCGCGCGCTACGTCCCGCTGCGCCTGTCGCACGACGAGCGCAAGCTGCTGCGGCTGTTGGAGTCGGCGCTCAATGTGAGCGAGTACACGGACAAGGTGGACATCCTCACGTGGCGCAGCAAGAACCAGCGCATACACGCGCAGATCAGGGTGCGTGGGTGGCGAATAGGGGCCAGGCGGACGCGAGTGGGCAGCGCTGGGGTGTCAAGGGGCGGCAGAGGGCGTGGACGTTGGGCGTTGTTCGGATGCGGGGAGCGTGGGCGCATATGGGTCGGGAGCGCCTGGAAAAGGACCATGGACAGGGGGCTCCGAAGAGGTGCGGGTGGGCAGTTCGTGGTAGGCGCAAATGGTGCAGCGGAAAGGGCAGGACAGCCGGCACTGGGAGAGCAGGGTCAGACCGCAGGCTTCAGAGGTGGTGCAGTTTGCACGGTCGTGCAATGCCAACGAGGTGCATGTGGCCGGGGCTCACAGTTGTGACGTGGGAGCCGGGAGAGCAGCTCGTCCTAGCAAGGCCGCGCGAACCACATCCGCCCAATCCATTCGACCAGGGCTGAACTCATTCGTCGCCGCAACCCGAACACACTCCCATCCCTTTCAGGACCTGTGCGCCATCCTGTCGGGCCTGGTGGTGGCCACCAACTACAAGCGGGGGCAGGAGCTCATCCGGGACCGAACTTTCGCAGACAACGCCGACTTCTTCCAAGTAGGGCCGGGGCTGCGGGGCAGGGCAGGGACCAGGGGCGGGGGTCAGGCAAGGGAACGGGATCGGGCTCGCATGGGCCGCCTGGACATGAGGTCCTAGCCCTGCAAGGAGGCGGCTGTGCGGACCTGCTCGTGTTGCTGCTGTCACGCTGACGTACCGGTAATCCCGTCACACCTGGTGGGGGCCGCCCCCGAACTCCTGCGTTCCGGGTAACGGGTTGGGGTTGAACTGCACGTTTGTAAATGACAATGCCCTTTTGCTTTCACCCTCGCACAGGACATCTTCGAGCTGGGGCGGCGCTACAAGATCCTCAACCCCGACAAGATGCGCTCCGAGTACGGCAAGCTGATGTACCTGCTGATGGACAGCTCGGAGCCCGCGGTGCAGGAGCTGCTGGAGTTCCGCTGCGTGTGCCCGCTGCGCACCGTGCACCGCTTCCTGGAGGAGCGCGGCGGGCTGGCGCTGCTGGAGGACCCGCTCATGGCCACGGCCACAGCGGAGATCGTGGCGGGTAGGTGCAGGGGATGCGGGACAGCGTGGAGGAGGGGGCGTGTTTGAACATGGGATGGCCGCTGTGCAGGGCTTGGACGGCGCCTAGGCCAAGGCAGACGGCTGGGGCGCAGGGGCGCGGAGGACCGCGGGCGAGGCAGGGGTTGTGGCTGTAAGCACCAGGAGGAGCACTAGCAGCAGCAGCAGCAGCAGCAGCAGGTGGTATGCTAGGGCTTGCGGGGTTGGCGGCGTGTGCCCACTAAGAAGCAGCTCCGCGCAGCCTGATGGTAGCATTTCTTCACAGGTGTGTTGTGGCAACCCCCGTATACGTGCAGGCGAGCGGCCGCGGCACGAGATCCAGCGGGACATCAAGGTCAAGGAGCGGGCGCGCGAGGTGCTGGCCAAGCGCCACTCCAGCAGCCGCCTGAGCGACGAGGACATCCTGCAGTGCATCTACTCCATATCCGACAACAACTCCTACCTGCTGTTCAACCGTAAGTCCTGCCCTGTGTAAGCCCCCGTACGGAAGCAAACTCCCTGCCTCGTCGCGCTTGTTGTATGTAAAGCAAGACTACGGTACCCACGCGACCATAACCCTAATCATAAGTCTCTGCCACAGCGGATGTTGCGGACGGCAGGTGCACACGTGACCCTCTAACCAGGTGCGGGCCCCCAGTACCGGCACGATTACCTTCAGCGCCGCCCCGCCTGTCCTCCCTTCTGGTTCCCCCACCCCCAGGCGACCCCATCGACCGCATGATCCACTTCTTCCACCGCTACTTCAAGCCCGACAGCCACGAGCCGGGCTACTCGCTGGGCATCCAGGGCGGGAGGGACGGCGCGCGCCTCACGCACAACCACGAGCGGTGAGGGGCGGGGCAGGGGGGTGGCGGAGGAGGCAGGGGTCCGACAGTCAGGAACACCAGGGAAGTCAGTTCTCGATCGTTCAGGTGGCCACGCGCGTGTGAAGGGTGCTGGGCCACAAGCCGTGTCAGGTAGTGTGTTTCCACTGCGTGAAAGGCAAGCCGACCGCGCTGTGTCCTTCCCACCTTCTCCTTGGCCCCCAGGCAGTACCACTACGTGCTGCAGTCGCTGACGCTGTGGCGCGAGATCAGCACCGAGATGTTCAAGCTGTGGTGCCTGGCCGAGTCGGACATGCTGCGCGAGGGCAACAGCTACCGCCTGTGCGACACGGGGCAGGGCCTCAACCGCGTGCAGAGCGCGCCGCAGGTCGGCCGCGCCATGCAGCAGATCCTAAACAGGTGCGCAGGCACGCGCAGGCGCGCGCTGGATGCAATCACCACTGCTGCATCTTCGCGTGTCCTGCACCCGGCTGGCTTGCTCGGGGTCTACTCCGCGCGCAACTGCGGCTGCCTGCGGGCATCGTCATCGTCAGTGCCTGGCCCCTGCCTACACTTTGACTGGTCAACCACTCCTTTCCCTTATGTCCCCCAGGGTCCAGGCGCGCATCGGCTCGTGGGTGGGGTCCTCCGTGGTGCACCTGGGCGACCACAACGTGCCCAACGCGCTCATGTTCATCGACAAGTACACGCAGGTGCGGCGGGAACGTGCTTGTGGGCCAGTGTGCACCATGGTGCGCAACAGGGAGCAGGGCCTCCGCGCTCCGCCCCACCTCACCCCTACTCCTCCCGCTTTCCCTGTCCCAACTAAGCTGCATTCATTGCTATAGTTGGCTGGGAACCTGGGATGGAGCTGGATTTGAGCATGGGCTCACTTCCAGGGTAAGTTACTGCCGGGCATATAACTAAAGGCCAGACTCGTTTCCCCTCCCGCTCCAGGTGCCCCGCATCCTGAACCCCGTCGTGATGGTGCTGGAGGAGCTGCCCAAGCTGTACAGGGACCCCAACCTCAGGCAGTACATCGACAACACGTTCGGTAAGAGGAGCAGGGGGAACGCAGCGCATAAGGCAGGGAGGAACCCACGAGCGGGATTAAGTCTTGGCCAACAGGGAGATGAGGGCCTTGACTTATCATGTGTGGTGTACCCGTCAGTACGCTGGGCTGCGCGACAGCCGGAGCGAGCCTCAGGTGTCCTTCTCGTAGCTGTGTAGGTGTTGAAGGCACGACTGTGGTTGGATGTTTCAGCCCCGCCCCGGCCCCCTGTGGCCTCCCTCCCCCAGGCGGCGTGGAGCAGTGCCGCAAGGCCATCCTGGTGGACTTCTGCCGCCACGCCTTCGACGGAAGCGGCGCAGACAGTGAGTGCAAGGGCAACGGCAAGGTGGCGCGCTGCAGCTTGTGCCGTATGGCACGCCTCGCCTCGCGACAACTCCCGCCCTGCTGCTGACTCCACGGCTGCTTGTGCATTGCCTCCCCGCTCAGCCCCGACCCTCCCTCCCGCTCCCCGCCCCAGACTTCTTCGACGCCGGCTCCTGCATCGACGGCCGCCTCACCAGCGCCTGGAATTGGTGCAGCAAGCTGGAGAAGAAGGTGGGCAGCTGCCGGCAACCCCCGGGCCCGTGTGTCATGAACTGTGAGAACCTCGCCGTCTCGTTGCGGAAACGACCCTCATACGTCGAGCACCGGGTCACTCTGCACGTGGCAGTACCATTTGCGGTACCTACCTGGTGCAACAGCACTGCCTAGGCGTTTGCCGCCCCGCCTTGCACGCTGTTCTTGGGCGCCCTCACTTCTAGCTGTGCATCACTACTCCGCCTACTCACGCGCTTATGCAGCAGCCTTATTTGGTACGTTAGTTTGCCTAGCTGTAATGACACCACTTCCAAAAACCTCCGTTCCGCTACGATTTCTTGAACGCCTGCCCCGTATCGCGACGCACCTCCTCCGCAGCCGTACTACCACGTGTTCAAGCTGGCGGGGTGGACCGGGTTCGACGGGGAGTACAAGGGGTGAGCGATGGTGGCAGAAGCGGAGGCGGGCGCGGGATGGGAGCTTCCAATCGCGCGGGTGGGTCGTGCGCAGGCAATCGGAGCGCATGCAGACAGGAGGCCAGGCGTTGAGAGGTTGAGAGCAGAGAAGAGAGCGAAGCACTGTCAGCGCGTGGGGTCGGTAGGGTGAGTCAAACGCAAGTGTGTGGCAGAGAAGGGAGCATATGGGCCATGCGGAGGGGCGCTGGAGAACGCAAGCTGCTGTGGTGTGCATCTACTGCCTTGGCGGAACACGCATGACGTGATGTGGATGCGCAATGCGTGTTCGACGTCTTTCGTGAGCACTGCTGCTGCTGCTTGTGATGCAGATACGGGGCAGCGGGGGGCGGGGGCCTGTCCTGGCCCCCGCCTGCGCCTCGCTGTCCCGCCTGCCATGCAAGCGCACGGGGTGGTGATGGGGCCAGTCCTGCAGCCGTGACCTGCTGCCATGCAGCCAGGGAGCTGACACGGAAGGGCTCGAGGGCTTACGTGCGGACACGGCTTGAATTGTTGTAGATCAGTTTGCAACGGTGCGAGTGATGCAAAGCAGTGCCTGGAGCTGCGGGCGTGCCGGGTGCTAGGAGTGGGGCGTGTGGGCGTGACGGTGCTCGGACGGCATGGCGGGCGGCGACTGGAGATGTGTGGGTCTGGTGCATACCTATGTAATGCAAGTACATCCAAACATTGCGGAGCTGCGGACGGTGTTCGTGCTTCTATGGGAGAACTTGGTGCATGTCCCACGGCTTTTTTAGGGTGAGGACTGCTAGACACGCATGAGGTTAGCATGTGCGCCGTTGGTGGTTCACAGTAACGGCATGACCATAGGCTGTGTTGTCCCTCTAATGGGCGCTCAATGACAGGGCCAGTAGCTGGTTAGGCAGTTTGGTAGCTTGAGGAGCTGTGTATAAGGGGCTTTGCCGGTAGGCAGAGATGTGCGCTAGCTTGCTGCCTGCAGCCACAGCGCGCAGGTGCGTGGTACAACAGGCCTGCACCACAGATTTTGCTGACATCCATTCCTGAAGTGTACTCCACACCAGTCTGAGGAGATGCGGCAAGCCACGTGGCTGTAACACACTAAGAAGCATCAACACTGCTAACAATGCCGGTATGAATGCAAGGGAAGCACCCTCAGGCTGCTGGCTGGCTCCACGAGGTGCTGGGTGCGGGACAGGGGATGCGGGATCTACTACGCAGCACGCTGCTATTGATCTTGGCATGTGCTTGTGTCCCACGCTTCCAGGTCGGATAAACCACAGCAATGCGGACCTTCCGGCTGTGCAAAAGCTGGCAAGAGAGTAATGCACTGCTATATTGCACACCGAAACAAGCTGAGCGGCAATCCGCCTACCCTTCCCAGGGGCTGGACGGCCCGAGACACGTACGGCTGTAGCAGCCGTCCAGAGGCGTTGTGCTATACCCCACATGCTCCTGCCTGGGAATACTTTCCGTTATTATTGCAGTATGCGTGGGGTTACGTAGCTCGCCTGTCCCAGCGTCCTACGTCCTCACCTGGTCCTCACTACTACCAGCTACTACAACGGCAGACTGCTTGCAGGCAAGTAGGAAAGTACGGTAGTAAGGTGCCCAGCAACGCATACGCAGCATACCGACGTGCAGCTCCCTGTACAGTCACAATGTTCCTGCTGGAAACTGGCTGCTGGCTAGGCAAGTAGCCACCAAGTGCAAGCGAGGTAGTCCGCGCAGCACAGGAAGGTTCGACGTGCGTTGACAGGGGCTCACGGTGCAACGGTGGGAGAACCCCTTGCAAGCTGAGTTCTCTCCCTCTGTCCACAGGGATCCGAGGTCTGCGTCTCCAGGAGGAGGGTTCGACGGTGCGATACGGCTGGGGGTTGGCTGCAGCCCTGTGGCCGAGCTGCTTCCCACGTGACCACTGTGCCGTACCGGGCAGCGACGGAAGACACGCCCAGCCGCACACTACTACAACGTACTGGCCGCTCTAAAGGGTTATAGTGTTTGTATCTTTGGCGCGGCACAGACTGCGGCTGGGCCTGCGGAACAGGGCCAACACCCCGCACCATCAACCAGGCCTGGGCTCGACCGCAGCTACAAAAGACCAAGGTATGTGACCGAGCGTGCCTGTATGATCAACCATACACTGCATACACTGCATCGCCCGAGCCGCCGCGCTTGGTTTAACCAGGCACGCTGCGAAGGGTTTGCTCTGGTTGGCGCCCTAGCACGCGACAGACCCCGACAGTTGCTGCATTGATTACAATAAAGCTTACCTGAAGCAGGGTATACCCATTTGGTGCGTCGCTGCAGACTATGGCCCCCGCCCTGCAGCGACACGCGCAGCGGAGTTCTGCGGGGTCGCTCCCCGCTCGCTCCTCTCGCCAGTTATGCGTTCAGCCACGCGCAGCAGTTACGTTTGGTCCCCTGAAGAACGTCTTCAAGTCGGGCCAGAACGGCGTGCCGGTGCACGATGCCGCTTACACGCAGAAGGTTATTGACGAGGAGAAGCAATATGTGCTGCAAACCTACGCTCGCGCTCCCGTTGTGATCAGCCACGGCAAGGGGGCAAAGATGTGGGACGTGGAGGGCAAGGAGTACATCGACATGGCCGCAGGCATTGCGGTCAACGCCCTGGGCCACAGCGACGCCTCCTGGTACGCGGCGCTGGCGGAGCAGGCGCAGAAACTCGCGCACACCAGCAACCTTTATCACACGCAGCCTCAGGTTGAGCTTGCGAAGCGGCTGGTGGACAACTCGTTCGCTGACAAGGTCTTCTTCTGCAACACCGGCACGGAGGCAAATGAGGGCGCTATTAAGTTTGCACGCAAGTGGGCCCGCGTCCAGGCCGGCGTTGACCCGTACGACGGTAGTGCAGAGGCGCCGTACGAGCTGGTGTCCTTTACGTCCTGCTTCCACGGCCGTACGATGGGCGCCCTGGCCCTGACATACAAGGAGCAGTACAAGACGCCCTTCTTCCCCATGATGCCCGGCCACCAGCTGGCCGAGTACAACAACCTGGAGTCGGCTCGCGCGGTGATCAAGAAGGGCAAGACGGCGGCGGTGTTTGTGGAGCCGGTACAGGGCGAGGGCGGTGTGACGCCCTCCACAGCCGCCTTCCTGAAGGGGCTGCGGGAGCTGTGCGACGAGGCGGGCTGCCTGCTGGTGTTCGACGAGGTGCAGTGCGGCCTGGGGCGGACAGGTGGGGAAAGGGGAAGGGCAGGAGAGGGAGTGGTGGGATGGTAGAGGGACGGACCAGGAGATGGAAAGGTGTGGAGGCGGCAATGCCAAGGGTGTGGTTAGGGCCGGATGGTGAGGGCCACAGGTCGGGGAAGCTGCGGACCGACGGGTCTTAGGCCGAAGCTGGACGTGGCGGTGAGCGCAGCGGCGCGGGCAGGGGACGGCGGGCACAAGAACAAAGGCTACCACGGGCGCAGAGGGACAGCGGGGCAACACAGGAAGGACCATTGGATACCAGCTACGAGGCCACACCGTTACACTGTTTGGCGTTTCCCCCTCCCGGTGCGTGCCGTACCGCCCCCAGGCAAGCTGTGGGGTCACGAGCTGTACGGCGTGACCCCCGACATCATGACGCTGGCTAAGCCGCTGGCGGGCGGGCTGCCCATCGGGGCGGCGCTCCTCAAGCAGCACGTGGCGGACGTCATGAAGCCGGGTGGGTGGGCGGGCGGGTGGGTGGGTCGATCTCGCGGAACGGGTCATGGGATTGTGCAGTTGGGTATCGAGGGAGGCGGCGTGAGCAACCGGCTGGTTGGGAGGGCGGGGGAGGTAGTTGGGGATAGGGGACCCGCAGTCACTGTGAAAGGGCAGGGGCCGACAATGCCAAGCGTCGTGAGGCCAAGTGCGTGGACAGGGTTAGCAAGCACCGGCTCGAGTGGGAGGCTGGCTGGGTGGGATATAACATGACGGTGGGTATGGAGTTGAGTGAACTCCAATGGGCTGGGTTTGTAGCTAAGTGAGGCGGGAGAGGGCGCCCGTCGCCCTTACACGGCGAGGCCGCACGTGGTGGCGGACGGCCAGGCACACAGCGCGGCCGAGCGGGACCCACCTGGGCGTGCAGCAGGAGCAGGAGCAGGAGCGAGCAGCTGCTGCGAAGGCGGGCGGCGGCAGAGGCGGCGGAGTTGTTGCAGCCCGGGCGCCGGGGCCAGGCGCTGCTGAAGGTCAAACAGCGGACGGGGTCGTTTCTTGACAATCCGTTGCCTGCAGCCGGTTGCGTACAGAGTAACAGCACATTGAAGGCTTTGAGGCAGCACCCAACTACATCTCCATGGGCTCTGGAGTCCGTCGGCCAGCAGCACGGCGCTGGCCCAATGCGGCCGGCGCGCTGGCAGCTGCGGGGCTCATCCAGACATCCCTTATGCCGGACATACTCATGTCCAACCAGTCCAGACTCTCACCGTACGGGTAGTACGACACACCCCGCAAGCCTGCCCTGACCTCCCCGGCCCCTCCCTCCCTCCGGCCGCGCCCCCCAGGCGACCACGGCTCCACGTTCGCCGGCAACCCGCTGGTGTGCCACGTGGCGTGCAGCGTGTTCGACACCATCAACGCACCCACCTTCCTGACCAGCGTGGAGCAGAAGGGCCACCGCCTGCGGGAAGGTGCGCAGGCGACAGGGGGCGGACGTACGTGGTCCAGCACGGGCCCCTCGCGCCCTCGGGCAGACGGGGGCTGTGGGCGGGGTTGCAGCGGCGCGCACAGCGGCGGCAGCCCTGTGTTGCTGCCACCCTCTGCCGCCCGGCACGGTAGAGGCCTGCTGCTGGGTGCACGGTTCCCGGACTCTCCGCGCGGCCCAACCGCCGGCCTGCTGCCTGCTGCACCACCACGAAGGCCTCCAGGACAGTGTGGTAACCCTCTTGTACGTTTTCCCTCCTCCCCGTCCCACGTGACCCCTCCCCCTGCCCAGGCCTGAAGCGCACCATGGGCTCCAACCCGCACGTGCAGGAGGTGCGCGGCGTGGGCCTGCTGGTGGGCGTGCAGCTGGACATGATGGCGGGCGCCGTGGTGGACGCGGCGCGGGACATGGGGGTCATGGCCATCACCGCCGGCAAGGGCGACGTCATCCGCCTGGTGCCGCCGCTGGTGGTCACGGACGCGGAGATCGACGCGTGCTGCGAGGTGCTGGGCCGGGCCATCAACAAGGTGGCGCCGGCGTAGGCTTTGCGTTGAGGTGCTTGTGGTTGGTGGGTAGTGCTGGGTGTGTAGGTGGAGAGGTTGTGGGAGGAACGACGGAGCGTGTGGGGATGGGTGGTGTTTGGAATTGGGGTTGGGAGAGAGGGTGTGGTGTGGAGTATCGGAGGGGAAGACGATGGAAAACATGGGCGGTGCACTTCCTAGCTTGGTGGTGACTGCAGCTTGTTTACTGTTGCTCGTCCGTGACCCGGAATGGAGGATGCCTTGGCGAAGGAAAGGATGCAGTGAGGTGGAGCGTTGTGGTGTGTGGTGGGCTGGAGCCCGTGTGCAGTCAGGACTGGCAACTTGAGAATGCGCTTGAGCCATCATGTAACATCAACGGTTTGCTGTTGAGAAGACTTCGTAGGTTGGCGGTAGGTTTGCGATGTTCACCAGCGACGGAATAAGTGTTGCACGGGCACTGCTCGGGAAGCTCACTGGGCATGCCGGGGCAGGGGCTCCCCTGTGCCGGGGCTCCGCATGGCTCCGCATGGCTCCATGTCCGCAGGAAAGCACCTCGAAGCACTGGAGTGCAGCCTTGCGCAGCCCAGTGGGCGAGAAAGCTGGTAGACAGTTGCAATCATACATATCGAGATATCGTTGTCTAGATTGCACACAACCAGTCGCTGCCCCGAAGCAACGACGGCTGCGTGATTGGTGCAGTTGTCACTTGTCTGCGCCTACACCTGCTGCCCGCTGCCCCTGCCCCAAACCCCTTGAGGCCAAAGCCCGAACCAAGCAATCCGTCGAAGGTACAGCTTTGGCATCCAACCCACATGACAGCTCTCTCTTATACTGGAGATTGACCTGCTTGGGCGTTGGGTGAACAGGGCATGTGGGGGTGTTGCCACCGCCCACCGGCACGCTCCTCGTCCTTGAGTTCAAATTGCAAGCTGTCTGGCTTTGACTCTCCTTGCAGGCTTGCGAGTAAGCATACTCGTGAGTTCGACTGTTTTTTAGATATAAAGAAGTCGCCATTTTTCATTACCGTCGCATCTCCGTTCGCAAAGGCAAGCCCAACAGTTGAAACATGGCTTTCTTGGGGCTCCGCCCACGAATGACAGCGTTCAGTACAATCATGTGCATGCTGGCGACTGCATATTTTACTTGTGCAGCAGGTGAGGATTCCCTGTCGTCGTCGCGCGAGAAGCGCAAAAAAAGGGCGAAAGTAGCCTGCACTCAGGCGTCTAGCTGAAGGACCAGCACAACATAGCAGCATTGTATCATGATTGCAGGCACTGATGCCCGTTTCCTGAGAGGCTCTGCTGGCCAGGAGCTAGGCCGCTCTGGGCGTCGCCTTGGTCAAGGTACCGCACCCGCGCGGCACTTACCCCTGCCAGCTGCCACTCCCTGCCGCCTTGCTCAAGTTGGTCAGCCATCAACCTGCCACACAACTTCATGACGCCATTATGCACATTCTAGTTACGTACTCTTCTCTGCGCACACGAAGCGCCGCCGGAAGCCCCAGCAGGCTAGCCTTGTCCCATCCGCAACTGCCATCTTCAAACTGTTCCTAACCTCCGCAACTGCCCCGCCCGCACACAGCAGTCACCTGCCCGTTCTACGGCCTGCGGCACCTTCTCCTTAGCTCCAAAGGCTACGGCACCCAGTACACCGACGGCCTGTGGTCCTGCACCGACTGCACCTTCGACGCAGCCGCGTGCTCTGTGACCTGCGGCATGTGCGCCTACCCCTTCGGCACCACCGTCGCTTTTCGTACGAGCCTGGACCTCACGTCCTGCCTCCCGGACGTGAACCAGATCTACATTGAGGGGGATACCGGCGAGCTGGCCTGCGAACGTTTCTAGCGGCCCGCAGCACTGCGTGCTGCAGGGTGGGTGTTGAGGGTGCCCGCCTTCAGTACTTGCGACAGAGATGCTGATACGCCGGCACATTTGATACAATTAGATCGTGAGTGTGGGGCTCTCTGAGGTGTGCAGGCAACCGACGTACGCACGCAGTGTTTGCATGGGCTACATGGGGTGTGCACAACACTTGTATACTCAGGTCTTTAGTGTGGGGCTCTCGTTTGGGGGGGGAGGAGGAGGAGGGCCGCGGGGGCGTGTGTGTCGTACGGTTTTACACTGCTACGCCGCTCCGCAGAGCCGGCTCACAGCACGGAGGCCCTGTAAGGGTCCTCAAGGCAAGGGAGCGGCCCCCAATTGGGGCACGCTCCCTAGGCACACCCCCC
>VFQN01003676.1_pt1 | contig 21492 bp, 13 predicted proteins | sample 3512371 | NCBI WGS metagenome assembly VFQN01 (sample SAMN10412370, study PRJNA504923) | tailings metagenome | isolation source: Replicate 2 from Balatoc abandoned mine | place: Philippines: Itogon, Benguet | collected 2017-08-28
GGCATTTCATTAACCTAAATTAACCTTTGAGCAAGAATGCTTAACAAAGGCTAGGATTAGCTTTGAGGGAATTTAAAAGCACATACCATCATCTATTTTATTATTAAAAAAAGTAAATCGTAACCTTCATGAAGAAAGCATTTTTATTGATATCCGCTGCAATGGGTATCAGTGCATTACAAGCCCAGATTAAGGAGGGCACCATCGTTTATGAACGAAAAATTAATAACCATCGTGCCATCACCAATGAACAGATGCGTTCAATGATGCCAGAGTTTCGAATCTCCAAACATTTATTAATCTTCAGCGATAGCATCTCTGTATACAGAATGATTCCTGAGAATGAAGCTCCCGATCCATTTGCAGGAGGTGCCGGTGCTGGCGGCGGTGGTGGAATTCGTATGTCATTCAATGTATCAGGTGGAAGTGATGGCGGAGATCTCTACAAGAATTTTACACAATCAAAATCAATTCTTAGCTCTGAATTAGCTGGCAAAAGCTATTTAGTAGTAGACTCTATCACTCAGCAACCTTGGAAGCTCACGAATGAAACCAAACAAATACTGGGTTATACTTGCTTAAAAGCTACTAGAAAAATAACTGTTCAGGCAGCGCCTGCGAGAATGATGGTGATTGGTGGGCCCGGAGGAAATACGCATCGCGATACTTCCCGCCCTCAGCCCCGCGAAATAGAACTGGTAGCATGGTATGCTCAAGATATTGCCAGTCCGGTTGGACCTGAGAATCATGGGCAGTTACCCGGTGTTATTCTTGAACTCAATAGTGATAATGGCGCTACTGTTTATACAGCTGTAGAATTTAAAAAGGAAGTAGATCCAAAGCAACTCAAAGAACCCAAAAAAGGAAAAACAGTAACAGCAGCCGAATTCGGAAAGATGAGAATGGATTTGATGCAACAACAAATCCAAAATGGTGGTTTTAGAATAGGTGGTTAATTTCTGTTTAACTGAATCTTTCAGGCCATATCGATTGATATGGCCTTTTTTATGACCTGTCGTTTTATAGCGAATGATGGAACGCGGATTCTCATGATTTTCGTGATTAACGCAGATAAAATTATGGTGTTGGTTTCTTAAGAGGCTTTTATACACTCATTCTATTAGCTTGAACTGATATAATATCATGTCTCATATTATCGAACAACTTCTCTTTTAAATGATTCACTATACTTTGGAATGGGCTTACCCATTTTTAGCATGACCTTTATTTAGGTCATGCTCCTACAGTTTATGGTCAACTATTTTCAGGGTATACAGTAATGGGATAGCAAAAAAATCCCCTCCTAGATAGGAGGGGACACTGATAAATATGAGGAAGAAAGAATAAACTAGAATGTCCTGGTAATAACCCTCGCACCTCCTGTTGTAGCTGCTTTATTCAAGCGGTAAGTAAAGCTTACCAAGAAATAACGCTGCAATACATTGTAACGGGTATCTTCTATATAGTTTTGATTGGCTGTACGATTAATACCTACATTTTTATTCAACATATCATACACTGTTAACTTTACTTCACCTCTTTTATTCTTCATAAAACTCTTGGCAAGTGATGCATTCCAATAAGGTACTCGAGTATTAAACCCATCAGCTCGTCCGGTGTTTACTACGTAGTTAAAGCTATTATTCATCACCAAACCTAAAGGCAGATAATTATTCATTTCGAAATTATAAGTCTGTTGAAGGAAATTGGTATTCAACATCGGTTGAAGTGAGTAAGTAGCTTTGCTAATATTCAATCTTGCACTCGCTGTAATATCCATCAACCCATCTTTATTAAAACTATAATTCAGTGATGGTCCGATACCTGTATTAGAGATATTATTTCTTTGACCATTGAGAAAGGCGATATTACGCTGGTAGTTGGTTCCAATACCAATATCGATTCTTGACTTTAGTTTCTTCAAAGGAAATCCCGCACTGATATTACCAAAAACAAAGTACTGTCCATCAGCATTAACCGGCATAGAAACTCTTGCACCATTGGGTTGTATCACATCGGAATTCACGATAGCATTGTCTGTTTTAGTTGCAGAAATGAATGCAAACAAATTTCTTTGGGTATAAATATTTGTTGAAAAGAAATTCAGATTTACTGACTGTACATAACTACGCTTCAGGTTTGGATTACCGGTATAGGTATTCAGTGGATCACTCACATCAGCAACAGGCTGTAATTGCGCTGTGGAAGGCTGATTAGTGGAAGTGTTCAGGTTCAGAGACAAGGTTTTTGTTGATGTCAAACGATACTGAATGTTCATACTGGGAAGGATATCAGAGAATTTTTGCTCTATTACGTTTCCGTTGGTATTATTCGTGCTTCTCAAAGTTGCAGCCTGAAAAGAAGATCCTACAGTAAGTACTAACTTATTCATATTAGATCTGAAATTCAGTGTACCACCTCCATAATTATAGCTACTGGTAAAATCATTACTTAAAATGGTATTATAGCGATCATATTTTCCTGAATTACCATCAAAATCAAAGGTTTTACGATCACTCTGTCCACTATTGGTGTTGTAGAAAGAAGTGATTTCTAATAAAGATTTTCTACCGATGGGTTCTGTGTAAGTAACCATCGCACCAAAATTTCTCGTTATTGCGTTACGACTATTCTTTTGGTTGGTAATAGAATCACGTAATGCTACTCCGGCTGCATAAAAAGTGTTTCTGGTATACAAGTCACCAGTTTGCTTGCTATCATTATAATTCACAGTAAAATTACCAGACAGGGTTCTACCTTTTTTCTTCAAACGCTGACGGTACAATGCATTTGCAGAAAGATTCAATGCTTCTGAACGTGTTTTACTATCACTAAAACCATCATTGATTTTTTGTCCGTTAGCGTTGGTAGAAGTATAACTGCTGTATGTATTTGTATTATTCTGTTGGGCTGATACCTGAGGAGTAATCTTCAAAGAGATCATGGTGTCGAACTTATGATCAATACTTCCATTCCAACGCTGCTGTTGTACTTTTCTGGCTGCACTACTATTACTTCTATAATCAAAATTATTGCCCGGTAAAAGATTTTGTCTGTTTGTAACTCGGTCTGTCAGTAAATCAATATCACTAAACATACCACTGGTATTTACATTTGATTTTTTATTCCAGGTATCATTGTAGTTTACGCCGCCGGCATAGGTTGTAGCAACACCTTGTTGGTTTTGTCCTAATCCTGTTACAGGTAACCCATTGTCAGATGGACCGTTTCCGATAGAGATATTGATTCCTCCTCCATTACGCATACCTCTTGCCAAATCACCGGTAAAATTCATGATATCGTTCAATGTAAAGCCTTGTCTATTGGTATTATTACCCATACCCAACAAAGACAATTGTTGATCGCCATTAAAACGATTCACATTGGTTTGTGCATCGTAGCGACCATCATCGCCGCCGGCAGCTCCTGCTATACGTCCAAATGTTGATTTATTTCGATCCTTTTTCAATTTTAGGTTAATGGCTTTTTCTGAGTTGCCATCATCAATTCCTGTAAATTCTGCGCGGTCACTTTTTTTATCAAATACCTGCACTTTATCAACAGCATCTGCATCCAGGTTCTTGGTAGCAATTTTAGGATCTCCTGTAAAAAACTCCTTTCCATTCACCAGTACACGATTAACTCTTTGTCCATTCACACGAATGGTTCCATCATTGTCTACAGTAACTCCCGGCAAACGTTTCAAAAGATCCTCAACAACGGCATTGGGTTGTGTTTTAAAGTTTTCAGTATTGAATTCTACTGTATCGTTATTAATCGTAACAGGTGCACGTCTGGCAGTTACTGTAACATCACCACCATGTAAGAGATCGGTCATAATGAGTTGACCCATGTCTAACTCTTGTCCGGTTTTCACTTCAATACTTTTCCATACAGGAATATAGCCTACATAGGAAGCAGAAAGAAGATAACTCCCTTTTTCGAGGGATTTAAAACTGAATTTACCCGTTGAATCTGCACGCGTAAAAGTTACAAGGGTAGAATCTTTTGCATTAACGATTGAAATGGTTGCATATGCCAATCCTCGTTTAGCAGCTGTATCATATACATTTCCTTTAACCGCTGCAGGTTGTTGTGCTGTAGTTAAGATAGGTAACGTAAAAAGAACGAGTAAGGTAGCGATGTATCTAAGCATTTACTTCTGGTTTTAATGTTTCAAAAGTAGATGTACATCGAAGTAAATGCGGTTAATGAACTTTAGGGAAAGGTTAATGAAGGTTAATAGAATAAAAAAGCCCTTTTCACTTTTCAGTAATAAAGGGCTATTGTAAAAAATCGTCAAACTTATTTTTCGATCGATAATAATTCTACTTCAAAAATTAAAGTAGACCCCGGACCAATCTTGGGTCCTGCCTGCTGATCACCATAGGCCAGTTCAGAAGGAACATAGAGTTTCCATTTACTACCCACTGTCATTAACTGCAAAGCTTCTTGCCAGCCTCTGATCACGCCTCCCACTGAAAATACAATTGGCTCACCTCTGTCTACAGAACTATCAAAAATGGTTCCATCAATCAATGTTCCATGATAATGACATTTCACCTGATCATTGGCAGTAGGTTTTGCTCCACTTGGATTATCCTTCAAAATCTCATACTGTAATCCACTTGGTAAGGTAACTACACCTTGACGTTTGCCATTCGCGGCTAAAAAATCTTTGGCTGCTTTTTTAGACTTTTCCAGTTTCACACTGTTCACTTCATTCGCAAAAGTACCAATACAACGATCTAAGACATCTTCCTTAAGTAGCAATGGCTTCTTTTGCAACATATCATTCATTGCTTTTTGTAACATCGCCACATTCACAGCATCCAGCCCTTGAGCTTGTAAGTTTTGAAGAATTCTGATACCCAAAGCATATCCAGCAGAATCTTTATTGTTTTTTAAAGGATTCGCAACTGCTGTTGTTGATTTCACAGGTGCTTTAACGGCAGCTTTTACAGGGGCTTTTGTCTGTCCATAACTGATAACAGACAATGTCATAACGAAAAAGAAAAGTGATAGTATTCGCATCATTTCGAGTTTAATACACCCAAAACAACAATATTTCCGGCACTGTGCCAAGAAAGAATCCTTACTGTTTAATTTTCCAATAACATTTGATAAGCCAGGCTGATTTTTTCAAAATGATAACCCTTAACCGCTTCTTCCATCATTGATCGAATCTCTTGATTACAAAGATTACCGATACTTCCTTCGTGGGTATGATGTATGTTTTGGGTATCAGTTGTAAAAGCACCTGCTTCAATTGCCTTACCTACTTGTTGATAAGCATCTCTGAATGGAATGCCTTGTAATACTAACTTATTAACTTCTTCCACACTAAACGCATATCGGTATTTCTCATCTGCCATAATATCTTTTTTGATATCAATGGCAGATAGCATGAGACATGACATTTGTATACATTGCTTGAGTGTCTGAAAAGCCGGAAACAGATGCTCTTTTAATAATTGTAAGTCGCGATGATAACCGGAAGGTAAATTCGTAGTCATCATCATAATTTCATTTGGTAAGGCTTTGATACGATTGCAATGCGAACGAATCAATTCAAAAACATCCGGATTTTTTTTGTGCGGCATGATGCTGGATCCTGTTGTAAGCTCTGCAGGAAAACTTACAAAATCAAAATTCTGATTGAGGTATAAACACATGTCCATACTCATTCTACTTAAGGTATCCGCAATATTCGCTATTGCCATTGCGGTTGTACGCTCTGCTTTCCCTCTTCCCATTTGTGCATATACCACATTGTAATTCAAGTCATCAAAACCCAACAGGCGGGTAGTGAGTGTACGATTGATGGGAAAAGAAGATCCATATCCTGCTGCAGATCCCAACGGATTTTTATTGACTACTTTATACGCTCCTTGTAACAATACAGTATCATCGACCAGACTTTCAGCATAAGCGCCAAACCATAATCCGAAAGAGGAAGGCATGGCTAGTTGCAAGTGTGTGTAGCCAGGTAACAGATACTCCTTATATTTCTCACTTTGTTCTTGGAGTAAAACAAATAGTGTTTGTATTTCCTCTACCAATGATCGGATTTCATTACGGAGGAACATCTTGATATCTACCAGCACTTGGTCATTTCTACTTCTTGCGCTATGAATTTTTTTTCCGATATCTCCTAGCTTTTGTGTCAGCAGAAATTCAACCTGCGAATGAATGTCTTCTACAGATTCGTTGATGGTGAATGGTGAATGATGAATTTGCTTGTATATGTTTCTTAATTCTTGTACCAGTGCATCTGCTTCGGCTTTTGTTAGTAGACCTACATCTGCCAACATCATCACATGTGCAATGGACCCCAATACATCAAATGGAGCAAGTAGTAGATCCATTTCACGATCATTTCCTACAGTAAATGTTTCTACCGCAGAGGATACGTTGGTATTTTTTTGCCAGAGTTTCATACTGTTTGGTTTTTCATGAATCGATCCAATAAAGCAATGTATAATTCAATGCCTTCTTTGATCTCATTCAAGTAAATAAATTCATCTGCCGAATGACTTCTGGCAGAATCGCCGGGGCCCATCTTTAAAGTTAGAAATGGCATCAATGCTTTATCCGAGGTCGTGGGAGAACCATAATAAGATCTTCCGATTTGGATACCTGCTACCACCAATGGATGATCCTGAGGTATGGAGGTTGACTTAATACGCAGGCTTCTGGGAACGGCCGTTGAACTGATATTTTTTTGAATCGTTGTTAGTATCTCCTCAAAAGAATACAATTCATTAACCCTTACATCCACAACAAATTTGCATTGAGCTGGTACTACATTATGCGCTTTGTTTTCTGTTTCAATTACTGTGACAGACATTTTAACCGGACCCAACAAATCTGATACTTTCTCAAACTGATACTGACTCAGCCACTCAATATCTTTCATTGCTTTGTACAGTGCATTCTCTCCTTCATTTCTGGCTGCATGTCCGGGCTTACCGGTTGCCGTTACATCTAACACCAACAAACCTCTTTCAGCAATAGCCATTTGCATTTGCGTAGGCTCTCCAACAATACCACAAGCGATATTAGGTAAATGTGGCAATAAAGCTTCAATACCATTTTTACCGGATATTTCTTCTTCAGCCGTTGCTGCAAACAACAGATTATAAGGAAGATGTTGATGATCGTAATAATATAAGAAAACTGCTAATAGAGATACTAAAGCTCCTCCCGCATCATTACTACCCAAGCCAAATAACTTACCGTCTTTTTCATGAGCCATAAATGGATCCAGTGTATACGCAGGATTAGGTTTTACAGTATCATGATGAGAATTCAACAGCAATACAGGTTTAGCGGGATCAAAATACTGATTCACAACCCATACATTATTCAGAAAACGTTGAACAGGTATTTGTTTGTTCTGAAAAAATTGCTCAATAATAGTAGCAGTAGTTGCTTCTTCACGACTAAAGGAAGCCGTACTGATGAGTTTTTTTAAAAGCACTACACTTTCTTGAAACAATATGGTGATGTTTGGCTGCATATTATTTATTCCTGAATAGAAGTTCCTTTAGTTCCGTCAATCAGAGCGTGTAACAATTCTGCTTGTCCGATGATCACTTTCTTAACCCCTGATCTTACTGCTACAAATGCGTTATCTAATTTAGGAATCATGCCGGCAAATATCGCTTGCTCATCTTTTAACTGCTGATATAGTTTCGTATCTATTACGGGTATTACATCATTCTCATTATTGATGTCTTTCAATACTCCTTTCTTTTCAAAAGAATAGATCAAAGTAGTTGTATATAAATGACTCATTGCTTTTGCTATTTCCTGTGCAATAGTGTCTGCATTGGTATTAAGCAATTGTCCCTTTCCATTATGAGTAATCGGGGCAATAACAATAGCCATATTTTGTTGCAGTAATTGATGGATGGTTGTAGTTTCTACGGTATCAATATCACCCACAAATCCATAATCAATAGTAGGATGGTTTCGTTGATGAGCAGCAATTATATTAGCATCAGCACCCGTTACCCCTATTGCATTTTGACCCATTGACTGTAATTGGGCAACGATATTTTTATTGACATACCCCGCATATACCATCGTCACAATTTTCAAGGTTTCTGCGTCGGTAATTCTTCGTCCATCAATCATTTGTTGTTGAACACCCATTTGTTCAGCCAACTTTGTGGCGAGTTTACCTCCACCATGTACCAATATTTTATTTCCCTTTACTGCTGCGAATTGCTGTAAAAAGGATTCCAAGCGAGTTGGATCATCAATGATGTTACCGCCGATCTTTATGATGAATAATAAATCCACGTAATTAATGTTGATGGGTGAGAATATCGTGTAAAACAGCCTGCGCTGCCCAAACACGGTTACCTGCTTGCTTGGTTACCAGGCTATGCGAACTATCTAATATCTCATCACTAAGTTCTACATTTCTTCTTACTGGTAAACAATGCATCACTTTTGCAGCATTTGTATACTGTAGTTTTTCTTCTGTTAACATCCATGCCGGATCGTTTTCATACACTTTCCCATAGTCAGTATATGTACTCCAGTTTTTTACATATACAAAATCAGCATCTGCTAAAGCTGCATCCTGATCGTGTGTAATGGTGACTCCTTTTGTAAACTCAGTAGATAATTCATAATCGTGAGGATGTGTAATTACAAAATCTGCTTCACCCCAAGCATTCACCCATTGTGCAAAGCTATTAGCTACACATTGGGGAAGTGGTTTAATATGTGGTGCCCAGGTAAGTACAATTTTAGGGCGGCGATTTATTTGTTTTATCTGCAACGCTTCAGAAATGGTCATCAAATCAGTCAATGATTGTAGAGGATGTAAAGTGGCGCTTTCCAAGCTCACAACTGGTACACCTGCATACTTAATGAACTGATGAATAAACATCTCACTATAATCATCTTCTCTATTTTTCAAAGACGGAAAAGTTCTGATACAAAGAATATCAAAATATTGTCCAAGAACTGGTGCAGCATCTTTCACATGCTCTACAGTATTACCACTCATGATAGCACCTTCTTCAAACTCTAATGCCCATCCTTCTTTATCAACATTGAAAACAATGGCTTCCATACCCAGGTTACGCGCTGCAACTTGTGTACTTAATCTTGTTCGAAGACTCGGATTCAAAAAAAGCAGGCCAATACGTTTACCGATTCCTAAATTCTGATACTGCAATGGATTGGCTTTGCATGCTTTTGCCTTCTCGATGAGTGCATTGATATCCGGTACATCATTTACAGAAATAAATTGTTTCATGTGGTTGTTTCAGTAATTAAGATGAAGGATTATCAGTTTGTATGAATTTGATAGCCTCACGAAGTCTGTGAAGAAAATTATCGACCTGCTCTTTATTTAATGCAAGAGAAGGTAACAATCGTATCACATTAGGTTTCGCTTCTCCGGTGAATGTTTTATACTCACTCAACAACACCTTCTTCAAATCCTTAATTTCATCCGGAACATCAAAACCAATCATCCAACCCCTACCGCGTATATTTCGGATTTCAGGTATACTTTTCAATTGTTCAATCATATAAGCTCCATTCACTGCAGCTTTTTGTATTAGGCTTTCTTGTTCAATGACTTCCAACACAGCCAATGCAGCTGCGCATGCCAAATGGTTTCCTCCAAATGTTGTTCCCAGCATACCATGTTTGGGTCTGATATGCGGCGCAATCAGAATACCGCCAATCGGGAAACCATTGCCCATTCCTTTTGCCATAGAATAAATATCTGCATCTACTCCTGCATGATCATGCGCAAAGAATTTACCTGTTCTTCCATAACCACACTGTACACTATCCGCAATAAATACTGATCCGTATTGGTTACATAATTGTCTGATGGTTTGTAGAAAATCATCAGATGCTACATTAATTCCTCCAACACCTTGTATACCTTCCGTTATCACTGCAGCAACACTGGCTCCATGTTCTTCAAAATATTTCTGCAGTGAAGCAGTATCATTGAATGGAAGAAACACAATATTGTCAGTTTCATTCACCGGTGCTACAATCGCCGGATTATCTGTTGCTGCAACAGCCAATGATGTTCTTCCATGAAAAGACTTTCTAAATGCAACAATTTTTTTTCTGCCTGTATGAAACGAAGCTAGTTTCAATGCATTTTCATTGGCTTCAGCACCACTGTTACACAGAAAAAGTTCATAGTCTGTTTTACCACTCAGTTTTCCCAACTTATCAGCCAATTGTTGTTGCAGGGGTATAATGACAGAGTTAGAATAAAAAGCAATTTGTTTCAATTGATCTTCGATTCTTTGAACCCAATGTGGATGTGTATGTCCGATACTGATTACAGCGTGTCCTCCATACATATCCAAATACTGATTTCCCTGATCATCCCACACATAAGAACCCAACGCTCTACTTATGGTGATATTATTTAACGGATATACATCAAAAAGTTTCATACCGATGGCTTGGTTGATTAGAAATAATTGGCTTTTAATTCCAGTCCGCTTTTTTCATTCAGACCGAACATAAGATTCATATTTTGTACTGCTTGTCCACTCGCACCTTTCAATAAGTTATCGATGGCACTATGAATAATTAGTTTATTGCCCTGCTTTTCAATATGTAAAAGACATTTATTGGTATTCACGACTTGTTTCAAATCAATCATTGTTTCACTTAAAAAAGTAAAAGCTTGTTCCTCATAATATTCATGATACAGTTCTTTTACTTTTTCTAATGGCAAACTGCAATCAATGATAGAGCTGGTATAAATACCTCTTGTAAAATCGCCTCTCCATGGAACAAAATGTATACCCGGACCTTCTCCTGAGGTAGACAAAGGAGAGTCTTTTTGTAATTGATTAATGGATGCAGTGATTTCTTTGATATGCTGATGGTTCAGTGATTTATATGCTTGTATATTATTGGCTCGCCAACTGAAATGCGATGTAGCACTCAGTGATTGGCCAGCTCCGGTAGAACCGGTGATTCCGGTTGTGTGTACATCACTCAATATGCCGGCTTTTGCCAAAGGCAATAACGCTAGTTGAATAGCTGTTGCGAAACAACCAGGGTTTGCAATATTTTGAGCAGTTCTAATTTCTTCTCTGTTGAGCTCGGGTAAACCGTAAATGAATGTTTTTTCACCAAATATGGATCCGGGTGTTAACCTGAAATCCTGCGATAGATCAATGATTTTTACAGAATTGGGAATGGCATTTTGTTCTAAGAACTTCTTAGCATCACCATGACCTACACATAAAAACAATACATCCACTTCTGTATGCGGATGGTCTGCAAACAATAGTTCTGTTTCTCCGACCAGATCTTTATGAACATCATACAATGGTTTTCCTGCATTACTGGTGCTATGTACACTCAATAATTCTACTTGAGGATGACGTAATAACAAACGAATCATTTCCCCCCCGGTATATCCTGCACCACCAATGATAGCTGCTTTTATTAGACTCATTTGTTATCAGATTTAATATTGTGATAGATAGCAGTTTGGTTACCAAAAATTTTTGAAAACCCTCTTACATCGTCGCCTGTCCAGCCACTATTCATTTCACCATACTTACCGAATTTGCTACTCATTAAATCAAAGGATGATTCGATACCGATGACTGCAAAACGGTAAGGCATCAGTTGTATGAAAACATCTCCTGTTACATGTTCCTGTGAATGAATTAAGAACGCCTCTATATCTCTCATCACCGGATCCATGATTTGTCCTTCATGCAACCAATTCCCATAAAATTGAGCAAGTTGATCTTTCCAGTTCAATTGCCATTTGGTTAATACATGTTTTTCCAGTGCGTGATGTGCTTTCAGAATGACCATGGGCGCTGCTGCTTCAAAACCTACTCGTCCTTTAATGCCAATAATTGTATCGCCTACATGAATATCACGCCCAATACCAAATGGCCCAGCTATTGACTGTAGGTATTGTATAGCATCTGTTGGATGAGCGAATTGTTGATCATTGATACTTTTTAATTCCCCTTTTACAAATCCAAGTTTCACTTCTTCCGGTTGCGATTTTGAAACCTTTGTAGGCCAAGCTTCTTCGGGTAACATTCCTTTAGAATGTAATGTTTCTTTTCCTCCAACACTGGTTCCCCACAATCCTTTATTGATTGAATACGCAGCTTTTTCAAAATTCATAGCAACACCTTTCGATTGGAGATAACTGATTTCCTCTTCTCTGCTCAGCTTCATATCTCGGATAGGTGTAATAATTTCTGTATCAGGAATCATGATATGAAAAATCATGTCGAATCTCACCTGATCATTTCCCGCACCTGTACTACCATGTACTACAGCTTTGGCATTCAATTTTTTAGTATGCTCGGCTATATGTAAAGCCTGACTCAATCTTTCAGCACTCACACTCAGTGGATAGGTATTGTTCTTCAACACATTCCCATAAATCAAAAAGCGAATGATGCTATCATAATAACTTTTCACTGCATCAATTGTAGTGTGTGTTTTCACGCCCAAGTTGTACGCATGTGTCTCTACCTGCTTTAGTTCTTCTTTTGAAAAACCACCCGTATTGACAATTACGCTATGTACTTCAAATCCTTTTTCTTCCGTTAAATATTTAACACAAAAAGAGGTATCGAGTCCGCCACTAAAGCCTACTACTACTTTTGTACCTGCCGGAAGATTTGTTGGAAGCTGATTCATATAATGGATTGCTTAGAATATTAAAAATGAAAAAAATGATGAAAGAAAGATTTAGGTTTTGCTGTTCCTCCATTTTCTTTTTTTCGGAAGACACGTAATAACTTATGCTGTTTCACTTTCATGAAACGTTCGTATAGCTTGGATTTCTTTTTAAATTCAGTTGATGTTTCTTCCGGTTCATAATGATCTGCAGGATCATACAGCATAGCCGTACAAAAACAGTTCTTACGATCCTTACTCATCAGTATTTCATAATTGATACAGCTCTTACAGCCAGCCCAGAATTCTTCATCATCGGTTAACTCACTGTATGTAACCGGTTCATAACCCAAGTCACTGTTGATCTTCATCACAGCAAGTCCGGTAGTCAGACCAAATATTTTAGAGGTTGGATATTTCTCCCGTGATAAGTTGAAGATGGTTTGTTTGATTAGTTTGGCCACTCCACTTTTCCGAAAGGGTGGAGAAACGATCAAACCGCTATTGGCTACGAATGCATCATGCCCCCAAGCTTCAATATAACAAAAGCCTACCCAGGTACCATCCGGAAGAAGTGCAATCACGGCTTTACCTTCTTCCATCTTGCGGGCCACGTATTCTGGACTGCGTTTAGCAATACCAGTACCACGTGCTTTGGCAGATGATTCCATTTCATCTGTAATGGTTTGCGCATACTGCGTGTCGCCACCATTGGCTACACGAACAATGATATTTTGTTCCAACTTATAATAAATTAAATAACGTAAACGGGAAGACAGCTCTCTGTCAGATGATTGATTCCGGGGGATTTTTCACTGATAGGGGCAAGTGCCAGTTGCTCGTCCTATCAGCAACCACGTCGGGGTCGCGGCAAAAAGTTGAAAGCAGCTTCCATAGAGAACACCTGAATACGGGTATTCAACAGGAGAGATAAATATTGTGTGAGAATCTGCTTCACTTGTTTGATAATTATTTGCTTTTGCAGCGTAAAAGTATATCAGTTTGTGGGATATCGGTCAAAAAATTTTTTAAACGGAATATTAAATATTTGCTAACAAGTGTAAGTATAAAAATAGCCGTCATGGAAAATGACGGCTATTTACGTATTGATAAGTCACTTTTTAAAATCCGCCACCGCCTCTCATCATCTGCATTTGTCTGCCACCACCACCAGGCATCATCATATTCATCGGTCCACGTTGTTGTTGTTGATTACCTCCGAAACGACGCAAATTATAAGTGAAGCTCACCATCAAATAACGGGTAAGCACCCTTGTTGATACGTCTTGAATCGTATTACCGGTAATATTTCTGGTAATACTTACATTCTGATTCAACAGATCGAACATATAAAACTTCAACTCACCTGCTTTATTCTTGAGCATTTGCTTAGAGATGCTTGCATTCAATAATGGAATACTGGTATTGAATCCTTGTGCTCTTCCTGCATTGTAGATATAATCAAAATCAAGTGAAAATACCCAGCCACTTTTTGTAAAGGCAGTAGCTTCAGTTGATACTGTTTGTGTGAAGAAGTCTCCATTCTGCTGTGGCTGCAAAGTATATCTCGCCATATTGAAAGAAGAGTTAGAAGAGAAGTTCATATCAAATCCTTCTTTCAGATTGGTAGTCCAACCTACTTCACCACCTAAAGTTGTATTACGTGTATAGTTGCTCGCATTATTGATCAATGTTTGTGATTGATCTCTTGCAACAATTGCGCGCAGGTTAACTGTACTCTTTGGTTTCTTTAAAGGAAAACTATAGTTGAAAAAGCCATTGATTCTATACGTTCCATTCAAATTCACCGGCATTGTTAATTGCGCTCCATTGTTTTGGAATACGGTTGAATTCTGAATATCATTTTGAATAAAGCTCGCATTGATGGTTGCAAAAACCAATTTCTGTGTAAACACATCAAATGAGTTGTACAAGAACCTAAAGCTATGCGTGAATTGTTGTTTGAGGTTCGGATTACCGGTTCTAATGTTCAGCGGATTACTGTTATCAGCTACAGGTTGTAATTGTTCTGCTGTAGGCTGAGATGTACGTCCATTGTAAAACAATCGTAAGCTCTTGGTCTTAGAAAACTCATAGCGGAAATTCGCTGAAGGGAAAAGGTTGACAAAATTTTGCTTGATCGATGTGTTTCTGGTAATGTTATTACTTACCAACTCACCCACTTGCACACCTGATCCAATACTGAAATTGTATTTCGCATTCTGCAAACGATAGTTCATCGTGAACCTGTTTGAGCTGAATGTATTTTCAAAAGTATTGGTCAAGTTAACCACCGGTATCTCATATTTACCACTACCTGCATCATACTCCATGGTTTCTCTACCGGAGTTATTTTTATTGTAGGAGTAGTTATAATTGAATTCCAATTGCTGATTTTTAGCAATAGGCTCTGTATAGGATAACGTACCACTGAAATTTCTGGTATCTCTGTTAGTCGTGTAGACCTGATCAATCGTATCGATATAAGAAGGCCTGTTTGGTGGATTGAATTGATTCAGTGAATAATTCGATCCTGATCCATCATTCGCGCTACCACCTGCATTGATACCGATAGAATAGGTACGACCTCTTTTTGGAAAACGATGACGGAAAGTGGCTTCAACACTACCATTGTATCCTTTGTTCTCACGAATGGATCTTGCATCAGAACTATTCAATGCGGTAAACTTACCTCTTGTTGAAGAGGTTTGTTGTAAAGTTTGAGACCAGGTATCCTGAAAACTGATATTGGGTCTGATGATAAGCGAATTGGAAGAATCGAATTGGTGTTCAATATTAAAATTGATCCTGTGATTATTATTATATGTTTTAGAAGAATTATTTTGATTGTTGAAAATCGATGAATCGGGAGCACCGGGTATCAGGTTTTGCACCAAACTTTTCTGATCACGATATGTTTTCTGATCGTTATAGAAATAACTTCCAGAGAATTGTGTTTTAGGACTCCAGGTATCTCGATAGTTAATACCACCTGCCCAAGTATTGACCAATCCACCACCACCGCCACTTCCAGTAAATGCAGGAGCACCGCCACGTCCACCGCCGCCACCACCAAAATTACCTCCACCTAAAGAACCCAACATATCCTGTACAGAGAAATTCTGTTTGTTGACATTATTGGCTTGTCCTGTGAATGTAATTTGTCGATCACCATTGAAGCGACTTAAACTAAAACTATTATCATACAAACCCTCATCAGCATTGGCACCAAAACCTAGTGTACCTCTACCAAAATATCCTTTACGTTTGTCTTTTCGTGTAGTGATATTGATGGTTTTCACACGATTACCATCATCAAAACCTGTAAATGCACTTTGATCACTCGCCTGATCAAATACTTGAATTTTATCAATTACATCCGGAGGAAGATTACGGGTAGCCATTCTGGGATCATCCCCAAAGAATCTTTTTCCGTCTACCAATATTCTTTGTACCTGTTCTCCCTGTGCGGTGATGTTACCATTTTTATCAACCTGAATACCCGGCACTTTTTTCAATAAATCTTCTGCCACTGCATTCGGTTTTGTTTTAAATGCCGAAGCGCTGAATTCAACCGTATCATTTTTCATTCTTACTGCAGATTGGGTAACAGTAACATTACCCAAATCATTAGCCGCAATGGTCATATAGATGTTTCCAAGATCAACCATACTGTTGGTCTTGGAAAAAGAAATCTTTTTAGAGAAGGGCTCATAACCTTGGAATTTAATATCCACGATCATTTCGCCAAATGTAATATTGCTGATCAAAAAGCTACCATCTGCTTTGGTGAGTCCAAAAACATCCAGTGTAGAATCTTTAGCATCCAAAATAGAGATAGATGCATCTTTCAATGATTGTTTTCCTACCGAATCCACCAGTTTACCCTTTAAGGTTGCACTGGTTTGAGCCTGCACGGTATATGCAAAGAACAAACAGGTAAGGGCAGTTAAAATTTTGGTCATGCTCAAGTTTATTATATGATACGAAGCTATACTTTGGTATTAGACTAGCCGGCAAGCAAAAAGATTAACGGAAAGCTAGCAGGATGGTTGGGAAGCCTTCTGTTAAAATCGGTGAAAGACATACGCTGATAGGTCGCTCGGTTAATAGGAGCTATTCATCATCTATATAAACGCCTGACAAACAAGTGTTAGCTGAACAAATACTCTACATCTTCACGTGTCAGATTCTTCACAAAACCTTCATCATCCGTAATCAATTCACGAGCTAAACTTCTTTTACGATCCTGCAATTTGAGGATCTTATCTTCTACAGTATCCGTACAGATCATTCTGTATGCAAAGATGTTCTTGGTTTGACCAATGCGATGTGTTCTGTCGATGGCTTGCTGTTCTACTGCAGGATTCCACCATGGATCTACAATGTAAACATAATCGGCAGCTGTTAAATTCAAACCTACACCACCGGCTTTCAATGAAATAAGGAATACACGACAAGAGTCATCGTTTTGAAAGCGTTGAATCGCTCGCTCACGTTCATTCACTGTACTGCTTCCATCAAAATATTCATAATCAACACCCAATTCCTTCATCTTTTCTTTGATCAAGGCAAGCATACCTAGGAATTGTGAGAAGATCAATGCTTTATGATTACCAATATTTTCAGTGATTTCACGTCCCAGCTCTTCTAACTTAACGGATACATTGGGGAATTTCTCTTCGTCTTTGATGATGGCCGGACTATCACAAATCTGTCGCAGCTTCATCAAACCTTGTAAAATGGTAAGTTGTGATTTTTGTATTCCCTGATTATCTACTACACCTAAAATTTTATCCCGATAATCATTCCTGAATGCATCATAAATTCTGCGCTGTTCATCTGCCATTTCACAGAAGAGTACCATTTCTTGTTTTTCAGGAAGATCTTTTGCTACCTGTTCTTTGGTTCTTCTGAGAATGAATGGGAACAATAGTTTACGCAAATGTTCTTTCTGTTCTTTCTCACCAAACTTATCAATAGGAATAGAAAATTCTTGTTTGAAAAACTCTACGCTTCCTAACATTCCCGGATTCAAAAAATTCATCTGAGCATAAATATCAAACGTATTGTTTTGAAGTGGTGTACCACTTAAGCATAGTCTGTTTTTTGCCTTGATAAGACTTGCTGCTTTTGTGACTTTGCTGGAAGGATTTTTAATGGCCTGACTTTCATCCAACACCACATAATCAAATGCTACTTCTACAAACTGTTTGATATCACTTCGCAAAGTACCATATGTGGTAATGATGACATCTGCATCAGTAGCAGCTAAACTATCACGTGTTCTTTGTGCACCATGATGTACATAGAACTTAATCGTAGGTGTGAATTTACCAATCTCATTCTGCCAGTTGAACATCAGTGTTGTTGGACAAACCACTAATGCTTTCAATGATCCATTTTCTTCTTTGAGATGGTGTAGAAAACTCAATGCCTGAATGGTTTTACCCAAACCCATATCATCAGCCAGAATACCACCCCATTGTACTTCACGCAGGTAATTCAACCATTGGAAACCACTCTCTTGATAAGGACGTAAGATCGATCGAAGATGTGCAGGTGCTGGGATTTCTTTGATGGAATGATTTTCTTTGAGTCGGTCGTACTTTTCTTCCAACTGAAAAAACAGTTCTTCTTCATCACGCTGCATGTACAATTCCTCTACCACACTGAAATGGTATTTGCTGAGCTTCATCGAGCCCGACTTCCCTTCACCTACTCTGAATAATAATGAATATTTTTTGATCCATTCTTCAGGTAAGATACCTAATGTCCCATCACCCAATTGTACAAACTGTTGTTTATTACTCAATGCCTTCTTTACTTCATCAACCGTTACTTTTTGATCACCGAAATTAATTTCAATCTTAGCATCAAACCAGTCCGTATTGCTACTGATATAAATTTTGGTAGAAGGCTTTGCAGTATTGAACCTAAAGTTTTTGAGAGCTTCAAATCCATATACCGGAATATTCATTTCTTTAACTGCATCTACAAAAAGAAAGAACCAGTTATTACGCAATACTTCTGCGCCTTTCAGCGCTAATACGTCTCCTTCGGCAGGTCTGATAAAATGAGAATGCAGCGATTCTATTTTTTGAATGAATTCTTTTTCTGCTTCCAGATTTCGCTGAATGACCAATATTTTATCGGCCACCGGCATGATGATTTTTTCTTTGTCAGAAGTACGCACATCATACCCACGATAATTGAATATGGGTTGGAATAATAAATATTCTCCTTTCTCTTTCAGCAATACTTTTACTTCGGGCTTTACATCTTTAACTTCTTCTTTCTGCACATTTCCAAAATGAACATTGTATTCTTTGGAAAGTGGTAAAATGAATTGTTGTAATTGTGCCGACCAATCTTCTGCCGGAATCTCAATTTTCCCTGAAGGAAGAAACTTTTCCAAGATCAAAATATCTTCTGTTCTTTTCCAGGTAAAAAATTGTTGATGGTATTGAAATAAAAGCGCTGAGCTGCTTTCATTTTCTGAAATATTCAAATCAGCCAATGGTAGCTTCACCCGACAGTCTACTTCATATTTTCCTTTCTGGTACGTGACTTCAAATTCTGGACTAATAAAATCCGTAATCAACTCCGCTTTTAAGAGATTGGCAGTAGTGAATGGTTTCTTTTCAGGTAAACAGAAAACAAAATGACTGCTGCTGAGCTCCGTAAATAATTTTTTTACTTTGGGATGCAGGTATTCATTGATTAAATGACGGGTTTCTTCCGGAAGCTCATCATCATGTTGCTGTATAATATTTTCCCAGATGCCACTAAATGGAGAGTTGCGGTCTAAGTAACGACTCACTTCTGAAGGCATCAACTTACGTAGCTGTTGCAACAAGCCTTTATCATCTTCATCAAATACTTCCGTATTAATAAATCTGCTTAGATCCAGTTTAGTTACTTTACCGGTGTAGCGAGTTTTCTCTTCATCAGCTTCACCTTGTACTCCTTCAAATTGAACATACGGGTATTGTTGTTCATTGAAAGTGAGTACGAGACCTAATTTCAACCACTCTTTCTGAATTTCTTCAGGTTCCTGAACGATGGCTGTTGTAGCTACCGGTTGTTCTTCCTCCCGTTTAGGTTTTAACTCTGTGCTTGGATTTAATGAAACTCGTTTTATGCTGGTATCTAACACACGAAGAAACGGTTTACCATCCGTATAAGTGAATTCAAATTTTCCTTTAAGATCATCATTGAGTGAATACCCATACAGTGCTAACAGTTTATTCTTCTCCTTATCCCAGTTACGAATAGAATCAAAATAACCCGGACCATAATTATGTAGTAATTGCAATAAGACAATGTCTTTATGTACGCAGAGTGGGTGTTCTTTATCAGAAGAACAGGTACAACTGGTATCAAAATTTCTTTCTTCATTTTTTTGAAGAAGAATACGAAACGATTCGCCCTCATATTCCAGATCAGCAAGTACACGTTCATCTTTAGCTTCTAAAATATTGGAACGATTACTTCGCAAATAATTTTCTGCTTTTTCAAAACTCTCTTGTGAAGAAAGCATCTTGATCAATTTAAGATCGAGTTGCTTCATTTTCACCACTGTATGTTTTTGATCGTAACTGGTTTCTTTTTCTCCCAATTGATTACGATCCAAAAGATCTTGCAAATGAAATAGTGCGCCTGCTTTATGTCTACAAACTTCAGAAAGATTGTATGGGCAACTACAACGCAGTGAAAGTGTCTTTGGATCTTTGAACTGATTGATATGTACTTTATAAAAAGTGGCATAGCCATCATCTTTCACACGAAAAACAATATTGGCCATGAGTTCATCATATTCCACCAACTCTACATTTCCAAGTGCATGAATTTTTTTACCTCGGCGGATAACTTCTTCTGTACCGCTGTTATAGATATGTTTAACCAGATATGGAAGTGCCATACAATCAATCAGCAATTAGTGTAAACAGAAGAGCTGCAATAGGCATAACTACATCCTGTGTACCTGTTTAGCAATGAGCCGCTCCGAAAAGGGCAATTTGCAAAAGTAAAGGAAAGCAATCCAGTAAATGAAAAGAAATGAGAAGAATGTGGATGAAATGTTTGTTAAGGTTGGTCTGTAGTCCATGGTCAATAGTCCATAGACCATAGACCATGGTAGGAAACCTTGATTACTTAAACTGTTGAAAATATGGTTTTACCATGGACCATCGACTATGGACTATGGACTAACTACCCGCAAACCAAATCCCCATTCCTATAAATAGGCAGAACATTCGCTACATCGGAGGTTACGCAGTATTCTAAGTCCTTTTCTAGTCCGTAGGAGGCAAGTCTATGCCAGTGAGTGGTTCTGCGAATGAACTGTTGCATGTCGTGTTGGTGAAGACCGTACATATCGGATGCCATCAGGCTGCTATCGCAATGAATGGTAAAATGTTCTTGAACCCTGTGAATGACAGCACCAGCGAACATAGCATCTTCCAGATTAAAGCGGTCTTTCCAAGCAGAACAACCCAAGATTACATTCTTTTTTTGTGCGATCAGGTAGTCGCAAACAGCAGAAATATTAGGAAATGAACCTGTGATTACTTCAGATGCACCGCTGTTCAAAGCCATATGCAGTAGCTTGGTGCCATTGGTAGTGGTGAGTACCAGTGTTTGTCCTTCAATAAATGAGCGAGGATATTCCGCAGGCGAATTACCATGAGCCAATCCTGGAATCACTTTACCATCTCTTTCACCAGCTGTAATTCCACCTGTTTCCTTGCCAATAGCAATACATTTATCTCCTGCGTCTACCGGAATCACTCTTTTGGCTCCCTTGTACAAAGCTGT
>VFQN01003677.1_pt1 | contig 21479 bp, 17 predicted proteins | sample 3512371 | NCBI WGS metagenome assembly VFQN01 (sample SAMN10412370, study PRJNA504923) | tailings metagenome | isolation source: Replicate 2 from Balatoc abandoned mine | place: Philippines: Itogon, Benguet | collected 2017-08-28
AGGTTAAAGCCGTTGGAACCGGTGACCGGGTTGTTGGCGATGGCGTAACCACCGGCGCCGACCATGTTGAAGGCCGAGACTTCGTTGTTGCTGGCCAGGTTGACGATATTGCCGGCGCTGGTGAGGAACGGATAGTTGCCGTCGTCAGCAAAGCCGGGCAGCACGATCGTCTGGGTCGGGAACACGAAGCCGGCGAAGCTGGCATAGATGTCGGCCGTATGAGCGCGGCCTTCACCCAGCAGTCGCTGATTGTCGAACAGGGTGATCGGGCCGTCGAGCGGATTCAGCAACGAGGTGCCGTCGCGCTGGACGAGGATCAGGTCTGCACCCGGGGCACTGGAAGGCAGATTGTTGTAGGGGTTCTCAAACGTACCATCGCCGGGGCCGGCGTTGGTGGCGTCCACGTGGACAACAAAGTACGGGTTGCCGGTATCCGGATTGTAACCCTGGACCAGGACGTCCTTCTGGGTGTTGGCTGTTGCGACACGCCAGTTTCTCTGAACCGGCATCATCATGCGTTCTTGCGTGGTCCACTGCGGGAAGTAGCGGGTCGGGTTCCAGCCAGCGAAGCGGAAGTCGGCGATGAAGTTGACGTTGGTGCCGTAGTTGCTGTCTTCGGTGACGTTCACGCCGATCGACAGGTCGTTGCTGATCCAGGCTTCCACCCGGGCTCGCACGCCTACCGGGTCGTTCTTGTCAGCGTCGTAGGCGTAGGCTCCGATGAAGCCCCGCAGCCACGGCGTGCGCTTGGTCAGCGGGCCGCCGACTTCAAAGTCGGCCCCGGCGACAGCGGACTGGAACAGGCCCTGGCCGATGAAACCCAGCGAATTCCCGAAGAAGACGGGATCGTCGCCCAGGCTCAGGCCGCGAACAAAGTTGTTCTGGTCGGTCGCCGTCGGGAAGTAGGCGTTCATGCGGGCATCGATCCGCTCGCCGAGGGTTTCGATCCCGAACATGAACTGTTCGTATCCGAAGCCCTCCGACGAGTTGTCGAAGTCGTAGTAGGCGTACGCGCCGAAGATCCGGTCGCGGTCGTAGCTGTACCGGCGGAACAAGCCGCCGAGGTTACCCCCGACTTCGGAGTTGTCGGTGACCATGAGCCGCGCGTTGGGCGCGACGTACATGTCTTCCGTCATCCAGACCGGGTACAGGACACCGATCTGGGTGAACCCGTTGCGGTATCCGACGCCGTCACCGGTCATGGTGCGGATGTCGAAATAAGCGCCACCGTAAGAGACGCCGCCGCTGTAATCTTCCAGAGTCGCGACCCCGAGATCGGAGGACGACTCAATGGCCGTTTGCGCGGAGGCCGCGCCGACCCAGGATAGACACAACAGACAAGCCAGGCTGAGCTTCATACGTTGCATGGACGTCTCACTCCAGCAGCTATCTAAGCCGAAGTTCCGTGGACCGCTCCCGGTCACCATCTCCTGGAATGCTCCAGGTGCGCGGACCAGGACGGAAATATCGCGTATTGAGAATGTTCGGAAGATTCCTTACGACCGGTTGAGGAAACTTTGTCGACTGTGCGGATCTCACGTGAAATTCCTGCTGGCGCGAACGTGCGGTTTCTGTCGGATGGGCCGCGGAACTCGTCTGGCAATTTTCCGGGGGGCGACATACAACCCGCGGCGTCCCGTCACCGGCACCGTCGCCGTGTCGTGATCCCGTCTGCCGGTCTCGTTGATCCCTCACGTCGTAACTCCTTCAATTGCTGAAGATTCGGGAGAGCGCCCCATGCCTCGCCTGCCCCTGTCCCGCCTGTTGCATCACCGCTGCTGGTTGCTGTCTGGAGCCGGGCTGCTGACGGCGGCGAGCCTGTCGGTCAGTGTGGATGCGGTCACGCCGCCGGGAAGCCCTGCGGCTCGGGAGACTCGCCCGGTGCCAGCCGCTGAGGCAGGAGCGCGACCAGCGACGGTGAGTGATGGAATGCATATGCGCTTACAAGGTGCTCCCGCGAACATCGCCGGCAAGCTGGAACCGGAGGTCGATCTGTGCGAGTTGCCCATGGCGACGTGCGCGACTCTGGTGCCGCAACGTGTCCAACCCCAGTTAAATACGTGGGCCATGAGCGGGACTGCCGCAGCCCCGGTTCAGCTGGCAACGGCTTACTCCGTCTCTGAAATCCCGACCGCGGAACAGTCACTAAGGGTCTGGGAGTTGCTGACCGCGTCTGCCCTGCCGGTTCCGGATCGGGAACAGGTCTGGATGCGGCGGATGAACGACGGAACTGTGACCGCGCATGCTGTGGAAGCGGTCATCGATTTGCTGGGACCGGTCTCGGCCCGGTCGCTCTCACGAAAATACGACTGGACAGTGGAGAACTCTGCCGAACCGGCGATCGTAATGACGGCGACCCCGCGGGATGCGATGGATCGCCTGTTTGCAAACCAGTTCCGCGTGCTGATTTCGCCCGAGTCCCGGCTGGTGACTGCCGTGGAAGTACAATCCCGCGCGGGCCAGTGGAACAAGGTCATGCTGCCTCCCGCCTGGTCCAGCAGCGTCGTCCAGACGAATCTCGCAGTGGCTGGCGAATCACAGGTGGTCGCCCACCCGTTGCCGCCCAGTCCGTTGCCGGCAGAACTGCCAGCGCCTGCACCCCTGTTGCGACTGGCTGCCGAACCTGGCAGCGTGCAGCGGCAGTAACAACCAGCATGGGGCTCGTCGCTGCGCGTGGCTGGTTTTCGCAGACGGCCATCAGCTGTGAGTGGATCTGCCAGCCTGGAAGATTCAACAGCCGGAAGTGCTTGCCGGGGAATCTACGAAACTTCTCCGCTGGCGTTTAGGGCTGGTATGTGGAGTGGGCCCAGGTCTGAGTCTGAACGGGCTGTCGAACTTCGACGTCCGGTGAAGATGCCTTTTTCAGGTGTATCAGCCGGGCATCGCCGCGCTGCGGATGAATCTTGCAGTCACCTGCAACGGCAACATCAATTGGCGACGAGACGCCCCGCTCGCCTCGCGTCGATCTGGCATGGAATGGCAATTTCAGCCGGTTCCTGAGTAGACTTTTCCGCACGTTCGGAAGTTCCACTCCCTCTACTCAGGATAATGCTGCCATGAAGCTCGACCGATCGTTGCTGGTTGCCTGGACGTTTCTGTGTTTGACGACTGCCGGCGTTGCGCAAGAGGCTGCGAAGCATGACGCCGTCACTCCGGTCCCCCGCGAAGGCGGCTGGATGAATCGCCACAACTCGTTCAACGAACGAGTGAAGCAGGGAAACGTCGACCTGATTTTCATCGGCGACTCCATCACCCAGGGCTGGGAGGGAATGGGGGGCAAAGCGATTTGGGAGAAGTACTACACTCCCCGCAATGCCGTGAACCTGGGCATCGGCGGCGATCGCACCCAGCACGTGCTGTGGCGTCTCGATAACGGCAACGTCGAAGGCATTCACCCGAAGCTGGCAGTGCTGATGATCGGCACCAACAACTCCGGCACGAACACGGCTGAACAAATCGGCGACGGCATCACTGCTATCGTCAAGTCGCTCCGTGAGAAGCTGCCGGAAACGAAGATCCTGATCCTCGGCATCTTCCCCCGGGGTGCTGACAATTCCAACCCGCAGCGTCAGAAGAACGCCAAAGCCAATGAAATCGCCGCAAAGCTGGCTGACGGCAAGATGATCGAGTACCTGGATATCGGTCCGAAGTTCCTGGAAGCCGACGGCACGCTGACCAAAGAGATCATGCCGGACCTGCTGCACCTGAGCCAGAACGGTTACGAGATCTGGGCCGTCAGCATTGAGGATCACGTCGCCCGCATGATGGGCGAGCAGCAGTAAGACTGGTCGAGGCGGGAGAATTCCGCCAGCCGGTCTGTCCAGGGCCCGGAGCTGAATTCGGTCATCAACGGAATTCAGCAACGGACCCGGGGCAACTGACGACTCACCAGGAATAAAAAGCGCGGCAGGGTCCCCTCGAAGCTCCCAGCTTCTCCCCGCCGCGCTACGTGCTTACCCGGCGAACCGGGCAAGCAACAATGTGTTTGCCTCAATCGATGTTGCCACTGCGATCGGAACTGCCGGATTCGTTGGGTCCGGCAGACCACCAGTCGGCGATCAGTCGAATTCGCTGGCAGCCGTTGACTGGCAGGTGTTGATCGTCGCGTGACACCGGAAACCTAGGTCAACAATTTCCGCTGTCAAACATTTTCACCTCGGATGTCTCATTCGGGGTGAATTTTTCTCCGGAGTGAAATTTTCTCCCCTCTCCAGCGAATGTGCATTCACCTGTGTCCTTGCCCGTGCATGTCATCTCTGACGAATTCAGTGGCCAGACCATTCTCGGCTGGCTGCGTCATCAATTTCCCGACCACTCCTGGTCCCGCTGCCGGAAAATGCTCGGTTCCCGGCGGGTCTTTGTGAACGGCGTCGTGACGATTCAGGATGGTCGCCGACTGGCGCCGGGAGATCAGGTTGAGATTCGCGACACGGCTCAACGGGCTCCCACGGCGGACGACGTGCCGATCCGGTATCTGGACCGCGACCTGGTCGTGATCGAAAAGCCGCCGGGAATTGTCAGCACGCGCAGGCCCGAAGAACTGCACTGGCCGCTGGCACAACGCCTGCTGGCTCCGGCTGCCGACGAACTGGCCGCCTGGGCAATCCTGCAGCGGGAATCGAAACATCCCGGCGGACACCGCGGGACGCTGCCGCGGCTGTGGCGCGTCCAGCGGCTGGATCGCGATACCTCGGGTCTGCTGGTCTTCACCCGTCGGGAAGAGGTCGCCCGAGACCTGATTCCCCAGTTCGCTGAACATCGGGTTCGACGGATCTATCTGGCCCTCGTGCAGGGAGTCCCGCAACCCGGAACGATTCGCTCGCAGCTGTTGCGAGATGCAGCGGACGGTCGACGACGCAGTGCTGCCGGGAGCGAGCAGGGACAGACTGCGATCACTCATCTGCTGGACGTTCAGCCGTTCGGGAAGTTCTCTCTGGTGCGGTGCCGTCTGGAAACCGGACGTACGCATCAGATCCGGATTCATCTGGCGGAGCAGGGGCATCCCGTGTGTGGCGAGACCCGTTATCTGCCGCCCCCCGCAGGGGCTCTGCCACCAGATGCCGACGCTGCAGGGGCCAGAACCGTTGAGATTGGCAGTGTGCCGCGGCTGGCGCTGCATGCGTGTGAACTCGGATTCGTCCACCCGCGGACCGGCGCGGAATTGCAGTTTGAAGCTCCCTTGCCTCGCGACCTTTCCGTCTGGATGCAACAACAGTCGAATTTGTGAACGAAGTTTCCGCACCCGGAACTGCCCATGATTCGCCGAACCACGTCATTTGTCCTGGGACTGCTGGCGTTCGTGAAAGCGACGGTCGTCGGCGGGGTGTTTATCCTGGCGCCGATCGTGATTCTCGCGGCGATCATCGGCCAGGCTGTTAACGTCGCATACCACGTCCTGCATCCGCTGATGGCCTGGCTGCCGGTGCAGTCGATCTCAGGGGTTTCGCTGGCATTGCTGGGCGGGATTGCCGTCGTCGTGCTCCTGTGTTTTTTTGCCGGCCTGCTGGCGAACACCGCTCTGGCCACCTGGCTGGTGAAGTCGATTGAATCGGCCATTCTGTCGAATCTGCCTGGCTATTCGCTCATGAAGAACATGGGCGAGGGAATCGTGGGTCTTCCGAGCCGGGATGGTCGACGGGCAGTGCTGGTCCACTTTCAGGAAACCTCTCGCATCGGATTCCAGATGGATCAGCTGGCAGATGGCCGGGCAGTGATCTTCATCCCGAGCGTTCCCAGCCCGTGGTCCGGGGAACTGCACATCGTGGCTCCCGACCGGTACGAAGTCCTGCCGGTTTCAGTGCGGAATACCATCGAGATCCTGCAACGACTCGGTCAGGATTCCGGCAGCCTGCTGTCACCGCCGGGAGATCAATCGCTGCCAGAAGAGGCGCAGCGATGACGGTCCTGCTGAGTGTGCTGTTTGTGGTCGCCGTCACGTGGGCGAATGTGCGCGACTGCCGTGCCGGGGCGATCCACCTGCCTCGTCGGGCCAGCCAGAGGCCCGATGCACCGGCCATAATTCAGCGGACAGATCAGCCGTTGCTGTTCTATACCATGATCATTATTCGCAGTCTCGCGCTGATCCTGGTGGTGCTGCTGGTGACTGGTGGTTTCCACAGGTTGATCGAGTGGACTCTCTAAGCGTGTCAGACTGGTTGCCTGCTCTGCTGGCGGAAAAATGATGAGGAAATCTTCTTAATGCAGTGGTGAGATTCGGCAGAATTCCGGATGATAACCACCGGTTGCCGTGTGATGGCGCGACTGTCCCTCAGTCGTTCGCGTGTCGCGGCCGGCCGATCCCTTTTTCGATTGCCCGTCGCTGGCAGCAGTGACTCCCGTCTGTCATCTGATCCCGTCATCTGGAGGAAAGGCATGCCTCAGTATCGAGTACTCATGACGGACCGGGCATGGCCGGACACGCATCTGGAACGGCGGATTCTGAGAGAGATCGATGCGGAACTGATCGAGCCTGCGGGAACCGACGAGGATGCGCTGGCGGAAGCGGCCGCCGACGTGGATGCGATTGTTACGAACTGGGCGAAAGTCACCGGCCATGTGATCGATTCCTCGCCACAGTGCCAGATTGTGGCCCGCCTGGGCATCGGAGTCGACAATATTGCGATTCCGCTGGCGACGGCGCGGGGCATTCCAGTCACGAACTGTCCCGATTACTGCGTTACCGAGGTTGCAGACCATGCCCTGGGCCTGTTGCTGGCGATTGCCCGTCGTATCAGTTTCTTTCACTTGCGAACGAAGCGGGGTGAATACGATCTGCAAGCTGCGACCGGTCTGCGTCGTTTGTCGAGCCTGACCCTGGGGCTCTTCGGTCTGGGCCGCACCGGTCGTGAACTCTGTCAGCGGGCCAGGGCGCTGGGGATGAAAGTCATTGCGCATACCAGCCGCGGCGACGACTACGGCACCGGCTGTCGCATGGTTTCGTTTGAAACGCTGCTGGGCGAAAGCGATTTTCTCTCCCTGCATGCCCCGTTGACCGACCAGACTCGCCGCCGGTTTGACGGCACGGCCTTTGCTCAGATGAAGTCCACGGCCGCATTGATCAATACCTCACGGGGCGGGTTGATTGACGAAGCGGCCCTGTGGGCGGCCCTGCAGAATCAGCAGGTGGCCTTCGCCGCCCTGGACGTGTTTGATCCCGAACCGCCCGACTTGTCCCAGCCGTTGTTTCAGGACGAACGGGTGATTGTGACGCCGCACGCTGCATTCGTTTCGGCGGAATCCCTGACGGACCTGCGCACACGTGTGATGCGACAGGTGGTAACGGCACTGCAGGGACACCGGCCGGAAAATGTGCTTAATCCGCAAATCTACAAGTAATCACTACAACCGGGCTGCGGGTCTGCGGACATCCATGTTTCCGGACGGCAACATTCCGGTTCCAGTGGTAGTTTCCCAGTGGTAGTTTCCGTGAAGACAACGGAATGACGCTGCAACGCACTTCCAGTTCACCTCCCGGCAGCCCTCAAGGAGCGGGTCTTTCTGTGGCCGCGCGATCGCTCGAATTGTCGAAGACGAATCCTGCACCGCACCGTGCTGCTGACGAACACCGTCGGTCTGCGGATGCGGTGGCAGAGCGCCGCGCCGAGTCCAGCGAAGTGATCCAGCAAAAAGATGAACTGATTCTGGCGCTCACCGAACAGCTGGAGCAGGCCGCCGAGCAACTTGATCGTTTGCAGCGCCAGGGAGCGGATCGTCACCGCTCGCCTGCCGGAAACGCTGCATTGCCTGCAGAGCTGGTGAATGATCAGCGGCAGATGCTGGAGGAACTGCAACGCGTTGTCCATCAGTGGGAAGACATGCAGGCCGGTCTGACGCTGGGCCGCATTGAAATCCAGATCTCGGAACTGCGGGATCTGATTGTGCAGGGGCAACAGCAACCGGTGGCTGGGCTGATCATGCCGGCTCCCGGCAGCCCGGCCCAGATTTATCAGGAATCCCCCGAGTTCGAGGCGGCAGAGGCGGCTTCGGGAAGTGAATGGGAGCGGATGAAGTCCCGCCTGCTGCAGGCTGAAGAACCGCAGCAGCAGGAGTCCTCGACCTGGATCGAGCAGACTCCGCAGCTTCCGGACGCACCGGAACCGGTCAACGTAGACTCCGCTGATCATCAGACGCTCGCCCGGGCGGTTGCTGTGCGGGACGACTACATCTCCCGGCTGCGGGATCGATTGCGCCAGGTAGAAGCGATCAAGCCGGCGGCCGAATTGCTGCAGCACGATCCAGGGTCAGCGGAATTTATGAAGCGGGTCCAGTGGCTGGAACAGCGACTGGAAGAGCACCTCCGCAGTGCCGAGGTGGAATTGTCCGTTGAGCGGGCCCGCATTGCCCGCGAGCGAGCCCAGTTGACGCAGCAACAGGAATTTCTGGAACGTCAGCTCAAGAAGCTGGGCCTGTCCTCGGCCGATCAGGCGGAGGCCGGGTCTGCCGCGCCCGCCAGTCAGCAGGAGCGACGCTGGGCGCGCTTTCTCGGACGCTCATAGGACGACTGCAGTGGCACCGCGACTGCATCACTGCTGCGGCAAGTCCGGCTGCAGTCCGAACTGGCGGAACCTGCCATAGTCCTCCGGCCACTCCATGTACTGTCGCAGGTGATGATCAATCCGCCGCACCAGCTGATGGCTGAAAGAATCCGGTCCTGTGGCGACGGAAATCGTCAGCTGGGTACCGCTGGTGCTGAATCCGACCGAGACGGACGGGACTTTCCAGATGCCCGTGCTGCAGAAACCTCGCGTCAGTTCCACGTCTCCCCAGCGATCGCCGGGGCTGCCGAAATCGCCCTGCTCGGTGACCGTCACTCCCGGCATCTGGTGAGGATTGAAAATCCGGCGACGCAGCAGCGAACGAATCCAGGTGTAGGGCAGCAACCGCGTAAACAGTAGTTTCAACAGCGGTAATTGCACAATCAGCGGGCTGTCGATCAAACCAAACCAGCGACCACGTTTCGATTTCAACTCCTGCGCCACCAGCGGCAGCACGCCCGCGATATCCGCCGGGGCATCGCCGGGGAGATGGAGGTTGGACATGCCGATCAGCATGCTCGCGGAGGATTGCGGCTGATCTTTGGGCAGATAGCGCCGCAGGTCGATCATGACCGGCATCTCCAGACGGGAATCCGCTGGCATCGGCACAACATCACGGAAGGCCAGAAAGGCGGCTGCCTGCAGCACCATCGGCGGCGTTGCCCGGTTCTGCATCGCCCGGGCCCGAATCTGATCCATCGTGCCCGCCGGATATTGCACCAGCCGCGGCAGCCGGTAGACGTCGTCCCGTTGCACCCGGGGCATGGTGTAGGTCACCGGGAGTGCGGCCTGCTCGCGAACCTGCTGTTTTCGTAACTGCAGCAGTTCACGCAACTCTGCTTCGGTGGCGATTCCGGACAGGGCGTCAAAGGTGAGCCGGACCAGCGGACCATCAGCCGCGGGTTCGGTTCGCTGTTCCTGATAGTTTTTCCAGATCGCAGCCAGCAGCCCGCGCGAACCAGTGGCATCAGACAGACGATGGTCGGCACGCAGGCAGAGAATGTCACGTTCTGACGTACGAATCACCGACACATGGACGGCGGACCGCACCGGCGCTGCCAGCACCGCCTGTTCGGTGGCGCGGGGATCACTGGTTTCCAGCAGCGTGATTAACTGCCGCCGTTCCTGTCGCGGAATCTGTTGCCAGTACGGAGCCCGCCAGTGCGGGACGTAGCGATACCCCCAGAGCGGTGCATCAGCGATAGCAGCGAGGACTGCTTTCGTGAGCCGCTCAAAATCCAGCTGGCCGTTGAATTCCAGCAGGCAATTGATGTCCGATTCGTACTCGGGCACCATCACGGAAAACAGGTGCTCGTGGAACGCAACGGGAATACGGGCCGGGGCGGACATGCAGACCTCTACTCCGATCACGGCAGCGAATTACGTGGTCTGCCGTTTCTCCAGCTCAGAACGTTACCGGAAAGTCCCTGCAGGACACTGAAATCAGTCCGACCGGCAGACGGTGATACTGCCCACGGCGAGAAATGATTCGTTTCTCTATATGATGTCTGCGAGGCAGAACGTCTGATAATTGACCGGGTACGGGATAACCCGGGAAGACCGCACTCGACGGCAGAATCACGCAGCCGGCTCGCGCAGCCAGTTCAGCAAGGTCGCGGCCCACGAATAGCCGACGCCGAAGCCCATTAATACCAGTTGTTGACCGGCATGAAACCGTCCGGCGTTCCAGCAACGTTCCATTGTCATCGGAATCGTGGCACTGCAGGTGTTACCAACGTCTGCCAGGTCAATCGGCACTTTCTCCGGCGGCAACCTGTAGGCAGCGACCAGTCGCTGCACCATCGACGGGTTCGCCTGATGGAACACGAAGTGATCGATGTCGGCCCAGTCCCGCTGCGTCCTGGTCAGCAGTTCATTGATCACCGGCTTGACCGTCGACACGGCAAACGCGGCGACTTCCGCTCCGTTCATATACAGGTAGCGATCATGCTCCTCGACCGGCTCCGGCTGACGACTGCCGCCTGCACGAATCAGCAGGTTCTTCTCGCCGCGGCCATCCGATCCCAGGACGCTCGGTCCCACTTCCGCCCAGGCCTGATCCGCCTGAGCGGAGATCAGGGTGGCTGTCGCACCGTCACCGAACAGGCTGGCGGTCGCCAGTTCCTTCGGGTTGCAGTACCGCGAATAGGTGTCGCCAGCCAGCACGAGGACGTTCGTCGCGGACTCCGACACAATCAGCGAGCGGGCCAGCCACAGACTGTAGGTGTACCCGGAACAGGCGAGCGGCAGATCGAACGCGGCGCACCGGGTCGACAGTCCCAGACGGTTCTGCAGCAGGCAGGCGGTCGATGGCAACAGATAATCGGGCGACTGCGTACAGACGATGACGGTATCGATCTGCGCCCGGGTTTCCGGCCTGAGTGCGAAGAACTTTTCCGCAGCCCGCGCGCAGAGGTCTCCCGCGGTTTCACCTTCGGCGGCGATATAACGCCCGGTGATGCCGGTTTTCAGGCGGATCTTGTCCGCACTCCAGCCGGGAACACCTTCCGCCAGTTCCTCGTTGGATTGCTGGCGGTCTGGCAGGACGGTCGTAATGCCGTGCAGATACGCCTTCATCCCAGCTTTCCAGCGTCGCGCAGCACCTTGAGCACCGCTGCAACGGAGTTCAGCGTCGAGGCTTCGCTGGGCGGCAGCGTCACGTCATACTCGCGCTGCAGCATGAACACGATGTCCACAACCGCCATCGAATCCCAGCCGGGCACATCGGTGGCGACGGTCGATTCATTGATCTCACTGGCATCAACCTGCAGGCAGTCGGCGATCTGCGCACACACATCGGCCGTCGTCGTCATTCCGGAATCTCCTTCGAGTGGCAACCTGTCTGGCAATGTATCGGAGCGACGCAGCGGAGAGCGCAGCCGGGTCGAGCCTGGTTTTGCGAATGTGGCCGACATTCCGCGATTCTAGCGATTGTGCCAGGGCTATCGCGCCAGGCGATCAGCAGTTTCACCAGTATGAGCTGCCGGCAAACAGGAGTGCCACTCCTTTTCAGTAATTCCGGATTCAAACGGGGGCGGGGGTGATGCCGGATTGGGGAGATTCCGGCCGGGGATTCAAACCGTCAGGGCCGAGCTTCCTCAATCCGGCATCACCCCGTCATTAACTTTCTCCTTGCCGTTACACCCTCCAGGAGGATGAGTCAAACGGGCTGTCATTTCGTTAATGCGCTGCGACGAGAAGCTCTTCCGAATGCTCTTCCACGCTGGCGTCCTCAAATTCCACGTCATACAGGTCGCCGAAGTCTGCCAGAAACTGGTGGATCTCAGCTTCAATTTCCTGGCGGAACTGTTCAGCCGGCTTCGTCGCCGGGGTTTCAAAGGCCTGGAGTTCGCCACGCAGCACTCGCACATTCGATGGCGCTTCGATTCCCAGTTTGACGGAGCCCTTGCCGGTTTGGATCACCTTGATGACAATGTTTTCGCCGACGCGGATGGTTTCGCCAGTCTTGCGAGTCAGAACCAACATGATATTTCAGCTTTCTCTGGGTGAGTGATCGGGATTCCGGATTTGGCCGGCAACTTTCGATTGCCGTCGCATTGATGTCATGAGGTCTATAAGCGAACAGCGTGCCAATCACCCGGAGGCTGGATGTTGTTGAATACGAAGGTGTCGTTAGTCTTTTTGGAGAAATGGTTTGCGCTGATGATGTTTGGCCACGACCGAAGGTGGGTGGTTCCCTTTTTGCAAATCCTTCCGCGGTTCGGTCCCTGGAGTGGGCTGCGATGTGCAATCAAAATTACAATTCCCCGGCGGGACGAATGATGGTCGTGTCGTGATCGGGGAATGGTCACCGGAGACCAGGGAGCGTCCGGCCTCCCTGGAAGAGCTGGCCGGGAACTTTGAAGAACCGCCCGGTCTCGGTTGGCAGACTTTATACCTTCTGGTATATTGCGTGTTTCCCGCGGAGCCGGTACGTGTTGGCCTTCCGTGGACACAGGAAATTCTGTTCGTTCAGGCCCTGCGTTTTTCGACGTTTTGACTGCGGATTGACGCCCCCATGAGCGGTAGTTGCTATCTCTGCGATAAGAAGCCCGTCTTTGGCAACCAGAAGGTTGAGCGCGGCAAGGCCAAGTATCTGGGTGGTAACGGTCGCAAGACGACCGGCATTTCCCGCCGCCTCTTCCGCCCGAACCTGCAGGCGGTGAATATTCAGGAAGGCGCGGAATCGAAGAAGGTGCGCGTCTGCGTGAAGTGCATCCGGTCCGGTCTGGTCACCAAGAAGGTGATCCGGGCTCCGTTCCAGCTGCCGGAAGAAGCCGCGAAGAAGTAGTGCGTTTGCGAGAGATCGTATGGAAGCCCGGGGATCGCTGTCCCCGGGCTTTATGCGCTTCATGGGGATGAATTTTATGGCCCTGTCGCAGGATGTCGTGCTCAAGGTCGCCTCGCTGGCCCGTCTGAAACTGACGGACGTTGAAGTCGATGCCATGACCGGCCAGCTGGGCAGTATTCTGGATTACGTCGCGATGCTCGACGAAGTCGACGTGTCCGGCGTCGAGCCGATGGTTCATGCCATTGAGCTGACAAATGTGACCCGGGCCGATGAGCTGAAGCAATCACTGCCGCGTACCGCTGCGTTACAGAATGCCCCCAAAACCGACGGCAAGTACTTTCTGGTTCCGGCGATTATTGAATAGCGAGCTTGAGTCTGGAACCACCCGCCCGAAGCGTCAGCGAGGGAGATAAACTGCTCCCTCGCTGACGCTTCGGGCGGGTGTCCAGTGGTCCGGCAGATCTCGTATTTTCTGTTCTAGTGACAAGGTCGACTCCCCCATGAGCCTGTGTGAGTTGTCGGCGGGTGACTTGTGGCGGAAGCTGCAGGCCGGCGAAGTTTCCAGCGTCGAGGTCACGCGGGCCCATCTTGAGGCGATCTCCAGTCGCGATGACCAGGTGCAGGCATTTCGAGGCGTCCATTCGGAATCCGCCCTGCAACAGGCTGGCGAGATTGATGCCCGTCGTGGCCGTGGTGAGGCGATCGGGGCGCTGGCCGGACTTCCGGTCGCGCTGAAAGACGTACTGTGTGTGCAGGGCGAACTGGCGACCTGTTCCAGCAAGATGCTGGCGAACTATCGCCCGCCGTACGATGCCGGCGCGGTCGAACGTCTGAGAACTGCCGACGCTGTGTTAATCGGCCGCACGAATATGGATGAGTTCGCAATGGGCTCGTCCAGCGAGAACTCGGCCTGCGGCGTGACCCGCAATCCCTGGGATCTGGAGCGGATTCCCGGCGGTTCCAGCAGTGGTTCAGCTGCGGCCGTCGCAGCCCGTATGGCACCGGTCTCCCTGGGAACCGACACCGGGGGGTCCATCCGTCAACCGGCGGCGTTATGTGGCGTGGTTGGCATGAAACCAACGTATGGTCGGGTCTCGCGCTACGGCCTGATTGCCTATGCCAGTTCGCTCGATCAGATCGGCCCCTTCGCCACCGACGTCACCGCAGCCGCAGCGCTGCTGGAAGCGATCGCCGGCCATGATCCGCGCGATTCCACATCCGTGGACTGTCCGGTGCCCTCGTATACCGCATCGCTGGAACAACCGTGGGCCGGACTCCGGATTGGCGTGGCCCGCGAGTTCCTGGCAGAAGGTCTCGATCCCGAAGTGCGAACTGCCGTCGAGCAGGCGCTGGGCGTATATCGCTCTCTGGGGGCTGAGATCCGCGAGATCGGTCTGCCGCACTCTAAGTATTCGATCGCGACTTACTATCTGATCGCGCCGTCAGAAGCCTCCAGCAATCTGGCCCGTTATGACGGTGTGCATTACGGACACCGCACCGAAACGGTCGGCTCACTGACGGAGATGTATGCCTCCAGTCGGGGCGAAGGGTTCGGCGCGGAAGTCAAACGCCGGATCATGCTGGGCACTTACGCCCTGTCGTCCGGCTATTACGATCAATACTACGTGAAGGCACTGCGGGTCCGGCGATTGATTCGTCAGGACTTCGATCAGGCGTTTGGCGACGTCGACGTTATTGCTGGGCCGGTCACACCGACAGCCGCGTTCAAACTCGGTGAGAAGACCGACGATCCGCTGGCAATGTACCTGTCGGACATCTACACCATCAGTGCGAACCTCGCAGGAATCCCGGGGATTTCAATCCCGTGCGGGTTCACTCAGGGGGGATTGCCGATCGGCTTGCAACTCATGGCCCCGCCATTCGAGGAAGACCGCCTGTTCCGCGTTGCCCGGATGTTTGAACGCGAAACCAGCTGGCACCAGCGTCGGCCGGCGCTGATTGGCTGAGGTGCGAAGTATGAGCGGTATCAGTTCCATGCGGAGAAGAGTTAGCCACAGAAGGCACACAAGGCTCAAAAAAGAAGTCTGAAAATGCCTTTCATTTTTTTGCGACTCTTGTGCCTTTTGTGGCTAAAGCATTCCACTGTTCCCTGACTCCGCAGACCTTGTCGAGACCAACCGCTCAACAACCGTGGGAAAGAAATCGTGGGAACTCCCATGTATGACGTGATCATCGGGCTGGAAGTCCATGTGCAGTTGCAGACCCGTACCAAGATTTTCTGCGGCTGCAGTACTGCCTTCAATCCGGATCAACCGAACGTCCAGACCTGTCCCGTCTGTCTGGGATTGCCGGGGGCACTGCCAGTCATGAACGGTGAAGCCCTGCGGCTGGCGATCAAGACAGCGCTAGCGCTCAATTGCCAGATTGCCCCGTTCACCAAGTGGGACCGCAAGCAGTACTTCTACCCCGATTTGCCCAAGGGGTATCAGATCAGCCAGTACGATTTGCCGTTCAGCTTCGACGGGCACGTCGAACTGGAGATGCCGGAGGCGGAGGGCGGTACGCGGCGCATCGGCATCATTCGGGCGCATCTGGAAGAAGATGCCGGCAAGAACCTGCATGATGAATCGGGCCGCGGTCGCGACAGCATGGTTGACCTGAACCGGGCGGGGACGCCGCTGGTCGAGATCGTTTCCCAACCGGATCTGCGGACGGCCGCTGAAGCACGGACGATGCTGCAGGAACTGCACAGCCTGCTGACTTATCTGGAAGTCTCGGACTGCAACATGCAGGAGGGCAGCCTGCGGTGCGATGCCAACGTGAACCTGCACGTGCATCGCGACGACGGTACGAAGGTGGCGACGCCCATTGTCGAGGTCAAGAACCTCAACAGCTTCCGCTTCACCGAGCAGGCGATTGAATACGAAGTCCAGCGGCAGTGGCAGGAGTTCCTGCAGACGGGCAAGACGATCAAGGATGCCCCCAAGGCTACCCGCGGTTTCGATCCCGATCGCGGTGTGACTTTCCCCATGCGGGAAAAGGAAGAAGCAGCAGACTACCGCTATTTCCCGGACCCCGATCTGGTGCCGGTGACGATCTCCGCTGAACAACTCTCTGCCATCCGGGCCGGGATGTGCGAGACGCCGGCCGCCTTGCGCGAACGGTTCCAGAGCGAATTTGAGCTGTCCGCTTATGACGCCGCTGTGATCGTGGATCAGGGCCGGCTGGTGGCCGACTACTTCCTGCAGACCGCGAGCGCCTGCGGCGACGGCAAGCAGGCTGCCAACTGGGTGACGCAGGATGTCTTGCGAGAACTTAAGGAGCGGCGACAGGAAATCGGCGAGTTCCGCGTCCAGCCGCCGCTGCTGGCATCGCTGATCGAACGAGTCGTGAAGAAGCAGATCAGTCTGAAGTCGGCGCGAGAAGTCTTTCTGGGTTTGCTGGAAGACGGGGACGAACAACCGCTGCCGACGATCGCGACCATCGACGAACTGATTGCCGCCAAAGGACTGGCGATGGTGCAGGACGACGGGGCGATCGATGCGGCGATTGTCGCTGTTCTTGAGAAGAATCCGAAAGCAGTCGCCGATTTCCAGGGCGGAAAGCAGGCCGCTGCAGGGGCGCTGATCGGCCAGGTGATGAAGCAGATCAAGGGGGCCGATGCAGCGGTCGTGCGGGAAAAAATCATTGCCCGGCTCTCCAGGTAGCTTAACTCGCTGGATGCGTGTTTCCACTTACTTGCGGGGGTGATGTGATGCCGGAATTCCACGGTCCCGGCGGCGTTCCTGATGTCGTTCGTCAACGTCAGGAATTGTCAGGGGATGCGGCTTTTCTGTGAGGCCGCGAAGCTTTAGAATCCTGCTCATTGAATTCTTTTCATTGCAGATCATTTCAGGCTTTGCTGCGAGGCAGAACGATGGGGACTCTCGTCCTGTTGCAGGACGGTCAGGCGGTGCCGTGTCCGCTGACTGTTGAAGAAACCGTGCTGGGCCGGCATCCGGAATGCCAGATCCAGCTGAATTCCAACATGGTGTCCCGCAAGCACGCCCGCGTTGTTAAAAACGGCGATCAGTACGTTCTGGAAGATCTGGGCAGCGGCAACGGCACGTTTCTGAACGGCAAGAAGATCGAACAGCCGATCGTGCTCAAGCACGAGGATCGCATCAAGCTGGGTCCGATTCTGCTGCGGTTTGAATCACTGGTCCCGGCCCGTACCAGTACAGCCGGCGGCGGGATTGGCGGCGGACTGTTCGACGCCAATGCCACCCTCGGCGGCGTCAACTTTGACTCTGATGACGACGAACTCGCCACCATCATGGGGCAGGCTGCCCAGACCGGCGGGTTCGGACGGCTGGACGTGCGGCCGGAAGCCAAGCTGAAAGCCGTGCTGGAGATCAGCCGCAGTCTGGCCGGCACAACCGATCTCGACAGCATCCTGCCGAAGATTCTCGATACCCTGTTCGACGTCTTCCCGCATGCCGACCGGGGCTGCATCCTGTTTCAGGACAATACTTCGGGGAAAATGATTCCCCGGGTGATGAAGCATCGCCGCGACGACGAAGATGCCACGGTGAAGCTCAGCCGCACCATTCTGCGGACAGTCATTGAACAGAAAACCGGGATTCTGTCGGCCGATGCGGCCAGCGATGCCCGGTTTGAAGCCAGTGAATCGATTTCCAATCTGACCATCCGCTCCATGATGTGCGTCCCCATGCTCAGCCTGAAGGGCGACGTGATGGGCGTGATCAATATCGATACGCAGAATCCGTTCAACCAGTTCAAGGAAGAAGACCTCGATCTGCTGGTGGCCGTCGCCGGCCAGGCAGCGCTGTCGTACGAATCGGCGGCACTGCTCGTGACGGCGCTGGAGAAACAGAAGCAGGATCGCGAAATGAACATCGCCATGAATGTTCAACGCGCCCTGCTGCCGGAAGAGTTACCCAGCCCGACCGGGTGGGAATTCTACGCTTCTTACGATTCTGCCCAGGCCGTCGGCGGCGATTACTACGACTGCATGCTGCTGCCGGACGGCGAGCGGATCTGTATCGCGTTCGGCGACGTCGCGGGCAAGGGCGTTCCGGCCTCACTGGTGATGTCACGCATCAACAGTGTTGTGACGAACACGATGGCCTTCGTCGACGACGTCGGCGAGGCGGCCATGCGCATCAACAACCAGATGTGTGCCAAAGCGGTGGAAGGCCGCTTTGTCACGTTCGTGCTCGGCATCATTCATCCGCAAACCGGCGAGATGTCGATCGTCAACGCCGGTCACATGCCGATCATGATTCGTAAGGCGGATGGCAGCATTGAGGAGTTCGGCGAGGAAGCGATCGGCATTCCGCTGGGCGTCATGGAAGATTATCCGTATGACGTCTGTCGCCGCGTGATCCAGCCCGGCGAGACCTGCGTCATCTACACCGACGGCGTCAGCGAGGCCATGAACCACGACAGCGACCTGTACGGCATGGAGCGGCTGCGGGAACTGGTCCACAGCAGCACCGCCGGCAAGGCCGAAGAACTGGGCAAGACGATTCTGGCCGACGTCCGCAAGTTTGCCAACGGTCGCCCCCAGAACGACGACATCACCATCATGGTGTTCGGCCGGAATGCATGACCGGACGAAAAATTCCTGTTGACTGCGCGGCGTCGAAACGTGTCGCCTCGCAGCGGCTGGAATTCTCGATCAACGAGAATCTCGCCGGAATCCGGCTCGCGACGTGTGTCCCTGCTGCGGTAACATACAGAATGGCAAACCGGACGGTGAACCTCATCCGCACGAGGAGTGTCCGTCCGGATTGTCGTTGCCTGATGATGTTGCCATGTCGGTGCTGGATCGTTTCGCTGCTGTTCTGGACGAGACCTTGCTGGTCGATCGTCAGCGGCTGCGCCGGAAACTGAAAGACATGCGCGAGTCCGAACGCCGCGGCCGGCCGTTCGATCACAATCTCGCCCGGTTTGAACAGGAATTGCAGCAATCTCAGGCGGCGTTCCAGACCCGGCTGTCACAGCGACCCAAAATCGAATACGACGAGCAGTTGCCCGTCGTCGCCCGCAAGGCAGAGATCGCTGCCGCAATTCAACAGCATGCGGTGGTGGTGGTCGCCGGTGAGACCGGATCAGGCAAATCGACCCAATTGCCCAAAATCTGCCTGGAACTTGGCAGAGGCGTGGCCGGGATGATCGGGCATACGCAACCGCGGCGGATCGCGGCGCGCACGGTTTCAGCCCGCATCGCGGAAGAACTGCGGGTGCAACTCGGCCGGGAAGTCGGCTATCAGGTGCGGTTTACCGATGCCACCAGCCCGCAGACGTTCATCAAACTGATGACCGACGGTCTGCTGCTGGCAGAGACGCAGGGCGACCGCTGGCTGAACCGGTACGACACGTTGATCATCGACGAAGCGCACGAACGGTCGCTCAACATCGATTTTCTGCTCGGCTATCTGCATCGTCTCATTGGCCGTCGACCCGACCTGAAGCTGATCATCACGTCGGCGACGATCGACGCCGAACGTTTCGCCGAGCACTTCCGCAGCGTGGTTGGCGAAGTGCCGATTCTGGAAGTCTCCGGCCGAATGTATCCGGTCGAGATGCGCTATCGGCCGCTGGTTCCGGACGAACAGGGGGAAGAGCCCGATCCGCAGCAGGCGCTGGCAGCTGCCGTTCACGAAGCCTGCGACAGCGGCCCCGGCAATCTGCTGGTGTTCCTGCCGACCGAACGCGACATTCATGAAGCGATGAAAACGCTGAAGGGACGGCTGTTCGGCGGCGTCCATCCCGAACTGCTGCCGCTGTATGCGCGACTGCCGAACAAAGAGCAGCAACGGGTGTTCAACGTTAACGGGCCGCGGCGGATCGTGCTGTCCACGAACGTCGCGGAGTCCTCGTTGACGGTGCCCGGCATCCGGTATGTGGTGGATACCGGCACGGCCCGCATCAGCCGTTATTCGCCCAAGTCCAAACTGCAGCGGTTACCGATTGAGGCCATCTCTCGGGCCTCGGCCGATCAACGCGCCGGCCGCTGCGGCCGCGTGGGGCCGGGCGTCTGTATCCGGCTGTATGCGGAAGAGGATTATCGCCAGCGGGAACAGTACACGCCGCCGGAAATTCTGCGTTCCAACCTCGCTGCCGTCATTCTGCAACTCGAAGCGCTGGGTCTCGGTGCGGTCGAAGAATTTCCGTTCCTTGATCCACCCAAGGCCGAATCGATTCGCGACGGCTACAAGACGCTGTTTGAGCTGCACGCGGTCGATGATGCCCACAAATTGACGAATCTCGGCCGGACGCTGCACCGGCTGCCGGTCGATCCCCGCATTGCCCGCATCATCGTGGCCGGCGAACACGAACATTGTCTGGACGAAATCCTGATTATTGCAGCGGCGATCGAAGTGCAGGATCCGCGCGATCGTCCGCTGGAAAAGCAGAAACTGGCAGATGAAGCGCACAGCCGGTTTTCCGATCCGGAATCGGACTTCCTCAGCTATCTGCGGTTGTGGGACTTCTACCACACGTTGAAGAACGACCTGACCCGTGGCCAGTTGCGGAAGGCCTGCCAGCAGAATTTCCTGTCGTTCCTGCGAATGAAGGAATGGGTGGACGTTCATCGCGAACTGGTGGAGATCGTCCGCAATTCCGGGCTGCGTTCCCATCCCCGCAGTGCCGACAGCCAGCAGCCGCGCAATTGGGAACAGCCGTTCGATCCCTCGAAATATGCGGCCATTCATCGCGCGCTGTTGACCGGATTTCTGTCCGGGGTCGCGATGCGCACGGAAGCCGGCGACTACCTGGCGGCTGGCGGTGCCCGCGCTGCTTTATGGCCGGGATCAGGCTTGTCGGCGAAGTCCGCGAAGTGGATCGTGTCGGCGGAAATGGTCGAAACCGGTCGCCGTTATCTGCGCACCGTCGCGCGGATCGATCCGACATGGGTTGAACCGCTTGCGGCCCATCTGGTGAAACGCACTTATTCGGAGCCCGCATGGGAACCGGACATGCTGGCCGCCATGGCGACGGAGAAAGTCAGCTTGCTGGGCCTGCCGATCGTGCCGCGACGGCGCATTCGCTACGCGAAGATCGATGCCCGGCTGTCGCGGGAACTGTTGCTGCGGGATGGCCTCGTCTATGGGCAGTGGCCGGAACCGCCGGAGTTCCTGGCCAGGAATCTGGAATTAGCGCAGCATCTGTCGGACTTGCAGACCCGCTCGCGTCAGCCGGCGCTCCTGCGGAATGATGCCGAGCTGTGCGAGTTCTACGACGCCCGCATCCCCGGCGACATTGGCGACGGCCGTTCGCTGGTACAGTGGTGGCAGACCCAGCGGACGACCGAACCGCAAGTCTTGCGGATGACGGACGCCGACCTGCTCGCGCCGCAGGCGACACTCAGTTCCACTGAGGAGTTCCCCGAGACTCTGGCGGTCAAGCAACTGGAACTGCCGCTAGTCTACAAGCACGATCCGGGGCAGATCGATGACGGCGTGACCGTCCGCGTGCCGCAAGCCGGACTGAATCAGCTGGATGCCGATCGTCTCGGCTGGCTGGTGCCGGGGATGCTGGAAGAGAAGGTGACGGCGCTGCTGAAAAGCCTGCCGAAGCCCGTGCGTCGCGAACTGGTGCCGTTGCCGCAGACCGCGCGACAGGTGGTGCAGGCAATACGGTTCGGCGAAGGCTCTCTGCCCGTAGCAGTCGCACGCGCCCTG
>VFQN01003672.1_pt1 | contig 21461 bp, 15 predicted proteins | sample 3512371 | NCBI WGS metagenome assembly VFQN01 (sample SAMN10412370, study PRJNA504923) | tailings metagenome | isolation source: Replicate 2 from Balatoc abandoned mine | place: Philippines: Itogon, Benguet | collected 2017-08-28
ATGTTGATATTGGTGTTACGCGGATTGAAGCTGAACACCTGCAGGCTCGGCACGATCTGCTGGATTTGCGTCAGCGTGTAATTGCCCGTCGCCTCCAGCGTGTCGGAACTGACGACCGACAGCGCGATCGGTACGTCCTGCGCGCTTTCGTCGCGGCGACGGGCCGACACGATGATTTCGGCGCCGTCATAATCGAGCGCGGCATCGACGGCGGCTTCGCCGGCATCTGCGGCAGCGTCTTCGGCCGCCCGGGCGGGCGCTGCCGAAAGCAGCAGCGCCGCGCCAAGCAACAACTTCAAACGGTGGTCGGGAGAGAAATTGATCATTATTATTGGTCCCCGGGCGGCGATCCCGCCCCCTTTTTTGTGAGATGAATGGCGCGGAGCGCCGGGCCGGATCGGGCAGCCGCCAGCTCTGCCCCCCACAGCGCGCGGGCGGCGCTGCGCAGGGACGCAGGGTAGCGAACCAGATCCGACAGGTCGGATTGGGTCAGCAAAGGCATGGTTCACCTGCCGCCGGCGCGCAGGAGCGCCGGACGCAAAGCCGCAAGCGCCCTCGCGAAAGGGAGGCGCGGCCGGGATGATGGGATGGGCCGACGGATGGGCGCCCGGGCGCGGTCGGTCCGCTACCCGGTGCGCGATGTCATCGGCGCTGGTTTATGAACTGGTGCTACACATACGCATCGCAATACCCCTTCTGGGGGGAACGCAATGCCTGGCGCTGTCGCCCGAGCATCACGCGCTTTAGCCGTTGGTAACGCGGAGCAAGCTGCTTCCCGGTCAAAAGCCGCGGGTCGAGAGGGAGAGCCGCCATCCGTCTCGACCAGTTCCGAATGACAATCTCAACTTAAAAGATTGATATTTGATTCGTCAATCCGCTAGCGCCGTTTTCGCGACGAAGAAAATCTTTCGTACGACGAGTTACCTCTTCGCTCGGGATCGCGGGATGCATCCGGCCGATTGCCGGCTTTCCGCTTTGAAGGAACAGCAGCATTGCAATCCGCCGTCTGATCGGCCCCTACGCGACCACCCACCCTGCCTTTTTCCCATCGAAGGCCGTTCAACCGATTTCCTGAAATCGTTCGAACCGGCCCAGCTCGGCTTCGATAACGGTCGAGTTGGATGAATTTCTTATTTTTATTTTGAATCAAATACTTATTGTTCGTCGAATAGCTGAGTGGGGGTCAGGTTTACGGGGACCTAGCTCCGAGTAACTCCGCTCCTTGCCGGGCGCGAATGACTTCGGCTGTAGGGCGATGGGATCGATATAGCTGGCCGGATCGACGAACTTTTCGCGGTTCCGGAAAAACTCCGGAACGAAGAAATCGCCGAGCCCGGAGGTGTGGTGCAGGGTCTGCCACACGGTGATGTCCGCCGCGGCCGCGGAAGGCGCAAATGAGACGCCCAGCCCTGACGGAAGGCGCGCGCAAGATCGTCCGGCATGGTCGAAATCCGCGCAGCCGCATGCGGCGCAACGGTGCTGACCGCACCTGAGTGCCCTACCCCGCCCGGCGCATGCAGGTTTCCCTGAAACCCGCCGCCATGAATTTCGCCATGCGCGCCTTGATCGCCTCGAAATCCTCCGACCGGCAGACACCGCCCGACAATTTGTCGATGCGGCCGGTCCGCGCCAGCGTCACCATCAGCGCGCCGGTGACGAAGTGATAGCCCCAGAAGATATCCTCTTCGGCACAATCGGGCATCGCCTTCTTGAGCAGGTCGATCAGTCGCAGCACGACCGGATCGAAATGGCTGTCCATCAGCTCGGCGCCCCATTCGGGCGTGTTCGCGACCTGCGCGCCCAACGCACCGTAATTTTTCCAGCCGTCTCCGCCGTGAATGTAGAGATCGAGGTCGGTGTCGAGGAAGGCGTGGAGCGCGCCCTCGATCGTCGGCTGGCCGCCGCACGCGCGTTCATAGGCGTCGAGCGCCTCCATCCGGCGGGTGCTCGTCACCACCGCACGCCGCGCGAAGACCGCGTCGAACAGCGTCTTCTTGTCCTCGAAATAATAGTTCACCAGCGTGTGGTGCACCCCGACCCGCTTGGCGACATCCTTCAGCGTGACACCGTGCAGGCCGTGCTTCGAGAAGAGATACTCGGCCTCGTCGAGGATCTGCTCCATCGTTTCGGCGCGCTGTTCGGCCTTGGTCGAGCGCCGACGCCCTTTCGCCTGTTCCGTCACCCGTCCGGTTTCCGATCCCTGTTCGCGGGCGAATGCGGCGACTGCCCCTGTCACCTCACGCCCCGCCATATTCGTCACGCAGCCGAAGCTTATCGATTTTTCCCGTGGGCGCCAGCGGCATGGCGGACAGCCGCACGATCGCATCGGGAATCCACCACGAGGCGACCCGGCCCGCAAGCGGCGCGAGCAACGCAGCGTCGTCGAGCGTCTCACCATCGGCCATCTCGACGAGCAGCACCGGCCGCTCGCCCCATTTGACGTCCTGCCGCCCGATGACCGCCGCGAGCGACACCTGCGGCAGCGCGCCGACGACGGCCTCGATCTCGGCAGGGTTGATCCACTCGCCACCCGACTTGATCAGATCCTTCGCGCGCCCGGTGATCGCCAGATTGCCCTTCGCGTCGATCCGCGCGAGGTCGCCGGTCGGAAACCAGCCGTCGGCGTCGGTCGCGGGTTCCTGTTGGCCGAAATAGCGCTCGACGACCGCGCTGCCGCGAACGTGCAGATGCCCCTCGATCCCGCGCTGTTCGGGCAAAGCCGTCCCGGCGGCGTCGGTGAGGAGCAGATCGATGCCGACCGCGGGGCGCCCCGAAATCGCGGGCGAGCGATGCGGGTCGCCAGGCGGCGCGATCACGCCCAGCGGCGACAGCTCGGTCATTCCCCAGCTCGTCTGAACCGTCACGCCGAGGCGGCGCTCGATCCGCTCCATCAGCGCGGGCGCCATCGGCGCGCCGCCGACGATGATGCGTTTCAGCGACGGCAGCTCGCCGCCGTTCGCCTCGAGATGCTCTACGACACCGAGCCACACGGTCGGCACGCCGACCCCGATCGTCACCCCCTCGGCCGCGATCAACCGCGCCAGGCTCGCGCCGTCGGTCTGCCGCCCCGGCAGCACCAGCTTGCCGCCGACTGCGGGCAAGGCAAAGGGCAGGCCCCAGGCATTGGCGTGGAACATCGGCACCACCGCGAGCACCGCATCGCGGCTGGTAAAGGCCATCAAATCGGCCTGCAGCGCGCGCAGCGTGTGAAGGAAGCTGCCGCGATGCGTATAGGTGACGCCCTTGGGCGCACCGGTCGTTCCCGAGGTAAAGCAGAGGCCCGCGGGCGCGCGCTCGTCGAAATCGCCCCAGACCGCCTCACCCGGTGCGTCGCCAATCAGCGCATCCAGCACGTCGAGCGGCGGAGCGCTGGCGGGCCAGTCGCCGGGGGCGCCATCGATCAGCAATACGCGTTCGATCCCCGGCGCGCGTTCGACGACAAGCCGCGCGAGCGGCAACAGGTCGGCGCTGACGATCAGCAGCCGCGCGCCCGATTCGACCGCCATCGCCCCCAGCTGCGGCGCGGTCAGGCGCGGGTTGAGCGTGTGGCACACCGCGCCCATCCCCATCACCGCATACCAGCTTTCGACATGCGCTTGGCTGTTCCACGCGAGCGTCGCGACGCGGTCGCCCTGCCCGATTCCGAAACCCGCGAGCAATGACGAGATCGCGCGGCTGCGCGCCGCGAGCGCGCCATAGCCGATGCGCGCGGTGCTGCCGTCGTCGCGCGCGGTCACCACCTCGGCATCGCCATGCCAACGTTCGGCATGGGTCAGGAACTTGTCGAGGGTCAGCGGGAAATCCTGCATCGAACCGTGGATCATGGGCAAGCGGCGCTTTTGGTTAGCACCGGCGAGACGATGCCCGTGTTCCAGTTCCACGGCAGATTGCCGGCGGCGCGGCGGCGGCACATTGCGGCCTCGTGCAGCGCGTACATGCTGGGCATCAGCCGCAGGCCCGCGCGCGGCACATCGGCGAAGGCCATGAAAGCCGCCTCCTTGCCATAGGGACGCCACGCCGGCTGCCCTGCCGCCTCCGGCTTGCCCGTCCTTGCAAAGGAAACCCAATAATCGCCCATCGCGGTCGCGAAGCGCCGCTCGGCGACCGTCTCGGGAATCTTCGGCCAATAGGGCGGCGTGTCGCTCGCGGTACCGAACACGAAGGGAATCTCGGCGGCGTGAAAACCGTGCAGCCCCGCCTCGCTCGCCGTCGGATAGCCGTGATCGAAAAGGTAGAGATAGGCGCTCTGCCCGAGCGCGCTTTGTTTCACCGCGAGCCGCTCCGACGTCCAGCCATAGAGCGCGTCGCGCGTCGTCGCGAGCACCGCTTCGCCGAGGTTGGCCGCGGGGTACAGCTTCAGCCAGCCGTCGGCCAAGTCGCCGTAGCGCTCGCGGATCGCCGCCTCATAGGTGGCGGCATTCGCCGGGACCGGCGGGGCGAGCATGCGCAGCGACCGGATTTCGCCGATGTTGAAGCCCGCGATCATCGGCACCGCCGCCTGCTCGCCGCGGTCGAAGCTGTCGACCAGTTGGCGCGGCAGGATCTTGCCGTCGACGGTGCCCCAGGGAAAATAGCCCGCTTTCAGCGCGCCGTCGGACAGCGCATTCGCATCCATCGCGCGCAGCGCCGCCAGATCTTTCGCGCCGAGCGCCGCGGCGACCTTTGCACCTGTCGCTTCGGCTGCGGGCTCGCCGTGGCGTGCCTCCTTCAGCGACGGGGTCGAAATCATATAGGCGCTCTGCGCGATCGCCTTGTGGAACAGCCCGCGCGCCTTCGGGGCCGTCATCAGATACATGACGCTGAGCGCGCCTGCGGACTCGCCCGCGATCGTGACATTGCCGGCGTCGCCGCCAAAAGCGCCGATATTGGCCTTCACCCATTCGAGCGCCGCGATCTGATCGAGCAGGCCGTAATTGCCCGATACCCCGTCGGGCGATTCCGCGCTGAGTTCGGGATGCGCCATATAGCCCAGAACCCCGAGCCGATAGTTGATCGAGACGACCACCGCGCCGCGCGCCGCCAGCTTCGCGCCGTCATACATCGGCTCATGGCTGTACCCCGTGGTCAGCGCGCCGCCGTGAATCCAGACGATCACCGGGGCATTCTTCGCCTTCTCGGGCGCCCATATGTTGAGCGTCAGGCAGTCTTCGGAGACCTTCGCCGGCGGATTGGTGTAGATGCTGACCCCGCCACCGCGCGGCTGGACACAGGCGGCGCCGAAGCTTTGCGCCTTGCGCACCCCTTCCCATGTCGGAAGCGCAACCGGCGGCTTCCAGCGCAAATCCCCGACGGGCGGGCGGGCGTAGGGAATCCCTTTGAACGCGGCGACCCCGCGCGCGTTTTTCCCCTCCAGCGTACCCGCCGGGGCATGCGCCACCTGCCCCGCCGCCGAACCTGTCGCCGCGAGGGCGGCGGCGAAAGCGAGAAACGACCGGATCATGCCGCAGCCTCCTGACGGCGCAGCAACCTTGCAAGGCCAAGGAACAGCGCGATCGCGACGATGTAGAAGGGGGTCAGCGTGTAGAGCGCGGATTGCAGGCCGTGCGCGTCGCCCTGCGACTGGAACCAGTCGCTCGCAAAGCCCACCCACGCCGGCCCCAGCCACAGATCGATGAAGTTCATGACCAGAAGCAGCAGCGCTCCGGTCAGCACCCGCTGGGTGGGCCGAACCTCCTCCTGCACGAGCGCGACCGAGGCCGAGAGGTAGAAATAGTTGAATATCATCACGACGGTGAGCAGCGCGAGCGCGAGCGGCCAGCCCGGCGCCCAGATGAAGGCGAGATAGAAAGGCATGGCGACCGCCAGCGACAGCGCCGGGGCGGTCGCGTATCCTGCGCGCGACTTGCGCACCATCCGGTCGATCACGCGGCCCGAGGCGACCATCCCGCCGCCCATGCCGACGAGCAGCACCAGCGCATACCAGATCGCCACCTCGCCGAGTTCCATGCCCTTTTCGCGCATCAGGAACAGCACCGCGAAATTGCCGAGGCCATAAGTGACGAACTGCGTTGCGCCCCCGCCGAGCGCGGCGAGCATCGACACGCGGTTCGACACGAACATCCGCACGGTCGGCCAGAAGGCGGCCTTGTCGTCGCCCGTTGCTGTACCGGCGATGTCCGTGGCGCCGCGCATAGGCTCGCGCACCGTCAGCCACACGACCAGCGCGGTGACGATGCCGATCGCGCCGACGACGATGAAGGGGATGCGCCAGCCGAATTGCTGCGCAATCGCCGCACCGAAGGCGACCCCCGCCGCGGCGCCGATCGCCGGGCCGAGGTTGAAGATGCCGAGCGCGGCGGCGCGCTTGCCCGGCGGATAGGTGTCGGTGATGATCGCATAGGAGGGCGGCACGCCCCCCGCCTCGCCGAACCCGACCGCCATGCGCGCGACGACGAGCTGGCCGTAATTCGCCGCCATGCCGCATGCGACGGTCGCGCCGCTCCAGATCGCGCAGGCGAGCGACAGCACCCCGACGCGGCTCGTCCGGTCGGCGAACCAGCCGACGGGGATCGCGATGAAGCAATAGAACATCGCGAAATAAAGCCCGCTGATCAGCCCGAGCTGGCCATCGCTGATCTGGAGCGAGTCCTGGATCGGCTTGGCGAGGATAGAGAGCAGCTGGCGGTCGAGGAAGTTCAGCACATAGACGAAGCAGAGCATCCCAAGCACGAAGGAGGGTTTATTCCCCGACCGCGCTCCCGTGGACTGGGACGCTGCGGCCGGGGAAAGCGGGACGCCGGCATCGCTCATCGATCAGAGCTCGTAGCCGAGGCGGATGCCGAAGGTGCGCGGGCGCATCGTCCCAAAGCGGCTGTTCAAGAACGCCTCGGGGTGAATGTAGGTGATCGAATGATCGTCGAAGAGATTTTCGACATACAGCTGCGCCGACAGATCGCCCTTCTTGAGCCCGAAGCTGAGGTTGACGTTGCTGTAGGCGTCGGTCTTGCCGAAGGTCGCGAGCGGCAGATTGGGGTTGCCCGGCGTGTTCGGGAAGCTGCTGTTGTACGACCCGATATGCTGGGCGTTCACGGCAAAGGTCGCGGGAACATCGGCCGCCAGATTGAAGGTGTAGGCGATATAGGCCGCGCCCTGGATGCGCGGCGCCGACAGACGATGGCCGACCACGGCGCCCGAGATGGCCGCCTCGGCGGGCGTCAGCTTGGTGATCTTGCTGTCGTTATAGGCGCCGTTGACTCCGATCGCCCAGCCGGTCGCCGGGAACACGCCGATCTCGAACTCGAAGCCCTTGCTCCGCGCGGCGCCGATGTTGGTTGCGAACTGCACCGAGTCCGACACGCGGTTCGCCTGCGCCTGGATATTGCTCCAGTCGATCAGGTAGAAGGCCGTGTTGATCGTCACGCGGCCGTCGAGCCAGCGCCCCTTCGCACCGATCTCATAGCTTTTGAGATCGTCGGACGAGGCGCCGAACGGGATGATGATGTCGTTCGCATCGACGACGCTCGGCCGCCCGGCAAAGGCGTTGACGATCGGAGCGCGGAAGCCGGTCGAGAAGGTCGCATAGGTGGTCAGCGTATCGCTCGGCTTGAAGGTCGCACTCGCCTTCCACGACGGTTTCGATCCCTTCGCCTTGACGCCGGTCACCGCGGCATAGGGCGTGAAAGTATCGAAATTGACGGGCAGATAGGCGCCCGTCGGCCCCCTCAGTCCCGCAAGCGCGGCCTGCAGATAGTTCAAATTGAAGAAGCCCGACGCGGTCGCGAGATAGCCGCCTGCCTCGGTAAAGCCCTGCGCCGAAATCTCGCCATAGCGCATGCCGCCGGTCAGCCAGAACTTGTCCGAGAAGCGGTAGGTCAGCTCGCCGAAGCCTGCGAGTTCCTTGCTGATCGAATGCGTATATTGCTTCTGATAATATTTGTCGGGCAGCCCCGTCATGTTGCGCGCGGCGAGGAAGGCGGGGTTCGAGCGGTAGAAATAATCGACATCGCGGCGACGGTTCAAATAGAAGCCGCCGACGACGAACTGGAACGGTCCGTCGAGCGTCGAGGCAAGCCGCGTTTCTTGCACGAACACCTTGTCATAGCCATCTGCATCGAGCCCGAAAGCGATCGGCGAGCCCGGGAAAGAACCCGGTTGGAAGGTACCCGCGAGATCGACGTAAAAGCGCTGCTCGAAATCCGAATAGGTCGACGAGCTGGTCAGTTTCGCAAAGTCGAACTCATAATCGATCGTCGCATTGGCGATCGCCTGCTTGCCGGTGAAGCGGTCGGGTTCGTCCGAAACGCGCTTGTTGCGCCCGAGCGACGGGCTGGTCAGCGACGAATCCTTGGGATTGCTGTATTCATAGGAGCCGAGCAGTTTGACCGACAGCCGGTCGGTCGGCTGCCATTTCAGGACCAGGCGGCCGCCATAATCGACCAGCGTGTTCGAATTATGCTGACCGGTCCCGACGTTATCGAGATAGCCTTCCTCGTGCCGGTAGAAGCCGACCGCGCGCAGTGCCAGCCGATCCTCGATGATGGGCACATTGACCATCGCATTGTAACGCTGGCGGAAGCTGTCCGAGCCAGTGAGGCCGAAGTCCACAAGCCCCGCCATCTCGAAATCATTGAGGTCGGGGCTTTTCTGCAGGATGCGCATCGCGCCCGACAGCGAGCCCGAGCCGAAGAGCGTCCCCTGCGGCCCGCGCAGGAACTCGACGCGCTCGACGTCGAACAAATTGGGATCGACGACGGTCGTGTTGCCAATCGTCGAAACGGGCAGCTCGTCGATATAGATGGCGACCGAGCTTTGCAGGTTGGCATTATAGCCGTTGGTCGCAATGCCGCGCGCGGTGAAATTGTTGAAATTGGCGGTCGGCTTGTTGAGCACGACGCCCGGCGTCTCGCGGCCGATGCCCTCGTACCCGACGATGCCCTTTTCGGTGAGCTCGTCCTGCGTGAAGGCCGAGATGCTCAGCGGCACGTCCTGAATGCGCTCTTCGCGGCGCGTCGCGGTGACGATGATGTCGCTGCCATGCGGCTCTTCGGCCTGCTGCGTCGTTTCGGCGTCCTGCGCGGCGGCACCCGCCGGGATCGCTGCCAGCGCGCTCGCGCAAACGGATGCAAAGAAAATTGCCCTCATCGTGCCTCTCCCATCTCTCGCCGATCGAACGTCGGCATGGCCGGTCTTATGAGACCTGCTCTCGGATGAGTCAATATTCACTCTCACGTGTGTGAATAACTTTGATCGCAGCATCGGAGTTCCTGCGGCTTTTCGCTAATCACTAAAGGCAGTCATGCCTAGGCGCGCGAAGGTAGTGTGTATTCGATTGATCGCGAGCGCCCCGGACCGGCGTTCTGCGACGAGGGCGCTCCGGCGCTAGGCCGAGATCAGATTCTTGTGGATCGCGCCATCCTTGACGATGAGTAGCAGGTTTCGCTCATAGTCTTCCAACAAGCGCAGATCGTTGAGCGGATTGCCGCGGATCAGCAGCATGTCGGCCCAGGCGCCTTCGCGGATCACGCCGAGCGCCGCCTGCCGATACGGATTGCGGCGGCCGCTGCGCGCGAAAAGCTCACAGTTTCCTGACGTTGCGATGCGGAGCACCTCCGCGTTCGAATAGATTGCCCCGAACCGCGGCAGCATCGCATTTTCGGTGCGCGAACTGCGCGTGCGCGAGAAGAGGTCGGTACCGAAAGCTACCTTGACCCCATGCTTCTTCGCGAGCCGGACCGCCGACTGCCAACCTTCGCCGCCGAGCGATTCCTTCGCCTTCACCTGCTGCTCGTCGGTCAGGATATTGTCGCCGTCCTCGAAGGGCTGGATCGACAGCCAGGCGCCCTTTTGCGCAATCAGCGCCGCCGTGCGGTCGTCGATCGCATGGCCATGTTCGATCGACAAAACGCCCGCCTCGAGGCAGCGGCGGACCCCTGCGGGCGTGTAGGCGTGCGCGCAGGCATAGGTGTCCCAGTCGGTCACCGCGCCGACAATGGCGCGCATCTCTTCGAGCGAATATTGGACGGTATCGATCGGGTCATGATCCGATGTCACGCCGCCGCCCGCCATGATCTTGATCTGCGACGCCCCGCGTTTCAGCTGTTCGCGCGTCGCGGCGAGTACCTCGGGCACGCCGTTGGCGACCGCCGTCATGCCCTTTTGCTGGCGGATCGTCGGACGGCCGCCGAGCGCGGTCGGCAATTCGCCGATCGGTTCCGGATCGCCATGGCCCGAGGTCTGTGAAATCGCGGCACCGCTCGGGTAGCAGCGCGGCCCCGGCATGATGCCGCGGTCGATCGCATTCTTGATGCCGAAGATCGCCCCTGCGGTATCGCGCACCGTCGTGAAGCCGCGCATAAGCTGGAACTCGGCGTCCTTGAAGATCATCGCGATATGGGTGGCATCGTCCGACCCCATCCACGGCACGCCGCGGACCGCCGCCATATGCCAATGCGCGTCGGTGAGGCCGGGCATCAGCGTCTGCCCCGCGGCATCGATGACGGTTGCGCCCGCCGGAACGGGAATATCCCCTGCCGACACGGCATCGATGCGGTTACCGGTCACCCGGACATTGCGCGACTGACGCGCGCTGCCGGTGCCGTCGAACAGCATCGCGTTGCGGATCAGGATAGTCGCCGCGGGCGTTTCGGCGGCCGTTGCCGCAAGCGGCGTCAAGCCGATGCCAGCGAGTACGGCTCGGCGCGTCGGGTGAAAGCTCATATAGTCTCCGCCATGTCGTCAACGTGCGGCTAGGTAGGAGAGGCCGCAACGGCCAGCTTCGCCGCCTGGCTGGGGACCAGCTATTTGCCGCGCTTCTTGGCGGCGCGCTCGCTTTCGATTTGCGCGACCCAATTGGCGGCGGTCAGCGGACCCGTGCCTTCGAAATGGACATGGTCGGCCATCTTTTCGCGCACGTCGACGAAGTACATCATGCCAGTCGGCAAGCCCATTTCCTTGGCCTTTGCGGCCATCGCCGCTTCCTGTTCGGGGCTGGGTTTCGGGCGCGCCGGCTTGTAGAGCAGGACATCCCAGCCTTCGCCGCCCGCATGCAGGAAAAGCTGCGTCGGCGGCTGGCCGCCCGCCGCGCTGACCTTGTCCCATTTCTCCATGTCGCGGATGAACTCCTCGGTCTTACCGGGGACGAGGCGGAACATTTCGAACACCGGCGTCGTCATTTCGACCGCCGCAGGATCCGCCGCTTCCTTCGCCGCGGCGGGCGCGGTCAGGCCAAGGGCTAACAGGGCGAAAGTCAGGCTACGCAGCATGGATCGGCTCCTCCCGGAATGAAGGCAGCACCGTGCATCCTGTCCGCCGAAGCGACAAGGCGGTATGCGGGTAACGCCCCGCGAGATGGGTAAAACGGGGGTCGCGACTGGCATGCAATTACCCTTTTCGGCCCAGCTTACCCGCTTGCCGCGCTTTGCTGCGGCCCCGCGCGCCTTTAGGCTGAAGCCGGGCCACGCATGGCCCTCGCTCCCGAGAGGTTTCCCCATGGACGATATCAGCCGCCGCACCCTGCTTGCCGCCGCCGCGATCGGATCGGTGGTCGCACCAGCCGCGGTGGCGACGCAGAAGGCCCGCCCGTCGCGCTTCAAAGTCGAGCGCGCCACCGAGGGGTTCAACAAGTTCAAGGCGGTGCACGAAGGACTTGGCGAACTCGGCGTCCGGCTGTTCAACTTCGACGGCGCCGCCGCGCCCGCCAATTTCATGATCTACGACATCCCGCCCGGCGCTAGCGAAGGGGTGCATCTGCACAATCTCAGCGACCCGGCGCTCGGCCCCTATGAGGAATATTATTACATCGTCGAAGGCACCGGCGTGATGACGATCGACGGCGAGGAGTTTCCGGTAACCGCCGGCGACCATGTGTTCGCGCCACTCGACAGCTGGCGGGGCATCGCCAACAAGGGCGGCCCCGGCAACCTCAAAATCTTCCTGACCTATATCGACCGATCGGTTTAGCCCTTCGGCGCCGCGGGCAGGCGGAGCGGGCGGATCCATACCTGCCGGTCGCCGCTGTGCACCGGCTGCGCGGTTGGTGGGCGCTTCGCCACGAGCTTCGCCGCAGCCTCGCCCGCGCCGAAGCGCGTGCGGCGCCAGCTAATCTCGGGCAGCTTGCCTTTGGCGGGCAGATCGAACTGCACCTCCAGGCGGCGACAAGTGCGACCGGTGCAGCCGATATAGGCGGGTTCGCCCTTGATCCCCGGGCGCGTACCGTTGACGACGATATTCCGCATGTGCTCGCCGTCCTTGATCGTCAGATCCTGCGTATTAGAAGTTGGCGCTGCGAGGACGAGACGGATCGTGCGGCGATTGCCCGCAACCGTATCCGACAGGATTTCGACGCGCCCGTCATCGACAAGCGCGGGAGCGGGTGCACGCCAAAAGCTCTTGTCGTCGGGCTTTGCGGCAAATTTGGCCTCGGCCGCCATCGCCGCCGGCACCGGACCATTGTCGGCGATCAGAAACGAAGCCTTTCCATTATCGTCCTCGTGCACGACGGTCAGGTGCCGCGGCGCGTCCTCGCTATAGGCCGGCACGCTGAGCGCGGCGATGAAGGACCCGATAGTGACGACCGCGAAGACCGCCGGCGTCCAGCGCGTGCCCCGTCCCGCCGTGGGCATGAAGAAGAGGAGCATGAAGATCAGCAGGAAGGTGGCGGGCGCCGCTTGTTCGACGAACAGTCCCTCTTCTATGCCCCCGCCCAGCGGTAGAACGATGAGGACATAGACGACGGCCGCACCCGCGAGCAGGAACGGCACCGCACGCTGCGCAGCCGGGATCAGCGCCGCGACCGCCGCGGCGATGACGAAGGGCATCGACCAGGCGGCCAGGATCGCGAGGCCGGGAACAAATGCAAAAGCCGCGAGGATGAGGATCGCGAGCCAGCACCACGCCGCCGCCGTTCCGCGCGCAGGATTCTCCTCTCGCGCCAGCGCGAGGACCGCGGTCGCGCCCGCCAGCGCGGCGGCGGCATAAAGCAGGCGGAAAGCGACCGGATAGGCGGTTCCGAAATCCGCCTCGGGCCGCAGCGTACCGATCAGAAGAGCCGCACCGATCGCAAGGCCGGTGCCGACGACGATCGCGAGCAGCGGGATGAAGATGCTACGAATGCGGCGTGCGGTCCCGCCGCGCCAGTAGAGGAACGCGGCCGCGATAAATCCGGCACCCATCAGGACCGCCGCGACGATCTGGGGCATTTCGAGCAGCAGTTGCCGCCCGACGTCGGTAAAGACGCGCTGCCCCTCTGCGCCCCGCGAAGCTTGCCCGGCGAAACGTTCGACCGCCGACAGCGTCGTTGCGCCCATGTGCCGCACCGAATTGCGGTCGAGATAGGCCAGATTGTCGAGCGGGGTGTGGTAGCGCTTGCCGCTGCCGATGATCGAATAATTGCCCGCATCGATCTTGAGCGGCAGCAGCATCGTCAGGTCGGTGTCGTTGGGCAGCAGTTCGTAGAAGTCGGTCGACAGCGAATTGGCCGACGGCAGCGGGCGGCCGATCGCCGCAGCGTCGCGCGCGTTGGGCGTGCTCGTCTGAAACATGTTGGCGCCGCCGGTCGTGCCGCGTGCTTCCATGTTGATCACGGCGCCGACGCGCTTCGCCAGCGGATCGTGCGCAGCAAAGGCAGCCGCGCCGATGAGGCCTGCCTCCTCGGCATCGGTGATCAGGACGAGAACGGGACGCGCGAGCCTCTTTCCCTTGAGCTGGACCGCAATTTCCAGCGCCACCGCCATGCCGAGACCGTCGTCTGCGGCGCCCGGTCCGGCGGCCACCGAGTCATGGTGCGACATGATCAGCAGCGCATTGTCGCCTGGCGGCGTCACCCAGAAGGAGATGTTGCGCGGGCGCGAGCAGATGGCGGCGCCTTCGCGGATATCGTTGCAGTGGAAGCGTTCGTCGACCTGCGGCGTGAAGCCGGCCTTGCGAATCTCGGCGAGCAGCCGCGCCTCGACCAGGTCGTTGGCGTCGCTGTCGGTCGGGTGCGGCGTTTCGTCACCGAGGATCGTCGTGAGCCGCGCGACTGCACGGTCGGTGTCGAAGGGCGTATCGACCGACGACGGCGCATCGACGCCGATCGGGCGCCACGTCCACAACGCCAGCAAGACCAGCCCGACGACGATACCGCGCCAGGCGCCGCTCATGATCCGCTCCATCATCATACCCCCGAAATCGTACCTAGCCGATGTTTGCCTGAGTTTCGCGCGGCAGCAACAGGATCATCGTCGCCGCGAGCAACCCGCCCAGCCCCATGACCAGCGAGACGAGGAGCAGGCTCCCCCCGCTCGCGAACAGCGCGCCCGCAACGACCGGCCCCAGCGCTGAACCACCGCGGCCGATGCCGATCACGAAACCCGTCCCGCTCGCGCGCAGCGCGGCCGGATAGGCCTGCGCGAGCAGCGGATACATGCCCACGACCCCAGCGTTGATGAAGAAGGCGGCGACCGCGACGGTGATCGACAGCCGCGTGAGGTCCGCCCCCGCGACCCCGAACAGGCCGATCGCAACAAATCCGGCCAACATCGCTCCCGCGACGAGCGGGCGGAGGTTGAAGCGCTGGCTCGCTAGCCCGATGATCACCGCGCCCGCCAGATTGCCGACATTGGCCGCGACGAGCACCCTGCCCGCCTGCGCCGCGTCGAAGCCCATGTCGACAACGATCTTCGGCACCCATTTCTGGATGTAATAGAAGAAGAGGATCTGCGCGAAATAAGCGATAGTCAGCAAGATGGTGATGCGCGCAAAGCGCGGGCCGAACAGCGTGGCGATGGAGGGCTTCAGCGCCTGCTCGGGCGATGGCGGCAATGCCTCCACCGGCGTATGGCCGATCCGGCCGAGCGTGTGGTTCACCCGTTCGAGCGCGCCTGCCGGTCGCCGCGCGATCAGCGATTCGATCGACTCGGGCAGAAAGAAGAAGGCGAGCGGGATCATTGCCGCCGACGCGATGGCACCGAGCATGAAAACCGACCGCCAGTCGCCTGTTTCAGCAAGCAATTTCGACGCCAGCAAGCCTCCGAGGATCGCCCCGGTCGAATAGCCCGCGATGTTGAGCGCGACATTGAGCCCGCGCCTCTTGTCGTTCGAAAATTCGGCGACCATCGCGCTGGTCGATGACAACATACCGCCGATCCCGATCCCGGTCAGGAAGCGGATGACCGACAGGCTGGTCACGCCCTGCGCGTGCATCGCGGCGTACATGCCGAGCGCCATCACGATCAGGCAGGCGAGGATCGTCGGGCGGCGGCCGATGCGGTCGGCGACATTGCCGATCAGCACCGACCCCGCCGCCATGCCGAGCAATTCCATCGACAGCACGATGCCGAGCGTCGCCTTGTCGACGCCCCACTCCTCGGCAATGCCCGGCGCGGCGAAGCTGATCGCGAGCACGTCAAAGCCATCGAGCGCGTTGAGCGCGATGCACAAGGCGACGACGACGATCTGGAGCATGCGCATCGGCGCCGCGGCGATGACCGCTCTGGGATCCTGACTCATGATATGACTCTCCCGCCGGTCGCGTGCCTTGCGGCCGCTCCGGTCCATTGTCGTTCAGGGTTATGCGTTACTTCAGCTTGGCGAGATGCTTGGCGGTGATCGCCGCCATTTCGGGCCGCCGTTCGAGGCAGCGCGATACCGGGCCAACGACCACGACCGACAGCAACCGATCGCCACCCGGCAGCGGCAGCGCGACGCCGGCCAGGTCGGGGGTAAATTCGGTGTTGCTCTGGTGCCAGCCGATCTCCGCGGCCTCGTCGAGCCTTGCCTCGACCGCCTTCGCATTGGCGGGCGTCGTCGGCGAATATCGCACGAAATCGATCTTGCGATAGAGCCGCTCGCGCTCGTCTCGCGGCATCTGTTCGAGCAATGCGCGCCCCGCCGAGGTCGCGTGGATCGGCACCCGGTCGCCGACCGCGGCGAAGTAGCGCACCGGCTGCGGCGATTCGACGACGTCGACGAAGGTCGCATGGATGCCAGCGGGCGCCGCGATCGCCACCGTCTCGCCCGTCGCCGCCATCAGGTCGCGCGCGAGGCGCTGATATTTGTCGGGCAAGGGCTCGGCCTGCGTCACCGCCTCCGCCAGAACCAGCCAGCGCGGGCTGGGATAATAGCCGCCGCGCCCGCGGGGCTCGTACAGATAGCCCTTCGAAGCCAATGTCGCGACGATCTTGAAGGTGCTCGAGCGCGGCCAGCCCAGATCTTCGGCCATTTCGGCAGCGGTCGCCGGGCGCAACCGCTTCGCGAAATATTCGAGGATTTCGAGGACGTTCGCGGCCTGCCGCACGATCATGGTCTTGTTCGCCTGATAAGCTTCGTGAGATCCCATATGGCCGAAGTGAAGCGCCCGGAAAAGCCGTCAGCATTTTCCGGGCGTCGCGCATCGTCAGCGCGCCGTGAAGCCGCCGTCGACGGGCAGCGCGACGCCGGTGACGAAGCTCGCCTCGTCCGAGACCAGCCACAACGCCGCGTCGGCCACCTCGCCGGCCTGCACTAGCCGCCCCATCGGCACATTCGCCATCAGCTTGGCTTCGTTCGCCGCGGCTTCGGCGGGGTCGCCGCTGCGCCCGGTGAAGCCGACCTTCATCGGCGTGTCGGCGAGGCCTGGACAAACGACATTGACGCGAATCTTGTCGGCAGCGAGCGCAAGCGCGAGGCTCTTGGTCAGCCCGACGACGCCCCATTTGGCCGCTGAGTAGATCGGACTCATCATCGACCCGACGAGGCCCGAGACCGAGGCGGTGAACAGGATCGATCCGCCACCGCGAAGACGCATATGCGGCGCGGCCTTGCCCGCTCCTAACGCTGCCGAAGTGACATTGAGCGCGATCGCCCTGTCATAGGCGACAAGATCGAGATCCTCGACCGAAGCGGGACCCGGCATGCCCGCGTGCGCCCACAATATGTCGAGCCCGCCGAGCGCCGCCGCGGCTTCATCGATGCTCGCCTTCGCGCCCTCCGGATCGACGAGGTCGGCGACGATGGGGATCACTCTGTCGGCGCCGAAATCGGCGACAAGCGCATCAAGCGCATCGGCACTGATATCGATCGCCGCAACCCTAGCGCCTTCGCGCACGAAGCGCTCGACCCCGGCGCGGCCCATGCCCGACGCGGCGGCGGTGACGGCGGCAAGCTTGCCTTCCAGACGCATATTACTCTCCTTAAGCCGCGAAGGGGTCGGGGAACCGCCCCGTCGTCGATACGATGGTGGTCTTGGTCTCGAGGAAGGGATCGAGCCCTTCGATGCCATTCTCGCGGCCCCAACCGCTGGCCTTGACGCCGCCATAAGGGGTCGACCAGCGGATGTAGCGATAGGTGTTGACCCACACCATGCCGGCCTCGATCCGTGCCGCGACACGATGCGCGCGGCCGGTGTCGCCCGACCAGAGACCTGCCGCGAGGCCGTAGGGCGTCGAGTTGGCGATTCCGATCGCTTCCTCTTCGTCATCGAAGGGGATCAGCGCGGCGACGGGGCCGAAGATTTCCTCCTGCGCGATCCGCATATCGCCCGACACACCGGCGAAAACTGTGGGTTCGACGAAATAGCCACCCGCCATGCCGTCGCGTTCGATGCGGTTGCCGCCGGTGACCAGTTCGGCGCCTTCGCCCTGCCCGATCGCGACATAGGAGAGCGTCTTGTCGAGTTGCTCGCGGTGCGCCTGCGGCCCCATATGCGTTGCGGGATCGAGCGGCATACCCACTCGGACCCGTCCCGCGCGCTCGCGAAAGGCCTCGACGACGCGGTCGTAGATCGATCGCTCGACCAGCACGCGGCTCCCGAGCGCGCAGCTCTGACCGCACAGCGCCCAAGCCGAACCCGTCGCAGCATTCAGCGCATTCTCCAAATCGGCGTCGGCGAAAATGATGTGCGGCGCCTTGCCGCCGAGTTCGAAGGTACAACGCGTCAGCGTGTCGGCGCCCGCCTTCAGGATCGTCTTTGCCGTCGAGCCTTCGCCGGTGAAGCTGATCTTGGCGACGTCAGGATGCTCGACCAAGGCTGCTCCCGCGACGGGGCCATCACCCGGCACCACATTGACCACGCCCGGCGGAAAGCCGGCTTCCTCGAATAGGTGCGCGAGCGCGAGCGAAGAGGCGGGTGTCTGCTCGGCGGGTTTCAGCACCACGGTGCACCCCGCCGCCAGCGCGGGTCCCAGCTTCCACGCCGCCGCCATCATCGGCACGTTCCACGGCGTGATCGCCCCGACGACGCCGACCGGATGGCGCGTGGTGAAGGCATGGACGCTGTCGTCCATCGGGATCGTCCGCCCGCCGAGCTTGTCGGCGAGCGAGGCGAACCAGTGATAATATTGCGCGTGCAGCCCGATATCGCCGCGCGATTCGCGCACCGCGCGGCCGTTATCGCGGGTCTCGACCTCGGCCAGCGCATCGACATAGGTCGCATAAAGATCGGCAAATTTTCGCAACAGCGCGGCGCGCTCCCACGGGGGCATCTTGCGCCAAGGCCCTTCGAACGCCGCCTTCGCCGCCGCCACCGCGCGGTCGATGTCGGCGCGGCCGCCATAGGCGACGTCGCCCCACGGCTCCCCCGTCGAAGGATCGATGCTCGGCCGCACGCCGCCGTCGATCGGCTGCACCCATTCGCCGCCGATGAACAAGCGGTCGAACCGGAATTCGCCCATCACCCTCACCTTTCTCTATTTCTAATATTGGACTTATTTGTCCCCATATAGAAATATAAGTCAAGGGAGCGAACGGGTAGAAGCGCCGAAATCGGGGCAAGCTCCAGCCCGCAATCGCTGTCCGAACTATTGCGTGCCGGCAGGAATCAGGCCGCGTTCGGCAGAAATGCGCACCGCGTCGCGGCGCTTGCTGACCCCGATTTTGCGAAAGACCGACTTCAGTCGATATTTGACGGTATCGGGCGACATCCCGATCAATCGGGCGATTTCCTTGTTCGAATGGCCTTGGCTCAGATAAAGCAGCACCTCGGCCTCGGCCTCGCTGAACACCCCAAGGACGGTGACATTGTTGCGATAGACGGCCAGTGCCCGCGCCAGCGATTTCATGAATTGCGCGCGGAAGCGATCGACTTGCGCGTCCGCCTCCAGCGCATCATCGAGGCTAGCCTGCACGAACTGGCGCGCCTCGACGAAGGGGCGCACGACATTCTGGAACATCGCGATCCCCACCGCCTCGTCGAAGCAGGCGCGCGCCTGTTCGATCTCTCCGCGCTGCCGCAAACCGGCCGCGGTAAGGATGTTGACGTCGATCAGCAGGCGTCCCGCGCCATGCCGCTCCGCCCATTCGCGCAGTTCCTGAAGCTCGCCCAGCGCAAGCTCGGCGTCGCCCACCAGCAGGCGCAAGCGCGTCCGGCATAGGCTCGCGGCGACCGCCACCGGCCGATAGGTCGGCGATTCCTCGTGCATCATGTCGGCCATCGGGTCGAGCCCGACCACGGCCGCCGCCGCCAGCACTGCATGCGTCGGCGCGCCCTGCGAAATCTGAAGCTCGATGCTGCAGATGTCGGCGAGCATTTCGAGCTGGCGCAGTCGTCGCCGCGCCGCGACGCGGCGGGCGCGAGCGATCACGTCGCACGCCTCCTCGAACGCCCCCTCGCCCGCCAGTGCGCGCGCTTCGGTGAAATAGGCGGCGGCATAGACGTCGACCCAGCCGTCCGACTGTTCCATGTGCGGCAGCGCCCAGGCCAGTAGCTCGCGCGCCTCGGCAACCATGTCCTGCTCGAAGAGCAGCTCGGCCTTGAAGGCCGCGCAATTGGCCGCGAGGTCCGATCGATCGCCATAATTGTCGGCGATGTTGGCACAGGCCGCGTGCAGGATCGCCTCGGCCTCTTTCGACCGCCCCTGCGCACGCTTGATGCGTGCTTCGAGGAAACGCGTGAACAGGTCGCTGTAGAGCGATCCGATCGCGAGATAATGGTCGCGCGCGGCGAGCGTCGGCTGCAGCGCGCGTTCGAGCCAGCCGCCCTCCAGATATTTGGCACCCAGCGTCTCGCTGATATTCGCGAGCACCAGATGGTCGTTCGCGGGCAGTTTGCGGAGCAGAGCTTCGCGCGCCAGCAGATCGTCGAAGGTAACCGGCTGGTTCTCATAATCGCTGAGCGTGTCGCCGACGACGCGTACCTCGGTCTTGAGATCGACCGACAAGTCGGCGCCCTCGACCTGCGCCAGAAACAGGTCATATTCGGCGCGCGCCGACCCGAGCTCGCCGAGCTTGATCTGCAGATAAACCTGCGCCAGCGCGAGCCGCGGCCGGCCGCGGATCAGCGCGATCGGCAATTTGGCAAGGCCGCGTTCGACAACGCCCTGCAACCCTTGCGGGATCAGCCGCCAGCCGCCGGCATCTTCGAGAATCGCAGCGACGAGCATATCGTCGCCCGACAAGATTGCATGGTCGAGCGCTTCGGCGGTCTGCCCGCGCTCGGCGAGCCAGCTCGCGATGCGCCGCTGGAGCGCGGCGAACTGGACCCGGTCGGAGCGTTCGAAGCGATCGCGCAGATATTCGGCGAACAGCTGGTGATAACGATATTCGCGCCGTTCCCAGCTGACCGGGGTCAGGAACACGCCCTGCTGCTCCAACCGTTCGAGCACCATCCACCCGTCCTGCCGGTCGCAGAGCAGGTCGACCATCTCGCCCGTCAGCCTGTCGACGAGCGCGGTGCGCGCCACGATGTCGCGCGTTTCCTGCGGCAACGTCATCAGCACCTGTTCGGACAGATAGCGCGCGAGATCGCTGCTGGTGCCGCAATATTCGTCGATGACCCGCTCGGCCTCCATCCCGCGCTTGATCGACAACGAGGCAAGTTGGACCGCGATCGGCCAGCCTTCGGTGCGATCGAGCAACGTATCGATGTCGAGCGTTTCGAGCGGCCGGTCGGTGCGCGTCAGCAGGCATTCGGTTTCCTGCGCCGAGAAGCGCAGGTCGGCGGGGCCGATTTCGAGCAATTGCTCCTCGGCGGCGAGAATCGACTGGCCGACCCACGGATAGTCGCGCGAGGCGAACAGGAAGTGACAATTGGGCGGCGCCAAACGCACCAGCGTTTCGAGGAACTGGCCAACCGCCTCGCTGAACGCGTGGTGGAGGTCGTCGAGGATCAGCACAACCGGCACGCCGCTCTCGCCGATCTCGTTGATCATCGCCGACAGCGCCGCGCGCGGCGGCAGATCGGTCGAACCGGCCTTGGTCTCGCCCTCTTCGCGCCGCAACGCGATCAGGAGGTAGTTGACGAAGCGCTTGAGGTCGCGGTCGTCGCGCTCGAGCGTCAGCCAGGCGACGCGCGCAGTCTCGGCGTTCAGCGTATCGCGCCACTGCGACAACAGGCTCGTCTTGCCATAGCCGGCCGGGGCGTGGACGAGCGTGAGGCGATGACTGAGGACGCCTTGCAGCCGGCCGAGCAGCATCTCCCGGCGGATCTGGTCGCCCATCCATAGGGGCGGTTCGAACTTGGCGGCAATCAGGTCCTGCATGGCATAACCTCTTACGCGTGGTTGACTGCGAGGTTACGGTTTGAAGACAGGCCTGACAACCGCCTGAGAAGCCTTACCCATCAGCGTCAA
>VFQN01003679.1_pt1 | contig 21446 bp, 41 predicted proteins | sample 3512371 | NCBI WGS metagenome assembly VFQN01 (sample SAMN10412370, study PRJNA504923) | tailings metagenome | isolation source: Replicate 2 from Balatoc abandoned mine | place: Philippines: Itogon, Benguet | collected 2017-08-28
CGGCTGATGGCATCTCCGATCCGGCTGCTGCGGTGAGTCCGCCAATCGTAATCTGCAGTTCCGGCAAACCTCGACCTCCCAAAAATCTGCAATCAACGTCCGTTACTTCATAGCTCGCTGCTCGCCTTCCTGCAGCTGCGCGCATCCGAAATCGAACCGAGGAGCCTCCCTACCGGAGCTTTGCCAACCATCAATGATAGCGCGGTACTAATCCCCACATGGGTCGCAACGAGCCCGCGTCCCTATCAGCCTCCGAGCAGCGGACGCGGGCCGCGATCGCGCAGGTTTCCACGAGAGCGCGTTCCCTAAACAGGTTAGCTTCCGATTCTCGCCCGGCACTACCATTTGTTAGAGACGCAGGAACAAAGCTGGCTTACGCTTACATATCTCCCTAGCGATCAGGTGGAGGCTTGTTCATATGCAGCTTCATCAACGTGGCGTCGATCTTCTCGTGAATGTCATCGAGGCGGTCGACCAGTCGGACAAGCTTACCCCGCAGGAAACGCGCCGCCTTCTGCAAGATGTCGTCGAAGTCATGAGCCAGATCCTGGAGCGAGATGCTCTGATTGCGCTCAATGCTCTGCGACGCTATCCGCCTCAGAAGTGGGCGCAACGTACCGAAGTGTGACACGACTGCCGGTGTCGGGGCGCTCCGTCGCCTTAGTTCAAACCGTGGATTCGTTCACTGATGCCCGAAGAGCGCGGACGCGACTGTGCCTGGGATCGTGGCATTGCAAACCACCTCCGCGGCCGCACGCAATTGGCCAAGATGTTCCGCAGCGGGAGGAACGCTGCGAAACGAAGGGTAGATGTGTGCCGTTGGAACCGAGGGTGCTTGGCCGAAACGGCAGACGCTCTCAATGGTGTTGCGGCAGGAGGTTCCCGCATTTGCGCCATGCCGCCGTCACTGCACGGGCCTTGGCCCATCAAGAAAAGCTTCTGACGGATATACGCCGCCTGTCAGCTCACAGTGCGCTGGCGCTAGCTATAGATCTTGGCTTCCTCCACAAGCCGGGAAAGACTGGGCTCTTCAATCAAGATGGCGGCCTTCTCCTGCTTTACCCAAGCGCGCTTTCTTTCCCGCTGTTCGGACCACTTCGAGAACTCGTGACGGACCTGCATGGGAAACATGGTGACTGATACAGGTGCCTTCACCGCTCCAAGCCTTTTCTTGTACCTGTACACACCAACCGGCGTTCGAAGAGCGGGGCCGACCACGCCGGCTTCTTCCCTTGCCTCTTGGGCTGCCGCCTCCACTTTGGTCTTTCCTTTCATTTTCCATCCCTTCGGCAGGATGAACCGCTTTTTGCGCCTTGAGGTAATCAGCAGCACTTCTATGTCCCCGTTTGAAGTGGGCCTGTAAGGCAATACTCCAACCTGGCTCAATGGTTTGCCTCTTTTCGCCAGCATCATAGCCTTTCGCTTCCTCATCCTCGTGGTCCTTCAACAGTACAGACTTACGACAAACTGGCGCTCGTCGTTTCTGTTCCGCGACAGTCCGTCGGGCAGCCGCGATTTCCGGACAATGAAGTCGGTCGCAGTACCATCAGCATGAGCAATCTAACTACACTCATCAGTCGGCGAGGTTCCCATCTCGCGTTTCGCGAGCCGATCGGACCCTCCGCAGGCTGCAGTGCACCTCAGTTCCAGATGCCATGGCGTGGTCAAGTTCCAGGCGCCCGTTCATGGATGCCGGCCCTCCGAGCAGCGTGCTGCTTCCAATCCCCGCGACACACTCGAAATGCAGATACGCGCCTCCGGGAACGATCCCCAAGCGATGACCACTGCCGCAGTGACTGCGATGCGTTCACTTGTCACTGGTCGCGAGTATGATGCCTACGCGGCCCGCAAACAGGCGGCGCAGGCACTTGCAACAGCGTGCGGTTATCCCGCTCGATCCGGCGACCGAACAAGTGGCACAGTTGGAAAGGACTATCGTGATCGTGTTGCCCACCGGCAAAGCCTTTGGCGATGCCCGACAATGCTACCTATAGAGCTAGACTGGAGTTCCGCTCTTCATCGTTCGGATCGGAATTTTTAGGAGACTCCTGGTTCGCTATTGCATCCGGATCGAGTTCATCCTCCGGAAACGTCCTCGTTTGCGAATCACGGCCTGGTTCGTTCGTGATGGGTCACGTCAGCGTTTGCGATCGCTGCTGCTACTGCGCCTCCCGGCCTCTGAACCGGGGCCTTGGGCGCCACCGCTTTCGCGCGATCCATCACTGGCTTTGTTCCTATCGTTTCCTTATGGCTCTGCTCGCCAGCTTTGTGATGGTGTTCGCTGCTGCCACCTCGCTGCCCTAATTTGCCATTCATTGCTCCTAGAGGTTCCTGACGGGCCCACGGGATGTCGACTGCCGGCCACCCAAATCAACATGGACGGGCAATGTTCCCTGAAGGGAGACGAAGAGCCCGCGCCTCTGGCAGGGCAAAAGAGACGCGGGCAGCGAACGAGAGCGACTACCGGGAACGTGCGGGAACACAGTAGTACCTCCAAGCGCCCGAACTGTAAGACGCTCGATTTGTTCCCGCAAAAAGCTCCCACTCCTGATACTGGCCCACTAGTCGCGGGCCGGCAGAGCGAAGAAATCCCGACTGGTTGGGGAATAGGATCGAAAACCCACCGCTCGGAACGAAGGTTAGCGCTTTATGGCAGCGCCTTCTCAAATGTTAATTCAGCGTGCCATTCTTCGGTTTGGGTCAAAAAGTCGGGCCGTGAAGTACGGGCCCGGAGAAGCGAGAGACCTCCTGAGCAGCTCAGCAACCAGGACCGCAAATTCAGCCTACGCTCATCAGTCCGCAACTCAAGCGGAAAGCCCGCACCAGAGCGAGAGACTAAGGCGCGGGCCGCTGCATGGAAGCGCTATCTTGAGAGTTGGAAGTCACTTCGCTGCGGCGCAAGTGTTCCCCGCCCAAGGCGCGGAACCAGCGACGCCGTAAGCTGAGCGACCTTAAGGCGGGTCAGGAACGGCTCCGGGATCGAGTCCTGCACTACTCACCGAATCCAAGCGCTACGAATGGAACGCCGGCCCGATGCGCCCTATCGATCACTCTTGCTCTCTATGGTATCGAGCACTGCATCTGGAGCAACATCACGTTTAATCTCATCTAACTCAGATTGCAGGTCCGACTTGACTTCCAGCCTCAAGGCGATCGCCGAGACCAACTCCGTCAGCTTGGTGATCTCATGCTCAGCCAGCAGGCTTATCTGAAGATCGAGGTCTGCACGCTTATCAGCAGCGGCGGACATACGGTTCTGTGTGATAAGCACGAATGTCGACAGGAAAATCGCCTCGACGGAAGCGACCATCGCTAGAACGACAAATGTTTCGTCCCATGCGGGAATTCTTGGGACCCAATGAAGATTCACCGCAATCCATGATCCAAAGAATATGAGATGCAAATATACGAACATCATGCTGCCGGTGAATCGCGCAATCATGTCCGCTGCCTTGTCCTGCCACGACGCCGCCTTTGCCTCTCGTTCACGACGATCACACAGCGTTTCTATGTTTCTCTCCAGAACAGGCGTTAATCCCTCTGGCGGCGGTGGACGGTAGGTGGGACTGCCAGAAGGGAGGCCAACGTTACTTGCTTCCAGAGGCATTTGGTTGCTCCCGATGCGCGCTATCCGGCGCCCTAACCAGTCGATCGCGTTCCCGTTCCGCGCATGCTCAGAGTTCTGGAACCGGATCAAGCCACGCAGTTTGACGCACGCACCTCGGATTCGAGGCGGGCCCCTGCACCGCGGGTCTAGATTCGATGAGGCTCCAGACTTTCGAGTGGAAACCCCATGGTTACGGTTGGGTTGTGGTTGATGGCCACACTGTTCGTCTTCGGCACCCTCAAGCGTGGTCAGCCTTTTTGAATGACATGCCGGTTAGATGGGCCGACGACCAGGCGACGGCCGAGGCTGATCGTATCGGTACCGGGATCAAAGACGCCCTGTCCGTCACCGGTCAGCCGCAGGTCGACATGGGCCAGTTGGCCCGCGTACTCGATCTCGTCAGGCAGCGTGGAAGCGCGATGCGCAATCTAGGCGGGGGCCAATGTGGCGGCACCGCGCGCTCGATCGATGGGCAACGGTCCAAGGGCGGCCCTGCGAAACGCGGTGGCTCCTATCTGGCGGGCGAGGGAGGCCCCGAGATCTTCACCGCTGATCGATCCGACTATGTATGGAATGCGGTGGCGTCGGCGGGATAATCGCCTCAGCCGTCAAGCCCGCCGCCGCCGACATCATGGCACCCGGCTCTGCGACGTCGCGCGCCGCCTCGTGAATCAGTTCAGCGCTGTAGCTGGTTCCCTCGTCTTCCCGCCGGGCGACCGCTGCTCAGCATGTTCTATTAGCAATGACAATTGAGAGTTGACAACCCTGGCTGTGGGCAAGGGCATGCGCAGCCGCACGGCGACAACCGCTTCCGGCTTGATGTGTGCTTCCACATCTCCATCAACGACGAGCGTGGCCAAGGAAATGCTGACGATTTCGCCCATCAACCGGCTCTCGACAATGAGATCCACAAACACGCTGGGGATGCCATCGTCCCGAATCTCGAAGCGCTCATTCCCGACAGCAATCGTCCGGACCTTGGACATCTTTGTGACTCCTAGTTTACCGCGAGCGTGCCGCGACGACCTTCTTTCTCGAACGAGCTAACCAGATGGACGGCAGAAAGTTCTATGCGGAACGGCGAAATTCCCAGCGAGATCGTGTCCGAACGCAGGCCCGACTGACGCCGCCGGCCTCTAATTCCTCCTCCTCGTCTAATTCCTCCTCCTCGGCGGCGGCTTGTGGCGCTCTCTCGACCTCAGGACTGAGGCGCCGCCCACCACAACTGAGATGACGCCGCCCGCCAATATTGCCGTCGCCACGTAGCCCAGAGCCGTATCGGCCATGAGCCAATGCAGTCCCAGGAAGGTGACTGCGAAGGCGGAAATGATGATTGGCCCACCGATGACAACCCGAGCAAGGCGCATCCGGCGAACATAGCAAACAGCGCCAATCCAACAATCTGCCCCCCGAAAACCGGCCGCCCGAGCGGCAGGAAGGACACCCCATGACAAACGTGCTGGCACTCCAGCGGCGGCTATCGTCGCTTGGCCTCGACCCGGTCCGCTCGATGGCCTTATGGGGCCGTCTACGCTCAAGGCCATCAACGACGCGCCCGATGGGCTGCCGGCCGTTGGCGCTCCCGCTCCGGCGCCCATCAGGTCAGGGATCACCGCCATCATCGGCGCGCGGCCGAAGGCCTCCCGCGCGATCGACGAGATCAATGTCCATTGTACGACGACGGCGGAAGGCCGCGACGTCTCGGTCGAGACCATTTCGCGGATGGCACAAGGCCAGCGGATAGGCGGACATCGGCTACCACTCGCTGGGTCGTTCTGCTCGACGGGGAGGCTCTCGTCCTGCCTTGGTCTTGCCGTCGGGCATGGCTGCTCCTAGTCGCCGCGAGGAGGTAGCACAGAGGAGAGTAGCCGGTAAGCGCGGCGGGGCCCGCGGGCGGGCTTCATTGTACTTTCTGACGATTGCTGCACTGCAAATTTTTGCTCATGGCCAGCGGTGCGTTTGAGAGGGCGTGCTTCGATCGAAATCCCTCCTCGAAGCGCGTATCTTCTCTCGTCTCTCGCATAAGCCCGCGCCTGCGTCTCCCCTTAGACGTAGGTGCGGGCTGCTCTCGATGGTCGCCTCGCGATTTCCCGCGATGCACCCGATATTGATCTGAAGGCGTCGGAAGAGGAACATGCATTGGTGGCTCCGGTTAGGAGTGGTCGTCATCTTGACGTCGCTTCAGGAGCAAACCCATGATCAAACAACTCCTATTATGCACCGCCATTTCCTTGAGCATTGGGGTGGCGGCCATAGCCCAATCATCATCGAGTGGAGGCGCCGCATCAGGCGGAGCGTCGAGCAGCATGGGCGGTGGCAGCGGAAATTCATCAGGAACCTCCGGCAAAGGAGACGCCACGCAGGGAACCTCGAACAGTTGGACCGGCTCCGTTGGTGAGACGTTCTTCAGTGACCAGTCCGGAAGCACCCTGCGAAGCAAGTCAGAGATCCGCCAGCGGTGGTCGAGCTTGACCCCGGACCAACAAGCCCAGGTCCGCTCGGATTGCCAGCGAATGTCCAGTCTCTCCGGTAACACAGACGCCACGACGACGGGCAGCACGACCGCGGACGGGACTACCGGTGGCGGAACTTCGCACAAGTCGGGAGGCAGTGCGGCTAGCCACGGCACCTCTGGCGCGGGCGAGACGGGCCAAGCGGGAGCGATGGCCCAAGCGTGTGAGACGGTCAAAGGAATGTAGCTGATCGACAGCGTCCTTCACTCTCTCCATAGGTGGCCGCGTGTCCTGCCGGATGCAGGCTTACTTTTGCATCAGCTCAGCTAACCTATACAAGTGCGCGAGCCGTACCCTCGGGTATGGTTGTCGGGAACGAGCGTTTGGTAATCCGCGCGTTCAGCCGAAAAGCGCTCCTTCGGCTGTTCCGCCCCGAAGTGCGCTTCAAGCAAAAGGCCCCGCGTCTCGCCCCTCTCCTGGTCATGACGCGGGCTTCTCGCTGTCATAACCTAAGCTAGCGCGCACCCGTGGAAGCAGAGCTAGGATATTGAGCGAGCGCGGTTGTGGATCGACGAGCGTTGCCAAACGTTCTGTCGTGAACGGCGTCAACATGCGCCCACGCTAACATGCGTTCACCCTGGGCGCCAACATCCTCCCCGCCGGGTTAAGCCTACGCCTCTGATCCAGCAGATCGCCGGCACGCGGTTCAAATTCCTACCGAAGGGTCAGAGCTGCTTCCCGCTGCTGCAAAAGCTCGAGCAGGCGGTCACTGGCGAAACCGCCAGTGAGAAACTCTCCCGGGATCGGGACCGATCTGCGGATCGTACGCGGATATCTGGGGAAGCTCCCCAGATGCGGCGATCCCCGAAGTTCCGAACCGGAACGCGGGAGGTTGATCGCGCCGTTCCTCCCGCCTGGTGATCTATGCCGACGGCGCATGTGAGCCGAACCCGGGCGCCGGCGGCTGGGGCTACGTCGTCTATCGCGATGGCGTCGAGATCCAGGCCGCGAGCGATGGCAATCTGTGCGCCACCAACCAGACGATGGAATTGGCGGCCGCGCTCGAAGCCCTTCGCTGGTTCGCGGATCGCGGCGTGATCGAGCCGGTGCGGCTGTTCTCGGACAGTATGTACACGGTCAACGGTGCGAACGACTGGCGGCACAATTGGAAGGCCAAGGGCTGACGCCGCGGCGGAGCGAACGCGAAGGCCGAGAACTCGGCAGCAGGCCAGATCGCCAACCTCGACGTCTGGAAAGTGATCGACGAGGCGCTGACGCTGGTTCCGATCACGCTCGAATGGTGCAAAGGCCACGCCGGGATCATTGGCAACGAGCGGGCCGACGAGCTTTCACAGGTCGGCCGCGATGAGGCCCTGGAGCGCGCTCGGCCGGCGGTGGTGACTGCAATCGAGGAGCAGCTTCGCTATGCGGTCTAAGGTCGGCCCCGTTGAGTATACCGCTGCCGGTCAAGCAGAGTGCCTCTCAGCTTGGCACGCCGCCGCGCCCCGACTTGGGGTTAATCATCCACGGCTCCACCAGGACCGGTGCTTGTTCAAGTATGCCAGAGGCTCGCGCGAAGGCCACAAACGCGCTTCGTGCTTGAGGAGCAGGCATGGCCTGCCGGTAAGCCGTTTCGCAAGCTCGAGCAGCGGCATTGTATATCGGTCCGCGCCGATCATCCGGCCATTGGCGCAAGAAAGCCAGCGCGTCGCCGAGACAGGCGATCTCGCGAACGAGATTATTTCCGTCCTTCACAAAGACGGGACTCCAAAATTCTGTGGTATCCATCGATCTCTCCTCCTGAGCGTGGGCGGCACTCGCAGCGCCGCCCCTCGTCGTTTCCGTTCCTGTGAGGGGTCAGGCTGCGCGGCTCGTCTGCCCGAGCTCGCGCGCCAACGCCTTAACCTCTCTCCACGCACGCTGAACCGGCACCCAACCGTCGAGCGCATCGCGACATGCTCGCAATGCAGCTCGGTATCTGGGGCCTGGGCTCGGAGAACTCAGTTGGGACAACCATTCAATGGCCTCCCAGGCAGTAGCGATCTTGCGCGGCTGCGCGGGATCACCGACGTCGACAGGTTCAGGAAAACGCTTGTCGTTCATCATCACTTCCTCCGGTTTCTTACACGGTCTTTTGAGCAAGCGACGGCCGCCGCGCGTCTCGGCGACGACCAGGAAATGAGATGGTTTTTGAGCGGTTTTTCGTCAAGGGGAGATGCTCGGGAACGAGGTTTGAGCAGGTGTGGCCGCCGCGCCGCCACCATCGGGACGATCCGGCTCCGACTGAAGTGGGTTGGTGCATGACGAAGCCGAAGGGCCGACTCGACGCGCTCCTGGACGGATTGGGCATCAAGTTGGTCCCGATCTACCGTCGGCGCGCGGCTGCGCAGAGCCACGCGCGCGGCACGATGCACGAGATCCGTAACCAGTACGGCGACGGCCACCTGATCTTTGTCCTGCGCTGCATCCGCGAAAGCCGGAACAATCGGGATGAACTGTGGTCCGAGACCATCGGCGCGGTGTCCGACATCCTGATCCAGCGGCCGGATTGGGCCCTGGAACGAGCGGGCGACGTCCTGGACGCCTTCGACCACATCAAGCTCGGCCCGCTGCGTGGCGAGGCCGTGGCGCGGTGTCCGTGGCCGGTGCGGGCCTCCCTGCGCATACTTATCTACAAGCAGTTGGAAACGATCCTTGACCAACCGGAGCAACGTTTTGCTCTGAGAAGCTGACATACGAGGAAGAGGCGGCGCTCGCCGACCTCATCATCATCGTGAAGGCACGCTTCATCGAGGCGGCGGACACTGTGGCTCATCTCGACGTCGGACAGTTGCGGCCCTCGAAAGAGCGGTCGCTTTCCCGGATGAGACCGTGGGCGGCCATCACGTCGGATCAACGGCCAGCGGGCGCGCTACGTCCCTTCCAGCAAGGCGATATCGAGGGCCGTGGAAGTGATGTACGGCTGGCTGCTCGACTATCTGGAGACCGATGAGGAACGGATCTTGCTCGGCAGATGGGCGGTCAGCCTGGCAGCGCCTCGGATCGCAGCTCGGCGGGTTTCTTATTGGGTGATCATCCGGGACCAACTCCCCCGAGAGCGCAATGGCGCGACGAGGGCGATGAAAAAGACAGCGGCGGCCACCACCCTCCACATGAGAATGCCTCTTGTGCCGCGCTGTTCTTCTTCGCGAGATAGATCGTCCGGCATTGCGCAGATCCCTTTTGCGAAAGGCTGATGAGGGAGCAACGTGTCGTGTCGGCGCTGGTTCCGACGCCTACCGCAACCAAGGTCCGGACTGTGAATTAACGAGGGAGTTCAACGCGGAGACGCTCGAAGTGAATCGCCTCCTCTTCGGTATGGCCGATTTCCTGTCCCGCCCGCCGGGCTTCTATTTCATTATCCTCGCCATGGTTGCCAGCACCGCCCTTGTGCCCTTCGGGCTCACCGATGTCGTGACCTACGCTCTGTCTGTATTGGCAATTGTGATCACCAGCGTTGTCCTGATCCAAGGCTATCGTGATACGGCTGCGATTCACGCCAAGCTTGATGAGCTGATTGTATCATTGAACGACGCCCGGAACGAGGTCGTCGGGCTCGAACATGCGGAGCCGAAGAAGATAGCGGAAGAAGTCGAACGCCTTGAGAAGGAGGCAGAGGAGGCTGGCAGAGAGCAAGTCACAACTAAGCCGGGCGCTGTTGTTGACGCACGCCCCGGCTAGGGGTCACTTGGGCTAGCGCTTCACATATGCCCCCGGCTTTCGACCATCCCGCGGTGCTTTTGCATCTTTGGAATGTTCGGCAATCGCAGGGCCGGCGCCGAACTTCTGGCTGTCGGGGCTTGGGGTAGGTTGATTGCGCGGCTGCTGCCCATCCGAATGCCTGGTCTTTTCGTTTGTGTCGTCGAGGGACTCTGTCAGGCCCATACCAAGTGGCGGTTTCTTGTTCTCTGCGGCATCTTGGGAGAATTCATCAGAAGGGTCAGGACCGGTTCTTTCAGGCAACTTCCTGCCGCCGGTTTCGTACTCTGTGTGTTCGCGGGCCATAGCTTCGTCTCCGTACTGACTGGAGCGCTAACTTTGGCATCGCACCATGGTTCCAAACATCTTCAGCGGGATAGCTCAGCCAGGTAGAGCAAGGGCTCATAACCGCAACGCCGGCGGTTCGAATCCGTCTCCCAACCAGTTAGTCGATACGTATTTCCCTAGCGAAGACACCGGCACTCGTACCCTGCCCGATAACGACGATGCGCTTACCGGGCGCGAGATCCTGCCTCAATTCGCTTGGGACGCCGCATATTTCGTCGAACAGGAGCGGTAGCCCCTCAACGCCAATTCGAGAACGACACCGCCTGGAATCGCTGTGATTAGCATGTGCTACGACAAAGGTGTGTTCGACCTGCTCCCCGGCAATCACTGCAAGGATCATGGGGCGGCGACGACGACGAGGTTCCTCCCAGCTATGAAACCGAGGAACACGGCGCCCCCCATCGCGCCGTATTAACTGGGCATTTGAGCTTTTGACCTGGAAACTGCCCAGAGCATCAGCGCCATAACACCTAGACCCGCAAGCGGAACAATTAAGCTTGTCTTGGCTGCCCACTCAGGCGAAGGCAGGAGGCCGCGGCTGTTCTCGCTTTATCGAGCAGAGCATTAGGGCCTCTCTAAGCGCAAACGCACCAGCCCGAATTTCGGTGGGGTCAGTGGCAGTTTCTAGCGCTGAGATGCGCTCCGGTGGCCATCCCAGAGCCAGCTTCTCAATCGAGGCCTGGGCCATGTTGTCGGGCACTTGGACGCTCCTCCGTTCGCAAATCGCACAACGCCTAAGCGCACGAACCGATCCATTCGAGAGATGGCCAAAATGGCCCGCCTGACAACACTGCGGCCGAGGCTGGGCAAGCTGCCGTCCCGCCTTGGCATCGCCCCGGGCGATGAGGCGGAGCGCAACCGACACCGGGATGCGGTCCAGCCATGGCGCGCCTGGTACAAGATGTCGGCATGGCAGCGGCTGCGGTGGTCAGTGCTCGTCCGTGACCTGTTCACCTGCCAGATGGCCGGATGCGGCCGGATAGAAGCGGACACGTCAAAGCTGGTAGCCGACCACCGCACCCCACATCGAGGCGACGAGCAGCTGTTCTGGACGAGGCGAACCTTCAGTGTTTGTGCAAACCCTGTCACGACAGGGTGAAACAGGCAGAGGAGCGGAGCGCCGGCAACGGTGTGTGGTACTGAGGGCGAACAACCGTGTGGATGTGCCCTATTCGCGCCAGGAAGCCTCAGCACGTTCTGCTATCAATTCGACCGTAAACGTTAGGCTGAGCAGCGCAAAATGAGTGCACTCCTGAGTAGGAGCTTTTTTTGAGATTGACGCCAGCCATCGCGAGTGTTCGATTTTCATCGCGGGCCAAGCGTACTGGGCTTTGGGTGCTTCTCCACGGGGATCGCCGTCGTGTTCGACATCATGGGGTATCGGGTGACGGAGGTTTCATGGACGCAGGGTGAGATAGACTACGTCAAGGGCACAAGCACGGAAGCCTATCGTGAGCGATTTCTGTCTGTGGTCGATACGCTGCGTCAGCAGAATGTAGCTGCTCCTATCTACGTTTCAATCACTTCGAAATGCCTCGAACCCAGTAATGGAGGCTTCAATGTACATGCTGCTGACAATCCAATCGTCCGCGCCCAGTTGGCCCTGCCCGAAAGCGGAAATGGCATCAAGCAAGGCGTGAATACAGACGCACTGCTCGATGAGGTCGATCGCTACGACGATTGCCACTTTGGCGGCACTGGCACAGAGAAAGTGGCGCAGGCGTGGGCGACGCTTCTGCTCACTGATCGCCAGACAGCGAGCACTGAGTGACCGCCACGAGCCTGGGCCCTGAAAGAGTCCGACGGCGTCCGGTCAATTCCGGAGCGTTCCCCGCAGCACTCGCATCACCTCTCTAACCGGCAAGCGCTTTGGCCCGGGGTGTTGTGGTGGTAGACCTGAGCCAGATCCCGCATATCCAGCTTTTGGCCGCAGCGGGGAGACCGCACGAAGTGCTCCATTTCATCCGTCACAGGCAGCCCTTGGCGAACGCCTATGCCGAGATTGGGCAGCTTGGTCACGGCGGTATCTATTCCGCGGCACAGCCTCATCAATCGCCCATTCGGTTGACGCAGTCCCACGCGGCAGCTATCCGCGCGAGGTTTCCGCCCGGATGTGCTGGCCTTCTACGCTGCTCCGGCATTGGTCCGCCCGGCCGGAGGGAGGGATGTGGGCCGATGACTGACGATTACTGAGCGACAATCCCGCTCGCCATATGCCTTCCGCGCTTATTGGTGTAGGTCACCTTGACCTTCTCATTGGCCTGCAGCTTGCTCATGTCGTAGGACGCCGGCAGCTCATACTTTCTGCCGTTGTCGAGCGTGACTGTGTGCGCTTTCATATCCATGGTCTTGATGCTGCCGTTCGCCTCTGCCGCATACGCGCCAGTAGTGGCAATCATGGCAATCGCCGTGAGTGACGGAACGATCATGCCTTTCATAGCAACCTCCTATTCATCTGGACCCTGGCTAAACGGCCCAGTTCAGGCTCAATGAGCCCATCCGTTATCCAAACCCGAAATTCCAAATTTCGTTCCCGAATGGTCGTTGTCCTTCAGGCCGGAGGTGCTTTCATCAAGGTCCTCAAGGCAGCCAGTCAGCCGAGAGGCCCGAGAGTTCGGGATAATTTCGATCCGGCTCAGTTGCCCTTTCAGGATTGTCTCGGCCACTGCTCTTCCATTGCGTGCGCGTTTCGAAGCCACTGAATGAACCACTCGCGTGTTGACATTGCCATGGTCGTGCTCCTGTCCCGATGAGTTGGCGGCTCCGAACCGGCACCGCACTACAATGTTCCATCGAGCTCAAACTGAGTGGAGCCTTCGTCCAAGTTCCGACACTTCACCTGACGCGAATGGCCAAGCTGGCCAAAGGCGGCCGGCTGATCGTGACCTCCGTGGCTTTTCAGGATGCCCGCTTCTTTGGCCGCGGCAATGAATGCTGAACACGCGTCGACCTGCGGTCGATGCCCGTCCAGGATCTTGAGGCATATCTCTGCCGCTTCTTTGTGGCGCCGTCCTCGGCGGGGCCAGCGCACGTCCAGCAACGCCTGCGCTGCACTTCTGGCACTAGCGACCCAGCGAACTACTCCGAGCTCGATCTCGATTGCCTCTGCAAATCGTTTGTCTGGCATTTCCACCTTCCTTTGTTGGGTCAACTCAAACATCTCGCTGACCCCAAGGTTCCGGACTCGGTGGGTGAAGGAAGGCGAAACGCGCGCCGTTCATCCTTGATCAAGCCGCGCCTCGGGCGTCGACCGGGGCGCGGGCTCCTCTTGGAACAAAGCTCCGAATATTCAGTTCGAACTTAAGATGTCATCCGGCATCTTTGGTCATGGTTCGGCGCTGCGCTCCCTGGTCGGCCGGATGCGACTAGCTCCAGGCATTGTCCGCGTGTCCCGCCCAAGGATGCGCGGACTTTTTCGTCTGCTCGTATCATTTGTAAGAGCACCGGTAGCGCGCCTGAGCTACTTTCCTGCTTCAGGCGAGTCCGCGCTATCTGATCTCTCCGCCAACTCGCTGCTGTCAGGCTTGCCGGCTCCATGTGCCTGCCGGGCCGGCAAGTCCTGCACCATGGGGGCGGCAGCAGGCCAGAAAAACGGCTACTTCAGTGGGGAGGCGTCATGGCGATGCGCTGGCCGGCTTAGCACCTGAAGACGACGAACTCGATCCTGACGAACCAATCGAGGAGGATGTCGAGGACGGATGTGGTGGAGGAAGACCAAGATCCCGATCTACCGGTCCGCGAATAGGAGCGCCGCCGCCCAACGAAGCCCGCGTGTCCATGAGGACGCTCGGGCGGTGTCAAACGGAACAGAAGCTTCTTACCAGCGTTTGGGCAGGCCTAGTCACCTGCACAGGAGGAACCGATGCCGGCCAGAACTGAAAAAACCCTGGAAGACCTGTTTCACGACGGATTGAAAGACATCTACTACGCCGAGCGCCAACTGCTCAAAGCGCTGCCGAAACTTGCGAAGGGCGCCGAGTCCCCGGACCTGAAGGCGGCGTTCGAAAAGCATCGCGACGAAACCGAAGGACACGTCGAACGCCTGCAACAGGTGTTCGAGATCTTCGGAAAAAGGGCTCAAGGGAAGACCTGCCCGGCGATCGACGGGATTGTCGAAGAGGGCCAGGAGATCATGGAGGAGTTCAAAGGCTCCAAAGCCTTGGACGCCGGTTTGATCTCTGCAGGCCAAGCCGCTGAGCACTATGAGATCACCCGATATGGCACGCTGAAGCGCTGGGCTCAGGAACTCGGCATGGCTGACGCGGCCAAGCTGCTCGATCAGACTTTAGCAGAAGAGGTGAAGACGGACCAGGCGCTGACTCAGTTGGCGGAAACTGCCGCGAACCGGAAGGCCGCTTAGGATATAGCTCGGGAGCCCGCGTGTCCCGCCGGATGCGCGGGCTTTTTGCTTTTCTGTGAGGTAGCGACCGGCGCCCCGCTAGCGAGAGGATTGCCTGAGACCCGCCGGCCGCTTGCGGACGCTCAGGAGCCGCCGCAGATCGCTTATGTCACCTTTTCGAGGCGAGCGAGGTGTTGATCTGCCGTCGCAGATTACTAGATTTTCTGTTACGGAAGCCTCCCTGTCACTGGCGATCCCTTGGGAGGTTTCGTTGCCAGACTTCCGGCCCGTGCTACGCGGGCCGGTTTTTTTTCGGGCACCACTCTACAGTGAGTAGGGATCGATTGCCGCCCGACTACGCCTGCGCGATCGGCGCGATTGCGAAGCTTCCAACGAGCGGCCCCAAAAGGCGTGTCACTCTCTTGAACAGAAAATAGGCACTTCCAATATTTTTCACGAACGAGCGCTCATCAGACCGGAGCAGGAATATTCCGTCGTCGCCGTACGGCTATTCTCGTTCCACAGGCTCTGACGCGCTCCACTTTGAGAAGGGAGGTTGCTATGGAAAGTGGAATGTTCAAGCAGCCGATTTTCGTAAGGGTCGAAGGCTTCGTTCTACGAAAGATCGAGTGTGTCATGGATGCCATAGAGTTTCTGGAAGAATGGCCGGTCGAAAGGCGCGGCCTTCTTCACGCGGCGGCATCTGAAACATGCTGCTCGGCCTACGACGGTCGGAAGTCTGTCGAGGCGGCGCACAAGACTTTTACTACTTGGGCCCGCAGGGTCGGGGTGATCGAGGATGTCCCGGTGGCGCCACCATGGATGACGGGGCCGAAGATCGGCGGCGTGGACCAGGCTTTGGAAGCGGGCGCTTGAATTCGCTGCGGCGGTTTCCGTACCGCCGCAGCAACCGACCAATCGGGAAGGAGGCTCGGTACATAACCATTCGGAGGGCGAAATGGTCTCTAAGCATAAGGAACCTCGACGGAGCGCGAGTCCTTGGCGCGCGGGCTGGGAATGCGAATTGGCAAGGGAGAAGTTGTCCACCCCAGATAGATTTCCTGCCGATGCGGATCGGGACCGGACAACCAGCCCATGGACGCGATTTCCGGTGGCAGCCAGCCACCCGCGCTTCACACAGGAACAGAAGACATCGAAGATGTCCTCGAAAAGCCCGTGGTGCCGTTATCCCGGCAAAGTATGATGGCTCATGGGCGAACACGCTGCTGCCGCATGGGAGATCGGCATCCGGCAATCAGCCACCCGCCCAATGGCCCACCGCGACGACCCCAAGTGGCTGGCCCGCGTCTATTTGCACTCACAGACGCGGGCCTCGCATGCTCACGGAACAATCCGTCTTTGCGATTGTTCGGCTCACTGGAGGCGCTTCGTTGCGAAACTCCATTGGGTAGCGTCCTCCTGCTCGACGGCCCGTGTCTCAACGTGCCGGTTGAGGCGCGGGCTCTACGCCTCGGCCTCGGGCAGTTTGCTCAGCCGATCGGCGCCCTTAGATCACCACGAAAGCTGAAGCTAGCGGCAGGCTCCTAGCGGTTCGCCTCTATAATATGACTGATGATCCCGGCATGAAGGACATGCTTTCTTTCCTCATTGCTCAGGACACGATGCATCAACAGCAATGGCTTGCCGCGATCGACGACATGGGAGGCCTTGCGCCATCGCTGCCTATCCTGAATTCATTCCCCAAGAGCAGACCGACTTCAGCTACGCTTTCGTCAACACATTCGTTGAAGGCGTTGCTCCGGCCGAAGGCCGCTGGAGCGCGGGCACCTCCATCGACGGCAAAGGCGAGTTCTCGATCGTGCCAGCCGAACCGTTGGGCGAGGAACCTGTGCTTGCCATGCCTCGGCCCGACAGCGGCGCTCAGTCGCAGCAGATGTCGGAAGAGCCGATTGGGCAGACGCGGCTTGACGAATGATTGTGAGCGTCACGCCCGTTTCGCGACAGCTACCGCTTCATCGTCGCAAGCTGGCGAGATGGGCTTGGTCCGGCTATAGCCAGATCCAATGCTCTCCGTCTGGCCAATACGTTTGTGGGGGAGACAACCCGCGCCCCTATCACCCTCCGAGGAGCGGAACGCGGGCCGCGAACGCGCAGGTTCCCGTGAGGTACGCGCTCGCCCAGGAACTTACCTTCGGCTTGGGGTGCCCCGCACTACCATTTGTTAGAGACGGTGCGGCAGTTTGCTGATTTGATCTGCCGGCAATTGGAACGGGCGTCGGCACTTGGAAGTGACCATCACGCTTTCGCCGCCAATCCGCCGGGGCATTTCCATGCAACAGAACCAAGGTGGCGTCGACCTCCTGGTCGACGTGCTGGATGCGGCTGATCACGTCGAAGAACTTACTCACGACGAAATCCGCCGGCTGCTTAAGGAAGTAGCTGAGGTCTTGTGCCCTCTGCTGCAGCGAGACGCCGCAGCCGCGATGCGCCAGGAAGAGCGCCCTGTTTCGATCCGCTCGAAGCCGGTAGCGGAAATGCGACCGATCGGATCATCCGCAAAAAAACCGGCCCGCGTAGCACGGGCCGGAAGTCTGGCAACGAAACCTCCCGACGGATTGCCGGTGACAGGGAGGCTTCCGCATCAGAAAGTCTAGTACCCTGCGACGACAGATCAACCCGATGTGGACACCTCGCGCCGCCTCGCGAAAGGTGAGATAATCCATGGGCGGTGACGCCCACACAGCGACCGCAGCGGCCGGCGGGTCTCAGGCAATCTCCTCTCTGTGGGTCGCCGGCCGCTCTACAGAAGACAAAGAGAGGGCGCAGCTTCCAAGGCGTTATGCAGTCGCAATATCTCGATCATCGCCTCGAATGTCCGTATTGCCTTAAGATACGGCTTCGCATCCCGGCCGACGCCAAGCCTGAAACCCCGATCAGCTACGACGATTGCGGGGAATATCTCGGCACTTGGGATGAGCTTCAGACCGACTTTGCAGAGTAAGGCGGGCAAGACGGTGTGTTCAGATTGGAGAAGGGCCGTATCCGCCGGATCGATTAGGAGCCCGCGCCCCATGGATCTCTGGAGAGGAGGGACGCGGCCTTGAGCGCGCGGTCGGCGTCAACGCCCCGGGGGAGATAGGGCGGATTCAAGCGGTCGCATTAGCTTAGATCAGGAAGCGAAAAGCCCGCGCGACCGGGCGGGAACACGCGGGGTTAACCCCAACCGGCGAGCCAAGATTGGATCTTTCAAAGTCACCGTATCTTATTAACGTCCAGAAAGGTCTTCAGGGGGCCATAGAACGCCGCTGCATGAACCGTCGTCCAACCCGGACCGCTGATGCAGCCCACATCGCTCGTGACCTCGAAATCACGGAAACCGCCGACTTCGGCCTTGGGGCGATGACGGCTTGCCTGGAGGCGAACAGCGATCCTATCAGGGCCAAAGGTGTGCGGCCAATGGAAGACGCCCATAAATACGCGGGGATGCAAGACGATCTCTGGTTCTACACTCGCGTCAAATAGCATCTTAAGAACGTCATCCCGTGAGCCTACTAAATACAGCGTATTGGAGCCAAATCTGGAGGTTCCATCATGAGCGTCACCTAAACAGATGTTCTTAAAATTAAATCCGCGTGCGTGGAGAGCGTCAGATATGGTGTCGTAAGTGCGATTTCTTACGTATTTTGTTCCGTCGCCCGGCCAGTAATAGTCGGTTTTCCACACTGGCTTGTCGTTGAAGAAGCTGTATCCTTGTATGGTCTTGCCTTTGGCGAAATTATAGACGCCCTCTGGCGTCAAGTATTCCCCATCAAGAAAGCATTTGGCTTGCATTCCACTTACTCCCCCCTCAACGGCTAGCGGAACGTACGATGGTGATAATGGACGCGCAAGAGAACGAACACTCGGAACCGCTTTCCCCGACGAGCCCTGATCCGAGCACCAATACAAGGAGGACGGGCGTGAAAACCTCCGAATCCTCGGCGAGGCCTTCGTCGTTGAGACGGAACATCCGCTCATGGTCGGCGAATGCGTTGATATGGTCGGCGATAAGCTGACGATCGGGGTGATCTCAGCCATGACGGTCGCCTCCCACCGTGCGGACTGATTTCTCAGCCTGGGCGGCACCGCTCATCGCGTCGCACAAAGCGTCAACGCGGTTGTGGCCGCGCTGTCGGGCCGCTGGCGGCCGCTCTTGCTCACCGCGATCTTCGCCGGGCTTCGGTCATCCGAGCTTCGCGGCCTTCGGTGGCAGGACGTGGACCTTGAAGGACGCACGATCAGCGTGCACCAGCGCGCAGACGAATTTGGAGAAATCGGGCGGCCGAAGTCCGAAGCAGACGAGCGGACGATCCCAGTGCCGCCGATGGTCATCATCGCGCTGAAGAAATGGAAACTCGGCTACAGCCGCCCGGTGATAAGTCGAGACGAAGAAGGAAAGCCAACTCGGGAGGATTCCAGGCTCTCGCATCTCGTCTTCGCCAACGGCGCCGGGAGGGTGGAAAGCCATGCGAACATCGTCAACCGCGGGCTCATACCGGCAATGCTCGCTGGTGGCGTGGTCGTCGAAACGGGAAAGCGGGACCAGGAGGGCAATCTGATCGTGGCAGCGAAGTACACAGGACTTCACGCCTTGCGGCATTTTATGCCTCTTGGCTCATCAACCGGCCGCAGGATGGCGGGCTCGGCATGCCTCTGAAGGTGGTTCAGGAGCGGATGGGACACTCGTCAATCACAATGACAGCCGAAGACACCTACGGCCACCTGTTTCCGAGGGGCGACGACGCCGATGAATTGGCAGCGGCAGAGCTTACACTGCGGAAATGACGATCGACGCTGAAACCTTTTGTCAGAGCTTAACCTGCATCTCTCACACCTCTATCGCTTCGCGCGCCAAATCAATGAACTCGACTTTGCCGCATCTTTGGGAGGTGAGTTTCGAGGCATCCAGGATGCCGGCTGGGCAACCACCACTACGGCAAATGAGGTTTTTGACGAACTCACCGCAGCTTTGCCTAAGGATAAGTCAATATCGAAAGCTGAATTCCGCGTTATTCTCTCGCGTCGGACACTCAAGGTCCGCGAAATCGTCCTGTCGCCGCTCTGCGGGCTGCTGGGGGCAATGTACCTGACCAAGCCCGTTGTGCATCTTGTCCGATACTATGGGTGGCCGCCCCTGGCCTCGGACGATTCCGCCACCTTCGCCGCGGCCTTCGTCGTCGGCACGTGCTCGATGTGGCTGTCAGACTGGATCTTCGAGTTCATCGTCCGGAAGCTGCGGCCGCCGGCCGAATAGACCTTCCCAGCGGTCTTCCCGCGCCGCAGGCCTTCAGGTCGGCGGGGTCCCGTTCGTTCTGAAAAGGTGCTCTGCATCCCGCTCAAGGATCAGGCTCATCACTTCCGTGACCTCCTTCAACAGTCGGCGGATTTCGTCGTGAGTTAGCTGCTCGACGTGCTCGGAGGAATCCATCACATCGACCAAAAGATCGACGCCGCGTTGATGAAGTTGCATGACACCGCTCCCTTGCCAGTGTGAAAGTTGCACGGGCTAGTTAGATATTGGAGCGGCAATGCTCAAGAGGAGAATATGCCCCGCTGGCTCCCGGCGCACTTTTCTTGCGATTGGGAATCGGAGGCTGCGCAGACCAGTTGATCCCTATCGAAACTGGAGTGCTGACGATGCCCCACAAAAAGGCAAAGAAGCGCCGTCGCGCCCCCACGAAGGTTGCGCAGCCCAGAGAACACCTTCCGCAGGACGTCCAGGGACGCCAGAGCCGGCGGCGGATGGCGAAGAGCTTGCCAAGCCCATAGAGGGCGCTGTTGGCGATGCGCTCAAGAATCGTGACCTCGGATAGGCCGACACGCTGGTTATAGGCTTCGTAGCGGCCGGCAACCTTTCGGCGTTGCCTGAACCCGCGGCCGCTGCGGACGCTCAGGAGCCGCCGCAGGGCGATTCATGCCACTAACGGCCGGCGGTGGGCAATGATGGCGCGCTCGGCCCCTTCCATCTTCGGTAGAGCATTTACTTCAGGAACCCATCGTAAAGCGCCGCGTTGCCCCGTCGGAGGGACAACCTATAGGAAACTGGAGGTCTCATATGAAAGTTGTAACGATCGCTGCGCTAGCGCTGGCCGCCGGCTTATCCACCGCGTGGGCAGAGGACATCATTCTCACGCCTGAGCGAGAAACAGTGATACGGGAGTACGTCCAGAAGAAGCCGCTGGCGTCGATCTCGGTTCCGGGTGTTGAGTTGAACATCGGGACGGCACTGCCAGAAACGGTAGAGCTGCATACTTTTGAAGGCGTTCCGGACGTCAGCTATCAATACGTCGTGGTAGACGACCGGACCGTTCTGGTCGAACCAAGCACACGCAAGATCGTGAAAATCTACAACTAGGGACTTCGCTATTCGCCGTCTTTCACGTCACCGAAGGCGAGCTCGTGGGCCGCTATTGAAGGCACTCGTGCCCAGGCGGCCTTGTCAGACGGGCTCCCGACCCGGGAGTTCTGGCTACGACCGGCCCGCACAACGCGGGCCGGTTTTTTGTGGCCACCACTCACGCCAGAGCAGGGAGCGATTGCCGACGAGCCCGCAAGTGCTTGACCGTGTAATGCCTGTTCTACTTCAGTGCGATTTTCGCGTCCCGCTCCAGGATCAAGCTAACGACCTCGGCAACCTCGGTGAGGAGCCGCCGCATCTCATCATGCGTCAACTGATCGGCGTGATCAGTTGCGTCCATCACGTGGACCAATAGGTCGACGCCACGTTGGTGAAGCTCCATCGTGGGAGGCCTCCAACTTGTTTCAAACGCTCTCGCGCGGGGAAGTTGTGGCAACATTACGTGGGCAATGTTCGCGAGTCTATATCATTTGATAGTGCGGCGGCTGGAACGTCGAGGTAAGTTCCTCGGGCAACGTGTCTGTCGAGCCCTCGCTTGGCACGTTCGCGGCCCGCGTCCCGCTCCTCGGAGGCTGAAAGGGGCGCGGGCTCCGTCGGAGATAC
>VFQN01003680.1_pt1 | contig 21442 bp, 34 predicted proteins | sample 3512371 | NCBI WGS metagenome assembly VFQN01 (sample SAMN10412370, study PRJNA504923) | tailings metagenome | isolation source: Replicate 2 from Balatoc abandoned mine | place: Philippines: Itogon, Benguet | collected 2017-08-28
CGTACCTGGTGGGCCTGTTCGAGGACACCAACCTGTGCGCCATCCACGCCAAGCGCGTGACCATCATGCCCAAGGACATCCAGCTGGCCCGCCGCATCCGTGGCGAGCGTGCCTAGGCGTGCTTGGCACCTGTGCAGTGCAACAAAACCCGGTGTTTCTCAACACCACCATCGTACAGGACACGGGGCTTGCAGGCTTGTCCTGCAAATTAGCAGACGACGAGACGGGGAGTAGTATTGGCAGGGACAATCCGACGCTGGAACCATGCCACCCCACTCTGGCACTGCAACTTAGTGCCCCTTAGTGCCCCTTGATGATTTGCGCCCCTGTTTGCACCAACTGGTTTGCATGGTCAACCCAGGGATGCAGATATGCCGGGTGCCCACCGCCGGCTGAGATGCTGTTGAATAGAGTGGTAGACACATCTGCCTTAGCCAGGGGGCATATGTGCCGTGGTGTGTTCCTCAACGCCTTGCCTTGTGTACCGCCTCTCTTCCCATCTATGCGTCTTCATCCAGCCCGCTCCTGCTGCCCGCCGTTTCGTGTTACACGCATCATGACAGTGACACCGCTACGGGCTAGCAAGCGACCGTGCAACGGCAGAGCAAGCTGCGGAGTGCATCACCTGCCCACACCCTATGGCTACATGGGCACAGCGGCGCATCATGGTATCGCTTAGCCCGAGGCCTCCTTGCCTGAAATAAATAACAACAAGACCGGTGGTGTGCGGCCATGCCAGTGCGTGGTACACCTCCTGGTTCCTAGACTCTGGTTGTGGGCCTACGGCTATAACCGTACAGTCGGACGCCTAGGGGTCGCAACTCACATGATTCCCAACAATGCGCAGAGCACCCACTTGGGGGGCCATGGTGTGTCAACTGAGAACTGACACTAACCCTGCTTGACAAACATAGCGTTCTGGGCTGTCAGCGCTAAGCGTGTCACAACATGTGCTATGCGCGTGTTTCTACACCACCGAGGCCACCGTAACGTACGTGACGTCTCGAAGCGGGGTGCACCTGCGGCTTCCTCAAAGCGCTACGCCATCAGTCACGCCCCTTCCGTAAAATGAAATGTGCCGGTAAAAACGAGTGCAGAGGTGCCATTGGTATGTCAGGTGCAGCGTACAGTGGCCGGGCCGCAGTGATGATAGAATCCCTCAGGCAGCTGAAGGTTTGCGCCATCCACACAACAAGATAGCCAAGCTCAGCGCCCAAAGCCGCAACCCATGCCACCACCTTATGTTTTGTAACATCGTTGCGTCCAGCATTAGTCGATCATTTCAACATCACGGCAGCGCCTACAGGCCCAGCCAACACGACCATAGGAACAGGCTTTGCAGCCTCCTGAGATTGCCCCACTGTCCCTACTGCCCATGTGCAACGACCTGTGTACCGTACCCGACGCAAGCTCCAGGGTCACGTGCTTCTCACACCACGGCCCCTGCACCTGCTCGCACTGACGCGCGCGCGCGCTCCTCACGGCATGGCCCCTGGACCTGCTCCCGTGCCAGCCCCTTCGTTGCCCTCCACCGGTGCCCCCACAGCCTCAGCCACCCGGTTGGAGTGGAAGTTGCGGAAGAACGTCTCTTGTGCACCCCGGATGTGCTCCGCGTAGGAGAAGTCCTTAATGGCCGTGCGGAACTCGGAGTCTTGAAGCAAATCCAGGAAGAACAAGCAGTGGGGGTACCTACACACAGGCCACGCAGGGGGGAGGGCGGAACGTGTAGCATGTGTGCGCAGGCGGGGGCAGCCTGCACTCGGGTACTCCAGCTAGCACTGAGGGACAAAGAGCCAGAATATTGCCTAGTTGGCTTGCCTCCCAACTGGCTGGCCTTCTAGGCTAGCTAGACAATGGACCCAGGTTGCGTTTGCAGCTGCGGGACGGCCTTACGTGATGTGCTTTGCGTAGGCGGGCTGTTTCCAGTACTGAAGGTACTTCAAGTAGTTGACGAAGCTGGGGTTTTCAAGGTGCTGCTTGGTTGCAAGCCCTGGGGTTAGGCACAGGCCAAGGGGTGGGCAGCGGAGGGGTGGGTGCAGGTGGGTGCGCAGGTGGTCTGTGAGCAGGCCTAGACCCGCGGGGCGGTCCCAAAAGCTCCAGTAACCGGCAAGCATGCGTCGATACTCATGCGCGTAAGTAAGACTGGTGACACTTACAGTTTATGTACAAAGGATTGGCCAAGCACTGCACAAATTCCAGCTCCAGCGCGAAACGTTCAAAGCCGCCGATTCCAACTTCGCTGTCAGTATAATGGCTGCATGTAGAAGGGATTCAAGGTAACGTAAGGTGCTCGCAGCGGCTCTATGGTGCACAGCCATTCATTGCACGCACCGGCGCGGGGGCACTGCTTCCATAACTGAAGCGGATGCAGCGATGTGTAAGACTGAGTGTCGCTCCTAGCACAACATGGTCGAGCTAGTATGTCTTCTGATAGGGAACCGGCAGCATGACCCCACACTGGCGCACTGCCGTGCTCGGCCAGTCCCGTCCCGTACCCTGGCATTGATGCCACAGGTTGCAGTTGTCGAGCAGTGTTAATGGGTCGTACACAGTCGGCGGAGGGGAATTTGGAGGCTTGTGCATGCGATGTTGCGCCTCGCACAGCTGAAACATCTGCCTGGTGACTACGGTACGCAGTGCGTCCTTGCCCCTGCCCCCTACCCAGGCCTACCCGAGCTCCTGTGTCTGACTCGCCCTGCACTACTGCGGAGACGGGAGACCCCCTCCTCCAGAGCACTACCCGACAGGAAACGCCCGACGCTATTCCGGGGTGTAAGCATGGGTTCAAGTTGCATGAAGTCAATACGGGCCGTGATGCCCACAGCAGAGTCCTGAGATGAAGCCTCGCTCGTGAGCTGCTATATCCTGAACAGCTTACACAGTGGTCGGTGTTGCCCACGTGACGCAGTCCGCGCAGCCTCCAGCAAAACCAAGTATGGATTCTGCAAGAAAAGCTACCAGTACAAAAGAAAGATAGTCCAGCTAGCAGGTGGCCAACAACGAAAAGTTACGCTCGCTCCCTTCGGACCTCGTCATTGATGTACAGTACACTGAAACATGGCCAACCCATAGACAAAGCGCCACCATGCAAATGGACGAAGCGTAACCCCGATCACGCGTAAGCGCTACATGTGGCCTCACGATGTAGCCTTCAGGTAGCACAGACCTGTCTACCGTACTGCACGCACCAGCATCTCTTCGACGCCGTGTATCCAAGAATCCCACCTGGCTGCATTACAGCACCATGCCTGAAGCACCCAAATCCACCGGCTCACTCACGACCAAGGCCACTCATGCGATCCCGGGCTCATGAGAAGGGGTCAAATGCAGCCCAAATGCCATGCATGCACACGTCCGACCCCACGTCCATACGCATAGATAGTGGCTCCTGAAAGCCTAACACTGCCTGTTGCCCACAGACTGCCTGCCTCCTACCCACCACGCCCTCGAGCGGGGACAACCACGCCAGGCCGCTCTCCCCTGCTCTCATCTACGGGTCAATGCAAGCAGAAACATGGTCTGCCCGCTCCTCGCCGGATGTGCCCCAGCGGCGCTTGTCGCACCTCTACCCCTACCCTTGCACCCCCTAGCACCCCCACGCATGCACCCAAAGCGCGCCTCACTCCGCCATGCTTTATCGCGCACCTCCCCACGCCCCTGCACCCCGCTCGCCGCGTCCAAGCCAGTGTTCGTCCCCGTCGTCCTGGTTGCTGCCCGCACGCCCACATCTCCTCGCATGACAGCAGCCGTGCCCGTTGCTCGCATGGCGTCACCCCCGCTGCCGCCCCTCTCTCCGCGCCCGCCTCCGCCTTCGCCTCCGCCCCGTCCGAGCCGCTGTTCCGCCCCCACCCCAGCCGCTGCTCAACCCCATCTCCCACCCCCGCCGCCGCTCCGCCCTCGCCAGCCCCCACACTACTCGCACGCCAGCTTGTTGTCGAAGGACGACATGCAGATGGCGAACGCCTGGAAGGCCGAGATGGGCCACTGGTAGTCCATCGTGAACGTGTCCTTCCCCACCTGCAGCGCAGCACAGGGCATCGAAACAGTGTCACCTCCATGCCGGTGCATGGCGGCTCGGAGGATGACCTGCTGACGCACCAGGAGCTGCCACAGGACGCCCAACGTGCAAGCTGCCGAGCCATACCGTCGCCCAATGGGGCAAGGGACATGGACCGACATGAAGGCGCTCAAGGTGAGCAGTGACTAGGCGCTCGGCTGCACGCCTCGTGTGCCAAACTTGGCGCCCAGAACGCTGCTGAGAGGTCTGGCCCCGTTACGCCCCCAGGGCGGCGTACCTTCCCGAACTGCAGGATGACGTGGTTGTGGTTCTCGTCCGACACCAACTGGAAGTTCTTCACCGACGCCTCCGTCACGCGCCCGTTGAAGTTGAGGCAGTAGGCGTTCAGCTACAGGGGGCAACGCGGGAGAGGTCAGATGATGGTGCGGCGCATAGGCTGACTATTCTCACTACGTGCTTGCCCCTTGCACGTGCGTAAAAGCAGGAGCTCTGGGCGGCTGCACTGCACTAGCAGTACTGCTGGCCCACTGACCCCGACAGTTCACAGGGCGGCAACAACAGCTTGCGTAGTGGTTCCGACAGCTGGGACGAGGTGCCCTGCCAGCCATCGCGCACAGAAGCTTGGCTGCTTTGGGCCCACACCCAAAGTTCTGCTGCCCAAGAGCCCTCGTTGCTGGACCCACAAGGGGCATCACAGCCCAACGCTGTGTCACACACGCTGCAGCAGTGCCCTCCCGAAACCGCCCCAGAAGCGAGAGAGACGCTCCGTGGCCCATGCCCGGCCAGTGCCCCACCTCGTCGTTCCAGCGGGGCGGCTTGTTGCCCATCACCACCAGCTCCTCCAGCCCCTTGCGCTGCTTTATCCTGCAGGGCAAGGGCGAGCAAGTTAAGGGCTCGGCCTGCCTCCTGATTGGTTTCGCAGCCACTTGTGCTCAGGCAAGACACCCAGCAAGGGATGGCCCTTCAGTGCACCCCCTGGATGCGCCCCACTGCAGTGAAGTGATAGCCATTGCCCGGGTAGCTCCCGTGCCGCATGGTGCGCCCGCCAACACGCTGGGCGTTGACGACGTCCGCCCACCCTGTCCTCACACGCTCTCACACAAGCCCCCATGCACCTCGATCCTGCCCTTTGGCCCGGTCCCTGCCCTGCACGCTACCCAGCTGCATCTGTGTTCCCTACACCAACCCGCCCTCAATACACCTCGCACAGCCCTGCCCGGTCCCGTTGGGCGCCAAGGCACCTGCTGCGCCAGGCTAATACTCACCGCTCCAGGATGCTGTCGCCCTCCCCCTGCGGATTGTACAGCATGTTCCCGCTGGCGTCCACCGCCGGGATTGCCGCCATCATCTTGCGGGGCCCCCGGGTCCCCAGCACGTTGTACTGGTAGGTCACCGCCCCCAGCTCCTGCCTGTTGTGGTCCTCCTGATCCTCCTTCTTGGCGGGCTTTGCGCCGTTGTCATACACCGTGAACTCGGTGCCCACGAAGTTTGCCCGGACCTTCCCAAAGAACGCGCCGCTCTCCCGGTTGAGGTCCTCGTAGTCCAGGGAGATGATGTAGTTGGAGGTGGTCTGCTTCTTCCGCTTCCGCGCTGACAGCAGGAAGCGGCGGCCGTCTTCTAGGAACAGGGCGTACCGCGGGTACATCTTAGCCGACCCCCGGTCGCGCACGATGACGCACTGTACCTGCCCGTTCTTAGGGCCCGGCTGCATGAGGAATGTCGGCATGTCGGTTAGGTCCAGCTGAGGTATGGAGCGGCTGACTGCGCTGGGCCGCTCCTGGCTGGGCCCTGATACCCGCGTAGAGGCCACAGGCTCCTCCTGCCCCTCGTTCGGGTCGTAGCTCGCGCGGAGCCCGTGGATCATTCCGGGGCCCTGGTTGCTGCTGCGGGTAACCACGGTTGTAGCCGACGCCATCGCCCCATTTGGAGACAGGATGGAGGGCTTGTAGGTGGGAGACTCGACCGCTGGTCTGAGCCCAGGGGACCCAGGTGCCCCCATGCCACCTCGCGGCATGGACGAATTCTTTAGTAGCGAATTTGGCGAAGCCATTGTCCCCGCCTGTAGCCGTTCCTGCCGTTTCGCCGCTAGTGATGGCCCTCGCCGCTGTCCTTGTGCCCCATTTTGGGTCGGCGAGGACACGGCTTGTTGACCGTCGCCCCCAAGCACATCTCCATCGGTAAAGAGCTCATTGGTGTAGAGCGACACTGCAAGCCAATACGAACCCAAGTGTAAGCAATCAGCTTGGACATGCGATAAAATTACAGCTGCTGCCTTGTGGGTACGCACCTCCGTCCTTGAGCCAATGGCTAGCCGGTTCAGGCCTGGTCGGAGAGGTCACACTGCGGGCCGCGGTAAGCGACTGGGCCAGCACAGGCACATACCCCGCAGCCCGTTCGTCGTCACTGCAAAAAGAAGCACGCCAGCGGTTGACGTCGCTGAGTTCTGCAGCTGGGGAGGAAGGTCCGGCTCTTTACTGTTTCCCACCTGTCCGAGTCCATTTCGACAACTAAAGGCCTTGGGGCTGCAGAGGTACGCCTTAGCCAGGACCAAGCTTTTGCTACTCTTCGAGGTTGGTTGCCAGGCTAGTGTACTAGCGGAGTTGCCGCACTAAAACATCATATTTTGCTATTTATACCGAGTACAGGAAGGGTTGCTGTGAGCCTTTTTGCTTGATGCCCATGAGTACGAGGCGGGATGAGGGAGACCTGACTTTGCCACCAGGTTTCACAGCAGCAGAGCACACGCACCTTGTCCATTTGGAGCACCTCTTCAATTTTAACAAAGAAGGGGCAGTAGGCCACCTTGTGTATATCACAAAATGGCCACCGCAATGCGCTCCACCGTTGCCACCACCGCTGCCCCCCGGCAAGCTAGCATGGTTGCCGCTGTGCCCATCGCTCAGCGTCACTGCTTCCAGTCCGTCGGCCGCGTCGCCGCGCCAGCCCAGCGCCTCTCTGCGGGCCGTGCCAGTGTCAAGGTCAGGGATGCGGCTGTGAGCGCTTGGGGCCTGGTCTCTGGAGCCCTTTCAGTTGGCTGACCCGCCGAAAGGACTTACCGTACTGTAGGCTCAGGGTGTTGCTACTCTGGAGGTTGCCGGGGACGCTGCCAAGCTGCCGGCTGGGTACCATATGTGAGCCTCGGACCACGCAAGTGCCCTCCTTACGTGCAACCGCTTCGTCTGTTTAACGCAACTCACGAATAATTTACTGTTTGCAGGTATGAGACCATGATGATCCTGAAGCCCTCGCTCAGTGACGAGGAGAGGTGAGGGGCTCGCGGGTATTGTGGCTGCGGCGCTCGTGGGTGTGGGTTGTCTTCTGCTCGCCCCGGGCGCCCTGGATTATATATGATCTAAACTGGTTATTCTGCAGGGATCGTGAGATGGCGAAGTTTGAGGCCTACCTCAACAAGGAGGAGTGCTTCAACATCTCTGCCATTGTGAAGCCGCGGACGCGTCTGGCCTACCCGATGAAGAAGTGGGTCGCTCCAGCACCGAAAATCCAGGCTGGGCTGTGTCCGACCGGACTATGTTGCAGCTGGGTCCTGAGCGCACGCCCAGCTGGGGCTCTGGGCTCTCCTAGCTGTCGGCGATGGAGGCCTTGTCCAGTCTCTCTGACTGGAGTCAAACAGCTCGTTACTGCCGTTTACATGAGGCATCATTGTGACAAGGCCAGCCTCCGCAATCCACACCTCTGGCCCTTGAGCTTGGGGCTGGAAGGCCAGAGCCCGTGCACCCTCCGACCTGGTGCTCTACACGTGGCCGGCTAGAGCTAGACCGGTCAGCGCTTTGTGTTCACGGAACTTTGCCCCATGCCTTGCCGCGCCCCGTGCCCATCCATGCAGGGAGTCGGACGGCATCTACGTGCTGTACAACTACTGCGCCCGCCGCCAGACCGCCCGCGCTGTGCAGCTGCTGCTCTCCAACCCGGAGGCCGGCGCTGAGGACATCGTCCTTCGCCACATCACCCTGTGCAAGTCCTAAGCGACAGGGCTGCAGGCGGAGCAAAGCAGCAGCTGCATCGGCGGTGTTAGCGGCAGTTCCAGGCGACTGCACGCTGGTCGCAGCACAGGATGGGGATTGGTGCATGCATGGCAGCAGCGGAGCCGCAGCAGCGCACGGCAGGCTAGCGCAGCAGCTGCTCAGCTGCGCTGCAATGGCGGCGCCGGGTTGCTGCGCGGAAGGCGGCAGTCTGTTAGAATGCGGGGCTCCCTCAGCTCTTCACGGGGCTTGGGGGCCGCAGGTAAATGTGGTGGTAGCGCAAGTGGATGTACGGACGTCCGGACGCCGAAGTGGAGAAGCCAGCCAATTTTCCCACATGGAGCGCTGGCAGGTGGGCAGCCCAAGCAGGGTGGTGTTCCCTGATGGCAGGGCGGAAGGCGTGTGGAAGCGCCGTCGCAATGGTTTAGTTTAGCGTAGGCGTGGTTCTGAGCCGCTGGGGGTGACAAAGCAAGTGCGAACCAGCTGGTGTCGCGACTCGCTTTCAGGTTTGCTTGGCTGCTATGAGGCGGAATGGACACGGGATGGGTAGGGGAGATGTGTACGGCGCAAGCGCGGTCGTGCGCCCTAACGCGTGTCGTTGCCGTGGGCTTTGTAAATGCTCCATGGCGTTTGTATGCTGCCGAGCAGCTGTCTCTTCTCCCTCGACAAGCAGAGTAAAGCTGAGTAAATTGTATCTTCGTGCTCAGGGGTTTTCATGACTCACAGGTGAACTTGACGCTGCTCCTCAGGAAATCAGCCTCAGCCATGGGGCCAAAAACCCACAGAAAGACACCGCTTGTTCACCGCTGCGTTACACCACCGCAATGTTCGTGCGCCATGTGCCAAGCTTCAGAAGAAGTTCTGCCCGAACATCTGCGCCAGCTTGGTGCGCACAGGCTCGCCGACGCCCGCGGAGGTCTGCTCCCACCGGCCCGGCCCCGCGGCCGTGAGGTGCGCCTTGTACAGCTGCACGATCTGCGCCATGTCGTTGCGCAGGCCCTCGCACTGCAGGTGCCGCCACGACGCGAACGCGCCGCACAGCACGGGGAAGCAGGGGATGGCCGCCTCGGGGTTCATGCGCACCAGCCTGCACAGACAGGGACGGATAGGGGCCGGGGTCAGGGCAACACCCACAGTCAGTTCCGTAGCCTTACGCTCGAGAAGTCCGCACGTATGTCATGGACGGCAGCTCTAAAGTTTCCGGTCGCCAGCAGCGGTGCTAGTTCCCCACGAGCAGCGTTCAAGCCGCACCTAGCCCGCCACTGCAAACAAGACAGGGTCGGCCCGCCGGCGTGCTGGGTCCTGCCCCGCTACCCACAGGCCCACCTGCACAGGCCCAGGAACGCGTGCTCCTTCTCCGTGCCGTCCCGGATGCTCCGCAGCTGCGCGCACCACGGCGCCACGAAGTGCCCCAGGTGCTGCGCCAGCTGGTCGGCGCAGCGCCACGCCGTGCGGCCCAGCGTGATGGCGCAGTTCTCCAGCAGGCTGCCGGGCATGCGGCCGGGCCCGCTGTACGACAGCACCGACGTCATGCGCAGCGCGATGGCCTCTGCGGGGGGCGGGCGACCCAGCCGCACGGTCAGCGGGAGGGACGCTTGGACAGTGGGGTGCAAAAGGCTTGTGTTTGCGCAGAGAGGCGCGCAAGTGACAGGGTGGTGGCGGATGAGAGGTGCGGGGAGCATGCCGGGTAGGGCCTTTACGGGCGGGCGTGTGGTGTCAGCGTGTGCGTGGTATCTGGCATACCTTTCAAAATTGATGCAAGCATTCTGGCATATAATCAGACCCGCGCGTTTCGGGCTGCTGCTCACCCGCGCTGTGCGCCACGCGCTCCGTGTCCACCTTGATGAGCACCTCGCCCAGCGACCAGCAGGCGTTGTTGCAGGCGGCCAGGCTGTCCTCGCTGATGCGCGGAAGCTCCAGCTGCGCCAGGCAGGCCACCACCAGCGGGTCCAGCACGGGAAGCAGGTGCGCCACGCAGCCGGACGCAAGGTCGCCTACCAGCGCGAAGGAGCTCTGCCGCACGTCCGGGAGCGGGTCGCTGCGGGTGGGGGGCGGAAAAGGGGTTTTGTGATAGGGTACCCGCAAAGAATGATGAAGCAGAGTAGTAGCGTAGTGCCCACGCCCAACCAGCCCAGCTGGCGGTTGCAGTGTTGCCAAGAGGGGCGGTGCGTTACAGGCAGGATACCTGCGGTAACATCCTTCATGTGCTGGCCTGAAGCCCGGCTCGCCTCCCCTGCAGTTGCCACCCCCCATCAAAACCCGCACCCCCCACCCCGCGCTTCGCGCATACCCTCACCTGCATGCCACCATGAGCAGCGGCACCAGCGGGCTGGCCGCCACCAGCGACTCCACGCTGGCGTGCAGCGCCTGCGCCAGGCCGCTCACCACGTCCAGCCCCAGCACGATGTACGACGGGTCAGCCTCCGCCACGGCCTCCTGCGGCCCCGCCAGCGCCGCCGCCGCCGCCGCCACCGCCAGCGCCTCCGCCCGCTGCTGCTGTGTTTGCGGTTGTTGCTGTGCTGCTTGCTGCTGTGTGTTGTGTTGTTGTAGTAGCGCGGCGTGCAGGTGCAGGCCTGCCAGGCCCAGCGCGCGGTCGTACAGCGGCTTGGCATAGCGCTCCACGGCGCGGCCGGTGCAGGGCAGCACGTTGGCTAGGCACTCCATGGCAGATAGCAGGTCCTGAGGGTGGGAACAGGTACAGGGGAGGGCAGGGAAAAAGGGTGCTGTCTTTAGGTGATGCAACCAACGCAAGGGGTGTTGCCAGCGGTGCCCTATCGCGCAGGCGAGGTGGTCCAAGTTCAGGCGTGGTCTATGCGCAGGGCAGGGATGGGTGCTGTCTCGAGTGGATCGCGCTGGGCTTTGAGCCGTGGAGCGTGAGCGCATAAGCGTGCGTCCAGGGTGCAGCATGGCCCCAAGAGAAAGCATAAATAACACGCCTGCGCTGGTTCCTGCGCAAGGGAGCCCACAGCTGCCATCCGTCCCCAACCCGGTCATTGGCTCCTGTTCCGCAACGCATCGCACCCCACAACCCCACAGTCCTGGCCACCCGGCAGCCGGCACCCACCCTGTCCGCCAGCGGCGCCGCCGTGAACTTGTGCGCCAGCGCCGGCAGCACCAGCCCCGCCAGCGCCGGGTCCGACAGCCGCCCGCCCAACACGCGCGCCACGCACGCCAGCGCGTCGTACGCCACGGCCACGCCGCGACGCGTGTAGCGAGCGATGCCGCCCGCCAGGGACTCCAGGATGGCCTGCCGTACGACGTACCAGTCCGGGGAAGGGTACGGAGGACATCAGGCGTGCTCTTCCAGGTATAGAATGAGAAGCGGAGTGAAGACCCTCGCCATGTGCTTGCCGTTGTGCAGGGCGGCCAATGTGCCACCGGTTGCTCCGACCGGGCCGCTGCAGGGCCCATTCCTACTCCCAAGGCCCCCGGCCACGCCTTGCCCACACGACACACGTCTAAGGCCCCCCGCACCCATCTTGACGCACGGCTCCGGCGCCCACACCTCACACAACTGCCCCGCCCGCACAGGGCCCTCCTGCCCCACACCTCCACACGCCCACACTCAAACCCATACACATGCGCCTTGCTAACACACACGCATACACGCAGCCCACCTTGACGTACGGCTCCAGCAGCGCCTCCGGGCTGTGCATGCCCTCGCCCGCCGTCTCCACCACCACCGCCAGCGCCGACACCGCCGCCACGCTGACGAACTTGTTGGGGTCGGCCATGCGCCCCAGCAGCCCCCCCATCACCTGGTCCAGCAGCGGCCGGGCCGAGGCGCCGCGCTCCGCCACGCCTGCGACGGCAGGAATGACGGTGCGGTGCAATGACATTGTGCCTGCCTCGCGCCTCGCGGCATCTTCCTCTGCGGCCTCCGCCCTGCCTCCACCGCCCCCTCCCAGGGATTCGACACCACCAAAGACCACCGTTTCACGCGTACCACCAAAGACCATAGCTTCCCGGCCCCTAGACGCCCATCCCCTCCCCGCCCGCTCGCACTCACTTTCAGCCCCACCCCCACCCCTCGTCCCTTTAATGGCCCACCTTGGAACATCCAGTGGCTGTACCTCCCCAGCGTCCAGCAGGCTATGATGCGCACCATGGGCCTGCCGTCCCCCAGCGCCGGCAGCAGCATGGCCACCATGGCCGCCAGGTGCGGCTGCAGACCGCCAGCGCAGCCGTGGCTCACGGCGCCCAGGGCCAGGATGGCGCTCTCGCGGGACCGCCAATCGGGCTCCTGGGGGCAAAGGAGGCAATGGCAGCAGGGCGGCAGCGGTGTGGTATTGGCCGTGAAGCCAGTAACGCCAGGGAAGTACGGGCGCTTTCCTTGGGTCCAGAGCCAGATGGCGCTTTCGCGGGACAGCGTATCAGGCTCCTGGCCGGTGAGCAGGCAGCGGCAACGGGTGGGCAGGCAGGCTGCAAAGAAGTGTGCGCGCTGGGCGTCGGTACACACTACGCACGGTGCCAAGGTGCATCCCGTCCGTCCTCCTGCCGATCATGCTCGCAACCGCCCTGAGCCTTGCCTTGCAGTTTGCACGCGCCCGCCCGCACCTGCAGCCGATGCTGCACGATCGGCAGCAGCAGCACGGGCAGCGACTCATCAGCTACCTGCACACGGGCGCGCTAAGCCACACACCCTGACACACCGCCAGCACCGCCACCCCGTCTCCGCACCTGCAGCCGCTGCTGCACGATGGGCAGCAGCACGGGCAGCAGGTCGTCCCCGTAGTTGTTGGACAGCATGTCCAGAGCCTCGGCGGACGCCTTGCGCAGGTTCCACGCGCCGAACACCTCATCGTCGTCGTCGTCCTCCGCCCCGGCCTCCCCGGACCCCGCACCCGCGCCGCCCTCGCCGGAGGGTGCACCCCCGTGCTCTCTGTGGGACAAGAAGGTCATGCATGTGATTATAACAGAAAGCGCGGGCACCTACCAACTACCATCCACGACAATCACGCGTCCGCATGTGCCGGCCGAAGCCGGCAGTGCCGTACGCAGCTCATACCCAAGGCGTCCCGCGGCCCCCCACGGCGCCCCTGCCCAGCATTCTCCCTAAGCAACCCGATCTTCCCTCCTTCCCCGGCCTCAAACTAAGGCTTTCGATTACGCACGGCGCATAGTATCCACTCGAGGCCGAAGGCAGCCCTTGCTGCCCTCGTGCACATTGGCGAGCATGTCTGCTTGCGCTGTCTCCACCCCCGCTCCCTACTCTCCATGCCCACAACCCAGCCCCCCGCCCCTGGGTCCCACCTCCCCCTGTGGCTGGTGAAAGGCTTGAGGTCCTGGTCTCTGTCCTCACGCTGATGCGACCCCGCGCCCTCCGCCGCCTCCGCCTCCGCCACCTCATCATCGTACTCGTCAAACACCTGCAGCGACGCAGCGACACAGCGCATGGCGCATAGCACACGCACAACGCTCAGCAGACGTTCCGGGCCAGCAGGAGCACAAGCAGCAATAATGGACAATGTCCCTGGCAAACCGCATAGGAGTCATATGTTTTAGGAGTTGCACAGACTCCGCTTCGCAGCCTCGTGTGGACGCACCACACAGCCCCAGCCGTGCCCACACCGCGCCTCCCACCACCCGCTCACACCCTTACCCCACCCCAAGCTGCTGGGACCCTCCTAGCTCCATCAACCCCACCCGCTCTTCAGCTAAGGGACTCCCGGTTCACTCCACCAAGTCCTCGGTAGCACGGCTACGAAACCGCGACAGGCACTACAGCAACCAGGGCCAGGAGCCCCACCTGCCCCACTCACCGTACCCTGCCCCGCCCCACCCCACCCCATCCGCCTCACCATGTTTTTCAGCAGGACGGGTATAAGCCGCGGCAGGTATGGCCGCAGCCCCGCGGGGTCCAGCTGCAGGTCTAGGTAGGCGGTCCAGTACTCCGCTGCCGCCAGAGCGACCCCCGGGTCGGCGTGCTCGTTGGATGCCAGCATGTACTCCACCAGCTGCGCCATGAAGGGCACCAGCTTGTGCGACAGCGTGGAGGTGGCGGCCACCAGCCCCGACACCACCTCCTTGCGCACGCGGGGGGAGGTGTCGTTGGCCAGCGCGAACAGGCCTTGTAGGAAGCTGCACAGGGGAGGACGGGAAGGTTAAGGGTATCGACGCATGGGCGAATGTGTGGGAAGTGGGAGGATGATGAACGGTGGTTTGGCGGGATCTTCTCTTTCATGAGCCACAGCCTACTCCCACAGCTCTTCGGCCGTCCTCGGGTGCTGCCTGTCACGGCACGCTGCGCTCGCTCACGGAAGCAGAGGCGAACGCCCTGTCGGGTCCCCTCCTCCAATGTGTGTGCGCGCCCGTGTCCCTCGCCCCATCCCCCCGCCCCTGCACGGTACCACAAGTACTCTGTGTGCCGCAGGCACGGCCACGAAGAGAACCGGCGGCCTGCCCCCTTGGCCCCAGTCCCCATGCCCTGCCGCTGCCGCGTCGCTGCTGCCATAACACGCACACCTGCACGTGTCCTCAACACGGCCGGCGCTGCGCCCTCCATCGCCTCCACCCGCCACCGCTGCTGCTGCTTTGGCACTGCTGCAGATGGGGCGCCCTACCCAGCGGCCCTGCCCCCGTGCCCCTGTCCCCGTGCTGCATCTGCTATGATGGCTGGCCTCATTCCGGCCCAAACCCCCCTACCTATACTACCAATTCCTGCCTGACCCCAAACACCCTCACCCACCCCTACTTATCCCCAGCCCCTTCCCAACCCATCTCACCCCAGAGACTACACGCGGGCCGCCGGTCTACACTTACCCACGCCCGTCGCTTCTGCCGCTCTGCGGACATGCCCACCCAACACATCTCCATCTCCACCCAATTCCACGCAGTCTCCTCGCGTTTCACGCGTACCTCCACCCACCCGCCCGCATTGTCGTGTAGCCCCGTGGGCTATCTGGCCCTACCTACCCTCACCCGCCCCTACCCACTCTGCCGCTCTCCGTTACCCCACCGCACCCACCCGTCCACGTTGTCGTGCAGCCCCGTGGGCATGTGCGGCGCCATGAGGTTGAGGCACGCCACGGCGCTGCGCCGCACCTCCTCAGACCCAGACTGCATCAACCGCAGCAGCGGCGGGACCACCAGCGACGACAGGTGCGGGGCTGCTGCGCCACCCGCCGCCGTCGCCGCCACGCGCGCCTCCACCTGGCGGGGGAAGTCCTCCAGCAGCTGCGTACGACACACAGGTGGGCAAAGCGGCAGTGCGGGTACGGCAAGCATTAGAGAGACAGTGTGCGGAAAGCAGCACACTGGCTGGTGACCGTCCGCCGGACCGGTGCGGACATGGGGAGGAGGCACAGTTCGATGGGGACTGGGGTGCAGAGGCGCTGGTGGGAGCCCAACAGCCCATGACTGTGGGCCGCCGCATACCTCCTCTACAGTGCATCTGCCGGTGCCGCTGCCGCTGCTGCTTCAAGCGTACGTCTGTGCTGTGCCCATAGCATGCGCTGCGCAGCCGTAGCCGCAGCCGCAGCAGCAGCCGCATCCGGTGCACCCGTCCCATTCACATCGCCCGCCACCCACCACTTGCATTACCCATTTGCCCGGCGCCTGACCCCACCCCAACCAGCCCTCACCCACTCGCACGCCAGCACAGGGTGCAGCGCGCCGTCTAGCACGACCCCCTCACCCGACGGCTGATCCCTCCTGGCCCTCCCCGCGCCCCTACCTTGTACAGAGTGTCCAGCGCGCCGTCCAGCACGTGTGCGTCCTCCGCCACCAAGCAGCCCGGCAGCGCCCCGGCCAGCTCCGGCCACTCATCCAGGCCGCCCTGCCCGCCAACCACCGAGGCAATGGTGCCGGCCGTGTGCCGCAGGTCGCGCCGCGGGGCGCCCAGCAGTGGCAGCAGCACCGCCTGCGTGTGGGAGCGTGGTGGTGGTGGTGGTGGTGGTGGTGGTGGTGGTGGCGTGCACGTACCCGCATGGGAGAGCGGACGTGGGAGCGGGCTTGCGACCACGTGTGGAGCTGGATGGACGTGGTGGGTGAGGTGCGCCGTGCAGGGGCTGGAGCTGGTTGTAGGCGCTGGGCGCGCGGCCGTGCGCATACAGCATGCTGGCATGTGACCGAGTAGTGCGAGACCCAGCGGTGGTTGATGGGGGGTTGGTAGCAGTGGGGCAGGGGCTGCCCTCACAGGCTCAGCTGTGCGAGCGTCCGTCCACAGCTGTCGTGCACCCACCTTGATGTACGCTTTACACTCTGCATTTAGCTGCTTGTACTCCTTGCTGAGGTTGTTCTTCAAGAGCAGGCCCGCTGATTGCCGCACCTGCGGAGGGCAGCGCTTGTGAGGCACCAGCCAGTGGGCTCCTGCTGCCAACCAGTCCCTCCCCTCAAGGCATCAGTGCCTTACCTCCGCTGGGAGTTGCTCGCCGCAAGCAAAGATGTACGCTAGGTAGTTATTGAAGTCCGGATATGCTCTATAAGCCTCTAGCTGTTGGAAGATCTGTCGTCCAGGAGAAGCGGGAGTGTTGAGCGATCGCGGCAAGCTGCTCGTGGCGCTTCAAGCGACAAACCGTTTATCGTATGCTGCTATCTATCTACCTGTTTTTGGTTTGTTCCGGGCTGCTGCAAGAGCGTCAGCAGATTCACAAGCTGCACCACGCCATCCTGCGCCGGCTGCCACGCCCCGCCCGCTGACATGTTAGTAATGCGCCGGAGCGCTCAGATAACAAATGGAAGGGGTCGAGTCACTGTATCATTCGTTCCTTCCAGGCTCGTCCGAGGTAAGCGCGCTACCGTGTTCAAGAGCCACACGATTCTGGGCGTAACGTAAAAGAACATCAGCCGAGCCCCGCGAGGCCGTGATTTCGACTGATGGAGGCAGTTAGGACCTGTTCGCAACACCCGGCGAGCAGGGGAGGGCTCCCTAGTCATGTCGTACCCTGGATGAGTAACAATCCCGGTCTCCTGGTAGCAACGTGCCCACCCCCGCGATTTCCCGAGGGCACGCTCGAGCTGCAGCGCTGCATCAGGCCCTTTCTACGGGTTCCATCAGCCTAGCCTGCCTGGGCTGTTCCCTCCACGCCTGGTGAGCAATATTACGGTATGCAGACAGCGCACGTCGGGCCCAGACTCCCAGCATTACCTGCAAGCAAACGGGCTCCCTTAAAGAGTGCTGGGAACGCTTATACAGTGTGTGCAGGTGTGTTCCTAGTCCAACCTTATCGCAAGACTCAAAGGGTACGCCTTGAGCACCTGGGGAACAGGAGGCTAGTGAACTGGCTTGCAATTGGCAGAGGGCTACGAAAACGGCTGGACCCAGTGTGAAAGCACTCTGCGTGGCATTCCTGCCGCCGCCCAAGGTCCGCGTACATACCTACTCGGGGCGCATCATGGCGCGCAGTCTAACCGTGGGCTGGGCCCTTGGTCCGCCTGTTCGCTTCTCCTATGCCTGATCTGCGTGCTGGCCTGAGCAGGGCCCCTGGAGTCGCTGACTGGCTTGCAGTGCTAACGGGCTTTTGACAGCTCCCTACGGCTCGGAGGAGTGCTGCACATGCTGAGCAAGACAAGTACCGTAGTAGGCTGACCGACTGACAGAAGGAGACGGACCGTTGGCATGTCTTGATTCAGGTGCGTACAGCAGTCCCCGTCAGTCCCAAGCTCGGCCACGCTCCTGCCCCTCGTACGGAAAACCCCCTTAGATACGTGTAGCACCATGGCACAATTGGGTCTCCAAAGCCGTTACATGGCACCGCGTGCCCAAGGGCAAACACAGCGGGGCAGCGAGCCCCGCAGCGCCCGCCTCCCAGGCCCGCCGCGGCCACTGCCTGGCGGACGGAGGACCTCCCCTGATCCGACTGCTGCTCCAGCCGCCACCAGCACGACGCCGAAACGCAGGCTAGCGGGCGCCTGGCGCAGACAGCATAGCAGCTGCTGCTGCAGCTCCTGCTGTTGCTGCTGCAGCTGCTTAGTCGAACAGGGAGAAGCCCATGTCCTCCTCCTCGGTGGGCTCCTCCTTCTTGGGCTCCTCCTTCTTGGCGGCGGGCGCGGCACCGCCGGCGGCGGGGGCAGCGGCCACAGCGAACTTGGAGGGGTCGGCCAGGTAGTCCTTGACCTGCGGCACGAACAAACAACGTAAGGTACCGGTACGGTCAGAACGAAGGTGATGCTAATACCTCCGTCCGCGGAGCCAGCCATCATGTTAGCGTACGCGTGGCAGCAAAAAAACGGTTGTGGTTCCGGCTGCTACAATGTCAACGATTCAAGGAGTCGAGCACCCCGAAGATCCCCCAATGCCCACCTTCTGGGCCAGGGGGAAGGTGTAGTCCACCTCCAGGGCGATGGCCAGCACGTTCTTGTAGCCGTCGATGACCACGTGCGGCACGGCGGCCAGGGTGGGGTAGTTGGCGCCCATGGACAGGGCGGCCACCTCGCGGATGGCGGTCATGACGGAGGCCATCATGTCCTCGTCCGTGATGTCCATCACGGCCGGGTCGTACACGGTGCCGGACTCGATCACCTGCAGTAATCGACAAAATCGCGAGCGATTAGACAGCTTCATTTGTCGTTAAACGCAGCAGAAAGCATCATGGACCATACACTAGCCGCATTAGGAACCACTCCGCATTAGGAGCCACTCCATCGACTGCAGATCAAGGAGAGTACAGGAGTACGGCAACGCGCTGTACTGCGGGTTTTGCCGTACCTTGAGGATGACCAGGCCGTACTTGAAGGGCTTGATGCCCAGCTTGGCCAGCAGGGTGGCCTGCGAGGCGCCCACGCGGTCGCCGGTCTTGACGACCACCACGTCGGACACGATCTCAATGCTACCCTTGTTGATCTTGGTGGCAATGCCCAGGGCCTGGAAGAAGGACGTCTGCGAGGGGTCCATGCCGGTGGGGCCGGCCTTGATCACCACGTCGTCGTTGGCCTGCGCGCCCACGCGGGCCGGGGCGCCGACCTTGTACTTGGCGATCTCGTCCTTGACCTGAAGGGGGGACCAGCCAGGAAGCGAGACGGGGGCACCGGGGGTTACGAGATAACAACACTGAGAAGACCGGGATTCAACAGGGCGGCCACACCGTGAACGGCACGTGTCACATGCATCTTCAGGCTCTCCGTGGTGAGGTTGAGCTGTGCAGGGATGTGCCTGCCGTGGCCCCGCTGGCGCACCTGGCTGAGGTCACCGTTGGTGAAGACGATGCCCACGTTGCCCTCCAGCAGACCCTTGCGGCCGGGCTTGACCAGGCACTCCCAGCGGGTGTCGCCGGTCTCCTCCAGGTACTTCTCCACGCAGTAGCGCATCATGGTGTTCTTGCCCATCAGGATGACGCTGTTGGGGCGCAGGGCCTGGGGGCAAGCGAGGGAGGAGGAAGACCAACGCGTGTGGGTTGCGCCGGCTGGGAGGCGGAAGATGTGTAGCGTGAGGGTCGCGCCAGCTAGGAGCAGCTGGCATACCCCCGAGGGTCCCGGGTAACAGGTGCTGGACTGGGCACTTGCGAGTTCGCTACACGGCGCGCGGGAGCCGCTTGCCACGGGTGGCCATGCAGAGCTGGGTCCTCAGACTGCTGCTGCCCACTGAACCTTTGGGGTGAAGCTGGTACAACTGGTCGCTGATAACTAGCTGCAGAGGCCCATGAGCTACAAGACATCCCTGATCCAGCCTGCATTCCCCGGCACCCTCCCTCCAACACCATATAGGCGAGGCGGATGGCCCGACGCCACCATTGTACCGAAGCTAGGGGCTTTAAGAACATGTTCCTGGTCCCCCTGCTCCCGTCCCTGCCGGCTTCGGCCCCGGTGTCCGCCGTATGTTGCCTTCTGCCGAGGCACACTGCGGCGCCGCAGCTAAGGGCCGGCGACGGCCCCCTCGTACCCCTTAGGCCGCCTGACCCATACTGGTGATCCCCACGCCTACTGCAGCGCCTGATCCCCTCGATTGTAAGCTCCGATCCATGCTGCCTCGCAGCTGGCGTCCCTGCCCTGTGATGAACCCCTGCCCAAATGCACGCGGCTGACCTTGCGGATGTCCATGAACTGCTTGGAGCCCACATTGTCAGCGTTGACAATGAACGCCTTGTCGTAGGTCTGGAGGTACTGAGCCAGACGCTTGCGGTACTGTAGGTCGAAGGGGCGAAACGAGCAGGACAGAGTTAGATGTCTGCTGCGTCAATGCTGAACCTCGACAGGGCATGGATCCGAGAGTTGATTTACGGTGCCACTGTAGGTCAAGCTTACCTCCTTCTTCTTAGCGGAAACGCGCTCCTCGGCCACCATTTTTCTGCGCGCAGGAGAAGTCCGCCGCCAAGAGCGTCAGGCAAGCCGGAACCAACGGCAGACCTAATTGATCAAGACCTGCGACTCGTCTTATAGTATAGAAGGAAAGTCGGGTGCGGTTCCTATCGCTCTGCGAGCGCAAGACAATTAGCTGGATGCGCAGTCGCACCTTGGCTTTCACTACTGCAGGACCAGACCGGGTCTTTACCGGCAGGCAAGTTTTAACCTAGCAGCAGAAAGAGAGCGAAGCCGTGAGGTCACAGACCCATATAGGGCGGCGCAGCGCCAAGACCGTACCATGTCAGTGGTGCGGCCAATGCCCTGTGCGGCACAAAGAATAGTTGCTGAGAAAATGAATAATTGCTGAGGCATATAACAATACTTACAGTCGGGCCATCCCACCGCGACGGGCCCCTGGGTCACTTTGCAGGGAGCCGAGAGGCCGACTCAGGCGGGCGCGTTCCCCGCCACCCTTCCAGACGCGTTCCCCTTGGCAGTTGAGACGCTCGCCCATCCTGCTACACATGTTCAAAGCGTAGGCGTGCAAGCGACGGCCACTAAAGGACTCCTGGTCCCCTTCCACTCGTGCGGAAAGGCTATCACGTGGCATGCTTCCCCCAGCTGGGCTTCCGTAACATGCCTAAACCTCCCTGCCTGCACCTCCGTGCGGAAGGAGCCAGGAGCCCGTACGTATGAAGCAAAACAGGACCACAAGGTGCTTGCCATGGTAAGACTACACAGACCTTCTGGCCAACCTGGGACAACCTCGTTGCGTGGCTCCTTCTGCACCCACGCGAACGCTGGTACTCTGGACGCAGCCGGCGTCACACCCTTCCCCACAACCTCATGATTCGTTCATCGGCAAAGGGATCTGCCAACCGACCGCTTCGTGGCAACCGATAGTCCACTGTCTGTACGTCGAGTTCGTGTGGTGCCCCGAATGCAACTGTCACAACGGCACGGGACCCGTTGTGTTCCTCATTCGCCTTGGACGACATTTGCACGCGTACAACACTGCTAACACGGAATTCTATGACAGAACACCTTATACGAGCACCACGCAAACCCCTCTCAGCCTCGCCCGTTAACATCCTGCACGCTTGCCACCGCGCCACGTGCAGCGGCCGCCAGCTCATCCACCAGCCGCCCCAACCTCACCACCCGACTGCCCGCCCCCGCCCCCCCCGCCCCCCCCCCCCCCCCCCCCCCCCCCCCCCCCCCCCCC
>VFQN01003681.1_pt1 | contig 21442 bp, 16 predicted proteins | sample 3512371 | NCBI WGS metagenome assembly VFQN01 (sample SAMN10412370, study PRJNA504923) | tailings metagenome | isolation source: Replicate 2 from Balatoc abandoned mine | place: Philippines: Itogon, Benguet | collected 2017-08-28
ACCAGCCCGCCGACCGGGTCGCACGTCAGCCCCAGGTTGTGCTCCATGCCGATCTCGGCGGCGTTCTCCACCTGCTCGTTCGTGCCGCCCATCACCGCCGCCAGCCCGGCCGCGGCCATGCTGCACGCCACCCCGACCTCGCCCTGGCACCCGACCTCCGCCGCCGACAGCGACGCGTTCCGCTTGTACAGCATCCCGACGGCCGCCGCCGTCAGCAGGAACCGCCGCCCGCCCGCGGCCGTGGCCCCCGGCACGAAGCGGTGGTAGTACGCCAGCACCGCGGGAATGACGCCGGCGGCGCCGTTGGTCGGCGCCGTGACCACCCGCCCGCCGGCGGCGTTCTCCTCATTCACGGCGAGCGCGAACAGGCTCACCCAGTCGAACACCGCGAGCGGGTCGGCGCCCGTCTTCGTCAGGTGGCGGTACACCTCCGGGGCGCGGCGCTTCACCCCGAGGCCGCCCGGTAGCACGCCCTCGGTCCGCATCCCCCGCTCCATGCAGCGGTGCATCACGTCCCAGATGCGGTCGAGGCCGGCGTCAGTCTCGTGGGCCGGGCGCCACGCGGTCTCGTTCTCGGCGACGATGTCGGCGATGCTCAACCCCGTCCGCCGGCCGACCCCGAGCAACTCGGCCGCCGACGTGAACTCGTGCGCGACCCGGCGCCCGCCGTCGCCACCGTCCGCCTCGCCCTCCTTCAGCACGAACCCGCCGCCGACCGAGTAGTAGGTCTCTTCCGCCAGTACGTCGCCGGCGGCCGAGTACGCGGTGAAGCGCAGCCCGTTCGGGTGGAACGGCAGCGTCTCGGTCTCGTGGAAGCGCAAGTCGTCCGGCTCGCGGAACGGCACGACCTTCTCGCCGCCGAGGCGGAGCTTACCGGTGCCGCGGACGGTCTCGACGAGCGCGTCGGCGGCGTCGGGATCGACCGCGTCAGGCCGCTCGCCGGCGAGGCCGAGGACGACCGCCTTGTCGGTGGCGTGCCCGCGGCCGGTAAGGGCGAGCGAGCCGTACAGGTCGGTGACCACGCGGCCGACGGCGGGGAGGTGCCCCGCGGCGCGCAGCGCCGTGACGAACCGCCCGGCGGCGACCATCGGGCCGACGGTGTGCGAGCTGGACGGCCCGATGCCGACCTTGAACAGGTCGAAGACGCTGAGGTTCACGGCAGTCCCGCTGAGTGTCCGACTCGGTGGTCTTACGACTGGTACCGCACCACTGCCACGCCGGTCGTGTATCAGTTGGTGGGGCCGGCGTCCCGCCGGCCTTGGGAACCCGGCCGGCGGGACGCCGGCCCCACCAACTGATACACGACCGCCACGCCGCGCCGTTTGACACCTGCACCACCGCCGGTTAGCCTGACCGACCGGATGCGACTGGTGGGCGTTTGGCTCCGAAGGACACAGTGATGCGTGGTGTAGTCGGTCTCCTTGCTCTGGTGGTCGTTGCGTCCGCCCCCGGCGCACCCGGCGCGGACGGCTGGCGGCCGTTGTTCAACGGCAAAGACCTCACCGGCTGGCGCGCCAACAACGACCCCGACTCGTTCGCCGTCAAGGACGGCGTCATCCGCATCCAGGCGTCGGGCACCACTAGCGCTCACCTGTTCTACGTCGGCGACCGCAAGGACGGGTTCGAGGCGTTCAAGGACTTCGAGCTGGAGGCCACCGTGCGGGCCGAGCCGAACTCGAACGGCGGCATCTTCGTCCACACCGACACGATGACGCGCGACGCCCAGAAGCACCTCGCCAAGGGGTACGAGGTGCAACTCAACAGCTCGGCGAAGGAGAAGCGGAAGACGGGCAGCCTGTACGCGGTCGTGGACCTGGACCGGTCGCCGGTGGACGAGACGAAGTGGTTCACCGTGCGGGTGGTGGTCCGGGGCAAGCGGATCACCGTCGCGCTCGACGGCAAGGACGTGGTGGACTACACCGAGCCGGCCGACGTGGTGCGGCCGGAGGAGCGGGCCGGGCGGCGGATCGCGGCCGACGGCGGCGCCATCGCGCTCCAGGCTCACGACGCCGGGAGCGTCTGGTACTTCAAGGACATCCGGGTCAAGCGGCTGCCTTAAGCCGCCACCGAGGGACGCACCATGACACACGCCACCCGACTGACGGCGGCCGTCCTCTTCGGCCTCGCGGCGCTCGCCGCAGCCCAGGAGCCGAGCGCCGAGGCGCGGGCGAAGCTGGCGAAGGCGCTCACGCTGCACGCCTCGTTCGACGCCGGGCTCGACGCCGACTTCTCCCGCGGCGATAAGGCGTGCTACGTCCAGCAGGGGAAGGAACTCGTGAAGGCCGCGCCGAACGCCGACGTGAAACTGGCGGCGGGCGCGGGGCGGTTCGGCGGGGCGCTGCACTTCCCGAAGAAGGGCGCCACCCGCCCGGCGTTCAAGGACGGCGGCGTGCTCGGCTACAACGCCAAGAACTGGAGCGCCACCGTCTCCGCGTGGCTGCGACTCGACCCGGACAAGGACCTGGAGCCGGGCTACTGCGACCCCGTCCAGATCGTCGGCGACGACACCAAGAAGGGGTACATCTTCCTGGAGTGGTCGAAGGACGAGACGCCGCGCTACTTCCGCTACGCCGTCCGCCCGCTGTTCCCGATCTGGAACCCGACTGGCGCCGCGTGGCACGAGATCCCGTTCGAGAAGCGGCCGATGGTCCAGGTGGAGCGCGCCCCGTTCGCGCGGGAGAAGTGGACTCACGTCGCGTTCACGGTCGAGAACGTGAACGACAAGACCCGGCCGCAGGCCGGCCGGCTTTACATCAACGGCAAGTCTCAGGGCGCGATCGAGAAGTGGGAACTCACCTTCGACTGGGACCCGGCGAAAGTGCTGCTCGTACTCGGCGCGGCCTACGTCGGCCACATCGACGACCTGGCCGTCTTCGACCGCCCGCTCACCGCCGCCGAGGTAGAGCGCGTCTACGCGCTGCGGAACGGCGTCCGCGAACTGTACCCGTGACCGGGGTGCCGTGAACCTCCCGGGCCGGCGCGTGTCTGGCGGGAAGCCACCGACGGACACCCGAGCAAGCGAAAGGGGTGCGCGATGCCCGACCCGACTGGTGCCGAGCCGGCGGCGGCTGAGCCGGCACTGCTCGCCCGGCTCCGCGAACACTTCGGCCGTGACCCGGCGGCGCTGCCGGTCGTCGAGCAGGAGTTAGCCGCCTACGAGCGGGCCAACGTCCAGCTCGCCCTCGCCGAGTTGCTCGACGAGCCCGGCCGGACCGCCGACCTCGTCGGCGTGATCGCCCTGGAGGAGTACCGCTCGACGAGCCTGGCGCGGATGGCCCGGGCCGCGTCCGCCCGGGCCTACGACGCCGGGCCGGTCGAGTACGCCGACGTGCCGCTCCCCAACGACCAGCAGCTCGCGTGCGTCAAGAACGGGCTGTACCTCGTCCGCGACGGCGGCCACCCGCTCGCCGTCCTCCTGACCGCGTCGCCGCACCCGTTCCAGACGAATTTCGGCACCGAAGTGATGGCCGCCGACCGCGACCGGGCCGCGGCGTTCAGCCGCCGGCTCGGCACGCTCGCCCGGCACGGGAAGGCGTTCCGCGGGCACGTCCTGTCGCTCCAGGCCGACTGCCACGGCGGCCTCTCGGTCCTGTTCCACCGCCTCCCGGCGGTCGGCCGCGACGACCTCATCCTCCCCGAGGCGCTGCTCCGCCGCGTCGAGCGGCACACCCTCACGTTCAACCGCCACGCCGAGACGCTGAAGGCCGCCGTCCGGCACCTGAAGCGCGGCCTCCTTCTCCACGGCCCGCCCGGCACCGGCAAGACGCTCACCGCCATGTACCTGGTCAGCCAGATGCCCGGGCGGACGGTGCTGCTCCTCACCGGGGCGGGGGCCGGGCTGATCGAGACGGCTTGCAAGCTCGCCCGGATGCTCGCCCCGGCGACGGTCATCCTCGAAGACGTGGACCTGATCGGGACCGAGCGGAACCAGCAGTCGGTCGGGGCGAACGCGTTGCTGTTCGAGCTGCTCAACCAGATGGACGGGCTGGCCGAGGACACGGACGTGGTGTTCGTGCTGACGACGAACCGGCCGGACATGCTCGAACCGGCACTGGCCGCCCGCCCGGGGCGGATCGACCAGGCGATCGAGGTACCGCCGCCGGACGCCGACTGCCGCCGCCGGTTGCTGGAGCGGTTCGGCCGCGGGCTCCGGCTGGAACTGGCGGACTGGGCCGGGCTGGTGGCGCGGACGGCGGGGGTGAGCGGGGCGTTCCTGAAGGAGCTCCTGCGCAAGGCGGCGGTGTTCGCGGCCGAGGACGGCGGCGAACTTGTGGTGCGCGACCGGCACGTCGAGAAGGCGCTGGGCGAACTCCTCGTCGCCGGTGGCCCGCTGACGCAGAGCCTGCTCGGCGCCCGGGCGGGGGTTGCGACAGTCGCGCCGGGCGGCTAAAGCAACACTAGACTCGCCCGGAGCGCCCCGTGGACCTGCCCCCGCCGCCGTGGTTCCCCGAGCTGTTCCCGCAGCTCCTCGCCGGCCACTCCCTCCCCGGGGGGCGGGTGATGGAGGCCGTCCGCGACCTCGTCGCCGGCCGGGTGGACGACGCCCGCGCCGCCGCCTTCCTCACCGCCCTGCGCATGAAGGGCGAGACCGCCCCCGAGGTCGCCGCCGCGGCACTCGTGCTCCGCGAGCAGATGGTCCGCCTCGTCCCGGTCAGCGGGCCGGTCCTCGACACATGCGGCACCGGCGGCGACGACAGCGGGACGTTCAACATCAGCACCGCCGCGGCGCTGGTCGCGTGCGCGGCAGGGGTGCCGGTGGTGAAGCACGGCAACCGCGCCGTGTCGAGCCGGTCGGGCAGTGCGGACGTGCTCCGCGAGCTCGGCGTCCCGGTCGAGGCGGGACCAGAGTGGGCACAAAAGTGCCTCGACCGGGTCGGCTTCGCGTTCTGCTTCGCGCCCCACTTCCACCGCGGCATGGCGCACGTCTCGGCGCTCCGCAAGAAGCTCGGGGTGCGGACGATCTTCAACCTCCTCGGCCCGCTCGCCAACCCGGCGAGCGCCCCGTACCAACTGCTCGGCGTGGGCAAGCCGGAACTCCTCGACCCGCTCGCCGGCGCCATCGCCGAGCTCGGGACGCGGCGGGCGGTGCTGGTGTGCAGCCACGACGGGCTGGACGAGGTGAGTCTGTCGGCGCCGACAATGGTCCGCGTTGTGCAGGGCAAGGAGTACGACACCCGCGAGTGGCGCCCGGAGGAATTCGGCCTCGGGACCGTCCCCCTGGAGGCGATCAAGGCGGACGGCCCGGCGGCGAGCGCGGCGGTGATCCGCCGGCTGCTGTCCGGCGAGGACGGCCCGGCGCGGCGGATCGTGCTGGCGAACGCGGCCGCAGCGCTGTGGGCGGCGGAGGCGGTGCCGACGCTCCGCGAGGGCGTCGAGCGCGCCGCCGCGGCGCTGGCCGCCGGCACCCCCCGAGCGGTGCTGGAGCAACTCACGCGGACGTGACCCTCACCACGGACGACCACCATGCCACGCAAGGTCATCATCGTCGCCGACCCCGGGATCGACACCGCGTTCGCGGTCGCGCTGGCGCTCGCCGACCCGGCCCTCGAAGTGATCGGCCTCCTCCCGACCGCCGGGAACGTCCCCGCCGAGCAGGCGACGGCGAACGTCCACACCCTCATCGACGTACTCGACCCGCCCAAGTGGCCGAAGCTCGCCGCCGCCCTGCCGGCCAGGTACGACGCCGACGGGCAGGCGCTGCACGGCCCCGGCGGGCTCGGCGGGGTGACGTTCCCGAGCGCCACCCGCCACGCCCTCCACCCGGCCGACAAGGTGCTCGTCGAACTTGCCCACGAGCACCCGCGCGCGGCCACGCTGGTCTGCCTCGGGCCGCTCACCACGCTCGCCGCCGCGCTCGACCGTGACCCCACGCTGCCGGCGGCGCTGGAGCAGACGGTCATCGTCGGCGGTGCGTGGAAGGTGCCGGGGAACGCCGGCCCGGCGAGCGAGTTCCACTTCTCGCTCGACCCCGAGGCGGCGCGGCGCGTCCTCCGCGCCGGGCTGAACCCGCTGCTGCTGCCGCTCGACGCCACGCGGAAGCTCGTGTTCTCGCCGTCCGACCTGCTCGACCTGCCGAACCCGGACTCGCGGACGTGCCAGTTCCTCCGCCAGATCGTCCCCTACGGCATTCGGGCAAGCTCGACGCTGTACGGGATCGAGGGATACCACCTGAAGGACGTGCTCGGGGTGGCGGCGGTGACGCTGCCCGGCGTGGTGACGGCCGACGCCCACCACGCCGACGTGGAGGCCCGCGGCGAGCTGACGCGCGGAATGCTGGTGGTGGACGTGCGGTCGAAGCCCGCCGGCCCGCCGACGGCGCGGGTGGCGACGGACGTGTCGGTGGGCGAGGTGCGGCAGTACATCGAGCGGACGTTGAAGTCAGCACCCTGACACGGTCAATCGGCAACCACCCACTTGACCACCGCCGATGGCGGCCGACACCTCCAGCCATCCCGGGGCCGGGATGAACAGGAAGTGGTGTCAGGCCGGCAGGCGCTTGGTCTGACCGGGCGGCGGTGAGCAGTCGCCTTTCAGGACGATCCCCAGCACAAACCTCAAATGGCGCTACTCGTCGTCGAGGTCGGGGTACTCGGAGTTGTCGTTGAAGGGGCGGCGCGCGACCCGGCTCCGCAAGAGCTAACCGTCAACGGTGAATCACTTCCGCTCAACGAATGTTGAAGGGTCGGCACGCGACCCGGCTCCGCAAGAGTCGTCCGAACGGCCTGAGCGGGAGCCGAGCGGAGTGATCGCTCGGCGATCACTCCGCTCCATCCACCGTGGTTGTTCCGCTGCCACCTCTCCCGCCCCGGTCACGCACCAGGGTGGTTCTGCCCGCTCGCCCCTGCCTACCGATCCCAGCCAAAGCCATAACCATAGGGCTTGTGATCTAGTTTCATCACCCCTGAATCGGCCTCGTGGCAGGCTGTTTGCGGTGCCTCTGCACTGCACACGGGGAGTCATTGATGACCGGGGTTGACCCACCGCTCGTAGTGCTGCAACTGCGTGACGCGATCCGGGCGAGTGGGCTCAGCCTCACCCGCCTCGGGGCGGCGGCCGGGGTGGACCCCGGCCAGCTGTCGCGGTTCATGCGCGGGGAGCGGGGGCTGACCCTCGACTCGGCCGGCCTCATTTGCCGGACACTGGGCATCACCTTCGCCGTGCCGGAGATCCTGCGCAGTTCGGCCGACAACGGCTCACCGGGCGTCCCGCCCCCGAGGCCCGCCACTGGCCGCTCAGGTGAGTCGGGTTACATTCCGGTCTTAGCGGTCACATCAGTACCCCCGCCACCGCGGCGTTGACGAGCGTCGCCAGAAAGCCGACGAACAGCGCCGTCATTCCGAGCCGCGCGAGGTCGGCGCGGCGGCCGGGGGCGATCGCGCCGATCCCGCCGAGCTGGATGCCCACCGACGCGAAGTTGGCAAACCCCGTCAGCGCGTACACGGCCAGGATGCGGGACCGCTCCGACAGAACCACCTCACCCGTCTCCTTCCACCCCTTCAGCTTTAGGAACGCGACGTGCTCGTTGGCGGCGAGCTTGATCCCGAGCAGGCTGCCGACGTTCCCGCACTCGCCCGGCTCGACTCCGAGCAGGAACGCCACCGGGGCGAACACGCGGCCGAAGATCAGCTCCAGTGTCAGCCCCGCGGAGATGCCGCCGAGGACCGCGTCGAACAACGCGATGAACGCCAGGAAGCCGATGAGCATGGCGGCGACGTTCAGGGCCAGCATCAGCCCGTCCTTCACCCCGGCGGCGGCGGCATCGATGGCGTTGACGTAGGGCGTCTCGACGTGGACCGGGGCGGCGCCGGCGGTCTCCGGCGTGCCGGCCTCGGGCATCACGAGCTTCGTGAGGTATAGGCTGCACGGGCACGCCATCACGCACGTACACAGGATGCTCACCGGGTCGGCGCCGTAGCTGATGTACACCGCCATCATGCCGCCGGAGATGTGCGCCATGCCGCTCCCCATCAGCGCCAGGAGCTCGCTGCGGGTCATCCGCGGGACGAACGGCTTGACGATCAGCGGCGCCTCGGTCTGCCCCATGAACACGTTCGCCGACACGCTCAGCGTCTCGGCGCCGCTCGTGCCCATCAGGTACATCATCGCCCGCGCCATGAGCCGCACCAGGAATTGCAGCACGCCGAAGTAGTACAGCACGCTGAAGAACGACGACACGAACAGGATCGGCGGCAGCGCCTTGAACGCGAACACGAACCCGCTCGGTCCGTCCACCTTCGACAGCGACCCGAACACGAACTCGGCGCCCTTGTCGGACGCCAGCACCAGGTGCTTGATGCCGGCACCGACGGCCTCGAACGCGGCGCGGACGTGCGGCGAGTGGATGACCGCGACGGCGAGGACGAACTGGAGGGCGATGCCCCACAGGATCGTCTTCCGGTTGACCGACGGCAGGCTCTTCGACGCCGCCGCGGCGACGGCGAGGAAGCAGATGATGCCGGCGCCGGCCTGGACCCGGCTGCGGACGCCGTCGGGGAGTTGGGCGTGGACGGCGTACGCCGCGAGCCCGACGGCGGCGGCGAACGCGAGGAGCCCGGTACGCCACAGCGGCGGCGTCGGCGGCAGCGGCCGCTCGGGCGGCGGGGGCGGAGCGGGGCCGTCGGCGGCGGCGGGGCCGGGCGCGATCATGCGGGGGTCCGAGGCGCGGGTCGAAGACGTGGAGAGGTTCCCTCTGATATAGTGGCCGGCTCGTCGGCCGTGGTTCGGCTCGGGGTTTGAAGCCCGGGGGGCGCCTTCGCTAGCCCGGGGTGGCAACCCCGGGCGTCGTCGGCGGTGTCCGTGTGGCGTTGCTCCCACACGCTCCGCGGCAGGCCGCCCGGGGTTGCCACCCCGGGCTAGCGAAGGCGCCCCCCCCCGGGCTAAACCCGATTCCAGTACGTTCAAGTTGAGCGGTTGAAGTGGCAGCATGCACAGGGCTCCGTTGGGACGGAGGTAGCCACACGTCCATCGGGAGGAGCCCCGTGCATACCAACCACTACTCGACCCCTCGTCGTCCGGCCGCGGCCACTCGCCACGTGCGGCTCACCTCGGTCGCCTGGCTATCGGCCGCCGCCCGCCTCCCGTCTGGACGCCGGACCTGCCCCCCCCGGCGTCGCCTGGCAGGTGCGGCTCGGGCCGCGGCGTGCGCCCGGTCGGTGGCCGCGGCGTGCGAGGCCGTCCCGCCGCCCCGACCGGCCCGGCGGTGTAGGACGCCCTCCGGGCCACCCGCCCGAAACGCCGGCGGACCCTGGAAGGCCGGCTCCCGACCGCCCCCCACGCCCCGGCGGCCGGCGGCCGGCGGCGTCGCCCTCGACGACCACCGCATCCCGTATTACGGCACCCCCGACCGGAACACCACCCGGTCCAAGACCACGGCCGGAACCCACCACTTCCACACCTCCGCCACGGCGTGAGTGGCGGCGGGCCGAGCCGGTGTACGATCGGGCTGACCGCGGTCGCCGACCGGGAGCCGATGACGGCCGTGCTCACGCGGTTGCTGGACCCGGTGGCGACGGCCGGGGTCCCGACCCGCTCCCTGCTGCTCGACCGGGCGTTCTTCACCCTCGCCGTCATGCAACTGCTCCGGGTCCGCCGCCTGCCGTTCGTCATTCCGGTGGTCCTTCGCGGGCGGAAGCCTCGCTGGTCCGCCCGAGGTGGACGTTGGCGGCCTTCTGGAACATCCGGTAGTCGGTCGGGTACAGGCCGCCGGCGTCCGCCCAGGTCGAGGGAGATGAGGTTGATCCCGTCGACCACCGCCCGGTGCTGACCGGACCCGTGGCGGGTGACCCGCTTGATCTTCCGGGCGTGGGGCTTGTCCCGGGTGGTGTCGTCGACGACCCGGACGCCGGCCCCCGGTCGACGAGCGGGGCGACCTCGGCCCGGAACTCGGCCGGCTCGGGCTCCAGCCGGTGGGGAAGACGGGTGAAGGCGTTGTGGGACGGCGCCCGCGGCCCGGCCGGCGGGACTCGGGCGGCCTCCGCGCAGGTGCTCGCGCGGGGCGTGGCCAGCAGGAATTGGGTGTCGTCCTCGGGGGGCACGCGCGGCGGATTCATGCCGGCCAAATGTGCCCTCGACCCAACCGCCGCGCAAGATGGAAATCGGTCAACTGCGTAACTCCTAACGGTATCAGTTCGCCGGCACGCGGGCCACGCGCAGGCCGGCGCCGCGGTACGGGACGGTGGCCTGCAGCATGCCGCACCAGTTCGCCTGACATTGGGACGCGTCGTCGGCCCACCACCCGCCGAGCAGCGGGCGGAACAGCTTCCCCTCGCCGATGTAGTCGGCGGCGTACTCACACACATTCCCGTGCATGTCGTACAGCCCGAGCCGGTTTGGTTGGTACGACGCCACCGGCACCGGCCGGTTCGGGCCGCCCTGAATGTTCGCCCGGTCCGGGACGAGCGTGAGCGTCGGCTCGCCGGCGTAGAAGTCGAACCCGGCCGCCGACCGGCTCACGTCCGGCCCGCCGCGGCAGGCGTACTCCCACTCGCGGACGCTGGGCAGGCGGTACACCCACGCCGGGTCGCGGTCGAGCGTGTTCAGCCGGGCCAGGAACTCCTGGCAGTCGTCCCACGACAGGGAATCGACCGGGAGCCGGGCGATCTCGTCGTTGGTGAGCGCTGTCACGTCGTGCTGGTGCCCGCCGTCGCGGGAGTAGAAACTGGGGTTGTGCCCCGGTCCCATCACGCGGTCCCACTCGGCGTGCGTCACCTCGGTCACGCCGAGGAAGAAGTCGGCCTCGAACGTGGTCCCGTCACGCCCCGCGTTCCCCCCGGTCCCGCCGAGGCGGGCGGTCCCCTTCGGCACGCGCGCGAACGTCATCCCGAACGGGTTGGTGAAGCGGTTCGGGTCGCGGACGACCTCGCGCGGCGCCGGCGCGACCGGTAGCGTCGCTTCGACCGGGGGCGGCTGGTGCGTGGCCGGGGTGCGGAACGGGTCGGCGGTCATCAGCGCGGCGCACGCCAGGCCGACCGCGGCGGCGATGCGCGGCCAGCGTCGCTTACGGGCGCGCCGCGGCGGGAGCCGGAGATCCGCCACGCTGCCGCCCCGTGCGAGTTGCCGGCCGCAGTTCTCCAGTACGGCGGCCAACTCGGCGGCCGACTGGAAGCGGTTGTCCGGGTCCGGGGCGTGGAGGCGGGCGATGACCGCCCCGAGCCACGGCGGCACGTCCGGGACGACCTCGTCGGCCGCCGGCGGCACGTAGAACGCGACCCGGTGGACGACCCCGGCTGACGTGGGGGCGGCGAACGGCATCATCCCGGTCGCCAGGACGTACAGCACGGTGCCGAGGCTGAACAGGTCGCTGCGGTGGTCCAGCGACTCGCCGCGGGCTTGCTCCGGGCTCATGTAGTACGGCGTGCCGACCACCGCCCCGTCGCGGCTCAGGGCGGGGTCGTCCGGCACCCACACCAGCCCGAAGTCGCCGACCTTCGCCGTCAGCCCGGGGCCGGCGTCGAGGAAGACGTTCGCCGGTTTCACGTCGCGGTGGACGATCCCGAGGGCGTGCGCTGCGGCGAGCCCGCGGGCGACCTGCGCCCCGACACGCACGATGTCGGCGGGCGAGAAGCGGCCGGTTTGCTCGAACCGCTGCTGGAGCGACCCGCCGGGGAGGTATTCGAGCACGAGGAACGGCCGCGGGCCGTCCTCGACGGCATGGATGGCGACGACGTGCTCGCTGCGGACGGCGGCCGCGGCCCGGGCCTCGCGGAGGAACCTCTTCCGCGCCTCCGGCCGCGCTGCCGCCTCGGCCGACAGTACCTTTAGGGCGACCGTCCGGCGCAGCTTCGGGTCCACCGCCTTGACGACGAGCCCGTGCCCGCCGCGCCCGAGTACCTCCGTCACCCGGAAGTGCCCGACAATGGGAGCGAGGTCGTCGTCCGGGGGCGGGGCGAGGATCAATCCGACCGTGTGGCCGAGCGACTGCGTCGGCAGATCGAAGCACGGCGTCGGGCGGGGCTGCACGACTCCCCCAGAGCGGTCCGCTCCACGGGTCGGGTTCGGGGTGTGCCACGAATGTACGACACGCGCGGGGCGCGTGCGCGAAAGTTGATCGGACCGATGAGTTTCGGAGTGGATTATTGTGGCGTCGTCGCACCCGGTACTGGCGGGCCGAACTTCCCCTTTTCCTTTTCGTCGGCGCCGCGCGGGGCGGCGTCGATCTCGACCTCGGCGTCGATGCGGACGGGGCGGTTGCTCTGCGTCGCCGTCCCGGTGACGTGGACGTACCGACCCTTCCCGGCGAACGCCAGGATGGCGACTCGGAACTTCTGGTCGGCCTCCCATAGGGAGACGGTCGTGGTCTTCGTGACGCCGGAGCCGCGGAGTTCGAGGGTGAGGGTCACGTTCTCCAGCGGGTCGCCTGGGTGGTGGTGGGTGACGAGCAAGTAATTCGCGCCGGCCTTCAACTCGACATGGAGGTTCCGCACCACCGTGTCGTCTGTCTTGTGGGTCGGCAGTGTCTTCCCGGTCGGCTGGGTGAGAGAGTCGTCGGTCTTATGAGTGGGCCGCGTGTACGACGGCTTGTTAACCGGCCCGCCGGTGAGGAGCCAGCCGCCCAGCCCGACCCCGCCGACCCCGGCAGCGACGAGCACGAGTGCGAGTGCGAGCCCCATCCCGCAACCAATGCGGCCGGGGCGTGAGGGATGTGTGGTGGAGAAGCGGGGCATGTGGTGATTCTGGCGCCGGCCGGGCGCCGTGTCCAGCGTCCGTCACGCAACGCGTGTCTTGCGGCGGGCCTTCTGGGCGTACATCGCCTGGTCGGCGCGGGCCACCGCGGCCGGCAGGTCGGGGGTCGTGTCGAAGTCGGCCATCCCCCACGCCACCACCACGTCCACCGGCTCCGCCACGCCCGGGAGGCGGACCCCGCGGAGGGACGTGTCGAGGGCGTCGAGGCGGCCGGAGAGTTCCTCCGACCGGCCCCCCTCCATGACCGTCAGGAACTCGTCCCCGCCGACCCGGAACACCGGGTCGGTGATGCGGAAGTGCCCGCGCAGCGCCCGGGCGACGAGCCGGATTGCGGCGTCGCCGGCGGCGTGGCCGTAGGTGTCGTTGATTCGCTTCAGGTCGTTCAGGTCCATGACAGCGACGCTCCCGGCGAACGGGCTCTCGGCCCGTTCGGCGAGCATGGCGTCGAACGCCCGGCGGTTCAGGAGCCCGGTGAGCGGGTCGGTGCGGGCCGCGACGGCGAGTTGGTCCGACGCCAGCGCGAGTCGCCGGTTCGACTCAGCGAGTTCGCGGTTTGTCGCGTTGAGCTGGTCGCGGACCTGCTCGACCGCCACCAGCGCCATGCCGAATGCCAGCCCGACCTCGGCGAGCGCGTCGTACATCGGGCGGAGGAGCATGTAGTCCGGGTAGTGCCCGGTCGCCCACAGGCTGCGGAAGCTGACCGGGCCGTAGTGGACGAACAGCAGCCCGAGCACGAGCAGGCAGCACCGGAGGACGTGGATGCCGAACCGGCTGTGGCCGGTGCCCGGCGCGTACCCGCGGGTGGCGACCAGGGCCATGAGGAAGAACCCGCCGAAGATCGGGGCGTGGAACGGGTAGGTGTCGGTGACCTGGGCGTTGGTCCACGGGGCGGCGAGGCCGAAGAGCATGACCGGGGCGAGCACCCAGGCGTCGCCCCAGCGCGGCCCCGGCCGCCCGACCAGCTCGCGGCATCCGACCCAGACCAAATATCCGAACAGGTATTCGAGGCAGTAGTAGATGCTGGCGATGAGCGAGACGACCGCCCACTCTGGCGGCAGGGCGATCACCACCCGCAGGGCGATCAGCGCGAACGCCAGCGCCACCCACCCGGCCGCCCAGCGGCGGAGGAACGGCCGGGGGACGGCCCGGGCGAGCAGCACCACCAGCAGGGCGACCGGCGGGGCCGCCATCACCTGGACGGTGAATGCGAGGTGACTCAGTTCCATCGCCGGCGGTCGATCCGTTGGGGTGATTCCACCAAATAGCATACCTCGTGCCGCGAAGAACCGGGTGTCGGATTGTCGACCAAGCGGCCGATTCTTTGGCCCTGCCACCGGTACGGCCCGTATCCTGAAATCGCCTCCCCGCCCGCACCCGGAGAGATGCCATGCGGCTCAGGCTCCTCGCCCCGCTCGTCGCCCTGCTCGCCGCCGGCCCGGCCGCCGCGGCCGACCCGGCGGTCGTGTTCCAGACGCAGCCGGTCGGCCGCGTCCTCAACGACGCCCGCGCCGTCGTCGGCGCGCTCGCCGGGCCCAAGGAGGCCGGCTCGATCGACGAGGCGATCAAGGGGAAGCTCGGGCCGAAGGGGTTCACCGGGCTCGACATCAACCGCCCCGTCCTCGGCTACGTCCACCTGCCCGCCGACCCGACCAAGGCGGTCGGCGTGCTGGTCGTGCCGGTCACAGAGGAGCAGGCGTTCCTCGGGTTCTTCGAACGGCTGACCGGCGTCGCGCCGAAGGCGGGGGTCGGCGGGCTGTACTCCGTCCCGGCCGGCGACCCGGGGCTGACGGTCGGGCTGCGCTTCGCCGACGGGCACGCCTACCTCGCCGCCGGGGCGAAGGGGGCCGGCGACCCGGCGGCGGTGCTGGCGAAGGACGAACTCGTCCCCGTCGGCAAGCTCCACGACCCGGCCGACCAGTCGCTCCTCGCCGTCCGCGTCCACTTCGACCGGCTCCCGAAGGAGCTGCGCGGGCAGGCGAAGGACCTGCTCGCCCGGGCGAAGAAGGCAGTGGGGATGCTCCCGTTCCCGGCGGAGGTGGCGTCGCCCGCGGAGAAGGCGGTCCTCAAAGCGGTCGACCTCGGCGACCGCTGGCTGAAGCTGAGCGAGGGGGCGAAGGAGGTGGCCGTCCGCGTCACGCTCGACGCCGCGGCCGCGGACCTCGGGGCGGAACTCACGGTGGCCCCGCTGCCGGGGTCGGAGCTCGGCAAGGAGATCGCCGCCCGCCGCCCGACGACCAACCGCTTCGCCGGCCTCCTCACGCCGGACACCGCGACCGGGTTCGTCACCCGCCTGCCGCTGTTCAACGACGAACTCAGGGTCGCTGCGACGGACGGGCTCGACGCCGTCCAGAAGGCGACGGCCGGGGGCGCCGGCCCGCGCAACGAAATGTTCCAGGAGTTCCTGAAGGGGGCGGTTCGCACGGTGAAGACGGGCGAGTTCGACGTCGCCGGGGCGTTCCGCGGGCCGGACCGCGACGGCCGGTTCACGGGCGTGCTGGCGGTGGCGTTCGAGGACTCGTCGGGCGTCGAGAAGGCGTTCAAGGCGTTCGTCCAGGCCGAGGCGCCGCCGGAGTTCCAGCGGGCGGTGAAGTGGGACGCCGCCAAGGTGGGCGGGGTGGCGGTCCACGTCCTCGACTTCGGGAAGCTGCCGCAGGAGGGCGGCGGGCTGCGGTTCTTCGGGCCGGACCTGAAGGCGGTCGGGGGGACGGACGCGAAGGCGGCGTTCGCGTTCGCCCCGAAGGCGATGTACCTGGCCGTCGGCCCGGACGCGGTCGGGACAGTGAAGGGGCTGCTCGACCTGAAGGCGGGCGAGGCTCCTGTGGTGAACGTGGTGATGAACCCGTCGCGGATGATCAAGTTCATGACCGTTTCCGGCGCCCCGGCGCGGGAGACGGACGGGATCGCCAAGACCTACGGCACGGACGACCGGCCGGTGACGCTCGGTCAGCTGACGGTCACCGGCGGCGGTGAGCTGCGGGTGACCGCGCGGGTGAACATCCGGGCGTTCAAGGACGTGTTCGGGGCGCAGGCGCATTCGACGTTCGAGGCTGTGCCGCCGAAGAACTGACCGCACGACGCAGACCATGACGCCGCTCCGCTCGCTTGTCGTTCTTCTCCTCGCGACCGGTGCTGCTCGCGCCGGCCTGTACGACACCGCCGCCGACCCGCCGCCGCTGCCGAGCCGGTGGGGCGGGTTCCTTCCGGATCTCCGGGCGCTGCGGGTCGCGGCCGTCGAGCGGCCCGCCGACGCGCTCCCGTCGCCGCTCCGCTCCGACTTCCTCGCCACGGCCGAGCGCTTGCAGAAGCTCGCGGCGACGCGCGCCCTCGGCGCCGACGAGGCCGCCGACCTCGGCGCGGCGCTCGTCCGCCTCGGGCGCCCGGCGGACGCCGTGGCGGTGCTGCGGCCGGCCGCGCGGCGCTTCCCCGACCACTTCCGCCTCGCCGCGAACCTCGGCACGGCGTGGCAACTCGCCGGCGACCTCGACCAAGCCGCGGCAGCGCTCGCCGACGCCGCGCGGCTCGCTCCAGAACGGTTCCGTCGCGCCGAGGAGTTTCACGCCAGGCTGGTCCGCCTGCGGCTCGCCGAGGGGCGAGCGGCGCTGCGGCCGACCGCGCCCGACGACTTGTTCGGCGTCCGCTACGCCGGTACGCCGGGGACGCTCGACCCGGCGGAGCTGGCGAAGCTGCCCGCCGACGACGTGGCCGTCGTGCAGGCGCTGGCGCTCAGCCTGCCCGCCGACGGGCGGCTGCTGTGGCAGCTCGGGGAGCTGGTGAACGCCCGCGGCGACGTGCGCACCGCGGCGGCGATCCTCGACGGGTGTGTGACGGAGCTTGCGATGGCCGCGCCGGACCTGCGCACCCGCCGCGCCGCCTACCGCGCCGCGGCCGACGCGCTGGCGAAGCAGCCGGGCCACGACGGGCACCGCGGCACGATCGTCTTCCGCTCCTCCCGCCCGCTCGCCCGGCGGTTCGACACGTCGGTCCTGCCGCCGATCCGGGGGGACCGCCCGAACCCCGTGTCGTGGGGACTTCTGGCCGACACCGAGCTCGGCGGGAAGGGGCCGGCATTTCCGCCGCACCTGCTCGCGCTCGACGGCAAGTCGGTGGTGCTGACCGGGTTCGTCCAGCCGCCCGGCGACGCCGAGCAGTTCAACTCATTCCTGCTCCTCGAATACCCGGTCGGCTGCTGGTTCTGCGAGACGCCCGACCCGGCGCGGGTGGTCGCGGTCGAGTTGCCGGTCGGCGTGCGCATCGGCCGCCGAGCCGGGCAGGCAAAGGTGACCGGCACGCTGGCGCTCAACCGCGACGACCCCGAGGACTACCCCGTTCGCGTGCGCGGCGCCCGGGTCGGCGAGCCGGAGTGAACATTCGGCCGTAAGCCCCGGGCGGGGCGGCGGTATCATCCTCGCGGCTCGCCGTTTGCTCGCCCCCGGCGCGTGCCCCTACAATGGGGAACCAATCCCGCTCACGCCCGCCCGACCGAAAGTCGTATATGCGCTGGCTCACCGCGATCCCGGTGTACAACGAGGCGCGGCACGTCGCCGACGTGCTCGCCCGCACCCGGCGGTACTCGCCGGACATCCTCGTCGTCAACGACGGTTCGACCGACGGCACCGCCGATCTCCTCGCCGCCGAACCGGGCATCCTGCGCGTCGATCACCCGAAGAACCGCGGGTACGGGGCCGCACTCCAGTCGGCGTTCGCGTTCGCGCTGGCCGGCGGGTACGACGTACTCGTGACGATGGACTGCGACGGCCAGCACGAGCCCGCCCGTATTCCCGTGCTGCTCGAAGCGATTCACGACGCCGACATCGTGTCGGGCAGCCGGTACTTCCGCGACTTCCGCCAGGACACGCCGGCCCCGACCGACCGGCAGTTCATCAACGCCACGATCACCGCCGAGCTGAACGACCGCTACCGCCTCGGCATCACGGACGCCTTCTGTGGGTTCAAGGCGTACCGCCGCGAGGCGCTGGAGAAGCTCCGCATCACGGAAGACGGCTGGGGGATGCCGTTGCAGCTGTGGGTGCAGGCGGCGCGGCAGGGGCTGCGGGTGAAGGAGATCGGCGTGCCCCGGCTGTACCTCGACCCGAACCGGGCGTTCGGCGGGGTGATGAACGACCCCGAGGCCCGGCTGGGCTACTACCGGCGGGTGCTGGCGGACGCCGAGCGTGACGCGCTGCCCGGCCTGCCGGCGGCGAGCCTGACGATGTGCCCGGAGCAGTGCGGATGACCCGCCGTTTCCGGGCGCCCGCCGGGAACGGGGAGGTGCTCGCCGACCCGCCGTTTGCCGAGGTTCCGCGCCTCGTCGCCGAGAATCGCCGCCGGCTCGACCGGGCCGACGTGGTGGTCGGCGGTCTGCCGCTCCGTGAGTTGCGGGCGCTGGCCCGGCGCGAGGCGCTGGACCGGGCTTCCGTAGGTCGGGTCGAGTCTTCGAGACCCGACGCGGAGCACGGGAGAGTCGCGGTTGACGACTCGAACCCGAACCCACGTGGGTTCGGGTTTGCCGCGAACACTGGAGCCACCCGCGCCGCCGCGTCGGGTCTCGAAGACTCGACCCGACCTACAAGCCCCGAGCCGGACGGGCCGCTCATCCTCGCCGGTCACCAGCCGGAGTTGTCGCACCCCGGCGTGTGGGTCAAGCACTTCGCGCTGAACGGAATCGCCCGCCGCGTCGGTGGCGTGCCGCTCAACCTGATCGTCGATAACGACACGCTCAAGTCCGCGGCCCTTCCGGTGCCGTCGTACCGGGCGGGCCACACGGAGTCCGTGACTCTCGGGCCAATCGCGTTTGATCGGTTCGACGGGGAAACGGCCTACGAAGACCGCCTCATACTCGACGCGGATACGTTTCGCGCCTTCCCGAGGCGTGTCGCCGGGCGGACGAACGACTGGCCCTTTCGCCCGCTGCTGCCGGACGTTTGGCAGCCGGGCGCCGCCCGCATCGGCGAGGCGTTCACCGCGATGCGGCTTGACCGCGAGCGGGCGTGGGGCTGCTACAACCACGAACTGCGTGTCAGCCGGCTGTCACAGACCGAGGCATTCCGCCGCTTCGCGGCGCACCTCCTCGCCGACCTGCCGCGGTTCGCCGAGGCCTACAACGCCGCCATCCGCGCCTACCGCGAAGCGAATCGGATCGACAGCGTGAATCACCCGGCCCCAGAACTCGCCGGCGGCGAAGCGCCGTTCTGGGTCCGCACCGGTGCCGACGGCCGGCGCTCCCGAGCCACCGCCGCCAGCGACCCGGCGCACCTCCGCCCGCGCGCGCTGACGCTCACACTGTTCGCCCGGGTGTGCTTCGGGGATTTCTTCATCCACGGGATCGGTGGCGGGAAGTACGACGAGGTGACCGACGCCATCATCCGCGACTACTTCGGCATCGAGCCGCCCGCGTACCAGGTGCTCTCCGCCACGCTCCACCTGCCGCTGCCGGGGTTCCGAACGTCCGCCGCCGACCTCGCCCGTGCCGAATGGGTCTGCCGCGACACCCACTGGAACCCGCAGCGTCACCTGAGCGAGGAGGATGCTCGGCGCCCCGAGGTTCGGGCGTTGGTGAGCGATCGGGCGGTGATGATCGCGGCCGAACCGTCGCGCGAGGAACGGGAGGCGCGGCGGGCGTGGTATCGGGCACTGCGGTCCAACACCGAACGGTTACGGCCGTTCGTCGAGGCACAAGGGTTGGGGGCGTTGGCGAGGCTCAACCACGCGATCGAGGAGGCGGAGTCGAACGCGGTACTGCGGCGCCGCGACTACTCGTGGGTGCTGTACCCCGAGGAGACGTTGCGGCCGTTCTTGCAGCGGTTCCTGGACGTCTGACGCGGAGCGCTACGAGACCGGCGGTCCTTCCACGGCCCGGGTGAGCGGGTGGTCCGGGCCGGCATGCTCCCGCAGCGCGTCCGCGAATCCGCCGGGGTCGGAGAGGGTGAGCGGAATCCACGACCGCCAGAGCCGACCCGCGTGCTCGAAGTCGAGTCCCACCTGTGACAGCCCCAGCCAGCGAGCGGGGGTCGCCGCGCGAAACTGATCCCACTGGGCGAACGTCCGCTGCCCGTCCAGCCCCATCCATTCCAGCCCGGCCGACGACACCGTCACCCGGAACGTCACCCCGTACACGACCCAGTAGAACGCCGGCCCGACCGCCACGCACGCGAGCGCGACCGGGTTCACCTCGCGCCCGCTCAGTCCGACCGCGAGCACCATCAGGACGGCGAGCAGGAGGTGGGCGACCGCGGCGAGGAGCCACAGCCGCACCACCGAGAGCCGGAACACGGTCGCCGTGTCGGTCATGGCCGGACCCCGCGGACGTGTGAACCGCCACCCGGTCGGTTCGCGTCCGCCAAACTTAGTACGCGATTCGGCTAGAAACGAAAAACGCCCACCCGCGACCGGGTGGGCGTCGTGCGGTCGGGGCCGGCGGCCCGCCCGGCTCAATACATGTCGTCGTAGCCGCCGCCGGCGGCGCCCTTCTTCGGCTCGTCCTTCGGCAGCTCGGCGATCATCGCGTCCGAGGTGAGGAGCAGGGTCGCCACGCTCGCCGCGTTCTGCAGCGCGCTGCGAACCACCTTCGTCGGGTCGATGATCCCCTTCTCGACCATGTTGCAATACTCGCCGGCCCGGGCGTCGTAGCCGTAGTTCTTGTCCTTGTTGGCGAGCACGTCCTTCGCCACCACGTTGCCGTCGGCGCCGGCGTTCTCCACGATCTGCTTCACCGGGGCGCGGCACGCGCGGACGATGATGTTGTACCCGATCTTCTCGTCGTCCGTCAGCGTGTCCGGGGCGGTCAGGCCGTTCGACGAGCGGAGCAGGGCGGTGCCGCCGCCGGGCAGGATGCCCTCCTGGTGCGCGGCCTTGGTCGCGTGCATCGCGTCCTCGACCCGCATCTTCTTCTCCTTCACCTCGCTCTCGGTCGCGCCGCCGACGTTGATCTTGGCGACCCCGCCCGACAGCTTGGCGATCCGCTCGCTCAGCTTCTCCTTGTCGTAGTCGCTGGTGCTCTTGTCCAGCTCCTTCTGGATGCTGGCGATGCGGGCGAGGATCTGGTCCTTCTTCCCGGCGCCCTCGATCACGGTGGTGTTGTCCTTGTCCACCTTGATCTTCTTGGCCCGGCCGAGCTGGTTCAGCGTCACGGTCTCGAGCTTGACGCCGAGGTCCTCGAAGATCGCCTCGCCGCCGGTGAGGATGGCGATGTCCTGGAGCATGGCCTTGCGGCGGTCGCCGTAGCCCGGCGCCTTGACCGCGCACACCTTGAACGCGCCGTTCGAGCGGATGACGTTGACGACCAGCGTCGCCAGCGCCTCGCCCTCGACCTCCTCGGCGATGATGAGCAGCGGCTTGTTCTGCTGGAGCACCTTCTCCAGCACCGGGACGAGGTCGCGGTTGGCGCTGATCTTCTTCTCGTACACGAGGACGTAGGCGTCCTCGAGCTCCGCCTCCATCGTCTCGGCGTTGTTCACGAAGTACGGCGACAGGTAGCCGCGGTCGAACTGCATCCCCTCCACGAAGTCGTGGCCGGTCTCCATCGTCTTGGCTTCTTCGACGGTGATGACCCCGTCCTTGCCGACCTTGTCCATCGCCTCGGCGATGATCTGGCCGATCACAGTGTCGCCGTTGGCGGCGACGGTGGCGACGTTCTGGAGGTCGGCCTTCCCCTTGACCGGGATGCTGATGCCCTTGAGCTTGGCGACGATGTCCTCGACGGCCTTCTCCATCCCGCGCTTCATGAGCATCGGGTTGGTGCCGGCGACGACGGCCTTGAGGCCCT